>Ga0325401_1007469_pt1 | contig 10615 bp, 10 predicted proteins | sample PopdelMetagenome_FD_205666 | JGI IMG/M metagenome (GOLD analysis project Ga0325401, IMG submission 205666) | Populus deltoides microbial communities from Bellville, Georgia, United States - Xylem-PdKOR-R2 | ecosystem: Host-associated > Plants > Phyllosphere > Stem > Wood/Secondary xylem | place...
CTCACGTCTCATCATGGGGGCCTCTGCATCCAGTTTCTCAGCAGACATAGGTGGAGTCCTAAGTGATGTTAGCATTTTTACCACTGCTGGTCAACCTGTCATGTTTAAGGATCTCTGGGACCAAAACGAGGTTTTAATAGTTTCTCTTAATCTAATGTTGCAACTGTGTGTAACAGTTTACCTTTAATGTTTAACTCAACAATTTGTTGGTTAACTATGTAGGGAATTGCTGTTGTTGCCCTTTTGAGACACTTTGGATGTCCTTGCTGGTTAGTCATGTAATGATATTTCCTTGTCTTGAAAAAATGTGAACTTGTTATTAACATATTTATTTGTTGTGCTTGGTTTTTGATCATGATGATAAAGTTGGGAACTTGCTTCCTCATTAAAGGAATCGAAAGAAAAATTCGATTCATCCGGGGTCAAGCTAATTGCAATTGGTGTCGGTACTCCTAATAAAGCTCGTTTGCTGGCTGAAAGGGTATGTAGTGGTTCTTGAATTATCCATTTTGTTTTGTTTATGTTTTACAAGCTGGAATATGGATAGTTTGGCAGCCATCAATCATTAAGCTGGTGACATTTTATTAAATAAAATTTGAAAATTATTGTAATGGATCCTTGGACACTTCTTCTTGCTTTCCTTTCTTTCTCTAACAAGATAAGTTCAAGGTGAGCGGCTCAGTTTAGGGTGGTGCTGTTTTGTTTCGTGTTTTTTTCGTACAACAGTTGCAAATATCGTAACACAGAAAAGGAAAAGGAAACCTGGGCATGCGCGGACATATTTATAAACCTGCCTTCAATTCAATAATCGTTCTTTTCTGTTTTTTTTTTCTTTCTATATTGTGGTGCCTTGTTATTGGAATCACTTGTGTGTTTTTGTGTGTTACATCCAATCCATATAGTAAGAACCTCAATTTGTAAAGTTTCCACTCGTGAACTTTTGTCTTTTGATTTGGCGTATTGCTTTCTGCTCAAAATTTGCAGCAAAGCATCTTCTGTAACCATCTTTCCTAAGGTTGGAGATGCTTGCTTTCCTGTACCACTGTACCATATATATATCGTCAATGAGCAATTATTCAACACAACAGCAGATACTCCTTCTCCCTCACATTCTAATGGGGTTCGCAGTTTGTGATTATGGTGGGTCCCACTTGCATGTGAGAGGCTGTTAGTATACTGCTGGAGTGTTGAATAATTTCCATCATCGACCATTTTTTCAGGAAATTCCAAGCCATCACTGTATTTCTTTCTTTTGTTGTTTTTGTAACCCATGGGCTGTTTTTCTCTGGGGCATTGCTGTAACTGATCAATGTCTTGTTGATGCTGCATGATCAGTTACCATTTCCAATGGATTGCCTTTATGCTGATCCTGAGCGCAAGGTAATAATATATATTCAAGTCTTACATCCACTTGTATTTCTTAGTTTACTATGGCAGGCACTGAAAGACGTACTGTATTTTAGGCTTATGATGTCTTGGGCTTATACTATGGTCTTGGACGAACATTCTTCAATCCGGCTAGTGTAAGCTTCCTTTTTTATGCTTTCTGTGGAAGTCTGCTTGGAGCATGTCTTTATTTGCAACAGGCATCATTTTTCACATTTTTGTTACAGGCTAAGGTTTTTTCAAGATTTGATGCTCTGCGAAAAGCTGTGAAAAACTACACCATCGAAGCCACCCCAGATGATAGAAGTGGTGTACTGCAACAGGTTTGATTTATTCCTGTCTGCTATCCAGTGATGAAGAATTTTTATCTATAGATTACCTGTAGGTCTTGTCATTGGTCTTCCCTTGATAGAGTTGCAAACAAGCCAACCCAATCAGTACTGTCAAGCTGTTGGTGTTCAAGCTTGCTTGGTTCAGAGTAGAGTAATGTATTCTCTAAGTTCCTAAAGTTTTACTGTGATCAACCATCCCTCCATAATTCTAAAGGTTGCTTGATGGCCCTTACAGTTTAATAAGTAGTGAAGCTTATACTCCTTTTGTGTTCCATTATTGCTGCTAAAATATCTTTTGATTATTTGGTTCAAGAAACAGGAAGATGAAGTTATACAAAGGACTTGTAAAAGAATTGTTAACCTTAAAAATACAGGTGTCCAAATGCAATCAGAAACTCAGGAAGCTTGACCTTGGTTGATTTAAGCATGTAATCAGAAAAATCAAGTAGCAATATAGACATGCTGCAAAGCTATTTGCCAATCCCAGTACTGTGCTGTTTATGAATTGTTCATCTGCAAAACTATCTCCCCTTGCTATCATTCAATCAAGTTCTGTTTTGTTTTTCTCAGGGAGGAATGTTTGTTTTCAAAGGGAAGCAGTTACTGTATGCCAGGAAAGATGAAGGGACAGGAGATCATGCCCCGTTAGATGATATCTTTGAGATTTGCTGCAAAGTTCCTGTTGCATGAAGGTTCACCGTGTGGTAAGTATCAATATTTCACTGGTTAGTTGCCTGCTTTTTATCTGCTGCCTTGTAGTAGCAGCAAAATTATAATAGTTTTCAATTTTAATGAGGAAATACTGGCATGAGCATATAATGCCTGTCAAGTATAGTTATCATAGCTCGCCTGTATATTTTTTGCATATCTTGTTCAATGCAGAGATTACAGACAGTTGACAGAAATTTAGTCATATAAAATAGAGCGATCATGTTTGTGTACTGTCATGCTATCATAGACAACTAATGTAATTCCCGCATTAATATATAATTACAATGATGTCATTGCGTAGTTCTTATAAATAAAGGCTGATGACAGATGCAAAGAAGAATATTTTGAGAGGAGGGAGGAAAAGAATAACCAGAGTGAGCATTTTACTTGGAAATTCCTCGTATGTCTTAACAAAAAAAAAGAGTTATTCTATCCTCTTTTTCTTGCATGTCAATTACTACGAGTAGGGAAAAGTTGCACTTTATTCCCCGTATGTTTTGCTGTAGTGATGATCACGTTGAAGTGGAATTCAATATTTCCTAATCTATCACATTATGAAGCTTTAGCGTCTATAACAAAGAGTCAAATATGTGATAAAGAATCTATGATATCTATGGTAAATTTGCGAAATGTTATGAAAAACTTGTGGCATCGAATTGACGAACAACTCCAGAAATTAACGTGTCCTGAACTAGATTATGATGCATGTATTGCTTGAATCGAATTTGTTCTTGCTAGAGCTTTTCAAAGGGGGTGGGGGGGGGGGGGTGCAAAAGGTTTGTGTTTAAGATGACGATGTACTGTTAGAGCTGTCATCAAGCATGGAACAGTGTAATTATCAAGCCATGGAAAATACAATAAGCACGCCTTATAGTGGTTTATGATCAATTGAACTTTGAGATATGATTAGCATAGCACTGGTTGCTTGGACCAAGGTTTGGTATGCTCCAAGTAGTTGCTAATCTCTCCAGCTACAAATGGAAATGACTTGATCAGCTCAAGCAAAAACAAATGGTGCCTGTATGATTCTATCAAGAAGGCTTCTTGTTCCAAATATCAGGGGAATCAGCTGATTGAGTTCTGGAGAGAATATTGGGGTTAAAAGGAACAAGACGAGGTTTTCTCCCGAAGATGGTCCCTTTACCTTGGTTTAAAGCACTTTATCTCCCCTTGAACCCATGTGGATCTGTTCATGCTAAGGTATGATAATTAATATGATTATAACATATGGTTTTTGATTACTTGGAGGCAAATGCCAGGAGTGATAATGAACTACTGAAAAGCTGCTCTCGTTCTGAGTTTTGTGTTGGATATGTACTGCCGATAACGAACCTTGGACCAATCCTTGGGATGATATGTTATCAAGAGATGTGCTCTCAATTATTCTCCTGGATCCAATCCAACAATGGCGAGCTTTAGGCTGATTGGGCTATCAAGACCTTCAAGAGCCTAAACCGATGATGTAGGCCTGCAGGTGGTACGAGGACGTCAGGATGCCTCTGGATCCAAACAATTTTGGGTCATTTGAGTGAACCTTGAAGCCCATTATAACCATGGGCCACATTTACCTCGAGCCTAGCTATGGTATCGTAGGCATGGGCCATATCTAAAGAGGGTGAACCCCATGTCCATGAATGTGGATATGAAATTAAGGATGGTTCATCATGTCTGCAAAACATTAATGTAGATCATAAAGAGAAAGCAAATGAGCAATCTAGTGTTACATAGAGCCGTAGAGAAGGACAGTTGTCATGTCAGTTTTTTTATGATGATTAGTAAATTTAAGTGATATTGATGACAAATTGGGTCTTCAAAATCCTGTCGAATACCATTTGTGCCGGTTAGTTACATGTATAAATTACCTCATTCAACAGGAGTACGAAGACTGTGGCTTGAATATGCTAGAATGAATTGTTTTTTATTTTTTTAAAAAAATATTTTAATATTAATATATCAAAACAATCTAAAAATATATAATTATTTTTCTTTAAAAAATTATAAAATATGATTTGAACTGCCAAAACAAACAGCCTCCTTATATCATATTTGAAAGTTCGAACGTGCACCTTGAATGATGGTAGAAACTACCTTCTTGCTGCATTGTGCTAACATTTCCTCCATTGATTTCCCTTTTCTTTTCCCGAGTGTTTATCATAATCACATACATTTCATTTCTCGCCTTGCATAGGCATGCCATAAACGAAAGTAGTGACCTAATAGTTCCACTATTAATGAAGCAATTAGGAAAATTGTTATAAAACTCTGCCAGCTCAACAAGTTAATCCTGTATATAAGCCAAGATAGTTAAAAAACAAATATCACTTAAACAGCATTGTTTTAGGATTTTTTTTAAAAAAAATTCCAAACTTTGATCAACCGGGATTAATTTACTGGAATCATGACATGGGTTTTGGCTAAGTTGATTCTTGAGCTGGGTTGATCCATGGTTTAGTCTTATAACTATGATTACATCACATGGTGCACCTCTTTTTCAGTCGATGAAAGCTCTTGGATCTTCTGTAATTCCAGTCGCATGAGGATTGATATGTAATCGGGAGAAAAACGAATATGGTTCACCATTCAAGTGAGTGAACCATTATAGTAAAAAGGTGTGCACTGAGAGAATTCTTGTCTCTCTGATAGATACGTTAAGGAAACTTTCCCAGTTCATCAGGAAGTTTCAAATTTATTAACATCCAGTGGGTTTTGAATATGAAGTTGTCACGGGGAGCTCAGTTTTACTCCAAATCCAACGCATGCAAATTGGCCTTTTCATTAAAAAAATTAAGTGAAATTTAACCACCCAAATAAGAGTTAAACCAAACGGATGGCTGTCCTAATCAATCATGCTTTCTAAAGTCAAATACGTCTGCCACCTCTTTAGAAAAACACCCAAATGTCATAAACAAACATCCCTCTTTGGTGTCATTCCTTGTGCTGTTGGGAAGACAAAGCGAAAGTGGAAAGCAAATTGATCCATATTTCCAGGGCCTTTGTTGCAGACATGAAAGGCACCTCTTGTAACCAAAGATGGGATAGGAATTTGGATTTTTCTTTGAAAGAAACCCTACCAGCACTACCTTATTTTGTATGTGTGTGTATGAATATTATTCACTTATTTCCCTGCAGAACTTTCTCTGTTTGCACTCTTTCATTAAATACAATTCAAGGGTTCCAGGAGTGTGGACAGCTTGGTGATTGGTGCTTTGATGGCATCAATAAGTGAATATAGGGTTGGGCCATTGCTTGCTCCCCTTGTAAATCTCCATCGGTTTCTCTATTTGTGAAGCAAATCTAGCAAGGTCTTGTCTCAGCAGCAGGGCTATGATCACCACTAAGTTTAGCCTATCTCTAGCCTTTTTTTTCTATGACAAGATAAATCTGTTCAAAATTTTGGAAATATTTTTTCCTTTTAAGAAACAAAACGCTAGTTCTTACACTGACCAAAGAAGTCTAGAAAGAGAATCTTATTTCTGAAAAGGACATGTCACATTTGCCCTAGACCACGACAATTCAAAGGACGGGGGAGGGAAAAATTGAGAGGAAGGTAAAGCTAGTAAAGAGAGTAATGAGGTTAAGTTGGGAGGAGGCTGTAAAGAGCTGGCAGGAACAGATGAACAGGGCACTTTATTTTTGCACAGTTATTAAACCCGTTTCAGTCTAATTCTCTCGATTAACCTTCCAACTTTATAGTTGTAAGACCTATTTCAAGGCCTAGCCAGTTTAGAGGCCACGTCAATTCTATAATTATTTTGTTTTGGATAAGAAAATAAAAATAAAAATCTTAAAATTGACATGGATAGGTCAATCAGATTATGAATTCACCTGTAAAATCTCTCAAGTTTAGCAAGTTAATATTTAAAACAGTTTTTAATAAAATTTAATTTAATTTAAGTTGGTATTTATTTTTATATTTTCAAAGCGTTTTTTAAAAAAATTAAATTTTATTTATTTTTTTTTACTTTAAATTAATATTTTTTTAGTATTTCTGTATCATTTTAATACACTGATATTAAAAATAATTTTTAAATAATAAAAAAAATATTATTTTGATATATTTTTAAATAAAAAATACTTTAAAAAACAATCACAACCATATTTTTAAATAATTTTTAAATTATAAAACGATAAAATATCAGGTTAATTTATCAAATCAATCCAATTTAATAATGAATTACAGTTCCTTTCCATTGAATTGCAATAATATATCTCAGTGTTGTCTATATTATTTTTTGTCCTTGTTTTTCCACCATTACTTCTTGTTCTCTGACTTTTTGCATGAACATTATTTTTCCAGGGCCATTAAGAAATTCTGGAGCACAGTGAAGTGACAAGGAGATCTTGTACATTTGAGAACCGGAGAGTAATTAACTCCATCAGGAGTTAACTAGATATTAAATGTTCTACGTCATTGGTTTCGCTTAATAGTTAATACTGTTACGTAGTCATTCTCTTAGGGCCGTTTGTTTTATACAGAAATATTTTTTAAAAGTTGTTTACATGTAAATTAAATTTAAAAAGTATATTATTTTTTAATATTTAGTAATGTTATAAAAAATAAATTAAAAAAATATTTTATATTGTTTGACTATATTATAAAAAATAAACTGAAAATAATTTATCAATATTTTAATTTTTTAAAAGTTTATTAAAAATAATAAGAACTAAATTTAACAAATAGAAAAAGTTGAAGAAAGATAAAATTAAAAAAATTTAACTTCATACATTATTTTAAATAAAATAAATAACAATCAAAATAATAAAAATCACGTAATAAATAAATAAAATTAAAAAGAGGATAAGATTGAAAAAAATCAATTTCATAAATTATTTCAAGTAAAATAAATATCAATAAAAAAATAAAAATAAAATTTGATAGATAAAAAATCTTAATTACAAAATTAATAAGAGAAAACAAATAAATAACAGTAAAATAAATAAGGATAAAAAATTATATAAAATCAAATTTTAAGAGATAATATTGATAAAGAATTCAAAATAAAATATATAACAATCAAAATATTAATAATAAAATTTAATATAATCAATAAATAATAATTTTTTTAAATTTTCTTATAATTTTTTTTAAATTAAAAAAAAACAAAATTTTGCTACGAGGAAACCACTTTTGATGAAATGCACGGTCACGGAAAACAAACTGGTATCCACAGTGATCGTTAACGGCTAGATTTGCCTCACTTTTTTGCTTATGATTTTTGAATAATTGGTGCCTTTTTTCGTCACCGCAGTGCATCAGTGTCCACTACACAGTCACAAATATGAATTTAATACTCTTAGTTTTTCTTTTACACACACACACACACACACGTGTGTGTGTGATCATTTACTCGCTTAAGTTTAAGCATTTCTAGATTTTTTCTAATTAAATAAAGTGCTGTGTTAATTAGTAGTGGTCTAAGCTTTATGTTCCATTATTTATGGTTTTATATAATGTATAATTAGATAAATAATGAAAAAAAGGGATTAACCAATTTCTTTTTAATGAATCAATGATTTTTCCTTTTAGGTATTTCATGAGTACTGTCTTGTACATGTTTTATGATAATAGTAATGTATACAGGATGTATTAATAGTGTATAAAAAAAAATTAGCCGTAGGTCTCTAGTCTTTGAACACCCCGTGCTTAATTTATTGATCAGCTCTACCATAAAAGTGTTAGGATTATTGTTTTTAAAACTGGATTTGACGCCTGAACTGGTAAACTTAATGGGAAAAAATAAAGATTTTTGATGGCTCTTTTAAAATTTAACTATCAATTTATTAATTTTTTTATTAAAATAAAATCGTTTTAATTCATTTTTAAAAAAACAATTAAATCAACTTTCTTAACCCATTACTCAATTCAGTTAATTTTAAAAACTATCATGCAAATAGTTTCATGTGTCTCATCATTCTCGAGATATTGTTGTTCACTTGTCATGTTAAATTTGTATTTCTTTTTCTAAAATTCAACAATAAGGAATATATTTGTGTTAACTTGTACGTCAATCAAGAGTATCTCTCTCGGCAATAGTAACAGCACATTCTTTATACCAGTCTTGTGCATTAAAATGATTAAACTCATTTCAATGCTGGTTTCATAGTTCAAACTCGGAAGAAAAAAAATAGAGCAAAAGCGGGCTTGAGGCTGTGCTAGTTACAAGCTGCGCGAAAGGTGAGATTGGCTATGAATATCGCAAGGCATTTGCTGAGTATAGTTGCCATGTCGTGGCTTCTGACATCCCTAAACGAATCAACAAGATATTAGGCCTTGAGGAGAGTGTATCTTCAGCTGTGAGCACAGTCATATCCAAGTATGGTCACATTGATGTCTTGACCATCAATGCTGGGCTAGGAAGTACCGGTCCTTTAGCTGAACTATCATTATATGTTATTAGAAAAGCTTGGGAAATCAACACCCGAGGGCAGTCAAGGTTTTTCAAAATGCTGTGCCTTACATGGCGTAGTGTAGAGGTAGCAGCCCATGCCATGTTTTTAAACCAGCTTTTTTAAACCAGAAATTAACCCGTAAACTAACACAATTTGAAAGAGACATTGAACTATGAAACAAAGTCCAGTCTTTCAAAAGTCACGGAGTTTTGGAGTTTCTGTCATGTAGGGTATAGTGGTCAGTGTCCATCGAGGACAGTTGACCTAACTGTAGTTCTGTTGAAGGACCACTGGGAACCTTGTTAAAGAGAGGAGACACCGAGGAGCTGCTTCCCCACCAAAGGGTGTCGAGAACGAATAAAAGCAAGTTTTGCCGAGGCAACCAAAGCTCCTTTGCCAGGCCCATGAACCATTTCTAGCAAACATTTTATTGCCCTAGTGCTATTGTTGGTGGGTTTACTCATCATTACTTCAATCAGAAAAGGATCTTTCTTTTCCATTCCATCCGTTCTCTGTACATCAATCTCTCTTGAAATTCCTCCTTTCTTTTCCAAACCAAATCATTTCCCCACGAAAATCTGTCTCTTGAACTCGGTCATGCATAATCTTGCATGCACATATAATGAAATTTTTTAAGTACATTATCAACTTGGAACATCCTTGATAGAAACTATGTCAAACATTTGACCGACACGAGAATTGAGATAAACTTCAATCCAAACCAACCTTGAATTTAGGAAAATATCAGAACAAGCTGACAGGAGTCATAAAGTAAGGTAATCATATTTGAAACATTTATTTATTACAAATATTCAGTTACAAATTGAACAAACACAAGCTCTATCAAATTATCTATGTAATTCTAAGCTCTATATTGAATAAAATCATGCTAGATATAATTGTTTTTATGGGGGAAGTCATGGATGAAAGAATATGCTTGGAAACTATCGAGTAAACGAATATGTGGAACTTCAATCGAAAGCATAAGTACATATAATTCAATGGTTTTATACATATGAAATCCATTTAACTTAATCCATCAAATTATATAACCATTTATGTCTGTCTTTTTTTTCTTTTTTCTGAAATGGTAATAAAAAAATATTTAAATAATAAAAAGTCAGATAAAACAACGGGAGGGAGGAAGTAAAAACTAAACATATTTTCCTTTTCATTTCCATGAGTTCTTAAATGTATTAAGAAATATATATATTTTTTATTTTTTAAAAAAATTATTTATAACACCAACACATTAAAACATAACAAATTAATTTAAAATTAAAAAAAATAATTTTTTTAAATACTTTTAAAATACAAAATAAACCCACTTTATATTTTCAAGCATCAAAACATATATTTGTGATGTCTCCCGTTTATCTTTACGTTTAAAAGATAATTTTGAACAAAATCAAGTTCTTTTAATTTGTTTACATGCTGCCATACACTACAAGAAAACAGGCTTTTTAGCAATGGATTTTTTTCATCAATAACCAATATAAACTCAATCGCTGACCTATTAGCAACGAGAATTTCTGTCGCTAGTTTGAAGCAACGAACCAAAATAAACCTTGCACGCACAGATGTTGACAGCACCATAGATTTTTAGTGACGGGATTTTCTATCGGTAACTGATATAAATTTAATCTCTAGCCTATAAGCTATGAAACTTTTTCGCTGCAATCAATTTTGGTTGAAAATTCGACAACATTCAAGCATCTAGTTTGCAACCGCGCAAGTGATTTTTGTTGCCTTCTTTGGATATAGTTTATGCGGCTGGGCATGAGTTTCTGCGGCTG
>Ga0325401_1007470_pt1 | contig 10615 bp, 7 predicted proteins | sample PopdelMetagenome_FD_205666 | JGI IMG/M metagenome (GOLD analysis project Ga0325401, IMG submission 205666) | Populus deltoides microbial communities from Bellville, Georgia, United States - Xylem-PdKOR-R2 | ecosystem: Host-associated > Plants > Phyllosphere > Stem > Wood/Secondary xylem | place...
TTCATTATTTATAGACAAAATTTTCTTTCCAGATTCCTTTTTTTTGTCATTATTTTTTTTAATTTTATTATTTCAAGTTATATGTACATTATTTTATGTTCTGGGATTTATTTTGATTCATGTACTTTAACATATTTGACGTGTCCCAAAATATTCTTCAAATTTTTAGGTTATGGTCAAAACAATTGAAGCTACAATGACTAGAATGGGCTTCCAAAACTAGATGTTGCTGTACATTTTCATTTTATAGGCCAACCAAGCGAGTTTTTCTTTCCGACCCCAGCAACACTGACCTTATTTATTTATTTATTTTTCAATTAGATTTTTCATTATTATCCTATCTCTCATATTTTTAATTGCTTGGTTTAAAAAAATAATGTTTTGTATTTTTACGATCGCATAGTATCTTAAAGAAATTATTATAATTTCAAATTTTTTCATCCCAGGTCCTGAATGGATCAATTTTATTTTCATGATGTATTTATAAAAGCAAAAATATGTACTTAGCAACTTTAATTATAAATAAAAATAATGATTGGGGTAAAATATTTATATGTGCATTTATTTTTTATTTTTTAGAGAAATCAATTTTTTTTGAAGTTTTTAATTAGTATTAATAACTATCTTTACTATTGATCCGTTCATGTATATTTTTAATTCATTATATTAACTCTTTAATTAACACATCTCGGGGTATCAAAAAGCATATCCATCGTGCTAATGCCTTTTTAACTTGCATTCAAATTAACTTGGAATCCTGCCACGAGCATAACAAAGATACACCAGTTGTATTATTTTATTATTATTATTAATATAGATATTCTAATTAATTTACATATATCTTAACTAAACAAATAATAATTATGGTCAATTTTAAAATAAACTTTAAAATTATTTTATTTAACCATGTCGTCAACTTTAAAATAAACAAACAACAATTGTGGTCATGAGAGAAATTTTTTTTTATTTTTTATTGAGAAGAGATAAAAATTATTTTATTGACTGATGCAGTTTTTTTTTATTCAACAAACAAAATATCCTCGAACCAACTTAGTATTTCAATGAGACTAAAGTGTCTATTGGGTATTATTGTGCTTTTAAAGCATAATTGTTTTTATTTTCTTTTGCTATAAAACAGAGGTTTGATTAACATCTACTTTGCTTTAAAACCATAGTAGGTGTGTCCCTTCAGGAGAAAATTGCTTTGTTTTCGCCTTTTGTTATTGTGTTTCAGATGGAGGGGGGTAAATTTTAATATTTTTTTACTGAAAATTATATTTTATATATTTTTAGATTATTTTGATGTGTTGATATAAAAAATAATTTTTTAAAAATAAAAATTTTATTTTAATATATTTTTAAATAAAAAATATTTTAAAAAATAATCACCGATTTCAAAACAAAACAGCACACCAATGAGAGGATCTATTTTATTTTTATTTAAAATGACAACCTTTTCCGTTATGTTTTTTATACTACTGTTTTACATAATTCTATTTTAAAAACTTTTATATACAATTGATTTATATATTGAGATGACGTGTCTATTTATACTACCAGTCTATTCATTTTTTTTTTTAACTTAAGAAGTACTTTCATAAAAATCTTAAACTATTCAATATAAAAAATATATTTATTTAAATATCTCTGTACATTCTTTGTTGATTCTTTATATATAAAAAGCACGGTAGTATAAGCTGACCACCTACAACTTGGTTACTTTAAATATCAATAAGCATAATCCAGTAACTAATCACTAAAAGTAAAACGGTGCGTATTGCACAGCGTTACTTAGCCTAACGGTCTGATTTTTTAATCAACCTTGAGATACTGTAGCTTGTTCTCTTCTGCATCTCTTCTTCAGGTTGCAGGATTGTTGAATCTGGAAGATAACGATTGTGTTGAAATGGATCTTATAAGTACATTGAAGATAGGAACTTCGACGGTGTAGTTTACCTGATATTAGAGCTTTTAATGTTGGAATTAGTGAATGGCGCTCCAAGTTTAACTATGTCACTCACTCGTATATATATGATTGAACAGGTTAATTTGAGGTTTGATGATATATTATAATTAGCTATAAGGTCAGGTTTGAGGTTTGAGCATTTGTGTGTTTCACTTAAAGATCATCATGACATTTAAGTGAAATACACAAAATCGAAATGCTGGCCAAGTTACCATGGGAAAAGATTTTTCCACTCGTTCACGTACTTTCCTGACCTTATAGCTAATTATAAAATTACTGGCATCATCTTATGCTCTGGCAATGATGGTCCCAGGCCCACAGGAGCTGTTGTGTACATGCAATGAAATGATCTTAAGATGTGCTTAAGGAGTACTGAGAGTGCTCCTGATACCTTCGAAGTTGCAAAGGTTGTGCGTTTTGACTGGTGAATATCTTCTAGTTCCTGAATTGACTGTTTTGGGAGACCATTTCTGAACATTTTTTCTTTATAATAAGGATGGATGAGTATAATCAGTGGCTTTCAGTTCATGCATCATGATCACATTCAGTAAAGGCATGATTTATCATTAGTACTTTCTGATCATTATCTCAATCGACCTTTGCTGAAGAACAAACAATATCGTGCCCACAAAATGCGTAAGTATTTTTTCGCTTTCTTTTTGTCTGTCATATTTCATGCTCGATATACCACGTACATGTTATTTCAACAACGATATACCATATGCATTTTGTGTGGCCGTAGATTTAGTCAGATCAAGCTAAATAGTTCTTGATTATAGGGTAGCACAATGTCGATAAAATATGAAGTGCCAAATCATCATACCAGGTTCAAGGGAATGAGTATACTATGATAGCAAAATGTTTGCCAGTTATGATGCATCACCCATTAACAATTATTTTATTGCCACTGCTGCCGCAACTGCAGTGTGATGCTCCACAAATGCATCCTGGACGAAATGAGATGGTTTTGTCCGAAGGTATTCAGACACAAGTCGTTTTCCTTGGAATAGGATTTTATTTAAATATTTATAGACATGCATTAAATATTTCTAGTTCAGAACAATGTACACATGAAGCTGGCTTTATAGCTGAACTAACATATGAAACCTTGAGTTGCCACTATGGCTTGATGCATGTTGTTCAATACCTGCTTATTCTATCCTGTGTAACCTCTTAAATAGAAGCTTGTATCAGAAGGCAACAAAGTTAGTTAACTGGACAGCCATCAACCAGTATGCCCTTGGCTGTTGGACAAGTTGCCAATTCACAGTGTTCACCATTTGTACCCCACCAATTCAAACTCCTATCTTCTATTCCAACTGAGAAGTACAAAAGCACTGCCATGAAAGCCAGCCCGGCATCCAATGCAGCTGAAAGAACATAATTGTACCTCTGCCACCACGTCTTTCTGTAACGGAAGATGAAGAAATTGAAAATTGTTCCAACTATGATCCAGGCGTTGTAGTTTACTGGTGTAGCTGGAGGCATCATTGCAGTTGCTCCTAGAAGGACCGGAAGATTAATTAGGGGAATCCAAGATTGCTTAGGGAATGATTTGTGTAGCAGCCAAACTATAACCGGTCCTAGTGCACCTCCAAGGAAAAACCAGTTCATGGCCTGATAGTTTCCAAGTGTTCCAAAGATCCGCTTTGGTCCAACCAAACCCCATATGACAGAAGCATCAAAGAAGACTCGGTCACCTGGGCATGTCCAAGGACTGTTAGCGGGTAGTAGATCATCCTGGCATATGTTGTCAATGGAGTTCAGCAGCCACCAGGCTACTGCAAGGTTGATGGTTCCGGCAAGAATTGTTCCTATGAACTAGACATACCCAGATGGAAATGCAACAAGCGAATAAATATATCAGTAGCTCTAAGTGGAAACAATAAATAATGTGTAAAAGTAACAACAAATTGTTCATTGTAATTGACTTTGTCAGTTTAAGGTCACGGTCTTGAGGAAATTCTTGGATGGTGGATCCTTTTGCATACATCACATGAACAATTATAACAATTGAACAGGATATCTGGAGTTAAATTCATTTATTATCTAGACAGTAGTTCTGAGAAAAATGTACCTGAACCAAGAACATCGATCTTGGAGGGATCTTCATGTAATGTCCTAGCTTGAAATCATTGAGGAAAGAAACAGCCTGAGCCATGCTCATATATCCATAGGTTTTGAAGCATACATTGGCTATTGGTCTCCCCGGTAATATGATACCCATGACATACTCTGTTATTATGTTCAGCCCTGGTGTCTGTATATGAAGTGGTAGAGCATTAATAAAGAACAGATTTAGCTGAGATGATGAAGTGAAAGGGAATGACTATCAAAGCCCAGATGGATAGAGCGGGAGGTTTCGAATTTTTATTTTTCCGGTTGATGCTGAATTTCACTAGATATTCATCTCTTGCTCGGAATAAGATTTAAAAGAGAGCTAAGTTACCTGGTTTGTTGTGGCAGTTATGATGCTGATGGGAAGGGTGAAGACAAAGGCCATGGCACTCGCGAAGATGAGTCCCCACCATGGCATCTGAACTTGATCATTCAAGAAGATGCACAGTGCAAGAGCAACAATTAATGTCACACTAAGCAACAAGTAAAACCACCAGGAAGGTATGTCCTTGTATCTTTTCATCAATCTTGTATGGATATCCTCCCTGCCCTTGTAAGAAGCACGATATTTCTGGAGAATCTCCCTGTAGATCATGTTTCACATGTCAGAACATGCGTCTGTTAAAAATCTGATTGCAACAACATGGATGGGAAATTAAGGCGATTCTGATTCTCAATTCTGTTTGTTGAAAGATTTACCTTCCATAGAAGAAAGCCACGTGAGTAAGGGTGGCGGCAATGGTTGCAAAACCGAAGCCATAACTGAGAGCAAAAAACATGCTTAAATGAATTCGTCCTTGCTGTTCGTAGTTTGGTATATCCAGCTGAAACTTGTTATTAACAATAGCTGTTATATTGTACTTGTGACCCTCTGCTGTAAACAGGTGTGAGGAGAAAATGGGAAATTTTCGTGCACTGTACAAGTCGAGGCCCCAGTAAGCTAAGGGCATTGCAACGCAAATTATGAATACATATCCCACAAGGACATTGGCAATGGCAAAGAATGGACTAATGAGAGGGCTGAACAAGAAGGATGCCACAACAGACCAGTCAAGTGTAATGGCTCCAAGTCCAAGGCCCCTCATGCCTGAACCAAGTTGCTGTGCGGTTACTGACTTCGGAAATACCCAGCATACCCATGAAATGCTTGAGAGTGTTGTAAACAGGTATCCTGGGAATAGATACCAGACAAAACTGCAAGCCAGTGCAATTACGAAGAACTTTGCCCGTGTCATGCGGTGACCATCATCTTTCTCATGCAAAGCCCTGCAAGATTTTTCCCAGGTAGTTTACATGGGCATTTAGTCACGTGTGTTATCTGAAGATATTAAATGTTTATGGGTGCATGCCTGATCAATTGCTGGATAATTTAGCTGCGATGACCGACCAGATTAAACACCTCTATAATTAAGGCATATCCACAAAGTTGGAGAGCAAACCCTTTTATGTAAATGCTTTAAGAGTTTTTTCTCAAAGTAGCACAATAAAATATTTGCGAATATTTAATTTATGTTATTTTTTACAATAAATTTTAACTGCATTTTTTTCTTTTAAAGAAAATCTACTGTTCTTTAAACAAAAAAAAAAAACTCATAGGCTGCGTAACAAGAAGACAAGCGGTTTAGCCCTGTATTTCAGACCAACCTTTTAGCACTTAGGTAACGGTTGTTTTTCGGCTGGATATTTTTGAAAATTTTTATTTTGATTTTTTAAAGTAATATTTTTTATATTTTTAAATTCACTTAAAAAAATTCTACTGTGCTTCAAAAAAAAAAACAGTAGGTCGCGTGTCAACAAGACAAACGGTTTAACCTTTTAGGTATGGGAGGTATCACAGTGGTGGTGGAAAAAAACAAAAGAAAAGGAACAGTAAATCAAGGACTTGTCAATTTCAAATCAATCTCGTGGCTGTTCTTTTGCAATCCAAATATATTTTTTTAAAAAAATTGTTTTAAATTATAGTTTTTTAATATTTTTAAATTATTTTAATATCATATATTAAAAATATTTTTAAAAAATATATATGTTATTTCAATATATTTAAAGAATAACTACACCAGCTCTCACTTCTATTATTCATGGACGTGTGATGACGATGCCAAATATAGGTTGGATCGATGATGCCATTTCCAAAACAGACAAATAAATGATCATTATCGTTATCATTATAGTATTATACTGAATACCTATCTTAAAACCTTTCCAACCACACTTCGTGCGTCTCTTGTTCATGACTTTTATTAATAGAGAAATTCCACTCTCATCCATTGCCACTGTACACCATTCACCAACCAGTAATCTGCGTTCCACGGTCACCTCACTTAACAGTTTGATTCGTGGATATTTTTTAAATAATTTTTTGTGTTAAAATACATGCTAATGATGTTTTTTTATTTTTTAAAAATTATTTTTGACATCAGTACATCAAAACATTCAAAACATACAAACCATATTAAATTTTAGTAAAAAAAAAAATTTCAAAATTTTTGGGAACGCAGCCGCAGCCGCGTTCCTAAACGAGTCCTTAGAGTATGTTTGGCAGTGTGGTAATTGTTACTTTTCAAATAGCTTTTTGTGTTGAAATACATGCCAATGATATTTTTTTATTTTTTAAAAATTATTTTTAACATCAGCACATCAAAACGATCCAAAAAATACAAACCGCACTCAATTTTAAAAAAAAAATTGAAATTTAATCAAACGCAAGTTCAACCACAGAGCCAAACAAACTCTTGTTATATCCTTGACGGACAATGTTCTTTTACATTTTGATTTGGTGTTTTGCAGTGTAATAATAATTGTTTTTTACTGTGTTTTTTTTATAAATTTATTAAAATAATATTTTTATTTTTTAAGAATTATTTTTAATATTATCACAATATTTAAACAATTCAAAAATTTCTAAAAAAATTCAAATTTTAGCTGCCCCTGTTTCAAACGCAATACAAAACAGGATATATCGAACCAATTGAGATTTGATGTCACCTTTATTAATTTAGAAAACTTTTACGAACACTGAAAAAGACACCTGAACCTTTTGTGCTATCACTTCCAGTTCAAGTGAGAATTAATTGTGCCTTCGTGTATTTTTTATTCATGAGCTGTCAAGTAGCAAAAACTTAGTAACTTCCACCAGTCCACCATCCATTTCTTCACAAGAAGTTAGCTTGATTCCGTGGAAAGTCAACAGTTCTTTTTCCTAATTATTAAGTTAAAAGCACGCTCACCATTTAAACATTCTTTGATATTATAATTGGAGTTATTTTTAAAGGTGATATTTTTTAAAAAATAATTCTTTTTGTTTGTTAATATCTATTTTTGATCTTAAAAGATTAAATTTATCTAAAAACATTAAAAATAAATTAATTTTAAATAAAAAAATACAAATTTTTAAAAAAACCGCGGACAGCAGCGTTGTTAGACAGATTCTAAGCCACGAACAAATTACTAAATTAATCACACCGAATCAGCCAAGCCAACTTAAGATTCTAGTTGACTCGATGGAAGAAAAGGCGGGGATGAGCACAATAATAAAAGATATCGAATCCTAGGAAAAGGGACATTTCACATGTTATCCAGTGTAAGAAATTATTTATATTTACTTTAGCTATCGACAAGTAATTAATTACTGCAACTATATATTATGATTGAAATAATAATCAATCCCAGCAAAATCTAGATAAATAAAAACAACTCTTTTTGCACAAGATGTGTGGACGGAAAAGTGGTGATGTGGAAGAAGATATTGTTTGGTATTTTTCTTTTTAGCTTTTTAGTTACATTTCAGGGCGGGGGCAGTGCGTCAAATTGCTCAATAACTTTTTCCTACTGCGAAAGAAAAAAAAGCAAGGGGTCTGTAGAGTGAGGGAGTGAGAGATACCTGAAAAGAGAGACCTGAACGAGAGTGCCAGGCCACCACATATGGGCTGGCTCCACCACATACTTCCTCAACAGCCCTGCCCAGCCATATCCTAACACCTACCATTGCCAATCATGCACACAAATCACTCAAATTATCGCCACATCAATGCTTAATTAGCAGAATTTTCACATCCAAATCGTGACACTTCTTTTTTCTTGAAAATAAATGCAAGATTTTCTTAGAAGTTTTATGAAAATATAGCCATTGAAAAAAAAAAAAACAGCTAGATATACGGTAACGACAAGCTCCAAACAACCAGGCCAAAAGGGCCAAAATGCTAAGGGGAAAAAGAAAAGAAAAAAAAGAGGAACTTCATTGCTTACCCAACTTGAAACCAAAACTAAGACCAAATTTTGCTTTCAAAAATATTACAAAAGAATACCTTTTTTTTTGGGATAAAAGAACACCAAGATTTACCTGAGTAGTGGTGATGAGAAGCCAACCAGCCAAGAAAGAAATACTCCTTCCGTAAAATGCTTTGATGATAGTGACAATACCAACAGCATAAGCAGATCCACTACCAAATGCACTTCCGGCGTTAGCAAATATAGAAATGAGTACGTGTTCTTTGATGTTAAACGGACCTGGGTTGAGAGAGAAAGTTCTGGACCCAAAACCAGGAATCTTGAACTTGGTTTTTGGTAGCACAGCAGCCATGGAGCGGCCTATAGGGAGTGAAGCTACTTGGACGGTTATCTGGCTTATAACAAGCGGCTCGGTTCTGTAAGAAAAGAATTGGTTGAGGAAAGCTAAAAGGCTGCATGAAATCAGGCCTAAGAACCACATCCGGAAGGTCCATACAGGTAGGGTTGGGTCGTCCGTGTTGGCCACGGTCAGTCGGACCTCCTCGATAGGGGATACGTCGTCGTCTTCGACAGCATCAGCGATGGGTTTTTCAAGGTCAGTGGGTCTAGAGGAGGTATATGGTGTTTGGATCTCTAGGCTGCCCATGGTGAGTGGGGTGGTGGAAGGGAAGGGGTGATAGTTTTTTAGTAGGAGGGACTAGGGAGGGGCTTGGCTCTTTTAAGACATGGTCTGTGCTTTGTAGGATTGGACGGTTTAATATTATAGGGTAGGGCCCGAGCAAGTGTGAATGGAAGGAGCCTACTGGATGAGTGTGGAGATTTTTCCTTGTTTACAAATTTCTAGTATGGATGGGTTATCTTGTCTGTTTAAAAACAAAAAAGGCTACTCATATGGGTGTGGAAACGTTTGCAAATTGGCCATGAACTGGAGTTGGGTCACAAACTGCGCCTGCGTACGTACGTACCACTGACCAGTGAGTGAATATTGAAGAATTGTGCTTAATATGGGGCCGAGGGCTGGCAACTTGTGCTAGTTGGGAAGAAAACGCGTTGCCTTATTTGAGTTTACTGGCATAAACTTTGGTTTATCTCTGCCATAATCCTTATTTTGATAGTTAATTAGGAAAGGTCTCGACGCCTTCTAATGAAGTGATGGTTCCATGTTCTTGCTATATAACAAATTAATCCATCCATCCTCCATGAAAAGGTACCTAAAAACCAGCGAGAAAAGGATTGAGAATATCTCACTCTGAATAATATAAAATTAATTGTGAATCTTACTCCTTAAAATACAGAGTCTGCTTTGTGTTATACTATTCAATGAATATTGTAATCGCGACTCGTAAACACAGAGCTAAAAGAGTGGGAACTAATTAGGGACACCAACGCTCTCTCTCTCTTCAATAATACAATAGTGGCATCTTTATTTATTTTATAGTTCTTTAACTGATTAAAGTGTGCGGCTAAAATAATGTTCGTTTAAAATTTAATTTTTTTGTTTAAAAATAATTTTTTTAGTGTTTTTTTATTATTTTGATATACTAATATAAAAATAAATTTTAAAAAATAAAAATATATATTTCTAAATAAAAATATTTTAACACACTGGAATGACTTTGAATGGAATAATCCACTATGGTAATGCAAGGGACAAGTGGACAAAATATACGGGGGCCGGAAAAATTAACAGCCATATCGGACTAATAACCTCTTCGTTGACTGGAGTGCGAAGTCAACAAAAACAACATCTTGGAATGTGTAATTAACTTGATCTGTAAAGTTATCTGGAATAATTCTAATTTTAATAATAAAAAAAAGCAAGTGTCCTTGGTCTTTATTTGTTTATTTATTTAAAAATGTTTTAAAATGAGTGCTAGCCTTTTTATTTGATCAGCCACTAACAAAAAAATATATAATACAGTCAACCACCAGCAAAAAGATGAAGAAAAAAAAAGGATTAATCACCATCATCATTTCTCTATTGATTCTCTAATACAGCCAGCCACCGATAGTTGGAGCCAAAGGCCAGCTCCCCTCCCTGTTGTGAAGAGGAATCCATCAAGAATCCAATCTTCAGAGCGAGTCCCTTCTGTGCGAGAGGTTTATGATTCTTTGGAAGGGGACCGGAAGGAGATAATACATGAAGACGTCATTATTATCCTGTGAGGCAGATCATATTTAGAAATCCTGGAATCTTTTTAACAATGTATTTGCTGTTTTGCACTCGACCATGGCAAAATGTGCATGTGAACCCTTGAGAAGCCAGTTCATGTCTACATGTGACGGTAACAATGACTTTGCGTA
>Ga0325401_1007473_pt1 | contig 10612 bp, 6 predicted proteins | sample PopdelMetagenome_FD_205666 | JGI IMG/M metagenome (GOLD analysis project Ga0325401, IMG submission 205666) | Populus deltoides microbial communities from Bellville, Georgia, United States - Xylem-PdKOR-R2 | ecosystem: Host-associated > Plants > Phyllosphere > Stem > Wood/Secondary xylem | place...
CAATCAAGATCTCTGGGGTCCATGCCAGATTCTGAACTTTTCTATGTTATTCTATATATCTATGACCGCTGGACTTTTCTTTAGGCGAGCTCTTGTGCAATCAATCTCCTTTCGTTTGGTTTATTTTTCCATCTTCCCTGATCACTGCCCAAGTTTACGTAAGGGCTTACGTAGAATCAAGGAAAATGAGGCATAAGTTAGCCAAAAAGTCTCACCAAATACATTCAGGCACTCTGTTGAACTTTAGATCTGGATAGTATTAGTTAAATGGTGTGGATAGTACACAATTGCTATTCATATTTGTCATCTAATTACACTATTATTTACTCGTAAATTATCGGATGTTAGATTTCTTTTACCCAACATCCGAAGACGACTTATATCTAAATGATAAAATTAATATTTTGGTCATTTACAGGGAAGATTGCAAGAATGAGAATTTTTTTTTTTTTGAAAGACTTTATATCGAATATACTATGTTTTTTTTATATTATGGAATGTTTGTTTTTGTGTTTCAAAAGTGTTTTTAAAAAAATTTAAATATTTTATTTTTTTCTTTATTTCAAATTAATATTTTTTAGTGTTTTCAGATTATTTTGATTTGTTAATATCAAAAATTATTTTTAAAAAATAAAAAATATATATTATTTTAATACGTTTCCAAACAAAAAATATTTTAAAAAATAATTAGGTACTACCGCACTACCAAACATACTTGAAAACAAACCCAACAAAGTGGTTAATATGGTTAATAAGCTTATAATTTACGCTTGAATTAGGTCTGATCATATTCAAGTCTTAAGAGGCCTAACTAGCTATGTACATTTGTTTCCGTTGAGCCTCTCCATAAACCAAACAAAAGAAGAAAAACAAAATTGCATCTGGTGGTCGAGATAGGAAAAAACCATAAGTTACGTCTGTTTTTTTAAAAAAAAAATTATATTATTTGATATATAATTTAGGTCTTCGCAAAACTAGAATTGGTGGTGTCAATGTTATGTGGTTATCATGCATGCACCAGGCAGAAGAAACAAATGTATCCTTTATATATGTGGCCACCTCCAGCCCTATATAGAACCTCAGAAAATTAAACCTTGGTAGTATACCATGCGGGAAAGTTTATATGGCTACTGAAGAAGCATGTAGGATTAAAAAAGTAGGAGATAAATACAGATCTTTCTTGCATGAAGACACTGAGAATACCACACAGTGGAGGCATGGTGGCCCTCCCAATTTCGATACAGTAAATCAGCTCTTTGAAGAAGGCCGAACTAAGGTCCTCAGCCTTCTTTATACCCTTAGTGCATATGCTTTATGTTTTTTTTTTTTGTTGTATAAGTATATGTTTATGACCCTTGAATATTTTTGGGTCTCATTTTCTGTGTTTGATATATGGTTTGAAGGAATGGCCGAAAGGATCGCTAGAAGAAGTAGTGCAAAATGCTATAAAGACATGGGATATGGAAATCGAACACAAGACTCGCGTACAGGACATTAAGACCATCAACCCTGACACGTTCAAGCTCATTGTTAATGGTTCATCAAACTAAAACTCAATTTGGTTTCTTATTAAATTATTCTTATATTTGATTTAAGCTATTAAATATAATTACGAAGATAATAATTTAAGCGTTGTAAATATTTTTACTCTATGATAGGAAGAGAGGGTTTATCGGGAGAAGAGACGCTTAGGATTGGTAGCTACAATGCTTTGTTGAAGAGTTCTCTGCCGAAGGAATTTCAGTACTACAAAACAGATGAAGAAACCTTCGAATCATCTCATGATGCCTTTCGATCTGCCTTGCCTCGAGGATTCGCATGGGAAGTGCTGAGTGTATATTCAGGGCCTCCAGTGATTTCTTTCAAATTCAGGCATTGGGGTTTCTTTGAAGGACCTTTCAAAGCCCATGCTCCTACTCAAGAAAAGGTTGAGTTCTATGGCATTGGAGTCCTCAAGGTATGCTTTAATTAAAGATACTGAAAAGATTAAAAAAAAAATCCAAACTAGTAATCATAAAAGAGAGAGAAAAAATTCCTGACTTACCATGCTAAGACTTCTACTGAAGAAAAGGTCGAGTTCTATGGCTTTGAAGTCCTCAAGGTAAGGTATGCTTTAAAAGATATCGTTTTCTTTCAAAAAAAAACATTTATGGAAATAAATACATCAACTTTCAAGTTTGATGGGTCTTATTCATTGTTTTATGGAGGATTCGTAGAGTATTTCTTTTTATGATTCAATCAAATTTTATAAGTATTTTTTTGTTTAAAAAAATTAAACTGCTATTTTATTTTTAATTTTTTTATAATATGTTAACATTAAAAATTTTGCATTTTATAAATGCTTTATTCCGTCAGTATTTAGATACTGAATTTATTAGAAAAACTTTTACTGCTGACATAAATATTTTTTTTAGCTTCTTGGTTGAAAAATATTCATAATGGCATTTTACTTGATAAGTTGGTATCCATTTGACAATATCACAAGAAATTATAAAGAACTTGAAAATTTTGAATTTGTGGAACTCGAAAAGAAAAGTAAAAATAAAGGACAACCTAATACATAAGACGAAATAACTGTAATTTCTTTCCGGGTTCCCAGGTGGATGAATCTCTGAGGGCAGATGGTGTGGAGGTTTACTATGACCCAGCAGAGTTGTTTGGGGGGCTCCTGAAAGGGGCGCTGATATCGCCATGCCAATCAGAAGATAACACTGTCAACACCGCCACAGCAACGCGTGGCTGTCCATTTTCCAAATAAACATAACCTGGCTTGTGTTTGTCGTTGTGCCATGAGTGTTTTCTTGCTTTCGTTTGTATGACGAATCAGACTGCCTGCTTGCTTTTATTACCACTTCATCTGCTGTTGTGTGTCTGTCCATTCCTCACAAGGCAACATTTGCCTCTTGGTGTGTATAAGAAATGGTCACGGGTACTGAAGTGCCTATAAATAACACCATCACCTTGTTTTTCATTAGCAGATTTTTCCAAATAAACATAAGACTGTCAAGCAAGAACCATCCCGTTTCTATCTTCGCATTAAATTATGATCACTTCTTTTTTTATTTAATTCGGTTGATTTAATTTCATTGCTTTTTTTTATCTACTTGAACAATAACAGCTTATTTTAACCAACAAGATCAAGCTGAGGCGCAGGTTTTTTAAAATTTTTAAGAACATACTTCCGGTGCTTGAACATCTTCTTTATGCTAAAAATAATTTTGGTTTTGTCGTCGCATCAATAGATAAAACCAAACGATACAGAATTACATATATTGCCAAACTCTCCCTAATGTAATATTGCCCAGCTCTAAAATGGATCAAAATGAATCAACCCATTCAAGGACTTCAGATTCCACATACATTACAATAAGAACAGAAGAGTATAAATAGTGTCATTAAGAATGACTCATTTCAGCGGAATTCAATTTTGGGGTCTATGCCTCGACGACCTTCATCTACAAGTGCCAAGCTCAACATTTCAGTGCAAAATTGATCGTCTGGTTTCAGCCATAAAGCCTGATTGAGAAGAAAATATCATAAGGCCAGGGCCTAGGGGATTTTAATGACGAAGAAGATAGAGGGGATGGGGGAAGCACACTATAACCACAGTATAATTTTGTGTTTGAAAGCATACAACACTCTTACTTACCTTGTGGTAGCATGTGATTGCAGCAGTAAAGTTATCCTGCGCAAGAAGAGGGGAAAAGAGAGGCACCATTAAGATGGCTTTTAAATCATGATAGTATCAAATTGTAACATTCCCCCCATTTAGATAGTCCAACTTTTCAGGCAATCTAATGGCAAGTCATTATAATTTGCATTAAAACTTGTTCATTCTTCCAAGTCGGTCCAAGTCCGACAAGATAATCTGCAAATAGTAAATTAGGGAAACCACTACTACTTAAAAATGAAGTACAAAAATTGGATTTTAGCTTCAAGCAAATACAGGATGTTGTTGGATTGACTTCAATAATAGAAAAGATTGTCAAGCAATCAACACGAGAAACTGAACTGTAGTCCCATGTTAATTTGTGTGCTTGCTCAAACGATGACGATATATTCTTTTATGGGGACCCAATCCACCTTTACATTGTTGCCTGCCTTACCAGACCAGTAACTATGAGGTATGAGGCGTATGACATTTAAGCACAACATAGAACGTGACTACAATTTTATGAGAAAGATAGGTCGACAGAGTACTATTTCCTGTTCTAAAATTTCCCCCTAAAATTTTTGTATCATCCCGGAAAGTTTATTGAGAATAGTTTTCAATATCAAAGACTTAAACTTCAGGAACCTAGTTCTCTTTTATCTGTCTGAAACTTGAGGTACTTGACCCTTGGAATAGGCCTTTTTGAAATCATAACAAGACCAGCAATTATTGAGTTCTACACCACACATCATGCATATCAAAGTTCATAGACTAGTTAAGAACCTCATCCTTCTTTTTCCTTTTTGAGAGTGATTTTAGGGCTTCTTATTAATATAATAAATATTCAAAATTCCATAGCAGTCATAGATGGTGCTCATCTTCTCATAGTACTCCTCCTTTATAATAATAAAATATATTCTGAAATAGTTTTTAGTTTTGAACCCTTGCACAAAAGTCACTGGAAGTACAAGCTATAAATTAGCAATGATATCATAATCCGATTACTTTTCATAACATTTTGGATTTTCATGACCACTCTCATTATCTGCACTAATCCACTTCATTATCCCCCCCACTTCAAGCGCTTACAATTACCTTTCTCAAACTATTGCTTTCAACTACAACAGCCAAATGAAATGTCAGTTTAACAGACTTACATTGAAATGAAAAGAGCTCAATTTACCTGCAAATGATAAGTGTATGCAAGACCAGCATAGGTACTCAAGCTTCGAGGTGATAATGTAAGTGCTCTCTCATAATATGAAATTGCTTCATGGTAAATCCTGGCATAGTAGTTTGATATGATTAATGAACAATTATACGCCATGTCATTTATTTATACACATAATAAGAGAATTGTATTTCTATGATGATGGCTGCAACAAGTGGATGAGAAAAACAAGACTCCAACTCGAATATGTAATTCAAACCATAAGTCTCAATGTCAGCCATGCTGCTCATCAAATCAATCATGTAATAATGAGGAGCCTCTAAATGACCACATTACACAAGCATTAATGTATTCAAGAAAATTATTTCCATCCTATTCTTGAAGAGTTGAGGGTTACGAAGGCCCGAGCTGATCTTCCTATAATCTTATCAATGGAATTTGAGCAAGTAGTTGCTATAACATGATACTAGATTCCTATCTGTTGTATTTCACCAAATGCACCAAGAAAGCTCCCAACTTGAACCTTAAAAATACTCACACAAAAGCTTTAGGAAAGGAGAAACAGAAACCAACAAGTCTATAAGAACCTTGCTACGAACTAAAAAGATCACCAAAGGTTTCCAAAACAAAAAAACTGTAACTAAAAAGCATTCATCAATCTGGGTTTGCTCAGTGAACTAATTGAAATTAACGGTTATGCAAGTTCAAAGCAATTTATTTGTCACAACCAGAAATAGTGTGATTAGAGGGTTAAACTACTGTTCTTTCATTCAGGTTGATAAAGACCTTAGCAAGTGAGTATTGACATACAAATGCAGAACATAATATACTAATCATCGCTACAACAATCTGAAAATATCAAAACATGAAATATAAAAACAATCTTTCAATTTGAGGATATGAGAATATTTCATTTCAAGTTTAAGGAAAATTCTAGATAAAAGCACACCAATCATACATCCTGAAGTACCTAAATATGGCAAGAAGCAACAAAAAAAAGTGAGTATAACTGCCATTCCAACAAATTTTAAAACGTACTTCAACTTTCTGTAGGCATGGGCAAGATTAACAATAGTTGGTTCCCACAATTGACTTAAAGACGGAATGTGCTTCAAAGTCTTCTCAAACCACAACACAGACTTATTGTACCTGAAAGTGTTTGAGAAACAAAATTATGCAGGTCAAATAGCTTGACTGGCATCAAAAAGTATACATCCAATTACTTTTAGTACAGAGCACCATATACAATAGATGTCATACAATGAAAATCATACAACACTTAATAATGAATGCTGTTTGCAAAATTGATTATTTTATGCTTTGAAAAGCCATGAACATTAACAACATAAAAGAGACATGTTAGTAAAATTTCCAAGTCAAACTTCCACAGAATGATGAGGAATGAAATATCCTTACTCCTTCATGTTATAAGCAACAACACCAAGTTCATTGTATACAAGTGGATCTGAAGGGCAAATTGCCTTTGCCTGCATGAAAAACTGAAAAACAGATGGCGAATCAGAATGTTGACAAACCATAACAAGAAACAGGATGACAAGTATAAAAGGAAACAGGATTCCTAAAGACAAATGAGTAGAGTGAAATAATATTATGTTCAAAGTCCATCCAACTTATACTCATTTTGCAAGGAAACTACAAATAATTCCCCAAATGGAAAAAGGAAATCATTTGTTTAAACTACAAGCAAGAATTTGAAGTCAATGCAACAAATAATATCCTACCAAGGGTTCAAACTTCAAATCTAGCATTCTTGAACTGAAACATAACAAAACCAAAGCCCCCATTTTCATTTTTATTAAAAACTAAAGCAGAGTTTTCTAAAAGCATCAGGGAAGAATCATGCAGCGCCCGTTAAAACACCAGTGGCTAATTGTGTTATTGAAACTCAATTTTTATCAATTTCCCAAATTCAAACTAAAAATAGCAATTGGCCAATGTTCAGAAGATAAAACATCACCTGCTCAGCAAGCTTATAGCTGTGAGTTCGCATGTACTCCATCCCAATATACAAAGTTGGTAAATGGCACCTGGAATAACAGAATATCAAGATTCAACCTGTAAAAAGACAATTGATAAGTAATAAGAGGTCTTCAACAATGCATAATTTTGGAGCAAAAAAAACACATTAATTTCAAAACATTATATCAACGAGTAGCTTCTTTGTCAACTTAAACTACCTATGGAGATTTTGCGACGCAGGGCAAATCAACTATTACTTTCTGGTTTAAATTAACAACTCCAAACCTAAAAGAATCTTTAGCTACCAGCCAGTAAGCCAGCCAATCACCCAGAAAATATCAATCACAACAAAGCGATAAAGACCAAACTACCAGGCAACACTATAATGCTCACGTATAAAAATTTCCACCTCAAATTCCTATTATAAAGGCAATACCAACAATTACACTCAGAGAACACAAGGAACAAGAGCAACAAGAAAATACAATACAATTAGGAAAGGGCAGGTTACCGACAAAAAATTCCAGGATTTCATCTAAAAGTTTCACAGTTAAAATGTTAGCCTGTAGCTGAGACTCTGCAAACAATAAGCAAAAGTGGTGCTGCCATGAATCTAAAGTTTTGACTCAATTTGAGCAAGGAAGAGAGAATAAAAAAGTACGGTATAGGAAAACACATTACAGTTAAGGAAAGGGCTGGTTAATGACAAAATCCAGAATTTCATCTAAAAGTTTCATAGTTAAAACGTTAGCCAATAGTTGAGACTTCGCAAACAATAAGAAGTGGGACTGCCACGAATCTTAAGTTCTGGATCAATGTAAGCAAGGAAGAGAGAATAAAAAAGTTTGGTAAGGAAAGACATACTTCTATTCTTTCTTAATGAGGCCAAAAAAATTCTATGAAAGGAAAGAAGATGAAGCTGGAAATATTCCATGGTGAACCTTTACAATTCTTACAAGTAGAAGGAAGTACTAAAAGACAGTGATCCTTTTGAAAAGGTTGCGATAAAGGTACATATGTACCTGCAACGATGGGGTTGGGTATGGAGAAAACACGTTGGCCTCCAAACCCGCATATATTTATAAAATTTGTATATTTAGGATGTTTCCATTTATAGTTATATCAAAAACTTTTCAAAGAACATGAAACACTTTAATTTTCTTATACTGCTTGTAAGCCAATTCTATATATGTTTTCTTTTTCATATTTATTTTAATTTATAAATTAGAGCTTTTTTATTGAAGATATTTAATAATATATGGACCTCCCTTGGAGGCTGGTAGAGAAGCCTCAAATAAAACTCCTAAAGTTAGAGAGGCAGGGAAATTCAACTATGCAGGGAAATACTAAAATATTTTCTTAGAACAAAGGCAGCCTAAAAAAAGCACATAACGTGCCAAAAACATGCACTCTTCAATTACTACATGGTGAAGAAATATTATATTATTTTCAACTAGAAGAGGTGATGAAGTTCTAGTCCAAATTACCCTGGGAATAAACGAGCAGCAGTGCGGTATGCTGACATTGCTTGATCACCCTCTTCTTGAGCAGCATAAGCATTCCCAAAGCCAATCCAAGCAGGTGCGAAGGTTCCATCTAGACTTGTAGCCTTGCTGTAATGTAAAAAAAGAGATTAAAGAAGAAAATCAAATTTGTTCCATAAGGCCAAAAGAAGCAAAACGGGTACATGGTTTACCGAGCTTTAGGCAACAGTTACCTGAAATAACGCCGTGATTGATCATACTTCTTGATACAGTAGTAGTAGCAGCCAACAGCAAACCATGAGAGAGCCCTAAATGACAAGAAGCCCTAATAAGTAGACATGATACATGATTACATAATATGTAATGGGCACTCCTTGAATTGAAGTCTATGAGAGAGAAACAATCTCCTTTTGTTTTCCTGTTCCTTTTCTCTTCAAAACTTCATAATTAGTAATTCAAAAGCACTTAAGAATGAAATACAGATAAGCATCCAGAAGATATCATTTCTCTACAATTTTGAGCAGGACATAACAAAACATCTAGAGAAATACAAAAGGAGGCCAATACACAATTATCATCCAACAGAAGTGAGGAACAACAGGAGAATGCACTCACTATTGGACTGTCCTAATGGATGAGAAGCCCAATAACTACAATAGATGAATACTACTCCTTGCACAGTACTTTTTATTGGACTATGCAAGTAATCACTGGCAAATCACATGCATATCCCACATGTTACTTGTGAATGGTATTTCAGGTGTTGTGGACACATGGTTGCCAAGAGTTCTTACTTCCATCTCTTTAACTTCTTTATTTATGTTAGCTAGCTGAGCTGTTATTGGAACACCAAATCATTTGAGATAATAACCATGATCACATTCCATCATGATGACAAGCAAACCATCCTGTTCCTTTAACACATCTAGCGAGCAAAGAAAATAGAAGTAAAAAGGGAAAACAGAGAGCTCAATCAAAGCATAATCCTTAGAACTGAAAGGGAAATAAAGAAGTAGCTTCTGAGAGTAATCCTTCAACTCCAAAGAGCACAAGTCATATGAGCATATCATAAAAGTAAAGGCAGAGAAATAAAACTCACTTTTGAGGATAATCCTTCACTAAGTTTGATGCCATAAGATAAAGCTCATTTGAATTTCCAAGCTCCATAGCAGCAGCTATGTGTACTAAGGTACATTTCAAATGAAAAGGGTCTTTCTCAAGCAGGCTGTGAAAGAGAAGATAAAGCTCAGATGACCTGATGCATCTAAGGTATGATCTCAGATGTATTCTGTTTGAAAAAAGTTTAAAACTCACTCTGAAGTTAGTTCAAAGCATTTCTGATATTCACCACACTGATTGAAGTACTCTGCTTTGCAGCTCAAAAGATCAGTATCATTTTTTAGTGTATGCTTGATAGATGGGCTAGAAGGATTGCTATTGCAGCTTTCTTTTTCAACTTCTCTGAATTTGGCTTCTACAACACTCTTTTTGTCATACTGAGACCAGGGGACTAAGGTTAGTTTCAAAGAAGCACAGAGACTAGCTAAAGCAAATAGATTATCTGGAAATGGTTAGTTTGGATTCATATTGACTGGTATATTCTGAACTTGTGTGTGTTTACCTTTTTTATCAAGCATGAGTAGAATGAAGAGAGCCACCCATCTTCTGGACCGAATTGCAAGGAGGACAGCAGCCTTGTTTCTGCAATTCAGTAGCAAATATACAGGGTTAATTTTAATTTCATTTGGTTAATGAAGCAAATGCTGGAATAGTACAGCATAGAGAATTCTCAACAATCAACACATTAACAATAAATACTGCAAATCCGGTAACACTAATTCTCCACAGTTAAATGGCAATGTGCAGCTGAATGTATTTAACAAAAAGAGTTTTGGAGAGCCGTTACCTTCTTCACATGTGAGCATGTGATTTTCATTAAGGCATTCCAAAGCCTGGGGAACAATGAAGATACAACCATCATTCATACTTCCAATCCAAATCAGTAAAAATGATGCGCAAAACTAAAGGAAAACAAGAATATGTCCAAAATACAAAGACTAAAAACTTCAGTTGAATCTATCAAGAAAATTCTTAGATTTTATCAAGCTCTTAATATGGAAATTCACAGTGTTTCATAGAAAGCTATGTTAATGACCATAGCATGCACAATTACAATAAAGCAAAGAAACTCTATTATGCAACTTACAAACAGAAGGAAAAGGTAAAACAGCAGGGTACCTCATAGCATAAAGGATCGGCCTTGATAGCAGCTTTGTACCTTAAATCATCATAAATAAGCAAATCAATCATTATACAAAAAAAAAA
>Ga0325401_1007474_pt1 | contig 10612 bp, 5 predicted proteins | sample PopdelMetagenome_FD_205666 | JGI IMG/M metagenome (GOLD analysis project Ga0325401, IMG submission 205666) | Populus deltoides microbial communities from Bellville, Georgia, United States - Xylem-PdKOR-R2 | ecosystem: Host-associated > Plants > Phyllosphere > Stem > Wood/Secondary xylem | place...
TATTAGAGCATCACACATCCGTATGACAATGCTGACAAGGCCGATAAGAGCAACGGCAACTGTGACCTTGGGCGGCAGCAGCAGCAGCAGCTCCATGTTTTGTTCCCCCGTCTTCCTAACAGCAACCGTGCAAGTACTTTTCTCCCCGATGCAAGCTTACTTATACGGTACGGCCAGCTGGGCATTAATTGCTTCTGCCTACGTCATCTATTAATGCCTTTTGCAAAATAAAGACATGGATGTCTGAAAATAAATAAACAATGCATCTAAGTTTTTTGATGCACATACAAGAAAAAAAGAAAAGAAAAAATAAAAGAATTGATCCCATAAAATTATACAATATTTATAACAAAGTAAATAAGATATTTTTTTTATTAATAAAAAGATTCCCAGTTGTTTTTTTATTAGAAGAAAGAGACTGTAATTTTCAAATTATTTAGTAAAATTTTTTTATAAAGTTATCGTCAATGCTATCACTATTTTCCAAAGAGATAGTAGTGCTATATTTATTTCTTGAAATTAGTAGGTTTAAAGTGTTTTTTATTTGTAAATATATTAAAATAAGATATATTTTTTATTTTTTAAAAAATTATTTTTAACACCAGTATATAAAAACAATCTAAAAACATCAAAAAAATTAATTTGAAATAAAATAATAATTATTTTATAAAAAAATACTTTTAAAACATAAAAATATAAAGTTTTTTGCCCTCAGTAATTTCCAATATTCCTAATATTGGACGTTATGTTTTTGGCATTTGTCTAAAGGTGCCTTGATGCTGTGGGTATGCAATCATGTTCTTTCTAGATTTTTGCTAAGTTGGTATCAACCCTCTTTCTCTCTCTCTCTCCCTCTTTTTTTTTTTTTTTTTTTTTTTTGAGAACATGCAATTGCAGAAGCTCCTTGGTACTGTGAACCTCCATCAATAATGGTAAAGTAAATATTCACAGCGACTTATAAGAACAAAGATTAATGATGAGATCGGGATGAGGAAGTTATATATATATATATATATATATATATATATATATATGTCCATGCCAAATGCATATTGAAGTTTTGCAGGAAGGGATGATGATGCCGCGATGTTTTGTATGCTAGCTTTTTCAATGCTTCTGTTTTGACGAAAATGACGAATTTGTACAAAAAAAAACCCAAATAAAAACCCTTTATTAATGGGACTTCATTCGTACCAATTTTAAACTCATTAATTATCTGATTTTGATTGTTTAACGAAAGTAGCACCACCAAATAAAAACCCTTTATAAATGGGAGTTCATTCATATCAATTTTAAACTCATTAATTATCTGATTTTGATTGTTTAACGAAAATAGCACCAACCCTTTATTAATGGGAGTTCATTCTACTAAAAACTTTAATTATTTTAATTTTATTTTGTGTTTAAAAATGATTTTTGTAATAAAAATGTTGTTGGAGAGGCTAAAATAATTATAGTTGTATTCAATGTCACAATTCGATTCCTGGATCTATAACTAGTACATAGATAAGATCTTCCTTTAAGGTTTTATATCTATACGAATTTAAATTTACACATGAACTTATCATTTAAAATTTTAAATAACTCAATCAGAGTTCAACGCAACACCAATAATAAAACTAATTTTGTAATATAGTTTCATTATTTTAATATAAGAATTAATACAAATTCATAGTTGTGGAGCTCTAATTAAACATAGATAAATATACTAATTATAACAAAAAAAGTAGGTTCTGAAGGTTCAATAAAAGTAACTTTCTAACAAATTATATGCCTGAAAAAGATAAATAACATAGTTATACATAACCAAAGTGTAAATCTTACATTTTAAAATTATTTTCTTTAACTCTCATATCCTATTTTTATCTTTCTTTCTTTTTTATTTTTATTTTTCTTTCCCTCTCACGGTTTTATCTTTGAGAATTCAGATCTTTTTTTTTTCTTTTTCTTTTTCTATTTCTATTTCTATTCATTAACTATTTATTCAATTACGACAATACTTCTTATTTATTTATACATATTGTTTAAGTTTTCAAGAGTTTTGTTGTCTTTTTCTATTAATTCCTTTTCTTTTATTTTCAAAACAACTAATTCAAGGTTGATTTAGGGGTTATGAGAGTGGAGTTTCAATGATGATAGTGATAAAAAAAAATATTCTAATCCAAAAAGACATCATAATTCATGTAATAAAAAAAAAGAATATATATTACTATTTTAAAGGGTGTAAATTTAAACAAAAATAAAAGAAAAAATCCTTATTTAAACGGCTAACAATTCAAGAGTATCCTTATGGATTCGTGACCTAAAATACCGGGAGACTTGCAAAAAAAATTCGAAAACTTAGGATTTGTGAGAAGAAAGAAGAAAATAAGGGGGCTCTAATATGAGTGCATCAACAAAAAGAGGGAGCTGTGATTCACGAGTTTTTAAACATATCTAAACAATAAATTAAATACCGTTGTGTCAGTCAACGTAGAAGCTGGTTTGCCCGAGAGGTTAAGGGGGAAGACTTAAGATCTTCTGTACATAAGTACGCATGGGTTCGAACCCCATAGCCAGCACTTCTTTCCATTGTTGATTTTCATATCTTTCAATAAAGTTTTTGCATATTTTTTTTAATTAGAGGGAAAAAAGAAAAGAAAAGAAATATGTGATACATTGTGGATGATTGCTCAAACGATAAGAAAGAGAAAGGGTATACATAAATTGCGAAAATCTTTTATTTCAACTATAGATTCCTTGCCCATCTGCAATATTATTATTATCAAGACAAAATTCCAACTTTCTATTTCAAATCATCAGCCCTTACACAGATGTCTACATTCATGGGAGCACAACGTAAATGCTACTATATCTACCAATTTACTCTTTCCTTGTTATTTTGTACCCTGAAAATAACAACAAATCACAATGGTATCGAAAATACAGCATCCCTTATGTTCAACAAGAAAAGAATGACCAGCCTTTACTTCAATAGCCTGCAACAAAGATAAAAAAAAAAAAAAAAAACTGTCCCTGATGGAATCACAATGCTGTAGTTTCTTGGAGACAAGAAAGATTCTTGCTAAGAGTGGGGGACAAAGGTGCCAATGTAACCAAATCCTGCAATGAAGAAGGCAATGGATTGGAGGAAGAGGAATATGTAATATCTGTTCTTTCCAAAGGCAAAATCATAGCATCCACAGAAGAAGAGATAGGCTCCAGCACAGAGTTCTAGCAAATGTAATCTGGTAACATTCAACCATCAAGAAAACAACATCAGACTTCATCTCAGAATCATTAAAAACTGGTTTCCTGATAACCTCATATGGAATCTTGAATGTTAAGCTTACCTTTCTCCGATCCTAATCCGCGGTTTCTTGGTAGCTTTTAAAACATAAAAATATAAAGTTTTTTGCCCTCAGTAATTTCCAATATTCCTAATAGTGGACGTTATGTTTTTGGCATTTGTCTAAAGGTGCCTTGATGCTGTGGGTATGCAATCATGTTCTTTCTAGATTTTTGCTAAGTTGGTATCAACCCTCTTTCTCTCTCTCTCTCTCCCTCATTTTTTTTTTTTTTTGAGAACATGCAATTGCAGAAGCTCCTTGGTACTGTGAACCTCCATCAATAATGGTAAAGTAAATATTCACAGCGACTTATAAGAACAAAGATTAATGATGAGATCGGGATGAGGAAGTTATATATATATATATATATATATATATATATATATATGTCCATGCCAAATGCATATTGAAGTTTTGCAGGAAGGGATGATGATGCCGCGATGTTTTGTATGCTAGCTTTTTCAATGCTTCTGTTTTGACGAAAATGACGAATTTGTACAAAAAAAAACCCAAATAAAAACCCTTTATTAATGGGACTTCATTCGTACCAATTTTAAACTCATTAATTATCTGATTTTGATTGTTTAACGAAAGTAGCACCACCAAATAAAAACCCTTTATAAATGGGAGTTCATTCATATCAATTTTAAACTCATTAATTATCTGATTTTGATTGTTTAACGAAAATAGCACCAACCCTTTATTAATGGGAGTTCATTCTACTAAAAACTTTAATTATTTTAATTTTATTTTGTGTTTAAAAATGATTTTTGTAATAAAAATGTTGTTGGAGAGGCTAAAATAATTATAGTTGTATTCAATGTCACAATTCGATTCCTGGATCTATAACTAGTACATAGATAAGATCTTCCTTTAAGGTTTTATATCTATACGAATTTAAATTTACACATGAACTTATCATTTAAAATTTTAAATAACTCAATCAGAGTTCAACGCAACACCAATAATAAAACTAATTTTGTAATATAGTTTCATTATTTTAATATAAGAATTAATACAAATTCATAGTTGTGGAGCTCTAATTAAACATAGATAAATATACTAATTATAACAAAAAAAGTAGGTTCTGAAGGTTCAATAAAAGTAACTTTCTAACAAATTATATGCCTGAAAAAGATAAATAACATAGTTATACATAACCAAAGTGTAAATCTTACATTTTAAAATTATTTTCTTTAACTCTCATATCCTATTTTTATCTTTCTTTCTTTTTTATTTTTATTTTTCTTTCCCTCTCACGGTTTTATCTTTGAGAATTCAGATCTTTTTTTTTTCTTTTTCTTTTTCTATTTCTATTTCTATTCATTAACTATTTATTCAATTACGACAATACTTCTTATTTATTTATACATATTGTTTAAGTTTTCAAGAGTTTTGTTGTCTTTTTCTATTAATTCCTTTTCTTTTATTTTCAAAACAACTAATTCAAGGTTGATTTAGGGGTTATGAGAGTGGAGTTTCAATGATGATAGTGATAAAAAAAAATATTCTAATCCAAAAAGACATCATAATTCATGTAATAAAAAAAAAGAATATATATTACTATTTTAAAGGGTGTAAATTTAAACAAAAATAAAAGAAAAAATCCTTATTTAAACGGCTAACAATTCAAGAGTATCCTTATGGATTCGTGACCTAAAATACCGGGAGACTTGCAAAAAAAATTCGAAAACTTAGGATTTGTGAGAAGAAAGAAGAAAATAAGGGGGCTCTAATATGAGTGCATCAACAAAAAGAGGGAGCTGTGATTCACGAGTTTTTAAACATATCTAAACAATAAATTAAATACCGTTGTGTCAGTCAACGTAGAAGCTGGTTTGCCCGAGAGGTTAAGGGGGAAGACTTAAGATCTTCTGTACATAAGTACGCATGGGTTCGAACCCCATAGCCAGCACTTCTTTCCATTGTTGATTTTCATATCTTTCAATAAAGTTTTTGCATATTTTTTTTAATTAGAGGGAAAAAAGAAAAGAAAAGAAATATGTGATACATTGTGGATGATTGCTCAAACGATAAGAAAGAGAAAGGGTATACATAAATTGCGAAAATCTTTTATTTCAACTATAGATTCCTTGCCCATCTGCAATATTATTATTATCAAGACAAAATTCCAACTTTCTATTTCAAATCATCAGCCCTTACACAGATGTCTACATTCATGGGAGCACAACGTAAATGCTACTATATCTACCAATTTACTCTTTCCTTGTTATTTTGTACCCTGAAAATAACAACAAATCACAATGGTATCGAAAATACAGCATCCCTTATGTTCAACAAGAAAAGAATGACCAGCCTTTACTTCAATAGCCTGCAACAAAGATAAAAAAAAAAAAAAAAAACTGTCCCTGATGGAATCACAATGCTGTAGTTTCTTGGAGACAAGAAAGATTCTTGCTAAGAGTGGGGGACAAAGGTGCCAATGTAACCAAATCCTGCAATGAAGAAGGCAATGGATTGGAGGAAGAGGAATATGTAATATCTGTTCTTTCCAAAGGCAAAATCATAGCATCCACAGAAGAAGAGATAGGCTCCAGCACAGAGTTCTAGCAAATGTAATCTGGTAACATTCAACCATCAAGAAAACAACATCAGACTTCATCTCAGAATCATTAAAAACTGGTTTCCTGATAACCTCATATGGAATCTTGAATGTTAAGCTTACCTTTCTCCGATCCTAATCCGCGGTTTCTTGGTAGCTTTAGCAGGTAATTTGGCCTTAAGAGCATCTCCTAATTTTTCAGTGACAACCCATTCATTCACTCTTCCTGCCTCCAGAAGACCTATGAATGTCGCCTTTGTCCGGTGCAGAGACATAACATTCTCAAATAGGATCCAGAAAACCATCAGATGGAGTGATCTGCAAGATTATGCAGATTTGAAAGCATTAGAAACCATCAGTTTTACAAAACTGGACAATAAGAAAGTTTGGTTAACCCTAGGATAAGATGGATGGATGGACAGACCTAGGGGTTCCAACAGCATTGAGGAGAGTTACAACCGAAGGAATATAGACAGCTCCCCATTTAGGAACAGTTACTTCAGGAACCAGAACAGTTGCAGGCAAAACAACACAGTAGAATAAAAACGTGACAATATGTGCCACAATCTTGCGGACGAAGAAGAAACTGTAGATCACATAACATTTCTTCCACACTGACACTTTCTGCAGTAAATAGTATGCTAATTAGTCAAAAATGGAAGATGGGCCAACAATTTGATCAGATTTTCTATATTCTTATTTGTCAGGTCAAAGAGGGTGTAATAAAAGACCATACCTTGTTTTTTACTATTTCTATAGCCATTTTCCTGAAGAGATTTGCTGGCCCACAAGACCATCTATGTTGCTGATATCGATATGCTTTGAAAGTGCTTGGCAATTCATTTTTCACCTAAAAATTGCAAAAAGACAACCAAGTTTTAGCTAGGAGCACATGGAATAGATACTAAACTTTTTAGCTTATTATCTTTTATTAACATGTGGCAGAGGATATCGAGTGCAAAGACTATTCACAAATTCAAAATCTAACAACTAATACGACATACCAATTACCAAGCCAGCTGGTAAGGCTGGTGGCTAATAAAAATTTGGTGGGATTTTTTTATTTGTATTTCCATTTACGAAAGTCAGGGAGCTGAAAATGATACCTTGAGGTCACCAACATAAACAAACTTCCAGCCTTTGAGGCTAGCCCTGACAGCCAAATCCATGTCTTCTACCGTTGTTCGAGCCTTCCACCCTCCAGCTTCATTGACTGCTGATATTCTCCACACACCAGCAGTACCTGTACCCAATTTCCATATTTGTATCAATCTGTCTAAGACATTTACGGCACATTAAGAAAAAAAACCAGACCAATTTAGTGCTTTGTTAATATGGGTTTTACCATTGAATCCAAAGAAAGCATAGGTAGCAGACCCCACTTCTTGTTCCACAGTGAAATGGTAATCCAATGACATCTCTTGCATCCTTGTCATTAAGCACTCATCAGAATTGACTACAAAATCGCCCCAAAAAAGGAATGATCAGACCAACGTTCAAATATTTAGTGGACCTCAAGGATTAAATTCATTAAGTATGTTTAAAGTTACTGATCAAGATTACCGAATTTCCAGCGAGCTTGAACAAGAGCAATTTCAGGATTGTGAGCTAGAAATGGTATGGTGCGCCAAAGAAAGTCAGGTTCAGGCTGAAAATCAGCATCAAATATGGCCACATAATCACATTGTTTAACATAGCTGTGCTTCATGCCTTCTTTAAGAGCTCCTGCCTTGTATCCATTCCTGTTGTCCCTGATCTCATACTTTATATTGATGCCTTTGCTTGCCCATCTCTGACATTCTACTTCCACCAAGCTCTGCGCACGCGCGCGCGCACTTTTAAGTATTATTTACTTTGGACACAAACATAAATCCTTTAGCAAACTACAAGGTGAGTTAGAGGTAGAAATTAACCTTAATGGCAGGGTCTGTTGAGTCATCAAGAACTTGGATTATGATCCGGTCGGACGGCCAAGAAAGCCCACAGGCAGCTCCAATAGACAACTGATAAACCTGAAAGCAATGGAACAGTACAGATTAGAATACAGTAACACAATAAACAAAAAGCAACAGTAAAACAAAATGACAAGAACATTAGAAAAAGTACCTCCTTTTCATTGTACATTGGAACTTGCACCAGAACCATAGGATAAGCTGAGTTACCAAGCTCAATATCATCCTTTATAGGCTCCCATTTGTACCTCTTATTTGGTTTTTTCCCAAACAACTTCACAAAAACTATAACAACCCCCATGTACACTCTTTCAATGAAAAGCATTATTGACATGCCCAAACACACTACCACCAATAATTTCAAGACCGGCACGATCAATGGTTCCATTATTACTTGCCAAATCAATCCAATTTGGCCTGTAACACCATCCCGACCGGCAGGAAAAATGTTACTCGAAGATGATAAACGATCCATTGGACTAATTAGGACTGATACAATAAAGGGTTCAAGGAAGGCTCAAAAGTATGTGACACTAAGTGTCTCTGTGTGTGCTTGGTTATATAGAGGAGTACCCCTTTGCGAAAAGAACAAGAATGACTCAATTCCTTTTGCTTTCGAGTTACGTTTAGGCAATGTGGAAGAGAGATAACTGGCAAGATGGGCTTGTGCCAGTCACTTGATTGTTGAAGCAGCTGTCACTCCATTGCAGAAGTAGACCCACTAGTCATATATGATCATGCACAAACAGTAGATTGATCTTTCTAAGGAAGCCAAGAAAGACCACAAGAGGATTATAGGGCAATGTGGAAAGAAACAGCAATACAAAAGGCTTACAAGACCCCCCCCCCCCCTTCTTTTTTTTTCTTTCAGAGAAGAGAATATTCTGATTAAGTCTAGTATTCCCTTCTCTGCTCTATGGTTAGATCAGAAGAGAGGCCCTGGTGGTGTTAAAGCTAAATGCGTAGTGCTTAAATATATTATAAGAAATGATAAATCAACAAATAATCAAATGGAAAAGGATTGGTAATCTGATGCCAACAAAGAAATTCAGATTCTAGGTGTATTTGTCTTGCAAAATGTTTTTAATATTAATTGATGAGGCAGCACCTATCTTCATTGACAAACCATCAAGCGCATAATTTAGTCCATTTCTTTAAGTTTGTAACTAACTCAAATGAGTTTAGCTCTCACTTTCAATATTCCCATGACATTGCTAATAACTCCAAGGTGAATTTTCAGATTTATTTTAATTTTATGGCCTATCGATGAATGTTTTTTTTTTTTTTAATATTGGACTGTGTTTTTTTTATGCATCAAAGGTCAATAATTTATGTTTTAATATGAAGGACTTTGATAAGATTAAATCAATTTAAATAATATATTAACAAAAAAATCTCATAAGCACTTCTTTTTAAATTTAAACTCAAAATGACAACGCAAAGCAAATTTGTTTATATTCGCTATGTGTTTAGTATATTGTATTGGTGTATGTTTTTTCAAAAAATATTTTTTAATTAAAAATATATTAAAATAATATTTTTTTTTTAGAATTTTTTCGTTTTGAGCATATTTAAATCATCCAAAAGTATATAAAAAAATTAATTTAATATTTTTTAAGATGAAAAACAATTTGAAGAACACTAAAATGAGCACTCAAATTTGAAATAACATGTAAATCAGATTCGTTTACCTCCCAATAAAACCTCAGGATGTAAATATTTATGAAATATATAAAAGAGATAAAATAAGTTCAATATGGTAGTCTACACAGTTAGGAAATACTATTTCTTTCCATCCCATGTCACATTCAACCTCCTTTTGACAAGCATGTCTATGCCAAAGACAAAGAATTGAAGACTGGATTTGGTTGATGCCAGTTCAAGTTTTGAGCACCCCGTGTTTTACTTGGTTGCTTGGGGTTTGGAAATCATCATTGCAAGGAGAATTTTTTGTTCATCTTGTCTGTTGCTATACGCCCCATCACTAATTTGATCGCCAAGCATTCATGCATGGGACCATACTGTTAATTCCCCTTTCATGATCCATCTCTGATGACCAAAATCATCAAACGATTGTTCCTATCATGATGCATGTGTTCTTATTCGCTGTATAATATCTCAATGATCACTGGTGAGATTGGACATCAGCTAAAGGTAAATCATTCTCAATATAGCAAAAAAGCCTTGGCCTACCACTTACTTTTGATCTTTGACACATCCTTTTCCTTCTTCTTGGCCAATTTTTAAAGGGTAATTAACCCAATATATTTGTCGATGACCATCCTCTGAATGTTAAAAAGACTGGATGCGTGTATGTGTGTGATGTCAACTGTAGTGAAAATGACGAGGATCAAGATATGGGGGATGTGCGATCAATGACAAGGCAGTATCACCTTCTTCCCACTCAGCAGAAGAACAAAATTTAAGCAAGCTAAGTCGCTTCACTGACTCTAATGGAGCAGTTGGCTACAGTGGATTAAGAGAATAATTGGTAAAAATGACAAGGGGTATAGGTTAATTACGCTTGTTCTACATTTTATTAATTTAAATGTCTAATTCTGTCAGTAATAAAACCTTGTTTATTCGGGAAAAAAAAAACAAAAACAAAACCAGTTCATGGTGGTGAGGCCTTCGTTTCTAAATTCGGTATCATCAAGAAAGGGCTGACTTATATCTCCATCCATCATCTAATTAATGTCAACTTTATTTGCAAAATAGAATATACTAGACGTCCCCCTGCGCTTTGCTACTGGCTCATATATATATAT
>Ga0325401_1007475_pt1 | contig 10612 bp, 9 predicted proteins | sample PopdelMetagenome_FD_205666 | JGI IMG/M metagenome (GOLD analysis project Ga0325401, IMG submission 205666) | Populus deltoides microbial communities from Bellville, Georgia, United States - Xylem-PdKOR-R2 | ecosystem: Host-associated > Plants > Phyllosphere > Stem > Wood/Secondary xylem | place...
GGGCTGGAGTAGGTCCCAAGGGTTGGGCTGTTCGCCCATTAAAGCGGCACGCGAGCTGGGTTTAGAACGTCGTGAGACAGTTCGGTCCCTATCCGCCGCGCGCGCAGGAAACTTGAGAAAGGCTGTCCCTAGTACGAGAGGACCGGGATGGACGAACCTCTGGTGTGCCAGTTGTTCTGCCAAGAGCACGGCTGGTTGGCTACGTTCGGAAGTGATAACCGCTGAATGCATCTAAGCGGGAAGCACGTTTCAAGATGAGGTTTCCCACTACACAAGTAGGTAAGGTCCCCAGCAGAACACTGGGTTGATAGGCCAGAGGTGTACAGCAGTGATGCCTAGCCGACTGGTACTAATAGACCGAGGGCTTGTCTTACAAATGCTCAACCAAGACAACACCCGCACCGACACATGATGACCCTACGGGTTGTCGGATGACTTGTGCTGCGTAACGAACACGAAGACTGTTCGCGTCCACTAGTGAAAGCACCGTAGCTTTCCCCACCCGCACACCAGCCACATCGATGGCTGGACCGGATGTATGGGGTCACAGGGTTACGGCGGCCTTAGCGAGGGGGAAATACCCGGTCCCATCCCGAACCCGGAAGTCAAGCCCTTCAGCGCCGATGGTACTGCAACCGAGAGGTTGTGGGAGAGTAGGACGCCGCCGGACACACATTCAGGATCAGCGCCGCACCCCCACCAGGGTGCGGCGCTGAACTGCAATTACGGGCGTTTCCGATTGTTTGTCTGTCACGTCGCGGAAGTGTCCACAGATCCTCTCTCGCGTCCGGTCCTCCACAGCCGGTCGCGCACCGCCGCCACGCGGGCGTCGTCCACGCCAGAGTGGTGGTGGAGGTGGTGCGGATGAGTGCCCAGAAGGTCCAGGAGAGCGCACCGGCGTTCGTCAACGAGGTGCGAGTCGCCGGGCGCGTGTCCAGCGAGCCGCAGGAGAAGGAGCTGCCCAGCGGCGACGTGGTGCTGCTCGTGCGGGTCGTGGTCGACCGACCCCGGGTCGCCGGCGAGCGCCGCACGGTCGACACCGTCGACTGCGCGGTGTGGGCCAAGGGGCTCCGTCGGCGCGTGACCGGCTGGCGGCCCGACGACCTGGTCGAGCTCGAGGGCGCGCTGCGTCGCCGGTTCTACCGCTCGGCGGGCGGAGCGACCCTCTCGCGGGTCGAGGTCGAGGTGACGTCGGCGCGCGTCATCCGTCGCGCAGCGACCGGATGAGGACGCCCACGCTCGGCTTGGGCTGGAAGGACGTCGCCTTCTCCGGCAGCAGGCGGTCGGCGGCGGCGATGGCGTGGACGAGGTCGACGTCGGGGGCCGGCATCAGGACCGCAACGGCGTCGCGGCGCAGGCGCGCGAGGGTGGCCTCGACGGAGTGGTGGTACTCCACCCGCTGCGGACCACGCGCCAGCGCAGGCACCACCTCCTCGTGGAGCACCTCGACGGCGGCGCGCCCCGGGGGCAGCTGCAGCTTGATGCTCGCCCACCTGCGGCCGTCGGCGACGGCGAGGGTCGAGGGACCGAGCGCCTGGACCGCGGTGGAGCGGTCGACGAGGTCGAAGCCTGCGCCGACCGCCTCCGCCGCGGCCCCCAGGTCGTCCAAGGACGTGCCGAGCAGGACGCGGTGGATGGGCCCGAGGAACAGCGGCGTGTCCTCCTGGTCGACCAGCATGGCCAGGCCCCGGTCGGTCGCCGGGCCGGGGGAGCGGCGCTGCATCCGCAGGTACGCCGCGTAGCGGTGGTGGCCGTCGGCGATCAGGGCCTGGCTGGGCGCCAGGGCCGCATCGACGCGCTCCAGCTGCGCCGGGTCGCGGATCGCCCACAGCCGGTGCCGCTGGTTGCTGCGGTCGACGAAGTCGTCGAGCGGCGGACCGGCCGCCACCTCGGCGAGCAGGGTCCGCAGATCCGCAGGCGCGCGGTGGACGAGGAGGATCGGTGCGGGGTTGAGACCCAGGTCGCTCATCCGGTCGGCGAGCTCGTCGGCCTGAACGGGGTGGATGCCCTCGTGGGGCAGGACGGCACGGTCCTCGGGCCCCGACGCCCGGTGGGAGATGTCCAGGGCCCCGACCAGGCCGCGCACCGTCAGCCCGGCGGCGGTGTACTCGTGGAGGTAGACCGCCGGCTCGTCGTCGTGGCGCAGGAGTCCGCGAGCCTCCCACTGCGCGAGCCGGTCGGCGACGGAGCGGTGGGGGCGGGCGAACAGGCGCGCCGAGGCCGGGTCGCCGACCCGCCGCGGCTGCAGCCGCAGCCCTCGGAAGGGGGCGAGTCGCAGCGGGCGACCGACGTACGGTGGGATCACCACGGCGCCGGACTCCATCCGACCATGCTAGGTGCGGGTCCGAGACGTTCGCCGGACCACACTCCCCCGACCCGACTCCTGCAGGAGGACGACATGGGCGCACCCACGCCCGACCGCACCGGCCTGGCCGGCTCCGACGCGCCGCTGCAGGAGGTCTACGACCTGGCGATGCTCGACCTCGACGGGGTCGTCTACGTCGGCCCCGACGCCGTCCCGGGCGCCCCCGACCACGTCGCAGCCGCCCGGGAGGCCGGGATGCGAGTCGCCTTCATCACCAACAACGCCTCGCGCCCTCCGTCGACCGTGGCGGCCCACCTGACCGAGCTCGGGGTGCAGGCCGACGACACCGACGTCGTTACCTCGGCCCAGGCGGCGGCGCGGGTCCTCCTCGAGCGGTTGGGCGAGGGGGCGCGGGTGGCGGTGCTGGGTGCCGAGGGCTTGCTGCAGGCGGTGCGCGAGGCCGGGCTCGAGGCCGTGGACGTCGAGGACGACGACGCAGTCGCGCTGGTGACCGGCTACGGGCCCGACGTGCTGTGGCGCGACATCATGCGAGGCGCGGTGCGGGTGCGCGACGGGCTGTGGTGGGTCGCGAGCAACACCGACATGAGCATCCCGACGGCCTACGGCACCGCTCCGGGGCACGGCGTCCTCGTCGACACCGTGCGCCGGTTCAGCGAGGTGGAGCCGGTGGTCGCGGGCAAGCCCGCGCGGCCGCTGCTCGACGAGACCGTGCGGCGGGTCGGCGGCGCACGTCCGCTCATGGTGGGTGACCGTCTCGACACCGACATCGAGGGCGCCCGCTCCGCGGGGATCGACGCGCTGCTGGTGCTCACCGGTGTCACGGGGCTGCCCGAGCTGGTCGCGGCGCGACCCGAGGAGCGGCCGACGTACCTCGCCAGCGACCTCGGCGGACTCGCTGCCACCCACGAGGCGCCCGAGGTGGACGGCACCGGGGCACGACTGGGCGGCTGGACGGTCTCGAGCGACGGGGGAGGCCTCCGCGTCGAGGGTCAAGGCGCGGTCGACGACTGGTGGCGCGCCGTCGCCGCTGCGGCATGGGCGCACCTGGACGAGACCGGCGACGCCGTCGCGACCGACGGCCTCGAGCCGCCGCGGTAGCGTGCGGGCATGACGACCACCCCGGGGATCGGACCCGGAGCCGACGGCGGCGCCGAGCCCGTGCGCACCGGCGTCGACGCCGTCGACGAGGTCGTCCGCGCGGTCGAGGAGCTCGAGGAGCGTCCGCTGGAGGAGCACGTCGGCGTCTTCGAGCTGGCCCACGGCGAGCTGCGACGCGCGCTCGACGACCCGGGCGAGAGCCGGTAGGGCTGCGCGGTGCCACCACGTCGGCTCCGGCTCGACGCCGAGCTCGTGCGTCGCGGCCTGGCCCGCTCCCGCGAGCACGCCGCCGAGCTCGTCGCGGCCGGGAGGGTGAGCGTCTCCGGGGCGACGGCCACCAAGCCGGCCACCGGCGTCACCACCGACCTCGCCATCCTGGTCGCCGACGACCCCGACCGACCGGACTACGTCTCCCGTGGCGGCCACAAGCTCGCCGGTGCGCTCGAGGCGTTCGAGCCCCTCGGGCTCAGCGTCGCGGGGCGCCGCTGCCTCGACGCGGGGGCCTCGACCGGCGGGTTCACCGACGTGCTCCTGCGGGCCGGTGCCCGTGAGGTCGTCGCGGTGGACGTCGGCTACGGGCAGCTCGCCTGGTCGCTGCGCTCGGACGAGCGGGTCACCGTGCACGACCGCACCAACGTCCGCGAGCTCGACCTCGACCTGGTCGGGGAGCCCGTGGACGTCGTCGTGGGCGACCTCTCCTTCATCTCGCTGGGGCTCGTCCTCGAGTCGCTCGTCGGGGTGACCGCCCCCGACGGCGACCTCGCGCTGATGGTCAAGCCGCAGTTCGAGGTCGGCAAGGACCGGGTCGGCAAGGGCGGGGTCGTGCGCGACCCGGCGCTGCGGGCCGAGGCGGTCGTGGCCGTCGCCGACCGGGCCGCGGCGCTCGGGTGGGGTGCGCGGGCCGTCGCGCGGAGCCCGCTGCCGGGCCCCTCGGGCAACGTCGAGTTCTTCGTGTGGCTGCGCCAGGGGGCCGCGGAGATCGGCGAGCGGGAGATCAGCGAGGTCGTCCACAGGGACGAGCGGGGCTGAACCGGTTCTGGGGGTGGCGTCTGAGAGGCTGAGCGAGTGACCGACCAGCAGCAGCTCGCACCCGGCTCCGCCCCTGCACCCGCGGGCGCGGACGTGCGCCGCGTGCTCGTGCTCAGCCACACCGGGCGCGACGCCGCGCGCGAGGTGACGCTCAGCTTCTGCCGGGCGCTGACGGCGGCGGGCATCGTCGTGCGGCTGCTCGCCGACGAGGCGGCCGACCTCGGTCTCGACCCCAAGACCGCCGACTACCCGATCGAGATCGCGGACGACGAGCAGGGCGCGGCCGAGCACTGCGAGCTCGCGGTCGTCGTCGGCGGCGACGGGTCCATCCTGCGGGCCGCCGAGATCACCTGGGGCAGCGGCACCCCTGTCCTCGGGGTCAACCTCGGGCACGTCGGGTTCCTCGCCGAGGCCGAGGTGGAGGACGTCGACGCGGTCATCGAGGCGATCGTGACCCGGGCCTGGACGCCCGAGGACCGGCTGGCCCTCGAGGTCAACGCCTACCGCGACGGCGAGCTGGTGACCCAGACCTTCGCCCTCAACGAGGCCAGCGTGGAGAAGGCCGCGCGGGAGCGGATGATCGAGGTCGTCCTCGAGATCGACAACCGACCGCTGTCCCGGTGGGGCTGCGACGGCGTCGTGCTGGCCACCCCCACGGGTTCGACGGCCTACAACTTCAGCGCCGGCGGCCCGGTCGTGTGGCCGCGCGTCGAGGCGATCATCATCGTGCCGATCAGTGCCCACGCCCTGTTCGCCCGCCCGCTCGTCGTCGCCCCGGACTCGGACGTCGCCGTCGAGGTCATCGCCCGGACCGACGGAGCGGGGGTGCTCTGGTGCGACGGCCGCCGGGCGGTCGACCTGCCGCCCGGGGCGCGGATCGAGGTGCGCCGGGCCGACCGCAAGGTCCAGCTCGCGCGTCTGCACGAGGCACCGTTCACCGACCGGCTCGTGGCGAAGTTCGACCTGCCGGTCGAGGGCTGGCGCGGCTCGGCGGAGCGCCGCCAACGACGCGAGGAGGCGAACCACTGATGCTGCAGGAGATCCGGATCGCCCAGCTCGGCGTCATCGACTCCTCGACCCTGCACCTGGGGCCGGGACTGACCGTCATCACCGGTGAGACCGGCGCGGGCAAGACGATGGTCGTCACCGCACTCGGGCTGCTGCTCGGCGGGCGCGCCGACAGCGGGATGGTGCGCCGCGGGGCGGCCTCGGCCCGGGTCGAGGGGCTCGTCGACACCGCCGGACTGGACGCGTTCCGAGCCGCGGTCGACGAGGCCGGCGGCGAGGTCGAGGACGGTCACGTGGTCCTGGCCCGCAACGTCGCCAGCGAGGGTCGGTCCCGTGCCTGGGTGGGCGGTGCGACGGTGCCCGTGTCGCGGCTGGCCGAGGTCGCCGAACCGCTCGTCGCCGTGCACGGGCAGTCCGACCAGCACCGGTTGCTGCGCCAGCGCGCCCAGCGCGACGCACTCGACCGGTTCGGCGGCGAGCCGGTGCTCGCCCTCGTCGCGGCCCAGTCGGCCCTGCACGCACGGCTCGCTGTCACCGAGCGGGAGCTGGCCGAGGTGGTCGCCACCGCCCGCGAGCGGGCTCGCGAGGCGGACCTGCTGCGCTTCGGTCTGGCCGAGGTGGAGGCCGTCGACCCGCGACCCGGGGAGGCCGCCGAGCTGGCGGCCGACGAGGCACGTCTGGGCTACGCCGACGCCCTGCGCACCGCGGCCGAGCAGGCGCGCGAGGCCCTGAGCAGCGAGGCGGGTGACCCGGACGCACTGGGCGCGGTCTCGGCGGCACGCACGGTGCTCGAGGGGGTGCGCGAGCACGACCAGGAGGCGGCCGCGCTCGCCGACCGGCTGGCCGAGCTGACCTACCTGCTCAGCGACCTGGCCGCCGACGTCGCGTCCTACGCCGCCTCGGTCGACGCCGACCCGGCCCGCCTCGCCGCCGTGTCGGAGCGTCGCGCCGCACTGACCGCCCTGACCCGCAAGTACGGCGAGACCGTCGAGGACGTCCTCGGCTGGGCGGAGACCTCCGCCACCCGCCTGCTCGACCTCGACGGCACGGACGAGCGGATCGAGTCGCTGCGCGAGCAGCAGCGCGCGCTGCGCGCCGAGCTCGGGGAGGTGGCCCAGACCCTGTCGCAGGCCCGCACCGAGGCCGCCGTGCGGCTGTCCGCCGTGGTGTCCGACGAGCTCTCGCTCCTCGCGATGCCGCACGCGCGGGTCGAGGTCACGGTGCGCCAGCACGAGGTCGCCCCGCCCGCCGGGGACCAGCCCGCCGCCGGTGACCCGCTGCGGGTGGGGAAGCGCTGGCTGGCGCACACCGCGAGCGGCGTCGACGAGGTGGAGTTCCTGCTGGCCGCCAACACCGGCTCCTCTCCGCGGCCCCTGCACAAGGGCGCGTCGGGCGGTGAGCTCTCCCGCGTGATGCTGGCCCTGGAGGTCGCGCTGGCGGGCACGAGCCCGGTGCCGACGTTCGTCTTCGACGAGGTCGACGCCGGGGTCGGCGGTGCCGCGGCCGTCGAGATCGGTCGCCGCCTTGCCGAGCTCGCCCGCTCCGCCCAGGTCCTGGTGGTGACGCACCTGCCCCAGGTCGCGGCGTACGCCGACCGGCACGTGCTGGTCGAGAAGGCGAGCGACGGCTCGGTCACGAGCTCCGGCCTCACGCTCCTCGACGACGCGGCCCGCGAGCGGGAGCTGTCGCGGATGCTCGCCGGACTCAGCGACTCCGACACCGCGCTCGCCCACGCCCGGGAGCTGCTCGAGGTGGCGGCGCCGGCGCGCGCACTGCACTGACGCGCGCTGCACTGACGCGCGCTGCACTGACCCGCACTGCACTGACGCGCGCGCCGGGGCCGCGGGAGGCGCCTGGCGTGCCGGTCGGGGCCATCGCGACGTGGTCGCGGTCCCGGACTTCTCGCGTGCCACAGTCCCACCGGATGGGAGGATGCGCGGGAGATGAACGCGACACCGAGGCCCCGGACCCCGTCCGACGTCACCGGGACCGCGCGCACGGGGGTGCTCGTCGACCTCGTGGCGCGCCTCGAGCCCGGCGACGTCGCGGTGGTCGACCACGCCGACGTCGACCGTGAGGTCGCCGCCGCCGTGGTGGCCACCGGTGCCGCGGCGGTCGTCAGTGCGACGCCGTTCGTCGGCCCCGCCACGGCCTCCGGCCCGGAGGTCCTCGCCGAGGCCGGGCTGGTCCTCGTCGACGGCGCCGGCCCCGACCTGGTCGAGTCCGTCGAGGACGGAGAGCGGGTGCGGATCGTCGGCGGCGAGGTCCGCGACGAGAGCGAGAGCGGTGGAGACGGAGCCGTCCTCGCGCGCGGGCGGGCCGTCGACCTCGAGGTGGTGCGGTCCGAGCTGGAGTCCCAGCGCAGCGACCTGGTGGCCGAGCTGGACGACCTCGTGGTGCGCAGCGTGGAGGACGCCGGGCTCAGCGCCGACGAGGTCGCCCTGGGCACGGTGGGGCTGCCGGCGCTGCGGACCGAGGTCCGCCACCGGCCGGTGGTCGTCGTGGCGCGGGTGGGCCCTGCGGAGCAGGACGACCTGCGGGTCCTGCGGTCCTTCGTCCGCGAGCAGGGACCGGTGCTGGTCTGTGCCGGAGAGGCCTGCGACGCCCTGCTCGCCGAGGGGTGGGTGCCCGACGTCGTCGTGGTGAGCGGCGGGCAGCCGCGCTCCGTGGCGTCCGCCGACGTGCTCGCCGTGGTCGGCGACGTGGTGCTGCTCGAGCGGGGCGACGGACGCTCGGAGGAGCGCGAGGCCCTGCGGCGCGCGGGCGTCGACGACCCGCACGTGGTGACGACGCCGGCAGCAGCCGACGACGTGGCGCTGCTGCTCGCCCACCGCGAGGGCGCCTCGCTGCTGGTGGGAGTGGGCCTGCAGGGCCGGCTGGAGGAGTACCCCGACGAGGACCGGCGCTCGGAGGCGTCGTTCCTCACCCGGCTCGAGATCGGCTCCCACCTGGTCGACGCCGAGACCGTGCGCACCCTGCACACGAGCCGGCGCAGCAGTCTGCAGCTGGTGCTGCTCGTGCTCGCGGGGTTCACCGCCCTGCTCGCGGTCCTGTCGGTCACCGAGGTGGGACGGAGCTGGTTCGACGACCTCGGAACGACCTTCGGCGGGCTGCTGTGAGCCGGGTGCTGAGCGTGCAGCGGGGCTGACCGGGCAGCCGCCGCCGACGGCTGCGTACGAGGAGGGACACGTTCGCCGGCACCTCCGGGTGAGTCGGGTGAGGACGCAGCCGTCCCGACCCCATAGGATGAGAGCCCGTGAAGCCTGCGATGCCGACCAAGCACGTTTTCGTGACCGGAGGCGTCGCCTCCTCGCTCGGCAAGGGCCTCACCGCCTCGAGCCTCGGGCGGCTGCTGCGCTCGCGCGGCCTCAACGTCACGATGCAGAAGCTCGACCCCTACCTCAACGTCGATCCCGGGACGATGAACCCGTTCCAGCACGGCGAGGTGTTCGTCACCAACGACGGCACCGAGACCGACCTCGACATCGGGCACTACGAGCGGTTCCTCGACACCGACCTCGGCGCGATCGCCAACGTCACGACCGGCCAGGTCTACTCCGAGGTCATCGCCAAGGAGCGCCGCGGCGACTACCTCGGTGACACCGTGCAGGTCATCCCGCACATCACCAACGAGATCAAGGACCGCATCCTCGCGATGGGCACGCCCCCCGAGGGCGGCGAGCGCGTCGACGTGGTCATCACCGAGGTCGGCGGCACCGTGGGCGACATCGAGTCGCTGCCGTTCCTCGAGGCGGCCCGCCAGGTGCGGCACGACATCGGCCGCGACAACTGCTTCTTCCTCCACGTCTCGCTGGTGCCGTTCATCGGTCCGTCGGGCGAGCTCAAGACGAAGCCCACCCAGCACTCGGTGGCCGCGCTGCGCCAGGTCGGCATCCAGCCCGACGCGGTCGTCTGCCGCGCCGACCGCGAGCTGCCGGAGTCGATCAAGCGCAAGATCTCGCTGATGTGCGACGTCGACCAGGAGGCCGTGGTGACCGCGGCCGACGCGCCGTCGATCTACGACATCCCCAAGGTGCTGCACCGCGAGGGCCTCGACGCCTACGTCGTGCGCCGCCTCGGGCTGCCGTTCCGCGACGTCGACTGGACGCTGTGGGACGACCTGCTGCGCCGGGTGCACCACCCCAAGGAGGAGGTGACGATCGCGCTGGTCGGCAAGTACGTCGACCTCCACGACGCCTACCTCTCCGTGGCCGAGGCCCTGCGTGCCGGCGGCTTCGGCCACGAGGCGCAGGTGCATCTGCGCTGGATCGCCTCGGACGAGTGCGAGACCCCCGCCGGGGCGGCCCGCCTGCTCCACGACGTCGACGGGATCTGCGTGCCCGGCGGCTTCGGCGTCCGCGGCCTCGAGGGCAAGATCGGCGCCCTCAGCTACGCCCGCACGCACGGCATCCCGACCCTCGGCCTGTGCCTGGGCCTGCAGTGCATGGTGATCGAGTACGCCCGCCACGTGGCCGGTCTGGAGAAGGCCGACTCGACGGAGTTCGACCCCGACAGCCCCGAGCCGGTCATCGCGACGATGGCCGAGCAGGTCGACATCGTCGAGGGCGACGGCGACCTCGGCGGCACGATGCGCCTCGGTCTCTACCCGGCGGCGCTCAGGTCCGGCTCCATCGCCCGCGAGCTCTATGGTGCCGAGCAGATCGAGGAGCGGCACCGTCACCGCTACGAGGTCAACAACGCCTACCGCGGCACGCTCGAGGCCGCCGGGCTGGTCTTCTCCGGCGTCAACCCCGACCTCGACCTGGTCGAGTTCGTCGAGCTCGACCGCGACACGCACCCGTTCTACGTGGCCACCCAGGCCCACCCCGAGCTGCGCTCGCGACCGACCCGCCCCCACCCGCTCTTCAAGGGCCTCGTCGGCGCGGCGATCGCCCGCCAGCGCGAGCTGCGCTTCCCGATCGACGAGTCGAGGCTGCGCGGCGAGCAGGACTGACCCGACGGGGTCAGGCGCGGGCGGCTAGGACGCGGGCGAGGCGGTCGGAGGCGACCAGCAGCGCCGTGCGGACGGCGGGCAGGGCGTCGGGGGCCTCGGCGATCTCGCGGGCCCGGTCGAGCCAGGCCACGTCGCAGGTCGCCGGCGCCATCAGGCGCACCTTGCTGCCGACCGCCAGCAGCCCCTCGCCCCCGAGC
>Ga0325401_1007476_pt1 | contig 10612 bp, 10 predicted proteins | sample PopdelMetagenome_FD_205666 | JGI IMG/M metagenome (GOLD analysis project Ga0325401, IMG submission 205666) | Populus deltoides microbial communities from Bellville, Georgia, United States - Xylem-PdKOR-R2 | ecosystem: Host-associated > Plants > Phyllosphere > Stem > Wood/Secondary xylem | place...
GAGACGGTGACACCGACGGTGACCGCGCAGCCGAGCCCCGCAGCCTGAGCGTCAGACGTAGCGCTCGAGGATCGTCGACTCCGCGAGGCGGCTGAGGCCTTCGCGGACGCTGCGGGCCCGCAGCTCGCCCACGCCGTCGACGACCTGGAGGTCCTCGACGCCGGCGGAGAGCAGCTTCTGCAGGGTGCCGAAGTGGTCGACCAGCCGGTCGACGACGGCGGCCGGCAGTCGCGGGACCTTGGCGAGGAGCCGGTAGCCCCGGGGGGCGACCGCGCCGTCGAGGTGCTCGACCGAGCCCAGACCGAGGACACGCGCCGCGGACGCCGGGTCGACGAGCTCGGTGGCGCTCAGTGCCTCGAGGCGCTGCAGCAGCACCTCGGGGCTCTTCGTGCGACGACCGCCGGGGACGTAGTCGCGGATGACCAGCTCGCGCTCCGCGTCGACGCCGGTGATGAGCTCCTCGAGCTGCAGTGAGAGCAGGCGGCCGTCGGTGCCGAGCTCGAGGACGTAGTCCTCGATCTCGCGGGCGATGCGGGTCACCATCTCGAGCCGCTGGGCGACGACGGCGACGTCGCGCACGGTGACGAGGTCCTCGATCTCGAGGGCCGACAGGGTGCTCGACACCTCGTCGAGGCGCAGCTTGTAGCGCTCGAGGGTGGCCAGGGCCTGGTTGGCGCGGGAGAGGATCTGCCCGGAGTCCTCGAGGACGTGGCGGGTCTCGCCGACGTAGGCGGCGATGATCTGCATGGACTGCGACACCGAGATGACCGGGAAGCCGGTCTGGCGCGCCACCCGGTCCGCGGTGCGGTGGCGGGTGCCGGTCTCCTCGCTGGGGATCGTGTGGTCGGGCATGAGGTGCACCGCGGCCTTGACGATGCGCGTGACGTCGCGGTCGACGATGATCGCGCCGTCCATCTTGGCCAGCTCGCGCAGCCCGGTCGCGGTGAACGGGACGTCGAGCTGGAAGCCGCCGGTGGCGATCGACTCGACCGTGCGGTCGTTGCCCAGGACGATCAGTGCGCCGGTGCGTCCGCGCAGGATGCGCTCGAGCCCGTCGCGCAGAGAGGTCCCGGGGGCGATGGCCTGGAGGGTCGCGCGCAGCCGCAGCATCTCGTCGGTGCGTTCGGCCACCAGCCGCCCCTCTCGCTCGCCCGGCCGCGCCGGGTCACCCGAAGCCTAAGCGACGAAGGGCCCCTTCACTCATCGACTGCGTGGAGCTCTGGGCGTCCACCCGAGCCGCGTGACGACCGCTCGGGTCGGTCTCCCCCGCTGAGGCGCAGCAGGCGCAGCGCCGAGCCGATGTCGGTGACCTCGATGACGCTCATGCCGTCGACCGTGCGGGGCCGCGTCGTGTGGGGCCCGCTCGCCCGCTGACCCGGCACCAGCGCCTTGGTGAAGCCGAGGCGGGCCGCTTCCGCGAGCCGCTGCGGCAGGTCACGCACCTTGCGGAGCTCGCCGGCGAGACCCAGCTCGCCCATCGCCACCACGCCGGCGCCGGCGGTGACGCCCTGGACGGCCGACGCGATCGCGATGGCGAGCGCGAGGTCGCTCGCGGGCTCCTGCAGCCGGGCGCCGCCCACGGTGGAGGCGAAGACGTCGCAGGTGTGCAGCGGCAGACGGCCGTGCTGCTGCAGGATCGCCAGCACCATCGCGACCCGTGAGGAGTCGAGGCCGGACGTCGTGCGGCGCGGGCGGTCCATGGGGGAGGGGGTCACCAGGGCCTGCACCTCCGCGAGCATCGGGCGGCGTCCCTCCATGGTGACCGCCACGCAGGTGCCCGGCACCGGTGCGGTCTGGTGCTCGATGAACAGCCCGGTCGGGTCGGTGACCGCGCTGATGCCGTCGGGGCCGAGGTCGAAGCAGCCGACCTCGTCCACCGGGCCGAACCGGTTCTTCATCGCGCGCACCATGCGGAAGCGGGAGTTGCGGTCACCCTCGAAGTGCAGGACCACGTCGACGAGGTGCTCGAGCACCCGCGGCCCGGCGATGGCGCCGTCCTTGGTCACGTGGCCGACCATCACGGTGGTGATGTTGCGCGTCTTGGCCACGCGGATCAGCGCGGCCGCGACCTCCTTGACCTGGGTCACCCCGCCCGGGACGCCGTCGAGCCCCGAGGCGCCGATGGTCTGCACCGAGTCGACCACGAGCAGGGTCGGGCGGACCTGCTCGATGTGGGTCAGGACGGCGCCGAGGTCGGTCTCCGCGGCGAGGTAGAGCTCGTCCTGCACCGCGCCGGTGCGGTCGGCGCGCAGCCGGACCTGGGAGGCGGACTCCTCGCCGGTGACGTAGAGGACCCGGCTGCGCGCCCGGGCGGTCTGGGCGGCCACCTCGAGCAGGAGGGTGCTCTTGCCGACGCCGGGCTCACCCGCCAGCAGGATCGCCGCTCCCGGCACCAGGCCCCCACCCAGCACCCGGTCGAGCTCGGGCACCCCGCTGGCACGCGAGGACGACTCCTCGACGCTCACCTCGCTGATCGGCACCGCTGCGGCGGTCACCGGCGAGGCTGACGCGCGCAGCTGCGGGGCCGCGCTCTCAGCCACGGAGCCCCAGGCCTGGCACTCACCGCAGCGACCGACCCACTTCGAGGTCTCCCAGCCGCACTCGCTGCAGCGGTACGCCGGGCGCGCGGCGGTCTTCTTCGTGGCCATGGGAGCAACCTAGGCGCCGCCACCGACAGTGGTCGCGCCGACGGTCGCCGTGCCGTGGCCACCCCGACGGGGGTGGTCGCGCGGTAGTGTGCGTTGGAACGATCCAGCCCTGAGCCGGCCCATCCGGGGGCCGCCGGCTCGTCGCCACCGAGGAGGCCCGGATGAGCGTGTCCCGGCCGAGCGGTCGCTCCTCGCTCACGCCACCCACGCTGGCGGACGTCGCGGAGCGCGCCGGCGTGAGCCGCCAGACGGTCTCCAACGCCGTCAACAACCCGGACCTGCTGCGTGAGGACACCCTGAGCAGGGTCCAGCAGGCGATCGCCGAGCTGGGCTACCTCCCCAACCGCGCCGCCCGCAACCTCCGCACCCGCGCCTCCCACCTCATCGGCCTGCCCATCAAGGCCGCGGAGGAGGGCACCGCCAACGCGCTGATGGACCGCTTCGTCCACTCGCTCGTCGACTCCTCGCGCGAGGCCGGCTACCACGTGCTGCTCTTCTCCGGCACCCGCACCGGCAAGGCCGAGGACGAGCTGCCGGCGTACGACGACCTGCTGCGCTCGACCGCCGTCGACGCCTTCGTCGTGACCGACACCTACCTCGGCAACCCCCAGGCCGAGTGGCTGGACGACCGGCGGGCGCCGTTCGTCGCGTTCGGCCGGCCGTGGAACGACCCCGAGGCCCGGCACCCCTGGGTCGACGTGGACGGCGCCGCGGGCACCGAGATGGCGACGACCCACCTCATCGAGCGGGGTCACACGCGCATCGCGTGGATCGGCTGGCGCAAGGACTCGCTGCTCGGTGAGGAGCGTCGTGCCGGGTGGAGCCGCGCCATGCGCAGCCGCGACATCCCGACCAGCGGTCTGGCCTCCCGTGTCGAGGACACCGTCTCCTCCGGCCGCGAGGCCAGCGCGGTGCTGCTCGACGAGGCCCGCCCCTCGGCGTTCGTCTGCGCCAGCGACACCCTCGCCATGGGCGTCCTGCACACGCTCTCCGAGCGGGGGCTGCGCCCCGGCCACGACATCGCCGTCACCGGCTTCGACGACTCACAGGTGGCGCAGACCGTGCCGCCGGGGCTCACCTCGGTGCGCCAGCCGCTCGAGGACGTCGCCGTCGAGGTGGTCAGGGCCCTCGAGGGGCTGCTCGGCGCGCCGCCCACCGTGCACCCCGGCGTGCTCCTCACGCCGCGGCTCGTCGTCCGCGGCTCCAGCTAGGCCGTCAGAACTCCCGCGACCAGACGTCGACCGCGTAGTCCACCTCGAGCCCGCTCGGGGAGTCCCCGTGGCGGGCCCAGTGCTCGGCGAGCACGGCGTCGGCGGTCGCGGCGTCGAACTCGATGCGCACGACGGCCTCGAGGTCGGCGCGGGCGGTGAAGCGCCAGCCCATGTCGACCGGGGTGCGGGTCCAGCCGTAGCGGGACCAGAACCGCTCGACGGCCTCGGGGTCGACCTCGGGGTAGCCGCGTCGGAACCAGCCGCCGAACGTCGAGCGGGTCGGGTCGTTGTCGACCACGGTGGCTACTCCGCCGCGGCGTACGACGCGGTCGAGCTCGGCCAGGCCGGGCTCGCTGCCGGGGCCGAAGAAGTAGGCCCAGCGGGCGTGGACGACGTCGACGGAGGCGTCGGGCAGCGGCACCGACTGGGCCGTGCCCTGCCGCACGGCCACCGCAGGCAGGCGGCGGGTGCGGCGCCGCGCCAGCGCGGCGAGGTCAGGGTGCGGCTCGACGCCGACGACCGATCGGGCGGTCTCCGCGAAGCGGGGCAGGTGGAACCCGGTGCCGCAGCCCAGGTCGAGCACGTCGCGACCGTCCCAGTGCGCGAGGTCGGCGAGGGTCGACCAGAGGCGGCCGTCGGGGTCGACGGCGCGGTTCTCGATCTCGTACGTCGCCGTGTGGTGCCAGATGTTGGGGCTCGGTCGCGTCCCCGGTGGGAGGTCCAGGACGTCTCGGCCCGGGTGCGTCAGATGCGGACGAGGCCGCGGGGCGTCTGCACCTGGACGGCCAGCACGCCGGGCATGCCGTTGGGGGCGACCCACTCGACCTTGATGTCCTCGAGCGGGGCCTCGACGGTCTCGCCGAGCCACTCGGAGACGCGCTGCGGGTCGCCGGCGATCTCGAGCGCCGCGAGGGAGAACGCCTCGTCGGCACCCGTGCTCGGGTGGTCGCCCGCGCCGTCCTCCCACTGCACGAAGAACGGCAGCTGCGGGTCGCTGATCAGGCCGTTGACGCCGATCTGGCGCCAGCGCAGCTGGGTGCCGTCGGGACGGTGCCGGCTGCCCGCGACCGCCTCGCGGCCCAGGCGCCGCTCGACGACGGCGATGTCGTCGACGGCCACGACCCAGCCGAGCCAGCCGCCGCCGAGGGCGGAGCGGGCGCGGACGGCCTGGCCGAACGGCGCCTTGTCGGAGGCCGGGTGGTCGAGCACCTCGACGACCTCGATGTAGGTGCGGTCCGCGAGAGGCAGGGTCATGTTGCGGGTGCCGAAGCGGGGGTGGACGCCCCCGTCGACGAAGGTGGCGCCGAGCTGTGCGCCGATGCGTTCGGCCGTCGCGGCCAGTCCGTCGGGGCCGGCGGCGAACGAGAGGTGGTCGAGGCGCATGCCGACGATTGTGCGGGTGGGCCTCCACGGCCTCCAACACGGGGTGCAGGTCTCTTGATGTCGAGAGGTGCGCGGCCGACGCAGGAGGCCGTGCACCTCTGATGGTGGTCGAGCGAGCCGTCGGACCGAGGGACGAGGTCCGAACCGGCGTGTCGAGACCGGGGCGGTGCGGGTCGAGCAGGTGCCGACGCTGCGGTGGTCTCGACGACGCTCGCTGGCGCTCGCTGCTCGACCAGCGGTGAGTGGTCTCGACGACGCCCGCTGGCGCTCGCTGCTCGACCAGCGATGGTCGTGGTCTCGAGACACGACTTCGTCGTTCCTCAACCACCGGGTCGGCTGATGGTCTCGACGACGCTCGCTGCTCGACCAGCGGTGGGGCGTGGTTTCGAGACACGACTTCGTCGTTCCTCGACCACCGAATGAGCGGGTCAGTGGGGGTCGGCGGGGTGGATCGCGAGTCGGGAGCGGGAGGCGAGGTGGGCCTCGCAGTGGCGGACCAGCTCGGCGTACGCCGCCGCGCCCATCAGCTCGGTGAGCTCGGCGGCGCTGGTGAGGTAGAGCGGCTCGGGGGAGACGTGGGCGTCGGGGTTGCCGGTGCAGTACCAGTCGAGGTCGTGGCCGCCGGGGCCCCAGCCGCGCCGGTCGTACTCGCCGATCGAGACCTCGGTGTACGTCGTGCCGTCCTGGCGCTCGACGTCGCGGAAGGTGCGCCGCAGCGGCAGCTGCCAGCACACGTCGGGCTTGGTCTCGAGGGGGTTCTTCTCGAGCACGAACGCGAGGGCGTGCAGGGCGCAGCCGGCCCCGCTCGAGCCGTCGGGCCGCACGAAGTCGGGGCGGTTGGCGAAGACGCAGGACTGCTGGCCGTCGTACTCCACGACGAGGGTCTTGCGCTCGCCCTCGTCGTCGGTGTCGACCCAGTCGGAGCGCTTGACCTTCGCCCGCTGGGGGCGGAACTGCCACAGCGTCTCGTCGAGCATGGAGACGTAGCCCGCGACCCGCTTCTCGTCGTCCTCGTCGGCGAAGTGCGCGCCGAGGGTGCAGCAGCCGACGTCGGGGGCGTCGGCGTAGATGCCGGCGCAGCCGTTGCCGAAGATGCAGGTGTACGACGACGTCAGCCAGGTCAGGTCGCAGCGCATCACCTCGGTCTCGTCGGCCGGGTTGACGAACTCGACCCAGGCGCGGGGGAACACCAGGTCGACCTCGGGCACGCCCGCGAGCCTACGTCCGGCGGGCCGCCCGTGACCCGCGGGTAGGTTGGGTCCATGCGCGTGGGGGTGCTCGACATCGGCTCCAACACGGGGCACCTGCTGGTGGTCGACGCCCACGGCGGCGCGGCCCCGCTCCCGGCCTACTCCTTCAAGCAGCCACTGCGCCTGGCCGAGCACCTCGACGAGGACGGCCGCGTCTCGCAGACCGGGGTCGACGCGCTGACGGCGTTCACCGCCGAGGCGCTGCAGGTGGCCGAGGACCGCGGGTGCGAGGACATGCTCGGGTTCGCCACCTCCGCGGTGCGCGACGCGGGCAACAGTGACGAGGTGCTCGGCCACGTCCACGAGCGCACCGGCGTGCGCATCGACGTGCTGAGCGGCGAGGACGAGGCGCGGCTGACGTTCCTCGCCGTACGCCGGTGGTTCGGCTGGTCCGCGGGCCGGCTCGCGGTCTTCGACATCGGCGGCGGGTCGCTCGAGATCGCCGGCGGCTCCGACGAGGCGCCCGACGTGGCGTGGTCGCTGCCGCTGGGCGCGGCCCGGCTGGCGCGCACGTGGTTCGGCACCGGACGGGTCGCCGACGAGGAGACGGTGCGGGCGCTGCGCCGCGAGATCCGCGCCTCGATCGCCCGCGACGCCGGCAACCTGCTGCGCGGCGGGCCCCCGCACCGCGCCGCCGCGACGTCCAAGACGTTCCGCTCGCTGGCGCGCATCTGCGGCGCGGCACCCTCGGCGGAGGGCTCGCTCGTGCCCCGCACCCTGCCGCTCGACGTGCTCTGCGAGTGGGTGCCCAAGCTGGTCGCGATGGAGCCGGCCGAGCTCGCCGAGCTGCCGGGTGTCTCGCCCAGCCGGGCCCACCAGATCGTTCCGGGGGCGCTCGTCGCCGAGGCGTGCATGGACATCTTCGACCTCACCGAGCTCGAGATCTGCCCGTGGGCGCTGCGCGAGGGCGTGATCCTCGAGCGGCTCGACCAGCTGCCGGTCCTGGGACTTCCGTGACCCGCATCGGCCTGTCCACGACGTCGGTCTACCCCGAGTCGTCCGCCCACGCGTTCGCCTACGCCGCCGAGCTCGGCTACGACGCGGTCGAGGTGATGGTGCTCGACTCGCTCAGCCAGGACGTCGAGACGGTGCAGCAGCTCTCCGAGCAGCACGGGATGCCGGTCTGCTCGATCCACGCGCCGACCCTGCTGTTCACCCAGCGGGTCTGGGGCACCGAGCCGTGGGGCAAGCTGCAGCGCTCGGCCGAGATGGCGCAGGCCGTCGGCGCCGCGGTCGTCGTCGTGCACCCGCCGTTCCGCTGGCAGAAGGAGTACGCCGCCAACTTCGTCGACGGCATCGCGGCGCTCGAGGAGTCCACCGGCATCGCCTTCGCGGTGGAGAACATGTACCCCTGGCGGGCCCCGCGCCGCAGCGTCGAGATGTACCTGCCGGGCTGGGACCCCTCCGACGAGCCCTACGCCAACACCACCATCGACCTCTCGCACGCCGCGATCGCCGACGACGACCCGATCGCGATGGCCGACCGGCTCGGCGACCGCCTGCGCCACGTCCACCTCACCGACGGCTCCGGGTCGGCCAAGGACGAGCACCTGGTGCCCGGGCGCGGCCGGATGGGCGCGGGGGAGTTCCTGGGCCACCTCGCCCGGTCGGGCTTCGGCGGTGAGGTCGTGGTGGAGATCAACACACGCAAGGCCGCCTCGCGCGAGGAGCGCGAGACCGACCTGTGCGAGTCGCTCTCCTTCGCGCGCGAGCACTTGCGGGCCTGAGCCCCGGCACCTGGGGTCACCCTCCCGGCACCTGAGGCCGATCCGCTCCGGCGCCAGCCGCCGCAGGCTCGGAGGGTGGAGTCGCGACGGCTGGTGTGGCCCGACGCGGCCAAGGGTGCGTGCATCGTGCTGGTGGTGCTCTGGCACGTGACCCGCAAGGACTACCTGCAGCTCGACTGGCGCCTCGACGTGCCGGTCGCGGGCGCCTGGGGGACGCTCTCGGTGGCGCTGCTGCCGGTGCGGATGCCGCTGTTCTTCGCGATCTCGGGCTTCTTCGCCGCCCGTCAGCTCGACCGACCGTGGCGCGGCGTGCTCGGGCGCCGGGTGGCGCCGCTGCTGTGGGTCTTCGTGCTGTGGACGCTGCTGCAGACGGTGGTGATGCAGGCGGTGTCGGGGTTCGACACGGCGATCGCCGCCACGCCCCGCGAGCTCGCGACCCAGCTCACCGTCACGCCCGGCAACCTGTGGTACCTCCTCGCCCTCGCGACCTACGTCGTCGTCGCCCGGGCCGCCCGGCGTGCTCCGTGGGTGGCCCTCGCGGCGGCGCTGCTCCTCGGCACGGTGGCCGCAGCCGGCTGGGTGCCCACCCCGGGCAACCGCTACGGACTGCTGACCAACCTGCCGTTCTTCCTCCTCGGGGCGCTGCTCACCCGCCACGGTGACGTCGTGCGCCGGCACGCGACCCCGGCGCGGGCGCGCAGGGCGGGCGCGGCCCTGGTGGCGGCGTTCCTCGTCGGGGCGACGCTGTGGATCGGGCTCGGGCTCGACACCGTGCCCGGCGTGCGCCCGGCCCTGGGGCTGCTCGGCGCGGGCGCCGGGGCGGTGGCGGCGGTCGCGCTGAGCCGGCTGCCGGTGCTCGGTGCGGGGCTGACCGCGCTGGGGCGCCGGACGATGCCGGTCTACGTCGTGCACCTGCCGCTCGTGGCGTTCGTCCACGTCGCGTCGGCCCGGCTCGTGCCGACCGGCTCGACGGCGGTCGCGGTCGCCTACCCGCTGCTCGCGACGGCGCTGGTGCTCGTCGCGAGCCTCGCGCTCCACCGGGCGCTGGTGGGCCTGGGCGGTCGCTGGCTCTTCGAGGCGCCGTGGCTGCGCGGGGGCCGCCGTCCGGTCCCGGAGACTGTCGGCGCAGCGTCGTAGCCTGGCAGGCATGTCCTTGCTCAGCCGTCCCCTGCTGGTGCTGTCGCGCAGCGACGCGGTGAAGAGGCTGGTCAGCACCATGCCCGTCGGCGCGGGCATCGTGCGCCGCCACGTCCCGGGCGAGACCACCGACGCGGTGGTGCAGGCCTCGGCGTCCGAGATCGAGGCCGGGGTGCGGGTGACCCTGGACTTCCTCGGCGAGGACACCCTCGACGAGGCGCAGGCCGAGGCCACGGTCGCGGCGTACCTCGACGTGCTGAAGCGGCTCTCCGAGCACGGCCTGACCCGCATGGCGGAGGTCTCGGTCAAGCTGTCCGCGATCGGCCAGTCGCTGCCCGAGCGCGGGGAGGAGATCGCCCTCGAGCACGCGCGCACGATCTGCCGCGCCGCCCGCAACGCCGGCACCACGGTCACCCTCGACATGGAGGACCACACCACCACCGACTCGACGCTCGGCGTCCTGCGCGAGCTGCGCAAGGACTTCCCCGAGACCGGCGCGGTCCTGCAGGCCTACCTCCACCGCACCGAGGCCGACTGCCGCGCCCTCGCCTACGAGGGGTCGCGGGTGCGGCTGTGCAAGGGCGCCTACGACGAGCCCGAGTCGGTGGCGTTCCAGTCCGACCTCGACGTCGACCGGTCCTACGTCCGCTGCCTCAAGGTGCTCCTCGGCGGCCAGGGCTACCCGATGATCGCGACCCACGACCCGCGGCTCATCGAGATCGCCTCGTCGCTGGCCTCGCGCCACGGCCGCGAGCGCGGGTCCTACGAGTTCCAGATGCTCTACGGCATCCGGCCCGAGGAACAGCGCCGCCTGGTCGAGATCGGCGAGCGCGTGCGCGTCTACATCCCCTACGGCACCGAGTGGTACGGCTACCTCATGCGCCGCCTCGCCGAGCGCCCGCAGAACCTGACATTCTTCCTGCGGTCCCTGGTCTCCAAGAGCTGACGGCGCTGCCGTCGCGGAAGTGGGTGCGATGAGCTCCACCGCCATCCTCGGCGCCGGCGTGATGGGCGAGACCCTCCTGTCCGGTCTCGTGCGCGCCGGTCGACGCGTCGACCACCTGCTCGTGGGCGAGAAGCGCCGCGAGCGCGCGACCGAGCTCGAGGAGCGGTACGGCGTCGCCGTGGTCGGCAACGCCGAGGCCGCCGCCCGGGCCGACACCGTCGCGATCGTGGTCAAGCCGCAGGACATGGGCGACCTGCTCGACGAGATCGCCCCGTCGCTGCGCGCGGGCCAGCTGGTCGTCTCGCTCGCC
>Ga0325401_1007478_pt1 | contig 10610 bp, 5 predicted proteins | sample PopdelMetagenome_FD_205666 | JGI IMG/M metagenome (GOLD analysis project Ga0325401, IMG submission 205666) | Populus deltoides microbial communities from Bellville, Georgia, United States - Xylem-PdKOR-R2 | ecosystem: Host-associated > Plants > Phyllosphere > Stem > Wood/Secondary xylem | place...
TGTAGCAACAAACGTTGTTAAGTTCTTCTGTACAATAATTGAGGCCCCTTGGCTACACCGCATGACCTAATCTGGACATGGAATTGTTTTTCTGTATTCTTGCAGAGCCATCTTGGGTAGTGTGAGCAAATATGCAGTGAATAATGGATCCTGCCCTATTACGGTTGTGAAGCATTCGGACCATGAACACTGAGCCCGTGTACTTTCGCAGAGCCATCTTGGGTGGTGCGAGCTTGGATTTTTTCTTTCTTTCTTGTTTAAGCTCTTGAATTTGTTTGGCATGCAAAGTTATGTTGTATCAAATAAATCTGTTGTTTCTAGTTGTTAATATATATCCAGCTGGGGCTAAGCTGACAAGTGACAAATCTCCATCAAATGCAATATTCTACACTCTCTACATAAATGAAGTGCAATATTTCCCAATGCGTGACAGTACTGCAGTAGCCTCATCCACTATGTTAGCAATGAGGTTGATGAGGAAATATTCTTCTCGGAATGCTTAAAGTGAACATTATCATACTCGGAATAAAGAAAATGATGATTAACATCTCCGCCCACTAGTATACAGAGAGGATCGCTTCAAGTTTATTCTCGTCGCTTAAAGTGAACATTTTCATACTTTCTGGCCCGTCTCAACCTTGGATAAATTTACTTTTCTGTAGAGCTTCATCCCAGCCTCGTTACCTTCTGTGTATATGGGGTCTAAAAATAGTTAAAAGAAACTCATTATACCTTCTTGTTCGTCATTTTTATTCATGCCTTAAAATCCTACAATTCTCATCTGCATGCCGTCGTATTCTCATGGCTAATTGGTTAAATGATCCCATAATCTTTTGATCAAACCCGACTAGACCCATAACCTTTCAATTTTATGATTTTGGTCTCTCAAACTAACACGTTATATGTATCACTTGACCTGTACATGCATGATTCAGATTTCCCTCCCAGACTTCTCCGCTAAAAAACAATTCCACTGATCACATCATTTCCTTCTCCAAAGACTCTATGAACTAAATAAGAAGAGATCCAAAAGAACAAAAAAAAAAGAAGAGAAGAAAAGGAGGAGGAGGAAGAAGAAGACTCAAAAACCCATTCGACCATCTTTTTTAAAGTCATCAAGTCATCCCCAAATCACTTGTAGCATTGTCATCCTCCTCCATGAAGGATGACAATGTTTCAAGTGATTATAACTGGAACAGTACTACCAAATAATCTTTTACAGTTATTATTTGCCGTTTTTTATATCGGCCTGAATCTAGAATTGTAAGGCAGATGGTTAGGTGTATGGTATACATGAGTTGATAGCTGAGGATGAAAATTTCACTACAACCTATTGTAATTTGATTCGAGCCGGCTCGAAAAGGGAGAAATTTTTTAGACTCGATCATGTTCAAGTAAAATTTAAAGGCAAAAAATTAAGGGTCCGGGTTGAATATAAAAACTAGTTTACTCAATTTAAAACCGACTTGAAATAAATATATAATTAATCTTAAAGTTTTTAAAAATTATATGAATATCAAATTAATTATGAACTAAATAGTTATAATTATAGTATTCATATTTGAGTTATAAATTGAGTTTAAATATGAAAAATTCATACAAATTAAGTTTAAAATAATTTAAAATAATTATTTTAGATTTAAATACAAGTATAAATATAGCATAAAACTCGAACCCATAAATATTCATAGCACACAACTTGGTTGAGGTACTTAAAAGTTAGCCAGGGAAATTTTTTTACCATCAAGGCCATGTTTGTTTTCTGGAAAGTAGTTTTCGGGAGACCATTTTTCAAATTTTCTTGTGTTTGTTTGCCATTAGAAAAGTTGGTCAACGGAAAACACTTTCCAGTCGACGAAAAATTTGGTTTGGTTTCCAGAAAAGTGTTTTCTCTTTTGGCTGTGTTTGTTTTCTGGAAAATGATTTCCGGGAAACCAATTTCTAAACTTTCCTGTGTCTGTTTGCCATTAGAAAAGTTGGTCAATGGAAAACACTTTCCAGTCAAAGGAAAATCTGGCTTGGTTTTCATGAAAGTGTTTTCTTGAAAAATTTAAGTGGAAAACATTTTCTGAAAGTTGTGAAAAATTTAGAAATGTCATTATTTGTTGATTATATCAAATTTGATCCTCAAACTTTTGATTGCTATATATAATTTGTTTTGAATATTTATTTTTCAATTTCATTTCTTAAAATTTAATTTTTATATTAATTTTGGTCCTTATTTTTATAATTGCTATTTGCTTTTTCCTTATCTTTTTTTATTGAATTTTTTTATCTATCAAATTTGGTCCTCATTCTTTTGATTGTTACTTATTTTATTTGAAATAATTTATGAAATATTAATTATTATTATTTTAATTTCTTCATCTTTCATTTTTTTTAATTTTTTAGATTTGATTATTATTTATTTTATTTGAGATAATTTATTAAATTATATTTTTTTCAATTTCATTCACATTCAACTTTTTAATTTGTAAGATTTGTTCCTTATTATTTTAATAAACTCGAGAAAAATAAAACATTAATAAATTATTTTCCAACTTATTTTTCATGACATAACCAAATATTAGAAAATATTTACTTTTCAAAAATTTACTTTTTTAAAATTTATTTTTTTTAAAATTTATTTTTTTAAAAAAAATTATTTTCTACCAAATAAACGGTGTCTAAACGAAAGTAAAAACAAAAGATTGCCGGTGGACCTTCTCCTTGGACTAGCGTAATAGTCCTATGAAATCATATGGGCTTTGTCTGGGCCTCTTGGTGTATTAAACTCCCTACTTGTTAAATTTACGCTTATGAAGAAATTTAAAAGAAGTGGAGAAGCAAGAAAAGAGAAAAAAAAATGGAGCAGATAAAGAGTTCCAGTTCCAGTATCCTTTACTATAACCAGCCTAAGAATGGCATAACTCCCTGTCTCGCACTAACCCCTCATTCATTTTTAACTAGATCAAAACATCCCCATTTTCCCAGAAGGAAAAGGAGACTCGCATAACCCCCCCTCTCCAAAAGGCTTTCCCCGTAATCACCAAAGTACTTGTCTTTTTGTGGCCCTCCTTTTCTAGGGTTTCAGTTGGCTTCTTTTCTAGGTAAGTATCCACTACATTTGATGGGTTCTTGTTGCTATCTGATCTTTTTCTTTGCTGCTTTGAAATGGGTTTGCTTTGAAGTTCGATTTTGATGTAAAAAGAAGGAAGCTATGTTTTTTCTTCCTAAAGAAAGCTGAAACTAAAAAGATTAGTTCTTCGATGTAAAAGAGAGTTGTTTTTAGGTTTGGTAATTCAACTTAAGATTAAAAGTAAAAAAAAAATTAATTGAAATTTAGATGTCACTGTGAAGAAGAGGGAATCTACTAGTTTGATTGTTTCTTTTTTCCCTGTTTGGTTGCCGAGAAAATAAAGGAAAATGAGAAGAAAACCTGGACTTAGTTTCATGGTTATGCTTATTTCTGTACCAGAAATGGAAGTGCGAGGTTCTAAGCAAAAGGGTTTCAAGGATTGTCTTTGTTTTTTGTTTTCCCGCTAAATATGTTTGAAGTGAAGTACCTAGTCTGTAGGGATTTTCTTTGATGAGTTACTTCACTTAGTTTTCGTTCATCATGCTCTAAAAGTTTTTAATAGCTTATAATGTTGGGCCTTACGTAACAGCTTAACTTTTTGAGTTGAGATGATTCCTTGAAAATATTTTAGTTTAGTTCCAGCATACCATTGGCTATTCTTTTCATGATTTAAGATTTTTGGAGTTTGGATTTATTCCTAGATATATTGTGTTCTTTTTTATTTTTTATTTTTTGGGCCGTTTTTCATTAAAAGAAGTCTCTATCTGGTGTGTATGAATTATCTCAATTCACTTTGCTTGCCACTATTTTTAATCTTACTATTCCCTTTCTCTATTATTCAACAAAGTTCTAGTCGAGCGTTTCACATGGTTAAATGTTTAGTTTATGCTCTGCTGGAAGTTAAGTAATGCTTCTATGCATTTAATCCTCAGGTGTGGTGACTTGTTGCTATTGCAACCCTGTGATCTTCTTGCTTGCTTTCTGCTTTTTATAGGAAGCAATCCACAGTAACAGTTTGCAAATTTTAAGTTCATATGGAAAATTTAAATGGGACTCATTCCGCTGGTCTTGGGTCCACAATAAGGAAGAAGAGGAGTATTATATCTCGTCGGCCTTGTTCTGATCTACAGAAATTTCTACGGACTTCTACTTTGCTGCCATCCTCTACACAGTTTTTAAACTGTGGACACAATGAGGAACAAGTAGCATCTGTTTCAGATGGATTGAGAAGTGAGAAAAGACTGAAGAAGCTTAAGCTCAAGTTTGGTGGTGTCACTCATACAATACATGCCAAGCCAGCAACAGAATATGCTTTCAATGGCGGGTCTTCACTCACAAAATCTTATCAAGGTTTTGATGCTTCTCGGTCTCGAGAGAAGTTACTTGTTCAGGATTCTAGTTTTAGAAAGGGCAATTCTTCGGGAAGAAAGATGTCTGGTGAAAGTATCTTTGTGAACGGAACATCCCATTTTGAAGCAGTTCGCAAGAGTAATAGAGTTCCTAAGAGGTGTGCAATAGATGTGGAATTTGATGAAGATGGTGACATAGATGAGGAAGTACGTTACCTTGGAAGACTCAATGCTTATAAGGAGAGAAGAAGGGGGGTATCAATGGTTTCAGATGGTAGGCAAGAGGATAAGGATTTTGTGCAAGAGGAAGAGCCTACATCAGAGGATGAACCTGGATACCCAAGCAAGAGGCTGGGATATGTTGGAGGAAGGAATGAATCAACTACAACTGCACATAAGCGGGCTCGTCAGACAGCCAAAGATGATTTTCTTGTGCCTGGTGCCAGTCTTCTTGAGTTCCCGAATGGTTTACCTTCAATCCCTCCTAAAAGTGAGTGTTTGTCTGTTTCCATGTTCTTTGCACCAGTCTCATTTACAGCTTGGAAGGGAATGATTGAAGATAAAACTAGTTTACACCTCGGTAATAATGGCTTGTTGCTAAATCTAATTTATTTCCTTTATTGGTGTATTAATGGCAGAACAAAAGACTAAGCTCTCTGAAGTAGAGCAGCAATTAAAGAAAGCTGAGGCTGCACAAAGGCGTAGAATGCAATCAGAGAAGGCAGCAAGGGAGGCTGAGGTTTGCTTATCATGCCATATGTTAGTTCTATAACCTCTTGGCAGTGGATGGGAAAACCGTCTAACTTTGTATGTTTTAGGCTGAAGCAATCAGAAAAATACGTGGCCAGGATTCTGGAAGGAAGAAGAAGGAAGAAAAGATGAGGAAACAGCGTGATGAAGTGGTTCAGGTACTTGGAAAATAGACATGCAACTTTTACCTTCTCCTTCATATGGTCTTTAGCAGCATTTGAATCAAGAATAAATTTTACTTGGTGCAGGCAAAGGCTGCCAAAGCTGATGCAATTGGGCCAAATACTGTCAGATGGGTCATTGGCCCCACTGGAACTACGGTTATTTTCTCTGACGACATTGGTCTGCCACGCATATTTAATTCAGTGCCATGCAGGTACAAGTTCACCCTGTCATCCCTCCAAGTATTTTCTTTAGAATGCTATGTAGACCGAAAACTGGCATTTTGTTTTGCTCTGTAGAAAAGCAAGTACTCTTATCTGTTTTGTGGTATTTACAATGTGGTGTTTTGATGTGCAGTTATCCTCCACCACGTGAAAAATGTGCGGGTCCAAACTGTACAAATGCATACAAGTATCGCGACTCGAAGTCAAAGCTTCCCCTGTGTAGTCTCCATTGTTACAAGGCAATACATGGAAAGATGCAACCTTTAATTACCTGCTGATATAACTACTGCTCTTCCCTGGTCACTGAATGATATCGAGGACAGTATTTTGTAACTTAGTGTCGTGGCAAAGACAGCATGATTAGTTTCCATGTGAGATCGGCATGGTCAAATATGATCTATGGCATTCCTTTGTCATATATATTTCTGTGTCAAATATAAATGCACCCAATCATTGAAAGAGAACTCTATCATTGTCCAGTTACGTTTTTTGGCCTGGGAGGGAGATGAGTGTCATCAGAGAGGTTAATTATGGCCGTCGCAGAGAATGGTTAAGGCTCAGTTCGTTGCAGACTAGCCTAGATTTCTCTGCTTTAAGAAGTTGGCCACGAAAGGAAAATTGTGTTCTCTGATAACTATGTTGATCAGGGTCCTATGAAGTGCACATGAGGGTGGGTTCTGTTAATTGGATATGTTTGTTAATTAATGTTAATACAAAAGGTAAATATGAAAATAAATGATGCTGCATGAGTATTATTAAAAGACAAGCAAGAACAGTTAGATGACCTTCCCAAAGCAATTCCAGTAATCACTCCGTAAACGGAAGCATCTACAATGATCAAATATAGATACTAAAATACTTCCAAACTTGTCAATGCAAATGAGTTGCTCATCCACATTATTAATTACAATAATGGAGCATGTCAATCGGATCATAACATATACTGCGAAATACGAACAATCCCAGTGTAAAAATGACAGATTTCTTTTTCCGATTTCCTTTTTCTATAAATTGCTTCATAAAAATCACTATACCTAAGATCCATCCATGAAGAGGGCACCATATCCGCTAGATTTCATAAACTTCTTCAGCAAAAGAACCACAATTGCAATGGCGAGTCCAACAGCAGCCCATGTGAACAACCTATCATCGGCTGGTTTTTGAACCCTAGTCACTTGCCTTTGCAGTAGCTGATCGCTTGAACATTTAGCAGGAACCTCTCTTGATGCACTGGTTCCTGCAGAACTAGGGTTCGTAGTAATGGGAGCTTCGTGCACTTGTTCAAAGACCCTCTCGCCCACTTCCTGAATTTCACCGACAGCTGGATTTGGAAGGTCTTCAGCAGCAGTTACAGCCCCAGCATCTTGCGAACTTTCCTGGGTTTCACACACACTGTTGTTAGGGTGTTCTTCAGAACCCTGTGCAGGGTTTTGTTGAGGAACAGATGGCGCCTTGCTAAGCATGTATTGATGAATCTGTTCATCAAACAGTTCATTAGCACATATTGTAACAAATGACAATACACGATGAAATAATCACTAACCTCATCAATGAGTTTTTGACGTTCAGGGGTCCCAAATCTCGGGGCTGCTTCACGAGATTTAACAGCCAAAACACGCCTTTCCTCTTTCTTGTAGTCTAGTGAGCCCAACGCACCATTCGGGCTGGTGGGCATGAATGCAATAAGTGCTACTAGAGCTGTTCGTACTGCCAAACAGAATAATCAATACCATGATAAATCAGCCCTATGCCAAACTATGGAATCGATACATTCTAACTTCTAAAAAGAATCAGATGCTCATGTGGTTGAGCAATTAGACCTTCATAAGTGAAGAAAAGGCAACCTCGAAGATAACATTTACACCAGGAATGATTTTCATTCCGGTACCCCAAGTCTAATTCTTTTCCTAGATAACATAACAAATATGACCACAGGCCAGGTCTTCATTAACATGAAGCAAACAAACACAAAGAAATCTTAGTTCTTCAAGTAAAACAGATAGACACCAACAAACATTTTCTTCTTCAACCCAGGCCTAAATATGGCCTAATCACAGGCGGCATATCAAAATCAATCTCACTCGCACACCTTAATTAACTAATACTTCTAAAGATAATTCGCCAAAACCTCTTTCGCTATAAGAGATTTAATAAAATTGTTACTGTTGCATCCTGATAATTTAGCTATCCATACACATAATAATTTGGTAAAGCCAACAATAACTATTAAAAACGTACCACTCCATGACGGCTGCCAATGCTCAGGATGATGATTTGATATGCTTAAGCATATCTTTGTCTGCGTTTCAAAACGCCCATTTGGCTGCCAAAAAAAAAACCAAGAACAATAACAAACAATTCAAAAAATCCATTAGCCCTATAAAAATTTCCAAAAAGAATTTAAAAAAAAAAGGTTTTAAAAAGGTATTTTCCATTGTTAATACCGTCAGCAACATAAAAGAAGGAGGCTTAAATGGATACTCAGCAGGCAATTGAATCCTCCCATGATAAATCCCTCCTTCAAATTCAGTCTCTCCTGGTCCTCTTATAGCAAATTGCCATTCAAATATATTCTCCTATTATATAATAATAATAAAAACAAAATTAATAAAAATAAAAAAAACCCGAAATTAATAAATCATTGATATTCAAATTGAACATACCTCAAGAGGGAGGCTCATGAAATCATCAGATGGGTTCGATTGCATCTCTTTAACTTCCTGTAAAATCCTCTTCACAGCTGGATTTTTCAGATTATACTTGTCCTCGGCCATCACTTTTTTAGATCGACTGATCTGATCGATCCACGACCACTACCGCCGGTTATATGGAGAGAAATTAAGGTCTGTGTGTCGATGAGAATGGAGGGTTGAAAGTATATCAAGGAAAGGAAGACAAAATAGATATCCGCTTGTTGGTGTTGGAGCTGGAGTCGATGAAATAACTGTTGAAGAGATATTAATTGGATAAGTTAAAACGATTTCAAAAGTAAAAAAAATATATATATATATTAACTTAAAGTTAAAGTTTTTTTAAAAAATACGATTCAACCGTGATGCAAACACCAATTTTGAGAGCTTCCGCTGACACGTCATTCTACTCATAACAGGTTGCGTGGCTTTCAGTAATTGGATAAGGTTTGTCTTTCATTATCAGTCTGCCCAATAGAAACTCATTCTGGTGCTTGAAGGAATTGTTTGCCTGGGCTGGGCTGGGCTGGGCTGGGCTGCAGGGAGTCGGGCTTTAGACTGAAAGGAAGGGTTGGTATGGATTATTTTTTTTTTTGTAACTGTTCGAAGTTTTAGCATGCAGATAGTTCTCGGGACAGAGATCTTCAATCAGGAGTTGCTAATTTGAAGCCCTTTTCTTCGACAGTGCTTATTTCGATGTGCATGCTAATCAGGGTTTATGTCTCACGTCAATCAATATTAAGCTTATTGCTTAATAAATGTGCGTGTACCCTTTATATAGATGAGAAAAGTCTCCTCATTGGGTGGCAGGGTGCACCGACGTATTCACTTTCTGTGTCGAAATTCGACAAGAATCGAAAAGGGTTGAAATGATTTGCAGTTCTCATACCATACAGCCTCTTCGATTAACCGAGTTCCTCGTTCACTAATCAAACAGTTTATTTCTGGCTATCAATTTTTGGTAAAAAAAATGCGTATGCATAAGGCGAATATGTTAATAAATCTGATAGATAAGGCTAATTTCATTAAAAAAAAAAACCTGAACACGTTAATAGTATAACTTAACAAAAATAATTGTAAATTTAGATCTGATTAATCATATTTAAATTTTATTAAATAATTTTATAAGCCGAGTTCTATAAGGAGCTGAGTTGTAATAACCAGCTGACCCTCAAAGTTTTTGTTATTTTAAATATTTTTCTAATTAATTTTAGATTTTACTTGTCTTTTCTATTCAAATTTAGATTTTTTTGGTTAGGTTGATTTTAAATCTTTATATAAAATATAAAGTGTTGATGTTTTATTAGATTATTAAATCATAAACTTTTCAAAAAGACATTTGTGTTTTTTTCTCATTTTATCTATGATTACACGCTATAACCTTAGAACTTGAAAAAAAAATTATTATTATTCACACGTAATCATATGCTTATGCTTATATTGTATTTTATATTGTATCTTTGGTCCTCTGCTTAGCTGGTGAAGGTGTCAGCGACGAATTTTTGTGTTTAAGATTTTTTTTCTTTTATTAAATTTTCTGATGCAGTTTGTTGCTATTAGCTTTCTTAGGAAAACCTCCTTTCTGTCAGTGCAATCTTCTGTCAGCTGTGCAATTGTCTGCCTTTAATTTTTTTTAATATGTATTTATTACAGCTGATGGTGTCAGTAGACTTGGATGGTGTTTGTTTATATGGTAGCTTCTGCTTTAAAACTAACCACGTAAACATCATATTTGGTAATGGTTGAAAACTTAATTCAGCCTTGTGGGTCCAGCAATTCCTTCATTAAAAATGTAGGTTATTGAAAGCAGCTCTATGCTGCTTTCAGTGTGGAGTGGAGAGCTCCACTGTACACTTTTAATTGTACAGTGGAGACATGCATCATTGTTCACGTAAACAGTGGTGTATGATTTCAGTCGGACTGGGTCGGGTCCAAAGCTAAATACATTGTACCAGGTCCGATTCAGTAAAGAAAATTAAATTTTATTTTTTATTATGTTTTATTAATGACATAGCATTTGCAAAATTTGATCGCAATTTCAATTTTGTTCATGATTATATTTTACCTGATGTTGTTGCGCGCTTAAAAAACCAAGAAAACTATAGCATTGTCGAATGTATTTCATACATGATGAAATTGTAGATAGTTTAATTGAACAATAAAAAATATTTTATATAAAGTATTATTTATTTCATGATGTAATAGCAATAGTTAAATTTACAATATTTAAATTAAAAACCATTAATATATATATATATATATTAATTATTTTATAACCTAAAATTTGAAAAGCAATTTTTTAACCAAACACATTAAACTATTTTTTGTTCAACCTCAATTTCAACCACAGTTTTAACCAAACACCTATTTTTTTAAA
>Ga0325401_1007479_pt1 | contig 10607 bp, 6 predicted proteins | sample PopdelMetagenome_FD_205666 | JGI IMG/M metagenome (GOLD analysis project Ga0325401, IMG submission 205666) | Populus deltoides microbial communities from Bellville, Georgia, United States - Xylem-PdKOR-R2 | ecosystem: Host-associated > Plants > Phyllosphere > Stem > Wood/Secondary xylem | place...
TCGCATTCTCATACAATCACACTTTATATTATAACTAAATTCTTTCAAAATCATTTTCCTTACACAATTATACACTAATTTACCATAATTTCACTTAACTACACAGTTTATTACATGCAATTTAGTCACTCATTGGTAAGCCATGGGCCTTTAAGGACCTCACGATTTTCTTCATTAATTATACCCAATTTAACACTTAACACAACTTAATCTAACCCAATTTGTTTAATTTGTAGTCAATTTACATTTCCCTCAAATTTCTATTATGAACCTAAGCATTAATTTCATGAATTCAATCTCAATTGTTATCCATTTCATATGAAATTGTTAGATTATGTTTAGAACTCCTTAACAAACAATAATCTAGTCGTTGAATCCTAACTAGTCAAAATTTTCCACATTCCTACCCATTTTCCCCTTCTGTTTTCACTTTTCCTCTCTAACTCAATCTTCTCTCTCTTTACTCTTTCTTAATTTTCTGGTATGAATGTGTTTTTCTCTCTCAAAACCCTCTACTTTCACTCATATACCTTACTTTTTAGCCCTTTAAGGTGAAAGCAAGGAAGAAGAAATGAATTTTCCCTCTTTCTCCCTTAATTGCACCCCGTTAGTTTTAAGATGGCAATAGCCAAAATAATATTCTTTTCTAAAGGATATGTAATAAACTTCTAAAGGTTTAGTTTTATTTCAGATAACCAATCAAATCTTGAACAATCTTTTCTAAAGGAAGAAATGTATATGTAATAAACTTGTTGGCATTATTTGGAGAAAACAAAGACATCGTCTACATTATGAAGTCTAGCCTTTGTATTAATTTTGACCAAACTATGATATGGATCTACTCGGATTCCTTTATTGGTGATATCAAATCAATAACATTTGAATAAAAAGATTTTATTCTACTCGCTACAATATTGCAATTCAATTATCTCTTTTAACTTCTCATAATAATCAACTTCAAACTCATTAGAAGTCGATTCTTTAACATAAACTCATTGTTATATGTCTTTATACTATGACCATACTTTTTAGTATGAAAGACAATTCCATTGACGAAATATTTATTATTGCACTTAACTTTTCTTTCTGAACCCAAACACAATAAATTCAAAGTACCACTAACATTCCATCCCAATCGATAAACCTGGTACAAGATGACAACAATTAACATTTAAAGAGAAAGGTGTAATGCAATTAAGTTTTACAATAGATAATAATAATTAAGCAGTGCTTATATGTGTTTTGAACCATATGAAAAATTATTCATTTAGTAATTAAAAAATTTGAGATTTAGTTGGGTGCGAGTTTTGAGATAATAAAAGATGATGATGTTGCATACGATGAATTATTCAATTTATTAGCTTATGAGAGTATAAGAGAAAAATTGTTAGAAGACAACAATATGTTAATTATTGTACTTATTGAATAAAAGGTCTCAATTCATCATAGTTAAATATTACATAATTATGTGCTTGCCTGATTTTGATTTTTATCAAGTATCTTTCCCTCACTGTATTTTTGGGTACAGTTCGTCCAAGATGGAAAAATATTAATAAATTCCTACTCAAAGACACTTTCACACCATTATCATATCTTGAAACGTTGTTAATTGTTGTTCCTAAGTGAGACTCAAAATAGTATGAGATAAATATCGAGATCTCTTCAATAATATAAGCCTTATATATAGAAACCTTAACATACGACTTGTATTTACTTTTCTCTTAAGGTTGAAAAGTATCTATATATGATTAAATGGATGTTTTAAATTAAAAAAAATAACATAAGTTTAATTAGGATACATGTGTAATCCCTAACCTCTCGAATGGATACGTCCATCTATATTGGACAAGGTCTCTAACTTTTGCCTTAAATGGTAAATCTATGGGTAGATGCTCCATTGAGTCAAAGAAAGATGGAGGGAATATTATCTCAAGTCTGAATGATATTCGTTTCAAGCATCTCAATATGTTAGATATGCAACTAGTTAGAGCATATATCTTTTAAAAAAGTAATTGATCTTCGTAAGTGCATTTCATATCATCTTTAGAAATAAATCCCAATAAGAAAATGAAATGAGTGTTTGTATAAACACATGGCAGCCATGACTTTTCATTCAATACAATTTTCAATCCTCTAAATTCACAAATCTAGATATGTTCGCAGCATGTCCATTAGAAAAACACAGACTATTAAGTCATTCGTAGATAAGTAACTATGCATTTTTGTATAAGGTGAGGCTAGCTTTGAGCTTTGTGACTTATAACTCATTATAAACCAACTCCATATTATTACAGTGACAAAACAAAGATATATTCATTCTAGCATTAATGTTGTCCTATGATTTCCCTTACACATTCATAACCATGTTAAAAATATTTTCAAACATGTTCATTTCAATATGCATAACATCAAGATTATAGCGGAGGAGATTAGTCTTTTAATAAGAAAGCTCCCATAAAATACTTTGATTTATCCAATTATAGGCACACCAAAACCATGAAACTTTCTGCTTATCGAATTAAAAACCAAACATAATGTAATCGTAATGCGATACCATGTTATAAAATTCTTCACCCGATGGTACTGACATTGCAACATCCCTTTCAACTCTACCAACAAAAAAATCATTTTTTTTTCTGTACTTGTGATACGTTGGCAAGAATCGTTGGTGGCAATAAAAAAAGATAGTTTACCATAATTTATTAGGGTGAATGTAAACCCTGGTAGGTGTATATATATATTTGAGATAAAAAAAAGGTCTCGAGAATTGAGTAAATTAATTGATATGATTTGTATAAGTATGAAATATGAAATTTTGAATTTTTGACGAAAAATCACAAATCGGCTAATTTTACGTTATAGCATATAACTTTCAATCTGATCATCAGATTAAGTTGAAATTTTGCATGGAGTCTTATAAAATATTATTTTAACTTAGGTTAAAGTTTCAGAATTTTGGAGTATGATAAGATTTTGTTTTAGATAAAAGAACAAATAGCACAAATGAATGTCTAGAAATTTCTTTAGGGACCAAATTGAAAATTTGCCCAAAACAACCCTCTTTATAAGTTGCTAGCAACGAAAAAAAAAAGGAAAAAAAAAGGAGTGTGCAGCCGTCCAAGAGAGGAAAATGTGAAAAGAGGGTTTTTGTCATCTTTCATGGAAATAGCTTGAAAAAAAAGTGTAAGTTAGAAAGAGTGTTAAGTATTTAAAGAGAGGGTTTGATACGTTAAAGAGTCTACAAGGAGTTTAAATATTTTAAGTGAGCTTTTAGAGAAAAGGAAAGATTGAGCTTAGAGGGAAGTGTGAAGGAGAACTTAATTGATTCAACTTGTTTTGGCTTTTTATTCTTCATTTCTTAAGGGTAAGAAAACTCTCCATGATGATCCATTATGTTGTTTTTCATGTTTGTTCTTGGATTAAGTAGAATTGGTATCATGTGAAGGTGGGTTCTTGATGTTATGGTGGTTTGAATGAATGAATTTATGTTGATTATAAGTTTATTAAGGGGATAAATACTTGGGCTTGTCATTAATTAGATTAATATGTAAAAAAAAAAGGAAGAAAAAGAAGAGGAGAAAAGAAGATGGAAGGGGATAAAGAGTGGTTTCCACCTTGGATTTGTTATTGATCCCTTATTATGTTATGAGTAAATATGATCTTATTATGTTGATTAATGAAATTTTATAAATTGATGCTTAGTAATTATTATGTGTGATTATGGAACTCTTAGATAAATAGAAACTGTGGATGTAATTTGTGAAGTTGTGCTAGAGTATTGTATGTTGGCATGAAAAAATAAAATAAAATAAATAAATGGGTTAAAGTTAATTAAGTGAAAGTTGAAGAATTATCATGTCATCATTTTTTTACTTGAATTTTCGGCAAGGGTAAAGAATTTTGAGGGGTGGTTTGAATTGATGTAATTGGAGTTTTTTCATGACTTAAAGGGATGAATTGAATTTGGATGATGGATTAAAATTTAAAGTAGAAATGAATTTATCCTCTTAGAAATGTGATTTTAACCATGCAAAATATAAGAAATAAAACTTCAAACTTGAAGAAATTAATGAATTGCATTTTAATATTGAAAAAAATAATAATGAAATGATGTGTTGAATTAGGTGTAAATGAATTAAATTTCCTGTAGTTATTGGGAAATTTTAATAATACTATAAGATTCCCTTATAATTGTGATGAATTAAAATTTTAGATGGATGTAACATTGTAAGAATTATTTATAGAATTATTAAAGAACATGAAAAAAATAATGATAATAATTTTAGATATTAAAATTGTATTGATAGAAAATTTTACTATATGGAGAAGTTTTAAATAAATTAGTGGATGATGAAGTATTGAAATCATGTGATCTTTTAAATGAAACAGGAGAGGTTGGAGGCTCCAAACAACAACAGGGAGCTATTAGTTGAGCATCACCAGTAGGTAGGTGTCCGGCATCTTGAATTTTTGTAAAGAGATTAATTCAAAAACTTGTGTTAATTTTAATTAGAAATTTTGTACTTTATGTTTTGATGTCTACGGATGAACTAGCGCCCGGTAATTAGACGGGTAAACTAATGCCCGATAATTGGGCAAATGAACTAATGCCCAGTAATTGGGCGAATAAACACATTTGGGCGGATGAACTAATGTCCGGTATTTGGGCAGGTGAACTAATGCCTGGTAATTGGGTGGATGAATTAGTGCCCGGTAATTGGACGGATGAACTACTGCCTGGTTTTTAGTCGAATGGATCAGTGTCCCTAATGAAGGAGTAACACCCTCGCGAAATGGCTAAGATTGAAATTAATTTGATGAATATGGAGGTGTAAAATATTAATGATTCATAATAAAGTATATAGGATAAATATTTTTATATGGGTATAGTGACATGATACATTGCATTTATTGATAATTATGTTGATAAAATGTTAATCTTATTTTCAGGACCCTTACAACAGTAGAATAGATCCTGCTTGAATATATGACACTTTTTGTGTATTTATATTGATCAACATGTATTTTGAGATTAATAAATGACGTAAAAGAGGTTAAATGAACCTTTTTATTTATAGAACAAAATTGTTATATGTAATTAATGTGAATGCCATACTTAAAAATATCTTTGTGTTATATTAAGTATTTGCATTTTATCATAGTTGCTTATAGGATTAGAAATGTTAGAATGATAAAAAAAGAGACAATTTTACCCCAAATTTTTATATTTAACTAAGAAATTGTCCCAGATAAAATAGTGGGCGCATTACATTCATAATCTATGTTTTTATTATTTTTCTTAAAATCAATTAATTTTGCAAGTTATGTAAACCTTAGAATTATTTATGTATTTTGTTTTTATTGATTGCATCTTTATTATTGGACAATACATGTCTATTATTTTTGTGATGTATTGATTGGGAATGAGGTTCAAGGTGATTGGACCATAATTATGATATGAATTGTGTCAAGAATGAAGATGTCGATAACTTGGTATGGTCCCGTTACAGGGAAAATTCTACTGAATTTTTAGTAGAAAAAAAATTGCTTTGAATAAAAATTAACTCTTATAAATAAATATGTTGTTTTTTTTTTGGGTTGTGATAGTGAAGGCCTTGCTATTTTCGATATAGTATGAACATGTTAATTTTCCATGCATACTCCAACCAGAAACCATTCCATTCAAAAAAATCATTGATAGTCCACATCAAAGTCCTAGATGATCACAACAGTTTTAACTCATCAATCAATAGTCAAAGATAAATATCTATATTCTGACTTGGATTATTAGGACTAGGTATGACTGTAGATAAAAACATGAACCTTTAGTGGCAAGTTGTAAAGACTCCTTAGTAGCAAGTTATAAACTATGAGTATCACAGACCAAAAATAATTTGCAACAAATGAATCAAATAGATTGAATTTATCTGTACATAACCCAAGATATGTGTTCAGTGATTCTATTGAAAATTAAGGATACACCCTATTTAAATGTTTCCATGTATCATGTGAATGATTCCATGTCATGTGTTCAATAGTTTTTGGAGACAAGAATAACCTTTGTGGTCGAAGAGTGATTGTGAAGTATCTAAGTTTTCTATGTGCAACAAGAGTCTTTCCTTTACAAGTTTTGGGTTTATAACGAGCATGCCTACAGGTTCTGCATTCGGTCAAATCTGTATTTTTCAGGTAGTATAACATGTAGAAGTTTCAACATACGTTAATTTTTTTGGTATCCTAGGCTAAGATGTTTCATCATGGATTTAAAAGTATAAAAGTTCTCTTTCAGCTTATTCCCTTTGTTATCATAATTCTATCGTAACCGGCCTTATTCAGTCCACGCTCTAACTTAATGGTGAACACCTATGCAACTACCAATAATTGATTGTGATTTATATACCCATCTTATAATGGTTCGTCAGAGTCTTTCAAAAGATAAAAAAAACTTGATCATGTCTACATTTGGTTCTTCATCTATGATTGAACAGTTACCTATATAACCCTGATTCATTCTCATCGCATCTATTACCATATTCCTATAAGGATTACTATTGTCATTTATTACACCATGCACGTTGTTAGAACTAGAAGTTGACCCAACCATCTTTTCTACCAAGGTATCGTAAGGAAGAACATATGGTTCTCTGTGTACAAATTAACACAAGTATTTCTCCATTAATCTTTTTTTTTATAAAGAAGATGCATCGTTATAACATCTAGATCGAGAAACTTTTTATTTTTACACATCTTGTATGAACATATAATACCACATCCAATAATATACATTAATCTCATTACAATAATTCATCATACACAACCCTTTAGGTGAAACTTGATATGTCCAAGAATGATCATTCATTACTTATATCAAACCTATAAAGAATATTAATAACAATATATATTAATTAATTATGTGAACTAAAAAAATCAGCTAACAATGGTTTAACTCAAACTTATTCAATCGATTTTAATAGTACCCTTACATCATTATTAATTTTCTACAAAAATTCAAATTCCTCTATATTCACTGAAATTTTTAACTTAACAATGAAATTGATATAACATGAAACATACCCTTTAAATAAGCCACTATTTATTTCATTACAAACACATAAATCATAAAATCAAAATCAATTTCATATAATTACAAACAAACACAATCTTTTAAAATCTCATACAAACCCTAACATGTATTTATATGTTCATAGAACAAATTTCTATAGGAAAAAGCTATAAAACAAGTAAACACACAAACAAACTACATATATTGCAACAAAATGCCAAAAAATTTCACTTTTTAAAAATGAGTTAAAAAAATGGGTAGTTTTGCTTACTTGAAGTGGGGAATCTTAAAAACAAATAAACTAAAACATGGATGTTGGCAGACTAAGTGTTGGGGTGACTGAATTTGTGGTTATGAGAGTTTGATTTACGATAAAACAGGGGGCGAGTTCTACTGTTATTTGCAAAGAAAATGAAGGAAGAAGTAGAAATAAAGAAGGGGGGAGGGGGGGTTGCTTGCCATGTTATAATTTAAATATTACCAATGAAATTATCGATGAATATTAATAGAGACTTATTTTGTTAGTAATACTGTCTATAAGCATGACACGTCAATTTTTTTATTCCTTCTTTTTCCATGTAATTGCATCGGTATACACCAATATAAATTTTATGTCGATATATTCCAAGGGAAATAGCAAGGAACTTTTTCCGTTTGTATTTGCCAATTTTCTAGTAGTGGTTAGACTTATCAAATACAATATTTCTAGATTCTTCAACTACTAGAGTTCAATGATTATATATTCTTAATGATTTGATTGTAGAAAAATAATCAAGTAATGTAAAGATTAAAAAATAACTTTATTACCCCTAACTTATGTTTAGAAAGTTATACTTTAAACAATTAATAAGTAAAACATGCTAAAATAGTAGGGAAATTTTTCAATATTACAATAGCTTTTATCTTTTTCATGGTATCATCTTCGAATATCACATGTTTGACATTCTTTTTCATTAACAAATATAATGAATCTAGTGTGTGTTTCCTTAATGCTCTTATTAGGCTTTATTTTAAAGAGTTCATACTTTCTAGTAAGACTTATTAATCTAGATTCTTTAACTTGACTTGTACCATCATTAGTAACTTTTAAAAGTTTCTAAATTTCAAAAGTTGTTTTACATTTCTTCATTATAGTAAACTTTATATGATTAAGAGCACAAAAGAATGCATTAATTGCCTTAATAATATAACTATGCCTTTTTTTGTTTGTCATCCCGTTCATTTTTGGGTTTAGAAATCAATTCTCCATCCAAATTTATTATTGTGTGTTGAGTATATCCACTCTAAATAATATCTCTCACAATTTAATATCAACAAACTCAAGAAAAGTTTGTATCCTAACTTTTCAATAGGCATAATCCCTCCATTCGAAGAATGGTGCTCTAGTTAATTATTGATCTCCTTATGCCACGATCTTTTCTCGTAGGTGATCAAACCTCAACCAAAGAGTCTATGCTCTGATAACATTTGAAACACTTAAAAAGCTTAGGAGGGGATGAATTAAGACTTTATCTAATTTTATGGAACTTTAAAGTATTAATCTCCAATTAAACTAAGATAGCCAAAACACTCAAGCGATATTAAGGAGCATAAATTTAAAGAGATAAGAATAGAGAGAGACACGTCAATTTTTATAATGGTTGAAATAATTGCCTATTCCACTTCTTGAACCTTCATTTAAGTATTCACTATCACATATTATCTTTTTCACAAGTGAGACCAAACCTTTACACAATCATTTTCCAGGATCAAAATCAAACTTAATCCTTTTATAGGCTCAAGATTGAACTCGATCTTCTTACAAGCTCAGGATCAAATCTATTACCTAATCTTTTTTATAGTATAAAGATTAGAAAACCTTACACAAAATCTTTTTCAATGATCAATATTGAAAACCTCTATGGGGCTCACTACCACAGGATATACCCAACTGGTTTAAGTGTTACTTACACTTTCACAATATGTTTATCTCTCACAAGAGTAAGATCACTTCGTATAAGATGAGAAGATTACAATAGATAAACTCAAGTCTTTATAGAATGTAATCTAACTCACAAATGTGAGAATTTATTTGATGCAATATAGGATTCAAAGCTTTTCAAGTGAATACAAAGATGAATTGAGCTTTTTAGGGAAAAAAAATCAAGCATCAAGTATGTAAGATTATAAAATAGGAGGAGTGTGTGAGAGACCTTACATAGAAATCAAGTGTGTATATATAGGAAAATACCAAAACCATCTGTTGCTCATATGGAATATAAAGGAACAAGTCTCCAAGGGGCGTAGCGTGATGGCAAAGGGTTTGAGATCTGCACAGCAGGTCTCGAGTTCGAGTCAGGACGTGCACCTCTTGTAAGAGCCTGGGACAGCTGGGGTTTTACTCCCTCACCTGGGCCCACAAAGTGCGCTTTCCGGGGGAGTGAGGTTTCCTTGAATCCAAAAAAAATATAAAGGAACAAGAAACTTCGCTCTTCCAAGTGTTTTTCATCATTGTTAGAAATAGCTAAGAGAAGGTTTATAGAGAAAAGGAGTTGTTACAAGAACAAGAAGAGTATTAAGCACACTTCTCTTAAAATTACAAGTTTGCCACTTTAGCTAATAATAAATTAATAGTATAGAAACCCATGCTATAAGATTTTAGCTATAAGCTGTAACATCCCATTTTATATTCACACTTATTTTATATTCCACAAATATTAGCATAATCATATACACTTCAAACTCATCACAAACATTTTTTCCATTTCACACTAACAATAGCATAATGAGATAAAATGTATATTTTCCATTAATTTCTCTCTTATATGCAAAATCAACCAATCACAACGATTCTCAACGGTAAGTTCTATGACCATCCTCAAGGTTTTCAATTCATAATGACATAATCAATTCAATTATGTTATATAATATAACTAAACTCATCTAAAATCATCTCTCATGGAAAATTATGGATTGATAAATCACAATTCATTAATTGGCACCCCTTAACCGGACATAAATGTCTTTAGGGATACTATGTTTTTTTCCATTAATTACTTATAATTTAACACCTCTTGTAAGTTATTCTAACCCAATTGATTCAACTTATCATCAATTTACATTTTCCCCAAAATTCTATCATAAATCATAATATTAATTTCATGATTTTTACCTCAATTATTATTCGTTTCGCATGAAATTGCTAAATTAGATTTTGAACACCTTACTGAATGTTAATCTAGTCTTTAATCTTAACATGTCAAAATTTTTCAAGTCCCTCATTCTTTTCCCTCTTCTACCTTGACAACCCCTTTTTATTTCGCTTCCTTTCCATTATTTCTCCCTTCTAATTAAGTGTTTAAGGGGTGGTGATTCACAATCTCTCTTCAATTCTTTGGCTTTCTAATGGGTTTTCCCTAAGAATTCTCTTAGCAATTGAGGTTTTTCTCCTTTTTTTTCTTCTTCTTAAAGAGTGAGAGGGTGAATTTTTATAATCAATTTTTTTACTATTCACACATTAACCCCACCATTTCATTTAAATTCCAATTTGTCCCCACAATTTTCT
>Ga0325401_1007482_pt1 | contig 10606 bp, 13 predicted proteins | sample PopdelMetagenome_FD_205666 | JGI IMG/M metagenome (GOLD analysis project Ga0325401, IMG submission 205666) | Populus deltoides microbial communities from Bellville, Georgia, United States - Xylem-PdKOR-R2 | ecosystem: Host-associated > Plants > Phyllosphere > Stem > Wood/Secondary xylem | place...
TTTCGTCGTCTCAATATTTTAAAAAATTATATATGTTCAATATATCAATCTTTCAGTATTTTAAAAGTTTTTTTACCCAGTATGCATCAGATTTTTTACTTTACAATATCTTTATATTTCTTAAAGTTTAGAAAAAAAATTATTCACTCAGAGCTAAGTATTAGTAAAAAAAACTAGCACTTGTACTGTATAATATAAGATGTTTTCGTGTCTCCGGCTCGCCCGGTCATATTTTGAGTGGCTGGACACTACACATAGAAGAGGCATGTCTTTCCAGCTAAGATTGGCCAGACCTTGATAGAATCAACCGGTTCCACCTCTCATTGGTAACGGTAACAAGTCTGATAAGACTCTGAAATTATAGTCTTGATATCGCTGTCCTGCTTGCTTTCCATACAGGTTGACAGGGTTTATTGGTGTATAAACAACTAGTTTTTATAAAATACACACCTCTTTTTTAAAAAAGATTTTTGAAAGAATAGAATAAATATTATGAGGGTAATAAAAAAATAAAATAAAATAAAATTTACTTCCGTTACATATATAAACTCAATTTATATATTAATTAAACTTAACTGTAAAAAAAACATTAGCTCCAGACAAACCCGTGCTCTAAAGTCACTCGACTTTATATAATCAAATGTGAGCGGAGGTGAGGAATTTTCGTGGAAGAAAATTACTCGCCGTTGTTAAGGATTAGAGCGGATATTCTTGACTATCGACCTCTTACTTAAAGCGTATTTGACAGTGTGATTATAAGAGTTTTTTAAATAATTTTTCATATTAAAATACATGTAAATAATGTTTTTTTAATTTTTAAAAATTATTTTTAATATCAGCACATTAAAACAATTCAAAATATATAAATTATATTAAATTTTAACAAAAAAAAATAAAATTTAAATTTTTTAAAAACAATACCGCAGCCGCGTTTCCAAACAAGCTGTAAGTCTTGTCTCTGTGAATTAATGTAGAGTTCTGTACCGAACATAAATTGATGTAAAGCTTAGTTTCTTTTATATAATTGCTCGACAAATCAGAGAAGCTCCTTCCAGGTATCATGATATTTGAGATTAAAAATACATAGGAACACAATTTCAAATTAATTATTTTTAGTATTTTTAAATCTTTTTAATGGGTTGATATTAAAAATAAATTTTAAAAATTATATTATTTTAATATATTTTTAAATAAAAAATATTTTACGTATAAATATCTTAAATTCTTCCAGATCTGGGATCTTAGATTCGTCCTCTGACGAATAGACAGATTCTCTGTTAATAAATTTAGCATCTCCAAACTTTGACTCGTAAACGTTCAAGGTTGATTCCGCCATTTTTCCAACTATACCCCCACCGAACTTTTGGGTCCCACCCCAAACCAGACGCCCTCCCTGTGATAATGGAAAATACATGTGTGTGTGTGGAAATTTCACATTCTATGATCGGATGGTGATGGTTTCCTAAAAACAATGCCTGCAAACAAATCATTCAATTTTTTATGGATACTAATTTATTTTTTCATATTTAATAAAAATCTCATATAAATTAGTATGAGAAAATTTCTTAGATTAACCTGCGCCACTTGTCAAATATGTGTCTGTGAAGTGTAAGTGTGGTTTGTTTATGTACTTAGATTTTTTTTTGTTTCGTCGTAATTATATCTTTTTATTCGATAATAAAAGATATTTTTTAAAATATATTTATTTGTCAGTTAAATTTAAATATTTTCCTCAGACAATTTTAAAAACATAAACAATGTACTTTAAAAACTCATGATATGTTCCATGGAGGTTTCGTGCTTTGTATAAAAAAGAAATCCCGTTCCAAACAAAATAATAAATAATGCCATATTAACAAAAATTAAAAAAATTGGGAGGCCGAGTTCATATGAACAATGAATTTTTTACTGTTTTTTCATTAATTTTTTTAATTATATTTTTTTATATTTTTGTATTTTGGGTTTTTTTTACCTTTAACATTGGGATTTTTTTATGATTTTTGTTGTTTTTTTATATTTTATCATTTCATATATAAGTTGATTTTGAATTAATTTTTTATTTTTTTATTATATAATTAAAACACAAAAAAAACATTGAATCCGTTAGAATCTACAACCCAAGTCATTAGTTTGGTGAGTTAAATTAGATTGACTAAAATCGATTCAATATGTTATTATCTCAGTGTTTTTTTAAAAAAACATTAGCTTCAATTTATTTTTTAATTTAAATTGTTTTTTATTGGTAATACAGGTTGTTTTTAAGCCTGCACAGTTGATATATTTTTTGTTATTTTTTTATCTTTAAACTTGCAAAGTCAATTAGATCACTTTAAAATAATTTTTTTATGATTTAATTTAGAAGCCAAGTTGAGAGTTTCAAGATTAACTCGCTGGACCGAGTTTAGTGGCAATATCATAGAGTTCTTCGCTGATTAGATATTCTTTGCTTTACAATATTTTTTTTTTAGTTCAACCCGCATCATATCATCAGAAATAAATTAATATACCACCATGAGATTATGCTTTCAAATGAGGAAAAAAAAATACAAAAGGAACAAACATGTATTTGTTGAAGGATGATAAAAAATATAAGATAAATGTTTCATAAATTTAGTGTGAATTTTGAACATTTCAAAATAAAAAATAGAAAGACATTATCTTCATCTCTTTTGTCTTTGTTTGCTCCAAATCCTAGCCTTATACCATGCACAAGAGGTGAGACATAAAAGATAAGCAGAGTGTGAAAGTGCTTGTGCCACCAAAGAATTATGGAAATTATGCATTTGTAATAAATATAAAAAAAATAAAAATCCTCTATTTTTGTCTGAATGAAAATTGGAATGCATTTTGATCCAATGATACTCAATCCCCTATGGTTCAATAACTTCCATTCATTTTTTAGAGATCGGTAAATTTTCTGCAGATTGGCGATATCCACAAAACCGTCCTTTTCCTCTAGTTGCCTGGGCACTCACCCACCACCACCACCAGATCTTGAAGCTTTTGAGTTTTTTATTTTTTTCTTTTCTTTTTTGAGACTTGAATTTCTTAAATATTAAACAGACACAACTTTCACTGTAAAATATTCGTATTAAATTTTATATGGAGACAAAATTCACTATATTATCACCAACCCCCCATTGCCATACATGTTCCATGGAGCAAAGATAATCATCACTTCCCTTGAAACTTTATTTCCCTTCTCTCTCAACAAACCCATTTCCTTTTTCGCCTCCCTCTCAGTTCCATTCACAGTTTTAACAACAACAAAAAAGACCCAGTTTATTACCAAAAATACATAAAGATTCAAACTTTCTGCCTCTCTCTCTCTGTTTGTGTGCTGCCCTCATGGAACGTGCAAGGAGGCTAGCTAACCGTGCAATCTTGAAAAGGCTGGTTAATGAATCAAAGCAAAGTCACAAGCAGGCGAGAAATGATTCATCTTTGTTAAACTCTTCATCTCCTGTATCATACACACCTTCAAGGTATGTTTCTTCATTGTCATCATTTGGTTCTAGGAGTCCTAGATCAGGTCTATTGCCAGGAACCAAAAATATTGTATCCCATAATGTTCCTGCTGGTTATTATGGCATTGGGTCACAGATAAGATCCATTTCTGTTGAATCTTTGAAACCAAGTGACACTTTCCCTCGCCGCCATAACTCAGCCACCCCAGAAGAACAAACCAAAATGGCTGAGTTATGTGGCTTTGATACTCTTGATTCATTGATAGATGCAACTGTGCCTAAATCTATCAGACTTGATTCTATGAAGTTCTCAAAGTTTGATGGAGGGTTAACCGAGAGCCAAATGATTGAACATATGAAATATCTGGCATCAAAGAATAAGGTTTTTAAGTCCTTTATTGGGATGGGATATTATAACACTCATGTTCCACCTGTGATTTTGAGGAATATAATGGAGAATCCGGCTTGGTATACCCAGTACACACCGTACCAAGCTGAGATATCTCAGGGTAGATTGGAGTCTTTGCTCAATTACCAAACCATGATCACGGATCTTACTGGATTGCCTATGTCAAATGCTTCATTGCTTGATGAAGGGACTGCTGCTGCAGAGGCAATGGCCATGTGCAATAACATTCAAAAGGGAAAGAAAAAGACTTTTATTATTGCTAATAATTGTCACCCTCAAACTATTGATATTTGTGATACTAGAGCCGGAGGTTTTGATCTTAAGGTAGTCACCGCAGATCTTAAGGACATTGATTATAAATCTGGGGATGTTTGTGGGGTCTTAGTTCAGTATCCCGGGACTGAAGGTGAAGTTTTGGATTATGGAGAGTTTGTAAAGAATGCTCATGCTCATGGAGTTAAGGTTGTTATGGCATCGGATTTGTTGGCATTGACGATGTTGAAGCCTCCTGGTGAACTGGGTGCGGATATTGTTGTTGGTTCAGCTCAGAGGTTTGGTGTTCCAATGGGGTATGGCGGTCCTCATGCTGCGTTTCTGGCAACATCACAAGAGTACAAGAGGATGATGCCTGGTAGAATTATTGGTGTTAGTGTTGATTCTTCAGGAAAGCCTGCTCTGCGCATGGCGATGCAAACTAGGGAGCAGCATATTCGCAGGGACAAGGCTACCAGCAACATCTGTACTGCTCAAGTAAGAGATTACTGTTTATATTGTTCTTTTCTTATTTATATTCTGAGAACTGCTTGTATAGAGTAATGAAACTCATTAAGTTGCCCTGTTTTCTGACAAAGTTACGATACACAGTATGCCTAGCTCAAAATTATTTGCAGGAACATAATTACTAGTATTTTTACTAAACCACCAAAGCGGGCATATTGCATATGTGTTGGTTGTGCTTCAATTGAAAGGAGTCTCTTGTTCTGTTTAGGCATTGCTTGCAAACATGGCTGCTATGTATGCTGTCTATCATGGACCTGAAGGCCTTAAAACCATCGCCCAAAGGGTCCATGGTCTTGCTGGAGCATTCACAGTTGGACTGAAGAAACTTGGGACAGTTGAAGTCCAGGGCCTTCCCTTCTTTGACACTGTGAAGGTTAAGTGTGCTGATGCACATGCAATTGCTGATGCTGCTTACAAAAGCGAGATAAATTTGAGAGTTGTAGATGCAAAAACCGTAAGTGTAATTCCATCTGTTTTGTAATTTGACTAAACTATATGCCATGAGATTCTCAGAATACGCTTTGTTTTCCAGATTACTGTTTCTTTCGATGAAACAACCACCTTAGAGGATGTCGATAAACTTTTCAAAGTTTTTTCTGGTGGAAAGCCTGTAAGTACCATTCTACTACTGCAATTGCAAATAAGATTGTTACCATAAATCATAATTTTGACAATAACTAAGAATTACATTCTTTCAAATGTCAGGTCCCTTTCACAGCTGCATCTCTGGCACCAGAGGTTCAGAATGTGATCCCACCTGGTCTGACAAGGGAGAGCCCATATCTGACCCATCCAATCTTTAACACGTATAGACTAGTTCTCAAAATCTGAACTACTTGGGGATATTATTTGGAAGCCACTCTGACTTCTGTTTGACTTTATCAGGTACCATACCGAGCACGAGCTGCTCAGATACATGCATAGGCTGCAATCAAAAGATCTTTCTTTGTGTCACAGTATGATTCCACTGGGGTCTTGTACAATGAAATTGAATGCTACTAGTGAAATGATGCCAGTGACATTGCCTAATTTCACTGATATCCACCCTTTTGCTCCTACTGAACAGTCTCAAGGTTACCAGGTAGATAGTTGCACGTGTTTCTTAAACAGAAACTTGACATGTGCTATGTTTTTGTTGTGTGAGAACAGATATTGTGTATGAAGCAAATTGACCTTTGCTCAATTCTGGTACTGTCATAGGAAATGTTCGATGATTTGGGTAATCTATTGTGTACAATTACTGGGTTTGACTCTTTCTCATTCCAACCAAATGCTGGTGCTGCTGGAGAGTATGCTGGGCTTATGGTTATTCGTGCATATCATAAGGTACGGCGACGTCAACTATTCAATGAAAAGATTGCTTATTCCTGCATTTGTTGCTTTTAAGAGCAAGAAATGCTTGATGCCTTTTTGCTTGAAACTTTCTTTTTTTGCGAGGAGCAAAGTCAATCGCATTGAGTTATACTCATCGAGACTATCTAAAAGCATGCCTCAGAGTAAAACCGTGTTGATTTGCTTTGACTCTCCATTAAAAGAATTCCCGCATCAGAGAGCATAGGTGTTATAACGTGTTGTTGCTATTGTCATTAGAATCTTGAAAATATCTAGCCTCGAATTGTAACTGACAAAGGGATAACTTGGCTGTAGCTTCTCTACATTAAAGATATTGATATCTTTACTTTACTTTACTCATGTGCCCAGGTCTCGAACCTTGCTGTATATCATCAAATCTCATATGGTTTCTTTGTGTTTCATATGGCTGTTTCTTATGTCTGTCTCTCATTTGAATGAATACAATAGGCAAGAGGAGATCATCATCGAAATGTGTGCATCATACCTGTTTCAGCACATGGGACAAATCCTGCGAGTGCTGCCATGTGTGGAATGAAGATTGTTGCTGTTGGAACTGATGCCAAGGGAAACATCAATGTTGAAGAGCTAAGGAAGGCTGCTGAAGACAATAGGGACAACCTATCAGCACTTATGGTGTGACTATTTTATTTCCTTGATGGATTGAAGTTTGTATTGGACAAAAATTCAGTGGAAGAGACACTGGAAACCTCTCATGTGGCCCTGTTTTTATATTAAATTTCAGGTTACATATCCCTCAACTCACGGGGTCTATGAAGAAGGAATTGATGAGATATGTAAGATAATTCATGACAATGGTGGTCAAGTATACATGGATGGGGCTAACATGAATGCTCAGGTCTGTGCTCTCAAACTATCTCCATTTGGTTTTAGTGTTGGATACGTTGGTCCTTTCCATTTTTCTTACCATAAGCTTTCCTGTGTGATATGGTGATGTTACTTCATAGAATATTTTCTGCAAAATACATTGACAGCTTCAACATCCTTTAATTCATAAATTCACCTTTTATTGCCACGATGGCTGGTGGGTCTCTGAGTAGAGAATGTATCCAGCATCCTAATGTTGCAATTCAATCTAGTAATCTGGGAAGAGGTGCACTTGGAGGGTTTATGAGTCAGACTGCAAGCCAGACCATGATGTCTTTTTAGTAATTCAAATTAGGAACTGCTTTGCATCGTTTTGCTTTATAGACTGCATTTAAAATTTATGAGCAAATAGTAAACCAACAATGTGGAGCTGATCCCTAGAGATTCATGGTCTTCCATACAGAGTCTGTGGGGTTTAAACTGAATAGCTCATGTCATCTGAATGGCATTTTATGGACATCTCTGCATTATAACATTGTAAATGAGAGATTTATTATTGAAAATATTATCATTTTGATTTTATGTTTTTTGTCCCTACAGGTTGGTCTCACAAGCCCAGGTTTTATTGGAGCTGATGTTTGCCATCTCAATCTCCACAAAACATTTTGCATTCCGCATGGAGGTGGTGGTCCTGGCATGGGTCCTATTGGTGTGCAGAAGCACTTGGCACCATATCTTCCTTCACATCCTGTGGTATCTACTTTTTTACCATGAACAACTTCATCCATATCTACACAGACTTGCTTAGCTTCTATTTAAGGATGATGTGACCCTGATGGGAGAAATGCTTCCTTAATTTCTGTTGGACTTAAGATATGCATGAAAAAACATTTTCATTCTTTATTGTATTTGACATCATCCTGTTGGTAATAGGAATACGTACTGCTTGAAATTGGAGCAAATAATTTCTTCCTTTTTAAAGTCATATTGTTTGTGATGATTTTAGCAGTCATCACTTTTGTCTTTTTATGGAATTACAGCAATTACCACTACTAAATGTCATCGTCTTCATGTCTTGATCATTCAGTTTTTTTAATTTCTTTGTTATTGTACTGAAGGTGCCTACAGGTGGTATTCCAGCCCCTGACCAGCCTCAACCTCTTGGCACCATTTCAGCTGCGCCTTGGGGCTCTGCACTTATCTTGCCAATATCATACACATACATAGCGATGATGGGTTCAAAGGGGTTAACTGATGCTTCAAAGATAGCTATACTGAATGCAAACTACATGGCAAAGCGATTGGAGGTACTTAATTTTTCCTTGACTTGCTTTCATGCTGTAATCAATAATCAATAAGTTCTGTAAAACTGGTAAAGCTTCTTTTTTAAATCAGTTTATACCCTTGCTTTTTGTTTCTACTACTACTTTATGATGTGTTTACCATGCATGGTAGCTTTATTCTTTCTAATAAGACTTTGGGGTTATGAACTTACTCTTGAAATCAATTTGTGAATATCTTGTATGTTCTCTGATTTGTCTTTGTTATTGGTTTGTTTCTCAGAATTACTATCCCATTCTTTTCCGTGGTGTCAACGGAACAGTTGCCCATGAATTCATTGTGGACTTGAGAGGCGTTAAGGTAGTTGTTATTACATGTCTGTTTCATAGTTATTAATCAGAAGCGAGTAATCTAAAACACTCTTATTGCAGAACACCGCTGGAATTGAGCCTGAAGATGTTGCCAAGCGTCTTATGGACTATGGATTTCATGCACCTACAATGTCATGGCCAGTTCCTGGAACACTTATGATTGAACCCACTGAGAGTGAAAGCAAGGTAAGATTTGTAGTAGATTCCTCTCCTTTTTTCATTTCATGCTGTTCCTCCTCTCCCTTTCTCACATACCGAGTTCCGGTTGTTCGATATCCTTTGCAGGCAGAGTTAGACAGGTTCTGTGATGCGCTTATCTCCATTAGGGAAGAAATTGCAGAGATTGAGAAAGGCAAAGCTGATATCCACAACAATGTCCTCAAGGTGAAATTGCTTTTTATATTTTTTAATTCTGTACCTAGAAAGCACAAAAGGCAATTTTAGTTTAATTTTTTCTACCTGTGCGTTCTTTTGATTCATTTTGGAATCTGTTCTTATTCATGAGCTTTGGAGTGGTTATGGAAATTCTAAATGCAGGGAGCTCCTCATCCACCATCTTTGCTTATGGGAGATGCATGGACAAAACCATATTCTCGGGAATATGCAGCCTTCCCTGCTTCTTGGCTTCGTGTTGCCAAGTTCTGGCCTAGTACAGGTATGCATGCCCACCTTATTGTTTACTTGCTTCATACTTCCCATTTCATCATCTTGACTTTCAGTTGCCTTGTTTAATCTTATCCTCGATTGCCTTCGCTTTCTTTTGCATGGATAGGTTAACTTTCTTTCAGATAAACTGTCACACATGAGCGATGCATAAAGCTAAATCTGGATTCATAATTGTTACTAATCTCTCTTAAAAGTTCTTTGTTTTATAATTGTCTTTTGTCAATTAAATTCAAGAATATAATAATCTGAATCCAGCATACATTCCAGAGTTGATATATTCAAGTCCATCTTCCTTGATACCTTTCTAATTAATTGATTGACTCTTCTATGGTGCTGTGTTTTATCAGGTCGTGTCGACAATGTCTATGGTGACCGCAACCTCACCTGCACCCTTCTCTCAGTATCACAGGTTGTTGAAGAACAGGCTGCAGCTACTGCTTAATCCTCATCTCTGTGTTCCTCGATGCAAGATTGCTTCATGGATAAGAAAAGTCTACGCTATCAGCTTTTTCTATGTAAATCAGTTATTCATATGCTCATTATTACTGCTGGTGAAATTCGTTTCTCGATATACTGTTGACCAGCTGGTCTAATATCAACGGTTGCTAATTGCAACTCTTAAAACTTTGTAATTACCATTGCTCTCTCCCTCTCTCATACTGTGCCGAAACCGTCTTAATTGATGTCTGTCTAGAAACAAGCATTTACCCCACTTGTCTAATAAAAACGACACCGCCTTGCCAATGCGAAGGTTGGGTTTATCATGCAATAGGAAACTACCTTTCGTATGCACCAAAGTCTGGTAACTTTTCGCCATGGGACCCCTTCTGTTAGCCTGGAAATGTGATTGAAATGGGGCTCCAAGACCAGAATGTTTGTGCAATGCGAAAGGTGAAACAGAATGGAAATCCGAGTTTCATGCTCTGCAGAAGACAAATCTGTCTTCACTGTTGTAGCTTTGCCTCACAGCATGCAAGAGCATCGCATATAGCATGTCGGAACTGAAAGCATGGTCTGGAAAAAGTGAAGGTGACACTGAGATGAGAAAGAATAGTAGGTTTTTTTTTAAAGTATTTTTTTGTTTGAAAATATTTTTTTTATATATTTTAAAATTATGTTTTATATCATGACGTCAAAACCATAAGGCAAAAGTAAGTTATTTTATACATATGGTCAGATTGGACTGATTTCTTGTTCAATGCAATGATTGAAAGGAGCTATTTTATGCTTAGTAGTTGTTAATTGTTCTTTGTCGTAGAGAGATCGATTTGAGCCGAACACTTCTCAAGAACATGCCCATCACTTCTCAAGAACATGTTATAAGTTTAGTGGCTGTTGTTCATGGTTGGGTTGTCAATTAATTAATGTAAGTTAGGACGTCAGTTCAATTACTTAAACTCAGGGCCAAACATGAACAAATTCCTGGAAAGATTCTATAATGTTTCCCATGTTTG
>Ga0325401_1007485_pt1 | contig 10606 bp, 13 predicted proteins | sample PopdelMetagenome_FD_205666 | JGI IMG/M metagenome (GOLD analysis project Ga0325401, IMG submission 205666) | Populus deltoides microbial communities from Bellville, Georgia, United States - Xylem-PdKOR-R2 | ecosystem: Host-associated > Plants > Phyllosphere > Stem > Wood/Secondary xylem | place...
GCCTCCTCCCCCGAGAGGGGGGAGTGGATGCGGCGGTCGCCCTCGTGCGCCAGGAAGGCGGCGTTGAGCGCCTTGTAGTGGGCGATCCAGGTCTTGTGCCGCCAGTGGCGGTGGATCCGGCGGTGCAGCTCCTTCGCCCCCGCGTGCGGGCCGGTGCCGGGGCCGAGGGGGCCGAACACGTCCACGATCTCGCAGCGGTCCGCCAGGGCCGCGCCGCCGAAGGCGCGGTCGGGGGGGCGGCCCCGGTAGCTGAAGTGCTGCATGTGGAGGCCGGTGAGGGCGGCGAGCGCGCGCGCGGCCGCCTCCTCCGGGCTGGTGGCCGTGCCGTCCCTCGTCGCCTCGACCGCGTCCGATGCCGTCATCACCCGCCCTGAACCGTGCCACGGCCGGGCACCGCCCGGCGTCGCGGCCGTATGTGGAGGAGGTGGGCGGAGGCCTCAACCGCCCCTCGCCCCTCGACAGGCTCGTGGGGGCGCCGGATGCTCGCGCCGGGTGGGAGAGGGGTCGAGGGCATGGAGAGCGGCCGCGCGCCCGTGATACGGCTGCACGCCACGGGCGGCCTCGGCAACCGCATGTTCGAGTGCCTCTTCGCCCATCGCCTGGCCTGCGAGATCCCCGGCGCGCTGATCACCGGCAGCCCGATCCGGGAATGGGGCATCCGCTTCCCCGAGATCCCCCTCCCCCGCCCCTCCGTGACGATCGAGGGGCACCGGCCGGAGCTGCCCCGGCTGCTCTCCCTCGTCCGCGCGGGGCTGCTGCGGGGGATCGAGACGAACTGCCTCGCCTGCCGGATGGAGTTGCTGCCGCCGCTCGACCTCGCGCGCGCCCTGTTCCGGCCCGTCGCGCCGCCGGTGCGGCACGGCGACGACGCGCTGGTGATCAACGTGCGGGCGGCCGAGATCCTCGGGCCGCGGCACAAGGACTACCGCCCCCTGCCGATCGCGCATTACGAGCGGCTCGTCGCCGCGACGGGGCTGCGGCCGGTCTTCATGGGCCAGATCGGCGACGACCCCTACTGCGAGGCGCTGCGGGCCCGCTTCCCCGACGCGACCTTCGAGCCCTCCCGCGGGCCGATGGCGGACTTCGCCACGATCCGCGCCGCGCGACACGTCGTGCTGCCGGTGAGCACCTTCTCCTGGCTCGCGGCCTGGCTGTCGGAGGCGGAGACGATCCACCTGCCGGTCATCGGCTTCTTCCACCCCCGGCGCCGGGCCGAGGTGGACCTGATCCCCGTCCTCGACCCCCGCTACCGCTTCCACCTCTTCCCCGAGGACGTCTGGACCGGCACCGAGGAGGCCCTGCGCCACGCGATCCAGGGGGCGCCTGCGGGGCAGGAGATCGACTGGCGGGAGGCGGCGACGCTGGTGCACCGGATCGAGTGGCCGGACTGATGCCGGCGCCCGGATGGCGGGCGGTCAGGTCGACATGGTGGCGACCGAGCCCCCGTCGACCCGGACGTTCGCGCCGTTGGTGAAGCCCGAGATCTCCGAGCAGAGCAGCGCGACGACCGCCGCCACCTCCTCGGCCCGGCCGCGGCGGCGCAGCGCCAGGTGCGGGCGCTCCTCCTCCAGGAAGCTCCTGATCGCCTCGTCGACGGAGGTGCCGCGCTCCGCCGCGCGCTTCTCCATCATCGCGTCCGTCATCGGGGTGGCGACGAAGGCGGGGGAGACGGAGTTCACGAGCACGCCCCGGCCCGAATAGGTCTTCGACAGCCCCTTCGCGAGGTTCAGCACCGCCGCCTTGGCGGCGCAGTAGGGCAGCTCCTCCTCGTAGGGCTGCATCGCGTCCTCGGAGGAGAAGAGGACGACGCGGCCCCAGCCCTGCTCGACCATGCCGGGGATGATCGCGCGGCAGATCCGCACGGCGGCCATGAAGTCGGTGTCGAGCGCCTCCATCCACTGCGCGTCGGTCAGCTCGTGGAACACGCCCTGCGGGCCGGTGATGCCGGCGGCGTTGACGAGGATGCTGACCGGCCCGAAGCGCTCCCGCGCGGCCGCGGCCAGGGCCTCCACCTCGGCGGGCTTCGTCAGGTCCGCGGCGATGGCGGCGTGCTCGCCCGGCAGATCGGCGGCCGCCCCGTCGAGCGGACCCTGCGCCTTGTCGGAGAGGACGACGCGGGCCCCCTCCGCGAGCAGCAGCCGGGCGGTCGCCAGCCCCATGCCGGAATCCGCGCCCGTGACGAGCGCCACGCGCCCCCTGATGCCGAGATCCAAGACGTCCTCCGTCCCTGTGTCCTGCCCGATGCAGGACGCCCGGGGGCGGCGGTGGTTGCCGGGCGGGCTACAGGAGGCTCAGCTCGGTCAGGCTGATCGAGAAGGGCTCGGTCGGCAGGAAGAGGATGGCGCGGCACCCCTCCCCCGGCCCGCCCGGGGGGCACGCGAACCGGACCGTGTGGGGCGCGGGATCGGGTCCCAGCGCGACGGGGGGGCCGGCCAGGTCGCGCGCGCCGCCCTCCGTCGCGAGGCGGAGAAGGCAGTTCAGGGAGAGGGGGGTCGGCGACGCCCCGCGCAGGAGGAGGGTGGCCTGCCCCTTCCGGGCGAGGACGGCGGGGTCGAGCTCCATCTCGACGGTCAGCCAGCCGCTGTCGGTCGGCCGGCGCAGGGCGATCTCCAGTGCCCCGCCCCCCGCCGGGCGCAGGACGAGGTCCGGCCGCGAGCCCTTGCGGAAGCCGAGGCAGACGCCCGGCGCGATCTCCTCGTAGGGGCCGGGGGGCGGGGCGCCGGAGGGGGACGGGCGGGCGAGAAGGGACGCCACGACGTCGTCGGACCGCCCCGAGACGAGGTGCCCCGCGTCGGCGAGCTCCCTCCGGAGCAGAAGCACGGCGTCGAGAAGGTCGTCGACGCGCTCGGCGATGCGCTTCGGCACGGCGCCACCCATCATGCTGCGATGCAGCAAGACGTTGCACCCGCCCTCGTGGCAAAGCAACAGGAACCGGCCCCCGCGGGCCGGCACACGGTGAAAGGTTCACGATGCGCCTGCTGGCCCTGGACGGATCCCTGGCCCGCGCCTCCGCCGCGCTCTGGTCCGACGGCACGACCCTGGCCGAGGCGCGGCGCGACGGGGCGCGCGGCCAGCCCGCCGCCCTGCCCGCCCTCGCGGCCGGGCTCCTCGCGCCCGGCATCGCCCCGCCGGACGCGGTGGCGGTGGCGGTGGGCCCGGGCGGCTTCACGGGGCTGCGCGCGGCGATCGCCCTCGCCCGGGGGCTGGCGGCCGGGTGGGGCGTGCCGGTGCTCGGCGTGACCACGGGCGAGGCCCTGGCCGCCGCCCTGCCGCCCTGGCAGGCGGCGGGGCGGGAGGCCTGGTCCGTCACCCGGGCCGGGCGCGGCGGGCTGGTGCTGGAACGCGCGGGCCGGGGCCCGGAGCTGCTGGACGAGGGGACGCTCCCCGTGCCGGACGGGCCGGTCGTCCTGATGGGCGACGCGGCCGCCGTCGCGGCGGCGCGGCTGCGCGCGCGGGGGGCGGACGCGCTGCTCTCCGACGCGCGCCTGCCCGAGGCCGGGGCGGTGGCGGCCGCCGCGGCCCGCGCGCTGGCCGCCGGCGCCTCGCGCCCGGCCGAGCCGCTCTACGCCGAGCCGCTGGCGCTGCGCGCGCCCGCGCCGTGACGCCCCGGCCCGTCGCCGCGGCGGACGCCCCCGTCCTGGCGGCCCTGCACGCCCGCGCCTTCCCCCCGGCCGAGCGCTGGGGCCGCACCGCGATCGCGACGATGCTCGGGCTGGAGGGCGCCTACGGCCTGGCGGCGCGGCGGGAGGGCGGCGGGGACGCGCCGGAGGGCTTCGTGCTCGCCCGCGCCGTGGCCGGGGAGGCGGAGGTGCTGACGCTGGCGGTCGACCCCGCCGCGCGCCGGTCCGGGCTGGGGGCGCGGCTCCTCGCCGGCGCGGCGGGGGAGGCGGCGCGGCGCGGCGCGGCGTCGCTCTTCCTGGAGGTGTCGGAGGCGAACGGTCCGGCCCGCGCCCTCTACGCCCGGGCCGGGGCGGAGGAGGTCGGCCGGCGCCGCCGCTACTACGCGGACGGCAGCGACGCGCTCGTGCTGCGGATCAGCCTCCCTTCCTGATGCGCAGCAGGGTGACGCCGTCCGCCGCCGCCTCCTCCCCGAGCACGGCGTGGCCCTGCTCGGCGGCGGTGCGGGGCACGTTGCGCCGGGGCTCCTCCCCCCGCAGCCGCACCAGCAGCACGGCCCCCGGCGCCAGCCGGTCGAGGGCGAGGCGGGTGCGGACGAAGGTCATCGGGCAGAGGTCGGCGGTGACGTCCAGCTCGGCGTCCGGCGCGCAAGTCCCCGGGGCCGGAACGGGGCGTTCCGCGGACGCGAATTCTTTCCTCATGCGAACGGCGTCTCCCACTCTTCTCTAGTCCTCGTGGCGAGGGAGGTGTAAATCAGGGGGAATCGAGGCGCTGGCAAGTCCAACCCCAGTCAAACGACCTCGCGTCAGCCATCGCCAGCGGTTCGTCGTCGGCGGTGCAACACCCAGCCACGTCGGTCCGGCCCAGCGGGGCCCGTCCGCACGGGAGAACGGAATGCCGGACAGCGCGGCCAATCCCCGCGAGGGAGCGGATGGGGGCGTCCTCGGGCTGACGGCGCAGATCGTGGCGGCCCATGTCTCCAACAACACGGTGCCGCTCGCCGACCTGTCGACGCTGATCGAGAGCGTCCACCGCACCCTCTCCAACCTCGGCCGCGCCCCGGAGGCGCCGCCGCCCGCGCGCCCCGAGCCGGCGGTGACGGTGAAGAAGAGCATCACGCCCGAGTACCTGGTGTGCCTCGAGGACGGCAAGAAGCTGAAGATGCTCAAGCGTCACCTCAAGACCGCCTACAACATGACGCCGGAGCAGTACCGGGAGCGCTGGGGCCTGCCCCCCGACTACCCGATGGTGGCCCCGGCCTACGCCTCGCACCGCTCCTCGCTCGCGAAGAAGATCGGCCTCGGCACCCGGCCGCGCGCCGTGCGCCGCGCGCGCGGCAAGGAGCGGGAGACGGCCTGAGGGGGGCCGGCCCGGGGCGGGCCGCGCGCGAGGATGAGGGCCGCCGGCCGCCTTCCCGGCGCGGGTTTGGCGCCGCGGCCCGCGGCGGGGTAGTGTCCGGCCGGACGGGATGACCATGGACCACGCAACGCACCTGCACGCCGGCGCGCCGAGCGCCAAGGGAGGCGCCGATCCGACCCGGATCGAGCGGCTCTGCATCGAGCGCGGGCTGAAGATGACCGGCCAGCGCCGGCTCATCGCGCGCGTCCTCTCCGAGGCCGAGGACCACCCGGACGTGGAGGAGCTCTACCGCCGCGCCATCGCCCTCGACAGCAAGGTCTCGATCGCCACCGTGTACCGAACGGTGCGGCTGCTGGAGGAGAAGGGGATCCTGGAGCGGCGGGACTTCGGCGGCGGCCGCTCCCGCTACGACCCGGCCGACCGCGGCCACCACCACCACCTGATCGACGTCGACACCGGCACCGTCATCGAGTTCGAGGACGAGGAGCACGAGCGGCTCGTGCAGTCGATCGCGGCGCGCTACGGCTTCACCCTCGTGCAGCAGCGGCTGGAGCTGTTCGGCAAGAAGGCCCCGGCGCCGGCCGCCCCCGACCCGCGGCGCCGCCCCGGCAAGCCCTCCGCAAATCCCCCCGGCAAGGACGCGGGATGAGGGAGCCGGATCCCGGCTTCGGGGAGCTTCGCAGCGGCAGCCTGGGCGTCCGGATCGCGGGGAGCGCGGCGGAGGTCGAGGCCGCGCAGGCGCTGCGCTGGCGCGTCTTCTACGAGGAGATGGGCGCCCGCCCCGACGCCGCCACCGCGGCCAGCCGGCGCGACGCCGACGGCTACGACCCCGTGGCCGACCACCTTCTCGTGCTCGACCACAGCCTCGGCGAGGGCGCGGCCGCCGTGGTGGGCACCTACCGCCTCATCCGCCGCGCCGCCGCCGACCGGGTGGGCCGGTTCTACTCCGCCTCCGAGTACGACCTCTCGCCGATCCTGGCGCTGGGGGACGGGCTGCTGGAGCTCGGCCGCTCCTGCGTGGACGAGGGCTACCGCACGCGGGGCACGCTCCAGCTCCTCTGGCAGGGGATCGCGGCCTACGTCTTCCAGCACCGCATCGCGCTCATGTTCGGCTGCGCCTCCCTTCCGGGGACCGACCCGGACGCGCTGGCCGAGCCCCTGACCTACCTTCACGCGGCCCACCTCGCCCCGCCGGAGCTGCGCCCGCGCGCCCTGCCGCAGCTCCATGTGCCGATGGACCGGATGGACCCGGCCGCGGTGAACGCGCGGCGGGTGCTGGCGGAACTGCCGCCGCTGGTGAAGGGCTACCTCCGCCTCGGTGGCTTCGTGGGCGACGGGGCGGTGGTGGACCGGCAGTTCAACACCACCGACGTCTGCGTGCTGGTGAAGACGGACCAGGTGACGGCGAAGTACCTGAAGCACTACGAGCGGAAGCTGGGCCAGCAGGCGGAGTGACGCGGGCGCGGTCCCCGCCCCTATCCCATGCCGAGCGCCCAGCGCAGGGTCAGCCCCACCGCCCCGAGCACCAGCACGCCCGCCGCCCAGAGGCCCGCGAACCAAGCCAGCCGCCGCAGCATCAGTGGTAGCCGCTCTCGCCCGTCACCTTGCCGCGGAACAGCCAGTAGACGTAGCCGGTGTAGCCGAGGATGAGCGGGATCAGCACCGCCGCGCCGACGAGGAGGAACATCTGCGACGCGGGCGGCGCCGCCGCCTGCCAGATGTCGAAGGCGGGCGGCACGATCATCGGCCACATGGAGACGCCGAGCCCGGCGTAGGACAGGCCGAACAGGCCGAGCGCCAGCAGGAAGGGCCGGGCGTCCGCCAGCCCGCCGTGGCCGGTATCCTCGGCCAGCGCGTGGAAGAAGCGCCAGATGAGGAGGGCCACCAGCAGCGGCACGGGCGCGGCGAGGAGGAGGTTGGGGACGGTCAGCCAGCGCGCCGCGAAGGCCGGCTGCAGGAAGGGCATGATCGCCGAGACGAGGAGGATGGCGACCACGGTGGCCACCGCGAAGGGCCAGGCGAGGGCGGCGGCGCGGCGGTGCAGCGCGCCCTCCGTCTTCCACAGCAGCCAGCAGGCGCCGAGCAGCCCGTAGCCGACCAGCAGCGCCGCGCCGGTGAGGAGGGAGAAGGGCGTCAGCCAGTCCCACCAGCCGCCGGAATAGGCGCGCCCCGTCACCGCGATCCCCTGCACGAAGGCGCCGAGCGCGATCCCCTGGTTCAGCGCGGCGATCATCGAGCCCCAGGAGAAGGCGCGATCCCACCAGCGCTGCTGGCCCTCGTTCTCCGCCCGGAAGCGCATCTCGAAGGCGACGCCGCGGAACACGAGCGCCAGCAGCATGAGGATGAGCGGCATGTAGAGCGCGGGCAGCACCACGGCGTAGGCGAGCGGGAAGGCTGCCAGCAGGCCGCCCCCGCCCATCACCAGCCAGGTCTCGTTGCCGTCCCAGACCGGGGCGACCGAGTTCACCGCCACGTCCCGCTCCGCCTTCTCGGCCATGAAGGGGAAGAGGATGCCGATGCCGAGGTCGAACCCGTCCATGCAGACGTAGAGGAAGACGGCGAAGGCGATCAGCCCCGCCCAGATCGCCGGCAGCCAGAAGGCCGCGCCGGTCAGGCCCGCGGCCAGTGTCCCGTCCATCCCCGTCACTCCGCCGGCTGCGGCTGCGGCTGCGGGCCGGGCGACGCCCCCGTCGCGACGGAAGGCGCCGGCGTGATGCCCGCGCTGCGGATCGGCTGGCCCTGCGGCGGGGCGGCCTCCCCCGCGCGCGGGGTCTGCTGGAACAGCTTGAACAGGTACCAGATCCCCGCCCCGAAGACGAGGAAGTAGACCACCACGAAGGCCGCGAGCGAGGTCGCGACCGCCGGAAGCGCGACGGGGGAGACGCTGTCGGCCGTCCGCAGGTGGCCGTAGACGGTGAAGGGCTGCCGCCCGGCCTCGGTCACGATCCAGCCCGCCGTCACCGCGACCAGCCCGGCCGGCCCCATCGCCACCGCCGCCCGGTGCAGCCACGGCGCGTCGTAGAGGCGCCCGCGCCACCGCATGATCCCGCCGAGCAGGCCGAGCCCGATCATCAGCAGCCCGAGCCCGACCATCACGCGGAAGGACCAGAACACCAGCGGCACGTTCGTCGGCCACTGGTCGCGCGGGAAGGCGTTCAGCCCGCGCACCTCCCCGGTCCAGGAATGGGTCAGGTAGAGGCTGGCGAGGTAGGGGATCTCGATCCGCATCCGCGTCTCCCCCGCCTCCATGTCCGGCAGGCCGAACAGGATGGTCGGCGCGCCGCGCTCGGTCTCGAAGTGGCCCTCCATCGCCGCGACCTTGGCGGGCTGGTGGTGGAAGGTGTTGGTGCCGTGCAGGTCGCCGAGCACGGCCTGGATCGGCGCCACGAACAGCAGCATCCACATCGCCATGGAGAACATCAGCCGGGCGCGGGGGTTCGGGCCGCGCTCGCTCGCCTCCTCCCCGCGGCTCTCGGCGGCGCTGCCCGGCGACGGCCGCTGCGGGTCCCCGGCGCCGTCCGCCAGGGCGGTGCCGGCGTCGTGGAAGCGCGCGCTGCTGGCCGCGTCCATCCCCGCGTCGCGCACCGGCGCCTCGCCCCGGCGCTCCCGCAGCAGGTGCCAGGCGCCGACCGCGCCGACGATCAGCGCCGTGGTCAGGTAGGCCCCGGTGACGGTGTGGGCGAGGCGGTAGGGGAAGGACGGGTTGAAGATGATCGCCAGCCAGTCCTCCGGCATGAAGCGGCCGTCCGGCGTGACCGAGAAGCCCGCCGGCGTGTGCATCCACGAATTGGCCGAGAGGATCCAGAAGGCCGAGAGGAAGGTGCCGATCGCGACCAGCGCGGTCGCCGTCATGTGCAGCCCCTTGCCGACTCGGTCGAGCCCGAACAGCATCACGCCGAGGAAGCCGGCCTCCAGGAAGAAGGCCGTCAGCACCTCGTAGCCCATCAGCGGCCCGATCACCGGCCCCGCCTTGTCCGACAGCACCGACCAGTTCGTGCCGAACTGGTAGGACATGACCAGCCCCGAGACGACCCCCATGGCGAAGGCCACCGCGAAGATCTTCAGCCAGTAGCGGAAGGTGTCGAGGTAGACGGCCTTGCCCGTCCACAGCCACAGCCCCTCGAGCACCGCGAGGTAGCTCGCCAGCCCGATGGTGAAGGCGGGGAACAGGAAGTGCCACACCACGGTGAAGGCGAACTGGAAGCGCGCGAGGTCGAGCGCGCTGGGCAGCAAGGCGTCGATCATGGTGGCGGAACCCCTCCGGAACGAGAGATGGCGACGCCCCGGCCGACCACCAAGCGCGCACGGCCCCCGTTCCGGCGGCGGACCGGCCGCCACCGCCCGGCGCCCCCGTCGCCCGGGGGCGGGCGCTTGCGGGGCGGGCGCCGAGGGCGCAGATCGCGGGACGTGCTGCACCTGATCAAGCTGGCCGTGGGGCCGAAGGACGTGGCCGCGATGGAGCGCGGCCAGGCGGCGCGCGCCCGCTCGGACGAGGGGCTGCGCCACGTCACGCGCATGACCCCGAAGCGCGCCCCGGAGATCCTGGAGGGCGGCTCGCTCTACTGGGTGGTGGCGGGGGTGCTGCGGGTGCGCCAGCGGGTGCTGGCGATCGAGGCGGTGCGGCGGGCGGACGGCACGGCGGCGACCGCCCTCGTCCTGCAGCCCGGCCTCGTGCCGGTGCAGCCGCGGCCGGTGAAGCCGTTCCAGGGCTGGCGCTACCTGGAGGCGGCCGCGGCGCCGCCCGACCTCGGCGACGGCGTCGCACCGGTGGAGGGGCTGGAGGAGCTGCCGCCAGGGATGCGGCGGGCGCTGATGGACCTCGGTCTGCTCTAACCGGCCGCCGCGTCCCCGGGCGCGAGGCGGCGGACGAGGACGGAGAGCACCTCCGGGTGGCGGGACAGGGTCGTGTGGGTGCCGTCGACCTCCACCGCGTCCTCCCCGGCGGGCGCGCAGCTCCGCGGGGCGACGATGCCGTCCCGCCGCGTCCAGATCGCCGTGCAGGGCACGGGCGGGGTCCGCGCCAGGCGCTCCAGGTCGAGCCCGCGCGCGTAGAAGGGGAAGAGCGGTCGGAAGAGCGGCTCCAGCGGGCTCGCGGTCGGCAGGGCGATCGGGCTGCCGAGGGTGGCGACGCGGCGCACCGCCTCCGGCCGCTCGTGCGCCAGGTCGCGGGCGAGGGTGCCGCCGAGGCTGATGCCGACGAGCGCGACCGGCCGCCCGGCGTCGCGGTGGATCGCGTCCAGCCGCGCCCGCAGCCCGGCCAGGACGCGCGGCGTCGGCCCGAGGTTCACGCCGAGCCCCCAGCCGGCGGTGCGGAAGCCGCAGCGGTCGAGGAAGGCGCGCAGCCCGGCCGTGAAGGCGTCCCCCGTGAGGAAGGCCGGGATGACGAGCACGGGGCTGCCGCCGCCGCTCGGCAGCAGGGCCGGATCGGGCCGCGCCGGCCGCCAGGCGGCGTGGGCGCGGATCTCCGCCGCCAGGCCCCGGACAGGGGGGCGGGCCACGCTGCCGCTGCGGTCGAACACCGCCTCGAAGCGAAGGGCGGGGCCCTGGCGACGCGCGGTCCGTCTCATGGGGTCCCCCGTGGTGACGCGGGCGGCGCCCGGACGGTCCCATGTTGGGACGGCGTCGCCCC
>Ga0325401_1007487_pt1 | contig 10604 bp, 5 predicted proteins | sample PopdelMetagenome_FD_205666 | JGI IMG/M metagenome (GOLD analysis project Ga0325401, IMG submission 205666) | Populus deltoides microbial communities from Bellville, Georgia, United States - Xylem-PdKOR-R2 | ecosystem: Host-associated > Plants > Phyllosphere > Stem > Wood/Secondary xylem | place...
CTTCCTGGTGGAGAAGGGCCTGACGAACTACTGGGGCTACTCCACCCTCTCCTTCTTCGCGCCCGAGCCCGCCTACCTCGCCACCGGCAACCTGTCCGAGATGCGCGCCGCCGTCCGCCGCCTGCACGAGGCCGGGATCGAGGTCATCCTCGACGTCGTCTACAACCACACCTGCGAGGGCTCGGAGATGGGCCCGACCCTCTCCTGGCGCGGCCTCGACAACGCCTCCTACTACCGCCTGCTGCCGGACGATCCGCGCCGCCACATCAACGACACCGGCTGCGGCAACACGGTGAACCTGTCGCATCCCCGCGTGCTGCAGATGGTGATGGACAGCCTCCGCTACTGGGTGGAGAGCATCCGCGTCGACGGCTTCCGCTTCGACCTCGGCACCGTGCTCGGGCGGGAAGAGCACGGCTTCGACCCCGGCGCCGGCTTCTTCGACGCCGTGCGCCAGGACCCGGTGCTGTCCCGCGTGAAGCTCATCTCCGAGCCCTGGGACATCGGCCCGGGCGGCTACCAGCTCGGCAACCACCCGCCCGGCTTCGCCGAGTGGAACGACAAGTTCCGCGACGGCGTGCGCCGTTTCTGGAAGGGCGACGAGGGCCTGCGCCCCGACATCGCCGCCCGCCTGACCGGATCGTCGGAACTCTTCGACCGCCGCCGCCGCCAGCCCTGGGCGAGCGTCAACTACGCCGCGTCGCACGACGGCATGACGCTGCACGACGTCACCGCCTACAGCGAGCGCCACAACCTCGCCAACGGCGAGGACAACCGCGACGGCCACGGCGACAACCACGGCTACAACTGGGGTGCCGAGGGCGAGACCGACGACCCGGCGATCGGGACGATCCGCGCCCGCCTGCGCCGCGCCATGCTCGCCACCGTCCTCTTCTCCGCCGGCACGCCGATGCTGCTGGCCGGCGACGAGATGCTGCGCACCCAGCGCGGCAACAACAACGCCTACTGCCAGGACAACGAGATCTCCTGGCTCGACTGGCGGCGTGGCGCGACCGACGAGGCGCGGGCGCTCATCCGCTTCACCGGCCGCCTCGCCGCGCTCCGCCGCCGCCTCGCCCCGCTGCGCCCGCCCCGCTTCCCGCACGGCATGTCCGAGCCCGTCCCCGGCCTCTCCGACACCGCCTGGTACGGCCAGGACGGCGATCCCCTGACGCCGGACGACTGGGGCAACCCCGTCGCCAAGACCTTCGCCATGCTCCGCGCCGACAACCTCGACGGCGGCGGCGCCGAGACCGTGCTGCTCCTCGTCAACGCCGACAGCGCCGACCAGCCCTTCACCCTGCCCGGCCTCGCGGGCGCCTGGACGCTTCTTCTCGACAGCGCGGAACCCGAGGCCCCCGAGCGCGTCCTTGATGGGGACGAGGCCGAACTGACCGTCGGCGCCCGTTCCGTCGCCCTTCTCTGGAGCCGCCTGGCCCCCGCATGACAGCCATCCCGACCCCCGCGGCATCCCTGTGGGGTCCTCTCCCGCACGCGGACGGCGCCACCTTCCGCCTCTGGGCCCCCTCCGCGACGGGCGTGGACCTGGAGGTGGAGGGCCTGCCCCCCGTCCCCATGCGCGCGGGGGAGGGGGGATGGTACGCCGCCGACGCCCCGGCCCGCGCCGGCGCCCGCTACGCCTTCCGCACCCGGGCCGGGGACGGTGCCGAGCTGGTGGTTCCCGACCCCGCCGCCCGCGCCCAGGGCGACGACGTCCACGGCCCCTCCGTCCTCGTCGACCACGCCGCCTACGCCTGGCGCAACGGGGGCTGGCGCGGCCGCCCCTGGCACGAGACGGTGCTCTACGAGCTCCACGCCGGCACCTGCGGCGGCTTCGACGGCGTGCGCGCCATGCTCCCGCGCCTCGCCGCGCTCGGCGTCACCGCGGTGGAGCTGATGCCGCTCGCCGCCTTCCCCGGCGGCCGCAACTGGGGCTACGACGGCGTCCTCCCCTTCGCCCCCGACAGCAGCTACGGCACGCCCGACGCGCTGAAGGCCCTCGTCGACGAGGCGCACGGCCACGGCCTCTCCGTCTTCCTCGACTGCGTGTTCAACCACTTCGGCCCGGACGGCGCCTACCTGCACGCCTACGCCAAGCCGTTCTTCGACGAGGGCATCCACACCCCCTGGGGCGCCTCCATCGACTTCGCCCGCCCCGAGGTTCGCGCCTACTTCGAGGAGTGCGCGATCATGTGGCTGCGCGACTACCGGATCGACGGCCTGCGGCTGGACGCCGTGCACGCCATCGCCGACCAGCCCTGGCTCGACGTCCTCGCCCGCCGGATCCGCGCCGAGGTCACCGGCCGAGAGGTTCACCTCGTGCTCGAGAACGAGGGCAACACCGCCTCCAAGCTCGCCCCCGGCCTCTACGAGGCGCAGTGGAACGACGACGGCCACAACGTCCTCCACCCCCTCCTGACCGGCGAGAAGGAGGGCTACTACGAGGACTTCCACGACAGCGGCGCGACGAAGCTCGCCCGCGTCCTGGCGGAGGGCTTCCTCTTCCAGGGCGAGGAGATGCCCCATCTCGGCCGCGCCCGCGGGGAGCCCTCCGCCCACCTGCCGCCGACCGCCTTCGTGCTCTTCCTCCAGAACCACGACCAGGTCGGCAACCGCGCCATGGGCGAGCGCCTCGATGCCATCGCCGCGCCCGAGGCGCTGCGCGCCGCCACCGCGCTCCTCCTGCTCTGCCCCCAGATCCCGATGCTGTTCATGGGCGAGGAGTGGGGCGCCACCGCCCCCTTTCTCTTCTTCACCGGCTTCCGCGACCCGGAACTGGCGCTCGCCGTGCGGGAGGGCCGCCGCAAGGAGTTCGCCCACTTCCGCGCCTTCCAGGACGAGGCCGCGCGCGCCCGCATCCCCGACCCGAACGACCCCGACACCTTCGCCCGCTCCCGTCCCGACCCGGAGGAGGCCTCGCGCCCGCCGCACGACGCCGTCCTGGCCCACCACAAGGCCCTGCTGGCGCTTCGACGCGACGAGATCACCCCCCGCCTGCAGGGCGCCATGGCCGAGGGCGCCGAGCCCGTCGGCCCCCACGCCGTGATCGCCCGCTGGCGCCTCGGCGACGGCGCGCGCCTGACGATCGCGGCCAACCTCGGCGGCGAGACCGCGCAGGCGCGCGCCGCCGGCGCCCGCACCCTGTTCGAGAGCACCCCCGGCGCCGCCGACGCCCTCGCCGGCGGCACCCTGCTCCCCCGCACCACCGTCGCCCTGCTGGATCCCCCGAGATGAGCGACCAGGACCTCGCCGCCCTCTCCCGCGAGGCCGGCATCGCCGTCGACTGGCGCGACGTGAATGGCCGCGACCACAGCGTCGCGCCGGACACCCAGCGCGCCATCCTCGCCGCCCTCGGCCTCTCGGCAGATGACCCCGCCGGCCTGCGGCAGAGCCGCGAGCGCCTGCGGGCCGCCGCGGCCGGCCTGCCGCCGCTCTGCACCGCCTCGCAGGGCCGCCCCGTCCTGCTTGGCCTGCCCGGTGAGCCCGAGTTCCGCCTCACGCTGGAGGGCGGCGAGTCCTGGGAGGGCCGCGCCCGACAGGCGGACGGCCTGTGCACCCTGCCCGCGGTCAACGAGCCCGGCTACCACCGCCTGGAGATCGGCGGCCACGCCACCACCCTCGCCGTCTGCCCGCCGCGCTGCCACGGCATCGCCCCCGGCACGCGCCCCTGGGGCATCGCCGCCCAGCTCTACGCCCCGCGCCGCCGCGGCGACGGCGGCATCGGCGACTTCACCGGCCTGTCGCGGCTCGCCCTCTCCGCCGCCCGCCACGGCGCCGACGCCGTCGCCATCTCCCCCGTCCACGCCGGGTTCTCGGCGGATCCGGACCGCTTCTCGCCCTACTCCCCCTCCTCGCGCCTCTTCCTCAACGTCCTCCACGCCGATCCCGCCGCGCTGGGGGAGGGGGCCTACCGCGCCGCGCTGAACGAGACCGGACTGGCCGACGAGGTCGCCCGCCTGGAGGCCCTCGACCTCGTCGACTGGCCCGCCGCCGGCCGCGCCCGGCTGCGCCTCTTCCGCGCCCTGCATCCGCGCTTCGCCGACGACCCCGCCTTCCTTCGCTTCCGCCGCGAGGCCGGCGAGCCGCTCGAGAGCCACGCCCGCTTCGAGGCGCTCCACGCCCACCTCTTCGGCCGCGACCCCGCCCTCTGGCACTGGCGCGACTGGCCGTCCGACTACGCCGCCCCCGATCGCCCGGCGGTGGCCGCCTTCGCCGCCGACCACGCGGAGGAGGTCGCCTTCCACGCCTTCCTGCAATGGGCCGCCGACCGCGGCCTCGGCGCCGCCCAGGCCGCCCTCACCGGCGCCGGCGCCCGCATCGGCCTCATCGCCGACCTCGCCGTCGGCACCGACAGCGGCGGCAGCCACGGCTGGTCGCGCCAGGACCAGGTGCTGCCCGACGTCGGCGTCGGCGCCCCGCCCGACATCTTCTCCCCCCTCGGCCAGTCCTGGGGCATCGCCGCCTTCTCGCCCAGGGGGCTGCGCGACAACGGCTACGCCGCCTTCCTCGAGATGCTGCGCGCCGCCATGCGCCACGCGGGCGGCGTGCGCATCGACCACGCCATGGGCCTTGCCCGCCTCTGGCTCGTCCCCCAGGGGGAGGACGCCTCGAAGGGCGCCTACCTGCACTACCCGGTGGACGACATGCTCCGCCTCGTCGCCCTCGAATCCCGCCGTCACGACGCGATCGTCATCGGCGAGGACCTCGGTACCCTGCCGGAGGGCTTCCGCGACCGCCTCGACGACGCCGGCATCATGGGACTCCGCGTCCTCTGGTTCGAGCAGGGGAAGGACGGCCGCTTCACCCCGCCCGCGGAGTGGTCCCCCGGGGCCGTCGCCGTCACCACCACCCACGACCTGCCCACGGTGGCCGGCTGGTGGGCCGGCCGCGACATCGACTGGCGCGCCCGCCTCGGCCTGTTCGGGGAGGGCAAGGACGGCGCCGAGCAGCGCGAGGAGCGCGCCCGCGACCGCGCCGGCCTGTGGGACGCCATGCGCGACACCGGCGCGGCCGAGGGCCCGGCACCGGCGGACGGGGAGGGGGCGCTCGCCGCCTCCGCCGCCGCCCGCCACGTCGGCACCGCCGCCTGCGCCCTCGCCCTGCTGCCGATCGAGGACGCGCTCGCGCTGGAGGAGATGCCCAACCTCCCCGGCACGACGGAGGCGCACCCGAACTGGCGCCGCCGCCTCCCCGGCGAGGCCGCGACCCTGCTCGACGCCCCGGACGTCGCCGCCCGCCTTGCGGATTTCGCCCGCGCCCGCACCTGATCCCGTCCCATCGATCCCCGGCGGCGCACCGGCGCGCGCCGGCCGCGTTCCGCTGACACCCCGCCGATCCCCCTCGCCGACAGGATGCCGACGATGCCCGCGCCCTCCACCCCGCGTGCCACCGCGCGCCTGCAGTTCCACAAGGACTTCCCGATCGACGCGGCGGTGCCGCTGGTGCCCTACTTCGCGCGGCTCGGCATCTCCCACCTCTACGCCTCGCCGATCCTCAAGGCCCGCCCCGGCTCCACCCACGGCTACGACATCGTCGACCCCGAGCACATCAACCCCGAGCTCGGCGGCGAGGCCGCTCTGGAGCGCCTCGTGGCCGCGCTGCGCGCCCACGACATGGGCCTCATCCTCGACATCGTGCCGAACCACATGGGCGTGGGCGGCGCCGACAACGGCTGGTGGCTCGACGTGCTGGAATGGGGACCGCAGTCGCCCTTCGCGCGCTACTTCGACATCGACTGGAACCCGCCCGACCCGGCGCTGAACGACCGCATGCTGGCGCCCTTCCTCGGCGCCCCCTACGGCACCGTCCTCGGATCCGGCGACCTCGCGCTGCACTTCGAGCCGGCCAGCGGCAAGGTCTACGCCGAGTACTTCGAGCACCGCTTCCCGCTCGCCCCGCGCACCTACGCCACGCTTCTCTCCGCGACGCGGGAGCCGGCCCTCGTCGGCATCGCCCAGATCTTCCGCGCGCTGGAGGGCACCGGCACGCCGGAGGCCACCCGCGCCGCCGCCGGCCTCGCCCTCGACATGCTGGCGCACCACGCCGCGACGCCGGAGGGCCGCGCCCAGGTCGACGCCGTCCTCGCCGCCCACGACCCGCGGGAGGAGGCGGGCCGCGCCCGGCTGCACGCCCTGCTGGAGGCGCAGAACTACCGCCTGGCGTGGTGGCGCGCCGCCACCGACGAGATCAACTGGCGCCGCTTCTTCGACGTCACCTCCCTCGGCGGCCTCCAGGTCGAGCGCCCGCAGGTCTTCGAGGCCGTGCACGCCCTCATCCTCCGCCTCTACGAGACCGGGATGATCGACGGCGTGCGCGTCGACCACGTCGACGGCCTCGCCGACCCGCGCGGCTACTGCCGGAAGCTCCGCCGTCGCCTCGACGCCCTGACCCCCCGCCGCCCGGACGACGCCCCGAAGGGTGAGCCGCTGCTGCTGATCGAGAAGATCCTCGCCCCCCACGAGAAGCTGCGCCGCGACTGGATGGTCGACGGCACCACCGGCTACAACTTCATGGACGAGGTCTCCGGCCTCCTGCACGACCCCGCCGGCGCCGAGCCGCTGGCCGCCCTCTGGCACGACCTCACCGGCCGCCCCGCCGGGTTCGAGGAGGAGGCGCGCGAGGCCCGGCGCCAGATCCTGCGCTACAACCTCGCCTCCGAGCTCAACGCCACCGCCTTCGCGCTCCGCCGGATCGCCATGCGCGACCTCGCGACCCGCGACTTCACCCTGACGGGCATCCGCCGCGCGCTGACGGAGGTCCTCGTCCACTTCCCCGCCTACCGCTCCTACCTCGGCCTCGCCGGCCGCAACGAGGCCGACCGCCGCCTGCTCGACTGGGCGCTGGCCGGCGCCCGCCGCACCGTCCGCGAGACCGACCGCCCGCTGCTCGATCTCCTCGACGGCTGGCTCGGCGGCGACCCGCCGCGCGCGCTCCCGCACGCCCTGCGCCGCGAGCGCCTGCGCGCCGCCGTGCGCTTCCAGCAGCTCTCCGCCCCCGTCGCCGCCAAGTCGGTGGAGGACACCGCCTTCTACCGCTACGGACGCCTTATCTCGCGCAACGAGGTCGGCTCCGAGCCCTCCCACTTCGCCGAGACCCCGGCCGCCTTCCACGCCGACTGCCGCGACCGCGCCCGCCACTTCCCGCGCGAGATGCTCGCCACCGCCACCCACGACACCAAGCGCGGCGAGGACACCCGCGCCCGCCTCGCGGTGCTGTCCGAGATCCCTGGCGAGTGGGCGGCGACGCTCACCCGCTGGACCCGCCTCAACGCGGTGCTGAAGAAGGAGATCGACGGCGAGCCCGCGCCCGACGCCACCGACGAGATCATGCTCTACCAGTCCCTCGTCGGCGCCTGGCCGCTCGACCTTGATCCCGCCGACGAGGCCGGCGTGGAATCCCTTATCGGGCGCCTCGCCGCCTGGCAGGAGAAGGCGCTGCGCGAGGGCAAGCGCCGTTCCGAGTGGGCCGTGCCGAACGAGCCCTACGAGGCCGCCTGCCGGGACTTCCTGCGCGGGATGCTCGCCGCCGACCGCCCGTCCCGCCTGCGCGAGGAGGTGGCCGCGCTGGTGGGCCGCCTCTCCCCCGCCGGCGCCGCCAACGGCCTCGCCCAGACCCTTCTCCGCTGCACCACCCCCGGCATCCCCGACCTCTACCAGGGAACGGAGTTCTGGGACTTCTCCCTCGTCGACCCCGACAACCGCCGCCCCGTCGACTTTGCCGCGCGGGAGGCCGCGCTGGAGGCCGCCGAAGCCCCCGCCGCCCTTCTCCCCCACTGGCGCGACGGCCGGGTGAAGGCCGCCCTCCTCGCCCGCGCCCTGTCCCTCCGCGCCCGCCTGCCCGCCCTCTTCGCGGAGGGCGAGTACGTCCCCCTCGACGCCGAGGGACCGATGGCCGACCACCTCCTCGCCTTCGCCCGCCGCCACGGCGACGCCGCGAGCGTGACGGTCGTCACCCGCCTTCCCACCCGTCACCTGGAGGGCGATCTCCCCCTCCTCCCTCCCGCCGCCTGGGAGGGCACCGCCCTCCGCCTGCCATCCCCGCTCGACGGCCTCGCCCTGCGCGACGCGCTCGGCGACGCCGCGCCGCCGGCCGGGGGCACCTTGGCGGTCGGCTCCCTGCTCGCCCGCCTGCCGGTCGCGCTCCTCGCGACGGGGTGAGGCGCGGGTGGCCCCAGGGGGCTCCGCCCCGCTGCAAGCAGTGCCTTTCAACCCCCGCCGGGAGCCTGAGGCCCCTGGACCCGCAGAAGCCTGCCGCGGACGCGATGGGAGAAAGGGGGTCCATGAACCCCCCTCAGCGACCTTCCCGGGGCGCACGGCAGTTCAGCGGGCGCCAACTCCCGGAGAGATGATGGGTCGGGGGCACTGCCCCCGACCTGACAGGGGGCGGAGGGATCCCTTCTTCCTCCCGCCGGCCACATCCCGCACCCGCAGGATCGGCACGACCCGCGCGCCGCCGCCCGGAGTAGGCTAGACCATCCCTGCCACTGCCCCGGTGTCGCCGTTGCCTCCTGAGACCATCCCAGGCTGGGCCGAGCAGCGCCTCGCCCTCGCGCTCGAGGCCTCCGGCATCGCCGGCGCCTGGGACTGGGACGCGGCGACGGGCCTCATCCACGGCGACGCGCGCGCCTGCGCCCTGCACGGCGTGGATCCCGCCCTCGGCGCCGCCGGCGCGCCGGGCCCGACCCTGCTCGCCCACGTCGTGCCGGAGGACCGGCCGGCGCTCGACCGCGCCCTCGCCGCCGCCCTGGCAGGTCGTGCCCCGCTCAACGTCGCCTACCGCACCTGGCCGCCCGGCGGCGACGTCGCCTGGGTGCTGCTGCGCGGCCGCGTGCTGCGCGACGGCGCCGGCGCCGCGATCCGCCTCGCCGGCGTCGCGCTCGACGTCACCGAGGGGAGGAGCGCCGAGGCCGCCCTGCGCGAGAGCGAGGCGCGCTTCCGCGCCATCGCCGACACCATGCCCCAGGCCGTCTGGTCCAGCCTGCCGGACGGCCGGCACGACTACTTCAACCGCCGCTGGTACGAGATGACCGGCCTGGGGGAGGCGGCGGCCGGCGGCGGGGACTGGACCGGCGTGATCCACCCCGACGACCGCGCGCGGGTGCTGGAGCGCTGGCACCGGGCCCTTCTCTCCGGCGAGCCCTACGAGGCCGAGCACCGCCTGCGCGCGGCGGACGGCGCCTGGCGCTGGTTCCTCGGCCGCGCCCTGCCCGTGCGCGACGCCCGCGGCCGCATCGCCCGCTGGTTCGGCACCTGCACCGACGTGGACGACCTGCGCCGCGCGGTGGAGGAGCGGGAGGTGCTGAGCCACGAGCTGAACCACCGGATCAAGAACGTCTTCTCGGTGATCCTCTCGCTCATCTCCCTCTCGGCGCGCGGCCACCCGGAGGCCGACGCCTTCGCCGGGGAGCTGCGCGGCCGCATCGGCGCCCTCGCCCGCGCCCACGACCTTGCCCGCCCCGACGGGGGTCCCGCGCGCGGCACCACCACCCTCTTCCGCTTCCTGCACGCCCTTCTCGCCCCCTACGACCCCTCGCCCGGCCAGGAGCCGCGGATCGTCGTCTCGGGCACCGACCGCGACGTCGACGAGGACGCGGCCCCCTCCCTCGCCCTGCTCTTCCACGAGCTGGCGACGAACGCCGCGAAGTACGGCGCCCTGTCGACCCAGGGGGGCCGGATCGCGATCGAGGTGGCGCGTGAGGGGGAGGAGACCGTCCTCCGCTGGCGCGAGCGCGGCGGCCCCGCCATCCCCGGCGCGCCGGGGCGGCAGGGCTTCGGCAGCCGCCTCGCCGAGCTCAGCGTCCAGGGACAGCTCCGCGGGCGGCTCACGCGCCTCTGGCCGCCCGAGGGGCTGGAACTAGAGGTGCGCCTGCCGCCCGCCGCGCTCGATCGCCGGGGCGGCGCCCAGCAGGAGCCGTAGCTCCACCGGCGGCAGGGCCGGGCGGCCCGCCCGCAGCGATTCCGCGAAGCGCACCGCCCGGCCGAGCGCCTCCCCGGTGCAGGGCTTGGGCAGGATGCCGACCGGCCCAGCGGCGTCGGCGCTCACCCGGCGCGGGTCGGCCGTCAGGTAGATCACCGTCGCCCCGTGGGCACGGGACAGCGTCTCGCCCAACCCCGGGCCGGTGGCGCCGTCGCGCAGGGTCACGTCCACCAGGGCGAGGTCGATCCCGTCCCGCGCCGCGTCGAGGGCCGCGTCGGCATCGCCGACCGTCGCGACCACCTCGTGGCCGAGATCCTCCATCTGGAGGGCGACGTCGAGCGCGATCAACGCCTCGTCCTCCACGATCAGCACGCGCAACGACATGGGAGGATGGAATCCATCGGTTTGACCTCGTCGCAGAACCGTCACGCGGCGCGATGGTTGCCCCCTACGGGAGGAGGCGCCACAGCGTCACCTCGCGCTCGTCCCGATCCTCCAGCTCCCGCGTGACCGGCACGCGGTGGCGCGCCACCGCCGCCAGCCCGTCCCGCGGGACGTAGGCTCGGCCCGGATCGGCGATCACCACCTCCGCCCCCGCCGCCGCCAGACCGCGCAGCCAGGGCAGGATATGGCGGGTCATCGGCGCCTCGTAGCAGACGTCGCCCGCGATCACCGTGTCCCACCGGCAC
>Ga0325401_1007490_pt1 | contig 10600 bp, 4 predicted proteins | sample PopdelMetagenome_FD_205666 | JGI IMG/M metagenome (GOLD analysis project Ga0325401, IMG submission 205666) | Populus deltoides microbial communities from Bellville, Georgia, United States - Xylem-PdKOR-R2 | ecosystem: Host-associated > Plants > Phyllosphere > Stem > Wood/Secondary xylem | place...
AAAATTGAAAAAAATATAGTAATAGGTTTTACTTAAAAAATATTTCACAAGCTTATTTCTATATAATATGATATGACATATATAGTTATATTTTATAAAATAAGCTATGTATGAATATATATTACAATAAAAAAAATTCATCATTATACTTTTTAGATTTCATTCTTTTATTGTAACTGATTAAATTTTTATATTAAATATTTTTTATATATTAGATAAACTTAAAAAAAATTAATTCATTAATAAATTATTTTTCAGTTTCTTTTCCTTAACATAACCAAACACTGGAAAGTGTTTTCCAGTTCATTTTCCATAACACTATCAAATATCGGAATTCACTTTCCCGGAATTCACTTTTCAGGAATTCACTTTCCCCGGAATTCACTTTCCAAAAGGAAACAACTTTTCTGCAAACAAACGGAGCCTAAATAATTATTTTTTATATATTATACGAGGTTAAATTAATCATTTTATTTTTGTTTTGCACGGTAAAAATACAAATTAAGCTCTAGAATAAAAAAAATTGAGTAAGATATTTTGATCTTTTTATTTTTTAAAAATAGAATAATTATTTTGATATTTTTAAAAACAAAATTAACTTAATTATTTCATAATTTTTTTTATCATTTTACATTAGTTTTATTATAGATTTGAATGTTGATATGAATTTTTTTTTGTAATTAATATATATTAAATATAATTGAATACATATTTTAAATGCTACGTTGGGTTTAGGAGGCTTTAGTAACATTCCATCATTCCATTGATTGTTGACAATGGGTTTTTTAATACTTTGATTCATTGTTTCAAAACCAGACCGGTCCAGGAGGTTGCCTTAGGGCATTGTTGATCCAGTAAGTCGATGTAGCAAAATCCAAAACTTGGATTGGTTTGATTTGAAGAAAATTTTTTTTTTTAAAAATCCCTAATAGATTTGAGCAAAGACTCTGGATGATTTGATGACGGGATAAACATGGACCTAATCCAATTAAAACTTGATCATAACATATTAATTTTTTAAAAAAAATTTATCAAAATCAAATTATTTTAATTTACATTTTAAAAAAAAATTATTTATTAACCTGAATCAACTCTTTTTATTTATAACTCTGAAATAGTGTGTTAAAACTATACTTGGATTTCTTGCACCAAATATAAAAATCTTCATCCTAAATCTTGAGGTGGCATGTGGATGTATGAGAATTAAATTTTAAAAGATTAGAGTAAAAAAAAATATTGAAAGTAAAAAGTGTGGTTCCCAATTGTTCAACCTAACAATCTTTAAGTGACTTGATGGTAAAATTTGGAATCTTTAATTAGAGTTTTTAAAATACTTCTTAATATAATAAATTTCCATTAATAATATATTTTAAAACCAAAATTAATTACGCAATCATATTAACAGTATCACAATAATAGCAGGCAACCCATCCATAAAATTACTCCTCCAGACACAAATTAACAACTAGGTGTGCCTTCTCCATGCCTTTTTCTGGGATGGAATATAAGGAAATTCAATAAACAACAGAATGCAAGTTCTTCACCCTCTCTCAGCCATATATTCTGTAACATTACTGAAGGAGAAGGGAACTCCATCTCTTAGCTGAGCCTTCCTTCATCGTTCGTGGAATAGTGCGGTGGCTCGCACTCTCTATCCTTTGGCTTTATAACCAAGAGATGAGATGATATTTTTAAAGAATTAATTTATTTTAAAAGTTTAAGTTGTTAGATATAATTTATATTATTTTTTAATATATTTTTTCAAGTGAAAGTTTTTTGAACTTGAAACTTACACAGATTCACATTACTTTGTGCTTAATTTTTATCATATAAATAAAGATGGTGAAATTCGAACTCATGACCGCTTGGTCATCAAAGCTTTAATATTATGTCAAAGATCCAATAGTTTAAGCTGTTAGGTGAGGTACCAAGATATGATTTATATTATTCTTTAATAAACGTGACAAAAGTTTTAATAAAATTGAAAATGATATCAAAATATCATCTTAATCCAATAATTTAAGGTGTTAGGTAAAATTTTAAGATATGATTTATATTATTCTAAAATACACCTTCTCAAGTGAAAGTTTTTTGGACTTGAAACTTGCATAAGCTTATATTTTCTTATATTTTATTTTTATCAAATAAATAAAAATAATTAGATTTGAACTCGTGATCATTTGATCATTAAGAATTTAATATTATGTTAAAGAATTGATCAACTTAAAAACTTTTACCATTAAATAAAATTTTAAGAAATAATTTATATTATTTTCTAATAATAATTATTATTATTATGAATAACCTACTCTTTATTATGAATCAGAATCTTGATTTGTAATGGCAGAAAAAGATGTTAATAGGAACAGTCATCTCACGGGTAGGAGTATACAAAGTCTCTTGGGATTATTTAGCAACAAAGATGCCTGCAACCCACGCTAGGATATTATTAAATAATGATAAATAATATGATATGATTCGATAAATAATCTTTTATTATTAGAGAATATGATAAAAAAATAAAAAAAAATCATGAAAATAAGGATTTATCAATCAATTCTACAGTGCTCTCCCACGTGAATTTCCAGGGATGATTAAAGACCCAGGAGAAGATGGGGGCCAGAAGTACAGTATCGATAAGGTTGTTGAGAAAGAGGAAGTGGGCTCACAGTAATAATTGAAGCCGACGATGATATGTCTTCTTTCGCCATTGTTATTGACCCTTGGCTGATGAGAGAAGCCAGAAATTTGGGAGTGCTTTGTTCTTCCTTTCCTTGTTTGGAGAAGCAAGCGATTTTGAATTTTCTTCTAAAGACCAAATATATGAAACATCCACGCTTTTGCAGTTTTTTATTAGGATAGATTTACAATTTCATAGAAAAATAGATCTATTCGATTTTAGAGTGACATTCTTTTCGTGTAATATTAAGCATGCAATTTATTAGACCGATTCTAATCAATCTAGATTAACCACAATATTCGTGATCCATGTCATGAACACATAACAATGCACCAACTCGGTTGGCTATTTTTTTTTTTTTTCTCTTTTCTCCTATGACAAAACTTTTATTGGGCCCGGGTTGGACGAAATATGGGACTAGATTGCGTATTTATTAGAAAAATGGAGATTAAATTAAAAGAAAGGAGCTTGATATCTAGTATAATCATAACCATGACTCGATTGAAAAGTTAAAATAGAATACATAACCATGACTCGATTAAATTAAAAGAAAGCATACACACTCTAAGAAATATTGAAGGTCGTGCAGTGCGCATGGATGGATAATATTAAAATATTACGTATAAAAATATAGATAAGAACAAGGAATTATTTGTTTACAAATTTATTTATTTGTGTTTGAAATCAATTATTTATTGATTGCTATACTTTGTAATTAAAGAGATCAAAGAATCAATCAATCACTAAAAGATATCTTTTTTTAATTAATCATTAAAATTTGCTTTAACATAATTTTACCATATATTTCATCACTTTTATTATAATGTTTTTATATGTATGCTTTACTAAGAGTTTTATTATAATTGTTTAAATTTTAGCATATAAACATAAATATCTATTTATCTTTTTCCATCTCTTTGACTTCATTTCCATCATCGTTTCCAAGTTCATTTGAATTCTACATCTTTTTATTTATCTTTAAGTTTATAAATATAAATATACATTAAATTATAAATAGAAGTATTGTTAAGAAGATATAATTGTATGAATATATTTACAAGATTACATGAAATAAGAATGTTCTCTTTTCGTTTCCTAATCTTTATTATTCTTATTTATTCTATTTACTTTTTATTGAGTATACTTTCTGCTTCTAAATATATAATTTTATAATACGTTATTAGCTAGATTGCTTCTCGTTTTCATTTTAAAGTAAATAATCACATTTGATTTATGGATAAAAGATAGAATATATGTTTATCTACTCTCTTTTTTCTAATCTTTCTAGTTATTTAAGTGAATCATATATTTTTTTTAAGTTCATAAAAAATTTATTCAATATTTAACCGAATGTTAATTTATTCAATATTTATTATAATGTTTAAACAAAATTTCTAAAACATTTGGTATTTTTCATGAAGTAACCATGGCAAATCTTGTCGAACTTGAGTTCATGGAACTTGATATTATGGGTAAGAATTATTTATCATAGGTCATTGATGCCAAAATTTATTTGGATGTCATGGGTTCTAGAGACACCATTAAAGATGGAAATGAATCATCTAGTCAAAATAAGGCAAAGGCTATGATTTTCTTACGTTATCATCTTTACGGAGAGTTGAAAATTGAGTATCTCACAATCAAAGATCCCCTTATTCTTTAACAAAACTTGAAAGAAAGTTATGACAATCAAAAGATAGTCATTTTTTCAAAAGCTTAATATGATGGATACATTTACGATTGCATGATTTCAAAATCAGCAAGTGAATATAATTCTGCAATGCTTTATATTACTTCTAAATTGAGATTATACATGGATAATATCATTGATGGAGATATGTTAGAAAAAACATTATCTACTTTTCATACCTCGAATGTACTCCTGCAACAACAACGTAGAAAATGAGGTTTTAAGAAATATTATAAACTGATTTCATATCTCTTTGTAATTTAACAAAATAATGAGTTTTTGATGAAAAATAATGAATAACAACTGACTTGTTCATCTCCATTCCTTGAAGTGAATGCTATAATAATAATAATAATAATAATAATAATAATAATAATAATAATGGTCATGGTTGGCGGTCATAGTAGAGGCCGTGAATGTGGCCATGAGCAAGGACAGATTAATTTCTACAAATATAATGGTCATAATTCTAACAAACCTCCATAAAATAAGGAGAAACAAGAAAAGGAGAAGAATATACATAACATAGATACCAAGAAAATAGAAAATATTTGTTATAGGAGTGGAATGAATGGGTATTGTTCATATACCTGTCGTACAACTAAACATCTTGTTGATTTATATTAGTCCTTATCGAAGAAAAAAGAGAATGACATAGACATAAATTTTTCTCACCCACATCAGGATAATAATGATATTTATTTTAACCCCTTGGATATGAAACACCTTGATGTTGCTGATTTGTTTTAGCAAACTGATGAGAAAGTTGATATTTCTAGTAATGATAATAATTAGTTAGTTAAATATAGGCATGTAAGAATTTAAAATTCTATTAATCTTTTGAGTGTGTTTCTTTTATGCTAGTATACTTCAATGTATTTTGGTTTGTTTCTTTCATGTCGGCTTATTTAATATAAATGATTGTGTTATAATTATTATCATATGCAATTTTAAGAATTATGTCTTCTTATGAACTTATTATATATTTATTTCTTTTCATGAATAAAACATGAACTTGCACCATGTTGTAAATGAGTCCAATTTCAGTGGTGATGAGGATATATGTTTAGCAGATAGTGTACTAAAGCACACCATTCTCAGGCAAAAGCAATATTTTTCATATATAAGAATGATAAAAGCAAAAGTAAATAAAATATCAAGTTCAATAAACTTGATTGAAGGCTTTGGAAGAGCCAATATAAGCTTCATAAGGGAATAAGATTTATAATTGATAATATTTTGTTCTTTATCAAATCAAGAAGAAATTTACTAAGTTTTAAGGATATATGTCATAACAGGTACCATATTGAGATTGCCAATGTTAATGGTATAAAATATCTTCATATTGCATCAAATGTATCTACTAAAAAATAAATATTGGGAAACTTATCATTTTATCTTCATGTTTATACTATACAAGTATTAGTATAATTGAAATCAATGCAATGATGAACTAAAGTTCAATAAACCAAATAATTTTATTATTTGGCATAACCAGTTAGCCCATCCTGGATCCATAATGATACAAAGAATTATTGAAAATTCTCATGACCATCTATTGAAGAACCATAAGATTTTTTGATTTAAAGAATTCTCATGTGTTGCTTTTTCTCAAGGCAATTTGGTTATTAGACCATTACCATAGAAAGTTGGGATTAAATCCTTAAGATTTCTAGAACGTATATAGGTGATATTTGTGAGCTCATTCACTCACCATGTGAACCATTTAGATATTTTATGCATCTACAAGATAATCACATGTATGTTTATTATCAATTAACAATCTAGTGTTTACGAGATTACTTGCTCAAATTATTATATTACAAGCACAATTTCTAAATCATATAATTAAGAGAATTCATCTTGACAACGCTGGTAAATTCTCATTCTAAGCATTTAATGATTTTTTCATGTCATTTGTTGAATAATTTATTACACATGTTGAATCATTTATTAAACGCATTTAGTTAATTGCAAGATAATTAGTAATTAAAGAGAACAAAACTTCTTGTAAGTTTAAGGAAGATATAATGATTAGCATTATGAAATGACAACAATGGAGATGTTATTGTAGATTGCTGGCCGATGGGAAAGGAAAAGGATAGATTGTTATTCTTGATTGTCAAAAGTACAAGAGAGATTATCCGAGAAAGTCATGAATGATGTTAATTAAAGACTGTAGTACCATAAAACAGGGAAGTGGAAGGAAGGAAGAAGAAGAAGAAGAAGAAGAATTCGGCAAAAACTATTTTGTCTATTTTCTGTAAGTTTTTAAATTAGATTTAATATATTTTTGATACATTATAAGTATACATATGTGCTAACCCTAGTACAAACAAGAAAAACATAGAAAACGTAAGTTTAGTAGAAAAAATACAGAACATGGTTAGAAATTCTTCTAGTTCTCCTCAATTAGTATTTAGTACCAATAGAGGAGAAGAAATCTATTTTTATAGAGCATGAAAAAATAAAAGAACTATAATTAAAAAGGAATAAAAGAAAAGAAAGAGAATTAAATAATAGTGGTTTATAGCATAAAATAAAATAAGAGTATCTTAAAAGATTTTATCTAAAATTTAAAAAATCTCACGCATGGCAACATTAATTTAATATAATGTGGTACTGAAAACTCGGTACTATGATGGTACTGGAGTTTTAGCTTCAAAGATTTTTTATTGAAAAAATTTAACTTTATTTTCTCTCTGCTTACAAACTGTAAGATAATTGTGGAGAATTTACATGTTAAATTTGATGTTATATAGCTTTAGCAAGATTAATTGCTTTATTTAACATGCTAATGCTGATAATTTAGAATTCCACTTGTAAAGATAAAGAAATTCATGGGCATTACTTTCGTTTTATACGTACATAGATATCTGATTGCGCTACTGCTTATAAATTATGATTGCTAATATAATCGATCTGATTCCACCATCCTCCTCTTCCTCCTCCTCCTCCTCCTCCTCGTCCATTGGTAGCCGCTCTGAAGCTTGAGGCATGGATCAATATGTTTGATGATGGATGGCTTTACATATCTTATTTCTGCATTAATGTAATCACTATATATCGATTAATTTACCCTGATGAGATTGCCTTGATGATTTCTTTAATTCTTCTACTTCTTTTCGTATTATAAGCTACTCCGTAACTAATTATCAATGAATTGTGGAAAGAGAGAGCGGTCAATATCGTTGCATGGAGGATTTTCAGGAGCTTATAACCCCTGAACATGGCATGCATGCCAGAGATAGATTCGCAAGTTCTTGTATTTTCTTTTATATATAGTTTCTAATTATGGGATGCATAGAGATGGGAAATTCTGTGGTTCTTTATTATTGCATAAATTTAAAAAAAAAAAAAGAGTGATAACAGGTCATGAGCTTACCTATTCTACTGGAAAAAAACCAGGGAAACTTGACATTTTGTGAAATAGCCTTATAGTACGGATCTATTTTCCCTCGTAAGCCTTAGAATAGCAGAACTTCAGTAAACACCGCAAGAGAACAATTTGTTTCACCTATCTTTTTCTCTATAAAAGCAATATTCATTCATGCATAATTCCTCGAACACCAAGAGTAAATCAAAGATAAAAATGGCAAAGAGTTTCACCATTGCTGCCTTCGTTCTTTGCTTCTCCTCCCTTCTCATCTCTGCCTATGCAGCAGATTACTTGGATGTTGAAGGCAAGGTCTACTGTGACCCTTGCCGCGTTGAGTTCCAGACCAAAATTAGCGAGGGAATACCAGGTAAAGGGAGTAGCTAACGGTTTAAGTAGTATATATATGCTCAACCTAACGATAAAGATATTCTCGGCTTTTATATTCTTGAAATGATTCAAAATCGCTAACTCTTCTTGTTATGTATATGTCCATGCAGCTGCTAAGGTGAAATTGGTATGTAACAACCGTGACAATGGCACTGAGACATTTACCGTGGAGGGTGCAACTGACAGCAGCGGCATATACCGCCTCCCCGTGACGGGAGACCATGAGGATGATATCTGTGAGGTCAGGTTGGTGGAGAGCTCCAGACCCGATTGCAATGAACGATTCCGGAGCATTGATTCTGCCAGGATCCTCCTCACCAAGAACGTTGGAGTGGTGGATAAAACTCGATATCCCAATGCTCTCGGGTACATGAAGAAGGAGGCTCAACCAGAATGTGCAGATGTGCTCAAAGAAATGGGTTTCCTTCCTCTTGAGGTTTAAATTATTTAATCAAATCATCATCATTGCTCTTCCGCCTCGCCTGGATAATAAGATTTGACATGTAATGTCATTTTTTTTTTAATTTCTGCTGTATTTTTTATATGGACAAATGTACACCAATGATTCAATGGAACTATAACAATTTGTCCTGATTTCTTTCTTTGAGTTTCAAGCCCTTGCTTTCTTTTTAATTTTTTAGCAATTTGTGAGCAAAACAACCATGCTATTGAAATATATTACAAGCCTGTGGAAAAGGCAAGGATCTTTCATAAATTTGCGATGTGATGTTGAGTTTCCTAATGGCAAATCCCTGTACAAATGGTGGCTTTCTGCAATTTAAATTAATGGGTATTGGGTGATGATAAAGTAATTGAAAAGGGCAGTGCTCCATTGGAAACACAATACTTTTCTTCAAATATAGAGGAAACCATCTCTAGTAAAATATATTATGGCGTTTGTTGACCTCTCTTTAAAACTCATGCGGAAATGGTCACAAGCCCCTAACGCTTCAGGGAACTGCTAGGCACCCGCACCATTGTTAAAGTCCCATAGACCTGTTCATCGTCGACCTGTCTGACGGACTAGCCATGGACCGAGGAATTTCGGCTAGGTCTGGTTGAGAAGTTCGAGCCCATTGGTCTGGTTCCGTCAAGGTTTGGGTTTGTAGTCTGCCCGAAATTATAGCAATTTATGGTAACCAAATTTTTTTCATTTTCGTACTTGAACTTTCTTTTTAATTCCAACTTTCAATGTCTATTTAATGACGAATTTATTAAAATTTGTTAAGGACAAAAAAATTCAACAATAAAGGACCAAAGAAAAGAGAAATTCTGTAGCTAGTTTTAAATTAGATAAAAAAGATTAGTCTACTTAATTTATTTTCTTAATAGTTCAATTCTTGTGTTTTAAAGAAGAGGGAGAAAGTTGCATAAAAACAATGAAATAAAAAAAGTTGGTGGATGATCTTTTTTTTTTTTATTATGAAACTCATCATTCTTGGTGTCAACCATTCGACAAGGAAACTTCAATAATGGTGGTTTTTCCTTTAAAAATGTTTGAAAAAATAGATTGGACACAGTTTACATTTGTTTTATTCACTTGATTTTTTTTGTTGGAGTAATATTGAGGTGATTTATGAAGGTTTTTATTGTGTTTTTTGAGATGTTTGTAGGTGACAATGGCTTGAAAAATGAATTTTTAGGCACCTCTTCTAATTTCTCAGTAACCATGATGGTGACTAGATTTTGAGCAACAGTAGAAGTAGAAAACGTGTCGCCCATTGTATTTTTTGAGTAATTTTTTGTCTACTAGAAAAATATTAGCCTCGACTGGATTTATTTTTACATTAAAAAAAATATTCTAACTTATAGTGTAGTGTAAGACAACGATCTAGTAGTTATTAGATTGAAATGTTTAAATTATATTTAAATACTTCACATTATGTTTAAAATTTGAATTGTGTAATTTCAAATTAATTTATTTTTAGATTTGAATTAGAGTTATACATGTTAAATTACTATCTTGGATTATACACACACACATATAACAACTACAAAACAGCAGACCAAAATACTCTAAAACTAAAATATATTATTCCAAAAAAAAATAATAAGCGAAATAGAATTAACAATCTTGGTTCAAACTATCTATCTCACACAGGTTGAAAGTACGAGGCTTAATAATTTTCAAGATTCATGTACAATTTGTTTTTGCTTTCATTTTTAAAAATATAAAAATTTACTCTAAAATTATTACAAAAATATATTTATCTTATTATTTTTTTAATCAAACATATTTTTGTCTTGTTTTCATCTTCTCTATAATGAGATAATAACCAAACATTATCCCATGCTAAATTTATATATTAGAACTTCGACGTTAATTATAAAAGCAAAGACGTGTATTCAAGCCAAACACAACACTATCTATATTATAAAATATATAATTATAATTAAATATATTATGAGAAAAAAAGATGATAAAAAAAAGTCATAATAATAAAAATTGTTTAATTTATAATAA
>Ga0325401_1007494_pt1 | contig 10598 bp, 9 predicted proteins | sample PopdelMetagenome_FD_205666 | JGI IMG/M metagenome (GOLD analysis project Ga0325401, IMG submission 205666) | Populus deltoides microbial communities from Bellville, Georgia, United States - Xylem-PdKOR-R2 | ecosystem: Host-associated > Plants > Phyllosphere > Stem > Wood/Secondary xylem | place...
AAAAATAATATATAAAACATTATAATAAATAATAAATAATGTTAGGTGGGCTGGGCCGGCCCAACTAACTGGGCCGAACTCAGTCCCAAAAGGGTTGGGCCGATCTCGGCCCAACAGTTCATTCTTCTTCTTCTGGTCTGGGCCGGGACCGGCCCAGACCTAAAGGCTGGGCCAGAATCGGCTTGGCCTAGGAAGGTAAAAACGAGGAGGGGAATTATTTTCCCCTCCCATCCCCTGCATGCAGAATGATATTTCGTTCTGCATGCAGGAGGAAATGAAGCCGAGAATTAAATACAGGCGGCAGGGAAGGAAGAGTTACCTGGTGCGGAGAAGGTGGTGCGTTGCTGGCCTGGCTGCTTCACTGGCAGTGCTGCGGTGGAGGCCAGTGGCGGTGTCGTGGCTCACGAACGACGGCTCCGAGTAGCGGTGCTTGCTGTTCAAGCGGCGGAGAGAGAGAGATTTCTTCCTCTTCCCCTCTCCTCTGGTTTTTTCGTTTTTTCTTTCTCTGTTTCGTTTACCCGTGGTTATCCTTTTGTCCTCTCGGTTTTGTTTTAAAAAAACTTCCCTCCCCGGTTTCAAGCTTCCCCTTACTCTTTCCTTTCTCTCTCTATTCCATTTCTCTATGTGGCTCGTTCTCTCCTCCCTTCGGTTTGTTCTGTTTTCCCCTCTGTTTTTGTTTTTTTCTCTGCCTTTTCCTTTTTTGTCCCATCCTCTTCCGCGTGCTGGCGTTTGGTTCCTATTTATAGGGCAAAGGGAGCGGGGGGCGTCCCTATCGCTGTGCATGGGGAGCGGCCACTTCCTGCCCTGCCGCGGTGCCGAACGAGGTGGCCAATAAGTGTGGCTGGCAGGGCGCGTCTCTCGGGGTCTCATCAATGAAGGGGCATGGGGCTACGGGTTATGACAGAAGCGTGCAGAGAGAGAGGCATGAAGAATTAAACAAATGTTTTTTTTTCTTCCCCTGCTGCGCGTCCAGGGGAAGAAGGAAGAGGAACAGTGTCTCTCAAAACGACACCGTTCTGTTCTCCCTCTTTTTTTTTTTACATGAAACGGCGTCGTTTTGGACAAAACGCGCCGTTTCATTTAAATATGGCGCCACACGTCAACTTCCAAATCAGTCCTTAATTTATCTTTTGTTCATTTCAATTGCATCCCTGACAACTTCAATCTCCGCCCTTATAGTTGGCCGCGCTTTTCACTTCAATCCTTGGCCTCTGATTTATGCAATTGGACCCTCAATTGATCAATAAACTTCCAATTTCTTCAATTTGGCCCCTGATTTAACCAAATCAACTCTCAAAAATTATAATTTGACCCCAAAACTTTAATTTCTTCCAATTAAAGCCTAAATTGACTTAAAAATCAATTTTTCTTGCAATCAAACCCTCTATAAATTCAATTAAACCTTCAATAAAATCCAATTAAGTCCATAAACATCCAATTTTGAATTTTTCTCTTCAAATTGAATTTTCTTTTCCAACAGGGCTCTCATCATTCAAGCATATACTGTAAAAAAAATTCAATCCTTATATTTTTGAACCTCCTTAATTAATTTTTCTGATCCTTTCCTGAGCGCTCCAACCTCCTATTATTTTTCTAATTTCTTCCGGCTATATAATTATATATTTATTTTTATTTTTGTGTGGGGACCCAAAAATGGGTTACAACAACTAGAATGCCTAGGACGCATTTTACCATGCTACGATGAATGAGAAGTGAAGTTAACATTGAGGAGAACCATGGTATGTTAAAAAGGGAATGTGATAGAGCTACGGCCATTATAGAAAGGAATGTCGATCAATGGGTTGTCCTTAATAATATGGTTAAGTACAAACTATCATCATGAAATAGGGACACCCTTTATGGACTTTACTTCGTAAAGTCGAACATGATTTGGTTGTGGTTTATGTCCGAACTAGGTTAAAATGTCGAAAGTGACTTAGTTTTCGATTATGATTTTATGAGTCAGTAGTGACTTAATTTTTGTTGATGATTTCTGTGTTAGCAGTGACTTAGTTTTCTTTAATGATTTCTGTGTTAGAAGCGACTTAGTTTTCGCTGACTATTTTATGTCACAAGCGACTTAGTTTCGCTGACGATTATATATGTCAGTAGTGACTTAATTTTCATTGATAATTTTTTGTGTCAAAAGTGCCTTAGTTTTTGCTAATTATTTTCTGTGTCAGCAATGACTTAGTTTTTGTTGATGAATTTCATACCATAAATGATCTAGTTCTCATTGATGATTCTAGTGTCAGTTTGACCTAAACCTATTACAAGACTCTAGAATTAAACTATAGAGTTTTTATAGGTAACTTATATTTAGAATTGAGAAGAATGTTTGGATACAATGACTTTCGTTATATGATATGAGGAGCACTTGAATGTGAGCATGTGCATTCTTAGAATATGTGTGGTATTGGCCTATGAGATTTCTGAATACAAATATATTGATTGATGATCATTTGGTGTATCAGGAGGTGTAACCGAGATTGGAACTTCGCCCGGACAAGGACGCCCCATAGGAAGAGTAGGTAGGTGGTCTCCACCCCTTTCTGTAATTATATTAGATCCTCGTAATGAATTTTATATAAATTGTTGCTACTCGATTATGATTATTGGAATTTGTTCATGAAATAATTGACTTAATAATGTGATTAACTTCGACTAATGGTATCAATAATGGATGATCGGGATTGAATAATGTGATTAGGTTGCGGCTAATGGTATCCATAATAAATGATAGGGATTGAATAATGTGGTTAACTTTGGCTAATGGTATCCGTGATGAATGACTGTGATCGAATAATATAATTAGCTTCGGCTAATGGTATCCGTAATGGATGACCGGAATTTGAATAATATGATTGGCTTCGGCTAATTACATCTGTAATGGATGGTTGAGATTGAATAATGAAATTAGTTTCGACTAATGGTATCTGCAATGGATGACCGAGAATGAATAGAGTAATTAATCTCGACTAATGGTGTTCTTATTGGTTATTCTTATTGGATAACCAGGGTTGAATGGAAGGATTAGCCTTGGCTAATAGTATAATTATTAGATAATCAGGATCAATTGACAAAAAAAAATACATTTGGGTGATGACACTCGGGTTTGTGGACTAAGGGAGACCAAGGAATTAACTTCGATCTCTAAAACTCAAGTCGAGTGAATAGAACGTATGAACAAGATTAACATCGTTCAATGAAATAAATAATGATCGTATTATAAGAACTGGCTTACCTAATTTAATAATAAAATTTGAAATCATGTTCTTCTACCCATTATTATTATTATATTAAAGATTGTTCTTTATTCTTATATTGCATTTGAATTATAACAGGGACATTACATAGTCATGGCGCATAAGAATTTCATTCCACATGTTTTGATATAAACTATGTAATCGCATGTTTAAGATGATATATATTTTATGTAATAGTGTGAAATTACCGATCAGTATTTTTATAAAGACTTGTAATGATGGCTCTATGAAAACACGAATATAAAGTTATATGTATGATGACATAATAATATGAATATGTTGTTTATATACTCTCTAACGCAAAAATGTTAGATTATGTGATCATATAAGTATTATACTTACATTAACCAATGATGTCAATGTGTTCGTTTTACAAGTATCAACAACAACAACAACAACAACAAAAAAATTATCACTTGCTTTAATGTGATTTACCTTTTCACCATGTCATGAATTGAAGAGAAATATCGAGCTATTACATAAACAAGGGAAAGTTTTTATTACCATCAAGTTCTTCAATGTGCAGGAGAGCTCCTGCTTAGCCATATTCGGGCTGTTGAATTCTCTTTCAATATGACACCAAATAATAACAAGCTATACAAGCTTCCTCTCCTTCTCCCTGTCCGTCCGCTGAGCCTGAGTCCGTGTGAGAGCAGAGAAAGCAAACCCTTTTTTGTGGCGTCGAAGAAGACGGTCTGTTAATTCAGGGCTTCAAATAACTCTCTTCCCTTCTGGTCCTGGGCCTTTTTGGGTCAGTCCATCATAGTTATTTGGGTTAACCCAAAACGAAAAATATTTCAGCCCAATTCATTTAGTTGGGCTAACCCAAAAAAGGGAAGTCTCCGATTCTATGAGGATTTTTTTTTAGAGCGAAAGAATAAACTCTCCTGCTTTCTAAACTTATAAAAGCCGGAGAGAGCCCTGCCTCCTCTTCAAACGCTTCTGCTGCTGCTTCCGCTTCCTCTTCCGCTTCCTCTTCCGCTTCCTTCACCTTCTGGGGTTCTCTCACGCAAAAGCTCGCCCCGTTTTCATCGTTCCCTAGCAACCAAGGTTTTGATCCAAGATTACCTTCTTCATTTATTTACTAATTTTTCTACATAAACCCGATGATCTTAATCTTTTTTGTTCAAAAATGAGCTAGCTTGGTCTTGATTGATGATTGATTATATGAATTGGGTTTTGTTTTTTTCAACTAATTTTTTTATTTTTTCGAATTTTGATTTTTGACAGTTCTCTACAACAAATCTTGTGGGCTTAACCTGTTGAAGTCAGTAGACATGGTATGTTAGTGCTAATGACTTGTTCCCCCAATTTTTGCTGTATTGCGAGCTTGGAAGAATTATTTGATTTAATCAACATCATCGATAATCACTGAGAAACGGTTGTCTTAATATATGGTAGAATGATATTGATTGCATTCTTTGAAACAATTAATAATATTTGAGCCTGCTCATCCTTCATTGTGTGAAAGATGGTAGAATGAATAGGACTCAAAAGTCTAAGCATCATCCATGTTTATTGCGTCAAATCTTATGTTGCTCAAGTCTGAGTTTGTTCTAAAGAAAATTTAGTAATTTAGCTGCATATGTTTATTTTAATCACTTGTTTCGACAATTGCAGGATCGCCAAGACCACCACAGTTCCTCATTTGAACAGAGTTACCGCTGCTACCCTGTCTCTTTCATTGATAAGGTTTGAGAAATAACTACTACAATTTGAATCATAACTACTAAAATGATGATTCTGCAAAAAGATTTAGTTGTTGGTTTTCCTATTTGTTTGATGATATAGTGTTTTAGGTATATAGTAGTAGCTTATACATGTAAATGAACAAGATGTTTGTCAATCCACAAAAATATTATTCCTTGTTAAATTTGCTCCAAGTTATTTGTGTCTTTGCAGGCACATCTGGAAAAGGGGGATAAAAGTATGTCCATCTTCTCATTCATGTTCTATCATCCTATCCATTTCATTTATTTTAAAAATAAAATCAAATAAAACTGGTTTTCAAGAATTGACAATCTACTATCTCTTGTTGCATCCAGTTATTATGCCTCCCTCAGCTCTTGATCGCCTTGGTAAGCAGATCATTCTCGATAAACTTCCTTTTCTCTATTCCTGCTATTGTATCTCGTGCCCTTAATCCTGGTTTAATGATTATACATCATTTAAAGATAATGGTGTTTGCTGCAGCAACCTTGCACATTGACTATCCAATGCTTTTTGAACTCCATAATCCTTCTGCTGGACGTACTTCTCATTGTGGGGTTCTAGAATTTATTGCAGATGAGGGCATGATATACTTGCCCTACTGGGTATGCTTTTACATTATCTTCATGGATGTAATGGCTCGGCTATTATATGCTTACTTGATCTGCTCATTTGTTCTACACTTTTAGATGATGGAGAACATGCTGCTACAAGAGGGGGACATTGTGCAATTGAGAAATACCAGCCTGGCAAAGGGAACTTTTGTGAAGCTGCAGCCCCACACCAAGGACTTCTTAGACATCTCCAATCCCAAAGCAATGTTGGTTTATTTATTGGTCATATTCTTTTCTACGTGATTGCAGTAAGCTTGGTAGCTCATTTTATTCATTCCTTTCTTGCTTGGTGATCATTTTGTAGCTTGGAAACTTCATTGAGGAACTACTCTTGTTTAACCACTGGTGATACAATAATGGTTGCCTATAACAACAAGAAGTACTACATTGATATAGTTGAAGCAAAACCCTCTTCTGCAATTAGTATTATTGAAACGGACTGTGAAGTGGATTTTGCCCCACCTCTTGATTATAAAGAACCTGAAAAACCAAAATCAATTCCTCGATCAAACAAGATACCTCCTGAAGGTTTTTTTCTCAATTTTATGTAAAAAGATTTGTCCAATTATCTGAATTGATTTTTTATTATTGGATTTATTTATCAAGTCCCTAAAACAAATGGTTTTGACCCTTCCTTTTTCAGGTATGGAAGAGCCAGCCGCAAAGATGCCAAGGTTCAGTGCATTTACTGGTTCAGCAAGGCGCTTGGATGGCAAACCAGCGACACAACCAACTGCATCCACTATCTGCCCTGCGTTGAAACAACACCAACCTGAAGCTGAGAACAATGGCTCCAAGTTATTAAGCTCCTTATCACATCAGCAGTCTGGAAAGCTTGTGTTTGGTTCTACGTCAAACCAGCCACAAAATGAAACACCAAAGGTATGTCTTGCCTTGCTGGTAGTTCTGTAGAGCATGTCCTCGTTTTCCACAATGCACTTATTCCCTGACATGACCCGAACCTAGAATGTGCTTCCATTGTGTCTTCCACAAATTTTTTTGAAGAATTCTCCATGATATATCTGATCAATGCATAATATCATGAAAAATGGATACAGTTTTTTGACTGCCACTTAAATTGATATGAAGTGGCTTCTGTAACTAGGCTCCCTTAAAGAAAAGCACTCAGGAGCCTCCCCAGAAGGTGGAAGATCCGAAGTTTCAAGCTTTCACGGGGAAGAAGTATTCCCTAAAAGGCTGAATCTCAACTCCATTGTTGTCCATCCTTCTCTAGTATACACAGGATGAGATCAACTGATTCTGGTTATTTAATAGAATGTTTTTGCCACTGTATAATTTATATCTTTTTGAACCCAAAATCGGGTACACGTCAATGGTCCAAACCTCAGAAGAACGCCCAGTCAACTTCTGTTTGGCATACGGGGTCTTCTATGGATCCTTATGTTTAGTATATAATTTATCAAGATAAAACTCATCAGGCTATTAGTTATTTTTCTCTCTTTTTTTGTTCCTTTGTTTTTTAAAAGTTCTGATGCTCTCTACACCTGCAATATTTGATGGTGAGGCAGACCACCTATGACGCTCAGAGACTCGAATATTTCAGCCGTATCTAACAAAGCGTAATTCTAGATGTTCAAGATGACATAAAACCACTGAATTCCTCATGAGAAGTAGCTTCAGAAAGAGAAACAAAAGGCCATGATGCAGATGATTCCCTTCTCGTTTATTAGATAATCACAACTAACAGAGTGGCTTCTTATTTAAATTAACTAATCATTATAATTAGAACGTAATAACATTTAGATGTTCAGCCCCACCTGATTTTATGATACAGAGATGGTAATGGAAAAGTGCCGGTGAGAAATACAATAATAGTAGTAAAATAATAATTAGCTAAGCTTCCACAGATGTCTCAATTGCAACCTTCTTGGAATACTTGATGCCTTCAGACTTATCATTCGCTTCCCAGAGTTCTGGCAGTGCTTCCTTGATATTATGAAGACTCTCTAACGCACAGTCCACACCTTCAATCCGATGAGAAGAGCCTACCTGTATCAGCACCGTTGGAACTGGATGATTTAACATTTTCGAAGCAGTTTGGAAAATTTCACGGGAATATAAAACTGGCAGTGACATTTTGCTTTATTATTTTTGGCCGAGGTTTATGATATCATTAACTTACCCAAACAGTGTGGAGACCCAATCCTTTTCCAGTCTGTAAGTTACGGATGCTATCATCAAAGAACAACTAAAGAGCAAGAAATCACTACGTTAGATAAACGCAGACCAGACAAGGAAACTGAAGGCTATGAAAATCACTTAGAATAGCTTTGAATCATTGGAGATCGTAATAGGAATGAAACTTGCATATTTTCAAATGACAGCACATTCTAAAGCTAATCCAAGCATTGATTCAACATGCAAACAATATAGAAATGCAAAACCGGTGAATTTCTGTGCTTGTAATGTAAGTTCAATTTTCTTACCGTCTTTCGAGGGCTGATGTTGGCAATCTTAAAAACCTGCTCAAATGCTTCCTCAAAAGGTTTGCAGACTACGGGGGTCCTTGGAAGTACAAGATCTGCATCAGGACAGGTAGTATATTCATCGATGTCAAAAACCTTTCTGTCATCCCCATCAACAGGATCATTTCCTTTATTAGCAGCATCATTCAAAGTCTCAAAGCATATGATCCTTTCAAAACAATCCTCCAATCCAAGCCTGCTAAGGACTCGACTTGCATGAGCCTTGTCAGCATTGGTAAAGACCTTCCCATGAAGAAATAAGGATTATTAATCACCAGCAGAAATCCGATGCAGTCAACCGAATACTTCTCCCAAATGCAGTAATTTTTAAAGAGCATGCAACTAAGGAAGTAAACTTACAACTTTACGAACAGGCACATTAAGTAAGATATTCCTCAGGACAGGGTCAGGTTTAAGCATCTGATAGGGCAATCTTCCATGAACAAAACTGCAAAATACAAACGCGTAGGACCACATCAATTTCATAAAAGATACTCCTTGTATTAATACACATAAGAGCAAGAAATCAGTACCTATGGAAGTCATCATAGTCAAATTTATGCCCCATAGCCTGAAAAACATAGAAATAGAAAGAAAAAAAACCCAGAAAACTTTTTAGTGAAATCACTGTAAATTAAAAAAATCTTGTAAAAAAAAAAAGAGCATCAAGTTCTTGGGTTATTACCCTAAGTCCAGCCATGGTCGTCCCATAATACTTGTACAATGAAACACACAACTCAGGGGCTTTACTTTCCTCAATGCCAAGCTTTTTAATCATATATTCTATGATAAATCAGGAACATTCCAAATCAATTAGGGTATATCACATAACATAATCTTAAAGAGAGAGAGTGCTTCATTAAGCAATACCTTGAATATTTTGGGTAACATGGACTGATAAACCAGAACCGAGTGGATAAAGGGTATCATCAATATCTGGAATTTTATATATAAAAAAGCCATCAGTTATATTATAGTATTTTTATTCATCTTCAAGAAGAGAAGTCCACTAGGGGAAAATATAACATCAAAAGAAAATGATTAACAAAAGAGCTTTACCAAAAAGGAGGCAGTCATATCTGTGCTCCAAAGCTTGCTGTTTCTGATCATCTTCATAAGACTCCATTTTCGTACTAACCAAAAGCAAAAGCAGGATCTTTATAAGTTCTTTTGGTATCAACTGCAAGAAAACAACCAATTTAATTAAAAAAACACTAAAAAAGTCCAACATATCTTACTGCCCACCAAATCTGGAAATCAAAACGACAAGAAAGAGAGAAAAACAAACAGATTGGTTATAATATACACAGTACTTCAGCACATTGTTATCCCAGAAAAACCTGAGACAGACAAAAGCAAGCAAGCAAGCAAATTACCAGATCTCAAAAAATCAGAGAGGTATTGTTGAGAAAAAAAGGAAGATATTAGTTTTCTTTTAAAGAGGAAAGAAGGAGGAAAGGAGGGTCGGTGAGTGTAATCCACGGTTACATTTATTTTAAGATTTTTTAATGGACGTAATGTCTAAAAGAGACGCATACTCATGAACTCCGGGAGACACGACTGCTTTTTACTTCTTCACTTCTGATTTTTTTTTATGTATTGGAATAAGTACAGATCAGTCATCAACCTATTATTTCTTTCATGTATCGGTCCTCGATCTTCAAATTCTTGCAAACATTGCTCAACCCTTCATAATCATGACATGTTCATCATTCATCACTTCATCCCACACTTGACTTTTCCGTTATTTTGCCCCCAGAATGCAGATATGGCACAATAACTAAATGGAGTATTTCTATTGTTGATTTACATAATCAGGGTGATTTTTTAAGTTGAGTTGGGATTTATTTTAATGGATGAGTTTAGTTTTTTATGCATTTGCTTTTGATTTGAAGTAAAATAAATATTAAGTTGGGTTTCTTAATCCAAATATGATCTGAGACTAAAAAAATTGAAATATAAGTTATATTTTAATTATAATTTTTAAATTTAATTTGAAAGTCAATTCAAGATAAATTATACATCACAAGTAAGGCAAGTTGACTTGAATTAATTCAGATCAATTCAATTTTTAGATTCCAGGTTACCCAAGTTATGGATTAACTCACCGGATCATATCAGGTTTTATAAATAATGATCTTAATTTTAAAATAACTTAAATATAAAATGATACAAATATTATCTTGATACAATTGTATTTATGAAACACGTTATTCAAATTTCAGCTCAAATTGAATTAAGTAATATTTTGGTGTCATAATGGGAAGAAAATTGAAGAGGTTGTCTCCAAAATTAATATTGAGCCAAAATTAACCAGAAGTTGAGAGTTAATAACTGATTTGTGAAGTGCATAATACATTGGGGACTGCTTTGTAGTTCTCCTTTTTATATTTACTATCTTGTTGTTATTATTATTGTTATTAAAAATGAATTATCATTGTTGTGTCAGGATTTGACACGTCTCAATCTAACTTTAGTTTCCGACGTGACTTATTATTGCAGTCCTCCGCATACCGCTCTCC
>Ga0325401_1007495_pt1 | contig 10597 bp, 9 predicted proteins | sample PopdelMetagenome_FD_205666 | JGI IMG/M metagenome (GOLD analysis project Ga0325401, IMG submission 205666) | Populus deltoides microbial communities from Bellville, Georgia, United States - Xylem-PdKOR-R2 | ecosystem: Host-associated > Plants > Phyllosphere > Stem > Wood/Secondary xylem | place...
AAATAATTTAATGAGATAAAATCTTCTGTTTTCAATTAAAATGTACAACTAATGCCATATATACAATTTGTATTTAAAAATATAAATATAATAACTAGAAAGAATAGTATTAATATTAACAAAAAAACTAAAAAAGGTGGTATTTTTTTATCTTTTATTTTTTTATTATGAATTTTTTTCCAATTTCATCATTCAATAATGATTTAATTGAGAATTATACTTTATAATTTATTTTGATTTGTTTTCTAAGAAGTTATCCTAAGTTTAGCGGGTTTATTTTTCAGTTTATTTCTATGATTTTATCTCAATCTTATAACATAGGTTGTTGTTACCCATTTTTTGGGGCTCCACGTAAGTAAAAAAAGGAAAAAGAGAAAATAAAAAAAATAATGGAAGAAAATAAAAAATATAAAGCCCAAGATGAACGTTTCTTAATTCAGCTGAAAAGTAAGGATGCACACTGTTAAAGTGTTTCCATACTTTACCATCAGAAAGATGCATCATCACTCCATCAACCGCATCATGTCATTGGTGACATGAATAACCTATGTAATCTAGGTGTGATTGAGAAGTATCTAAGTTTTTTATTTGCTACAAAAGTCTTCCCCCTGCTAATTCTGAGTTTATAATGGGAATGCCCACATGTCTTGCTCTTAGTCAACTTAGCATTTTCAAGGTAGTATAATATATATAAGTTTGTACACATGTTAATTTTCTAGTATCCTAGACTGAAGGGTTTCATCATGGACTTAACAGCATGGAAGTACTCCTTTAGCCTGTTCCCTTAAGATAAAATGCTTCTTATCCATTCGACAATTCTATCATAACCGGCCTCACTCACCTCATAATCAGACTTGATGGTAAACACTTGTGCAACGACCAATAATTTACTATGATTTGAGTAGCCACCCATAATGGTTCGTCAGAATCTTTCAAAAGATAAAAAAACCTTGTCGCATCTACATTAGGTTCTTCATCTATAATTGAACATTAACCGGCATGATCCTGATTCATTCTCACTGCATCCATAATCATAGTCCTATAAGGATTATTGTTGTCAGTTTCAACTCATGCACATTGCTAGCACTAGAAGTTGACTCAACCATCCTTTCTACCATGTTCTCGTGAGGAATAAATGGTTCTCCATGTGCATATCAACACAGGTATTTCTCCACCTTTTGTATAGAAAATGCATCGTTACAACATCTGGATAGAGAAACTTTTTATTTTGACACCTCTTACATGAACACCTAATACCGCCTCCACTAATATTTCTCGGAATATATGTTGTATAATTAATAAAACCCTGAATCCTATTACAATAATTCATCATATGCAATCCTTGGCATGAATCATTGTACATCCATGAACGATCATCCATTACTTTTATTGAACATATATATATATATATATATATATATATATATATATATAGGTTCAATAAACATCCATGAACCTATATATATATATATTCATGGATGTTTATTATATATATCAAATAATGATGACAACAATATGTATTAATTAACTATGTTAAGTCAATAATCAACCTACTTTCATACTTCTCTTGATTCATTATCAATTATCTATGTACATATAAATTTGTACATATTAATTTACAGAAATTATAACTCGGCAATAAAATTAACAAAATATAAAACGGACCCGTTAAACAAGTCACAATTTATATCATCACAACACACCTAAGTTAGTAATTTGACATAAGTTTACAATTTACAAACAAATACAATTTTAGAAAATCTAAAATAAACCATAACATGTACAAAATCATGTATCCACACAACAAGTTTGTTAGAGAAAAAAAATAAAACAAGTAAACACCCAAACAAAATACATATTCTACAAAAAATATGCAATACAAAAATTGACATTTCAAAATTGTGTTCAAATTTAAAAAATAATAGATTTACTTACTTGAAATGGAAAAACCGCAATAAAATTGTTGTTATGACTAGAAATGGGGAGGAGAGGGTCGATCAACTCATATATATTAACCATTACTGATAGAATTACCGATGGACTGTTTTCATCTGTCAATCCATCGACAATTTTGTCGGTATAAATGGCATGTCATTGTTTGAATTTATATATTTGAATCCAACTGTAATTTCATTGGTAAAAGCATTCACAGAAAATTACACGTCATTGTGCTTTTTGGATTTTTTAAATTCCTTTTTTTAATCTTGATGTTTGAAAAAGATTGTGTTAAGTTTTATCCTTAGCCCACAAAAGAATTGATTTTAATCTTGGACCTAGAAAAAAATTGAGATGGTTTGATCCTTAACTTGTAAAATGATTGAGTTTAATCTTGAACTCGTAAAAAGAATGTGTAATCGGTTTGGCTCACATATTAAGTAGACCGCGTGTTATAGTGAATACTTGAACATAGGCTTAAGGAGTGAAGTAGGTCATTTTTCAAATCACTATGAAATTGGTATGTCTCTCTTTATCCTTATCTCTTTAATTTATGCATCTTAATATTAATTGTTGATTCCAACATCATTAAAGAGTTTGATATTAATTTAGGTTATCTTGGGCTCATTGAAGATTAATTTTTGAAGTGTTAGAATTATTCCGCAAAGCCCTAGTTCACCGCCCTTTTAGACTTTTTTAAATCTTTCACCTCTATTGCTAGTCTTGAACTTTTGCGTTTTAGAAGTACATCTGACCCATCACCTAAGAGCATCTTTAATGGTAAAAGTCATTTAGAAGATTCAAATTATTAAAATAACATTTTGAATAGTGTAAATATGGTTTTCTTCTTATGTCCACTCCAATAAAAAATGTTATTTAAACAACCAAATTGTATTTTAATATATTTGATATTAATATAACTACTTGTAACTAATTTAATTAATAATTATATAATATAATCATCTTATTAACTATACAATTGATATGAGTAATTTATCATAAATAAATATGAACTAATAAAGCAATATGAAAGTTAAAAGATATAATTTTAAAATTAAAATTTAAACTTTTCAAATAAAAAATTATTTATATGAATATTTTTAATTTTATATTAGACTGTCAGAATTTTCTTTTTTTTAAAAAAAAAATTCAAACTTTGAAAAATATAACCGCCAACATTTTAGATTTTGAAATTTGAAACAAAAAATACATGTATAAAAATGTTCATTTACTTGAACATTTTGTTCTCTCCATCCTTTACTTTTATTTACCTTAAAGTTCATCATGAATCATTCTAATTTCAATTTTTAAGATGAGGAGTCTGCTATGTTTGCCTTCCAAGTTGTTATTGTAGTTGTTGTTGAAAAAAAATTAAATCATCAAAGGTGAAGAATAAAGTCGTGGTTCTATTCTTGGTTACAATGCCATCAATCATAATAGAAAGAAAGGTGAACTAAAACTATATAATGATTATTTTACTGAAAATCTTAAATTCATTAAAAGCCAATTTCGAAATAGGTTTAGGATGAGTCGTTGTCTTTTCCTCCATATAGTGGAAGCTCATAATCCATACTTTATGAAAAGGCCAGGTATTGTTGGTGTTTTTGCTTATCTAGCCTTCATAAGGAAAATATAGCACAAATGATACTTACATATGGCATTCTTGTAGATGTTATTGCTGAATATCTTTGAATTCGAGAAAATACTACAATAAAAAATCTTAGACGTTTCACCAAATCAATTGTAGAAATTTTTAGTGATTGGTATTTGGCTCAACTCCAAGAAGATTTGATCAAACATTTGTAGCAATAATATGGTGACACATTTGTAGCAATAATATGTGACAAGTAGAATCATAAGATTTGAGCTTCTTATTTTATCATGATTTTAAATTAATTTCATGTTGTTCTATTTACCTTTATGATTGTTATATTTTGAGTTAATTAATCATACTTATTTTTGTGTGTTAAAAAAACTTCAAAAAAGTTTCATTAATTGATATCAATATTATAACAAGATATAATTAAACCCTAACCAATTTATTTAAAATAAATAAGAAATTTCAAAGTAATTAATTAAAAATACATTTTCCTAAATAATACATCAATCAAGCTAATTAAAAATTTAAACCCCTTTTTTGCATAATTTTACAACTTTCTATTTTAAAAATAAGCTGCATAAATCGAATCCAACTTAGAAATATCTATTTTCATAATTTGTTCTTTTATCTCAATCTTTAGAAAACAATAATTTTTTTTAGTTTCTAGTTAAAGAAAATCGCAAGATGAGATTTTCAGGTTAACCTCACCAGGGTAGGCTTAGCTCATATATTTAGGTTGGGCCCAACCCAATATATTATTATAATATAATATTAATATATAATATAATTATATATTAAATAAGAAAACAAACAAAAAAATCCAAAAAACCCTTTCAAAAAATTTATGATTTTCTCGCATATTTTTCTATCAATTTTGCTTAGTATTCGTTTGTATTTTTATATTGTAAAGATACAAATCTAGTATTAAAATATCCAATCTTCTCTAAAATGTTGCAAAAAAATTATGTTAAAAAAAAATATGAAAAAATATCTTGTTTTCTTGTATACAGCTAAGTCTCTCAAAATAAAGAAAAACAATCATATCATATTTTCAAATAAAAAAAAGATATGTATTTGCATGCATTTTAAGCTTTAATAACCAGTTTATTAAGGTCATGAAAATTAGGCACATATTTCAAAAATACCAAAAAATATTTTGTTCTCTTTTCATATATGAGATTATAAACTTATACGTAAAACGTCTTTTCAATGTTAAATAAAAGGTAGTTTTTTTTTTAATGTTAGAACGATAAGGTTTTACCTGATAAGATAAGGATCTTTTTATTAAGGATTTTTCTTAAATCTTAGACAAACTAACAATTAGAAAACACGACAATATTTTAGTTTATATTAAACAATACAGTTTACCTTTGGTAGGGCATATTAGGGATGCTAATACCTTCCATTTACACAACTAGTCCATGTGCCCGATCTCTAAGACTAGTTAGGGTTCCTAGTGACCAAAACACTAGGTGGCGACTCTCATTTCCTCTTCCCACTAATAAAGGAGAAGAATTCCTTATCCTGACCATTTCCCCACAATTTCCCGACATCTAAGAGGATTATCATCACAACGCCGCCTATGTGCAACAATAGCTTGTTGCTCTATCATAACTTTCCTATCTTGTTTGTTTTATTCCTTAATTTCAACTAGAGTATTATTGAATTGTTGCATGAGATTTATTACAATTTTCTCTCTAATTATCTCTTTTTCTTGTCTACGTTTAGTTCGCTCCTTCGTAGTCTTTTGACAAATTTTCCTATCTTTATAAATCAATAGTTTTGTATCTTCTCCTAAACAAACATAATTAGGGATAGTTGGATCAGAGGTAAATGGAGTTAATGAAGCAAGACTTGCATTGGCATGATCCTTTTTTTTTACATGTGTTGTTGACTTGCACGCTCATATTTTTATTTGGGTTTATTTATTAAAATAGCCCAACAATATTCAAATTAAAATTGTTTGCCAACGCAAAAAACATTCATTTGCTAAGCATCATTAATCTTGTAAGGAATTAAAAAAATATGATAATATATATATATATATATATTAAATAATTTAAAATGTATAAATATTAAAATTACCCTTGATTCTTCGATCATTCCATTTTGATGATGGTTTTCAATTTGGGTAACAAATCCAATGAATTTACCAACTTCTCTATTTATTTCTTGCCATTTACTTGAACAAAGTCATATTTGTTCAACCTACATAATTAATCTTCCTTGGATGAGAAGTTCTTACTCCTTTTTAATGTTGGACAATTAAATTAGAGTATGTAGCGTCATCAATTATTTGATTAGGATCACTTGGTTAAGAGAGAATATCTTCTGACTCACTCATAAAAAAAGTTTATGTGAGAACTAGTTGAGAATAATTAGGAGGCTTAACCTATTGGTTAGCTAATATTTTCTATATATATGTGTGTGTGTGCGTGGGGGGGGGGCAATATACAATAGTAATGGTGGAGATTATAATACAAGAGTATAACTATAATATTTTCTATATAGTATGCCTATAATATTTCCTATATAGATACATTCTATAATATGCCCCCTCAAGTTGAGGGTAGAGGATCGACCTGAAACTTGAATCGAAAAGTAGTAAACAGAGTAGTAGGAAGCGGCTTAGTAAGAACATCGACAAGTTGATCATGAAAGGAGGTATAGCAAATCTGAATCTCTTTCTTCGCAACTCTGTCTAATACAAAATGATAGTCAACTTCAATGTGTTTAGCATGAGCATGAAAGATAGGATTTGAAGATAAATAAGTAGCGCCTAGATTATCACACCAAATAGTAGGAGTAAAAGCAGTATGAATCTGCAGATCCCTCAATAGATACTGAAGCTAGATAACCCCAGCAGTGTCATCTGCCAAGGCTTTATACTCAACCTTGGTGGAGGAGCAAGCAACTATGCATTGCTTGCTTGATTTTCATGAAACCGGCATCTGATAAAAAAAGACAAGATAACCACCCGCAGACTTGTGATCATTAGTACTACCTGCCCAATTTGTATCTATAAAGCCATGTAGAGCAAAAGAGGAACTGCAAGTGATATATAAGCCATAGGTGGTTATACCCCGTAGATAATGCAGAATGCGTTTAACGATGCCCCAATGAGAATTTGTAGGAGCATGCATAAATTGACAAACTTTGTTAACTACAAAACAAATATCTAGTCTCGTAAAGGTGAGATATTAAAAAGCACCCACAATCTAACAAAACTATGTAGGATTAGAAAACAAGGGATCTGACAGTATGGTGACTTTGAAAGTAGAGATAGGAGTATCAACCAGTTTGCAGGAAGTCATACCAGCTCGAGTGAGGATTTTAAGGATATACTTACATTGTCATAACATTATACCCATAACAGTGGATTGAACCTCAATGCCTAAAAAATAGTGAACGATGCCTAAGTCATGAAGCTTGAACTCTAAACTAAGTAACTGTATTAGGCAGTCATGTATAGTAGAGTTACTACCCGTAAGCAGAATGTCATTAACATAAACTAGAAGATATAAGATATCAGCACTAACAGACAAGATAAATAAATAAGTGTCAACCTTGGAAGCATAAAAGCCAATAGAAAGCAAAAAGTCATCAGACGAATGTACCATGCCCGTGAGGCCTATTTTAAACCATATAGAGACTTATGCAATCGGCACACATGAGAGGGAAGAACATAATCAACAAAACCTGGAGGTTATTTCATGTAGACCTCTATGGCAAGAACACCATTTTGGAAGGCATTATGAATATCAAGTTGATGGATCTTCCAATTACGCGAGACCGTAATGGAGAATACTAATCTGATGGTCGCTTGCTTAACAACTGGATTGAAAATTTCAGAATAATCAATGCCTTCTTGCTGAATAAAGCCTCTAGCAACCAAGCGTGCCTTATATGGCTCAACACTGCCATTCATATGGTGCTTTATCCTGTACACCCATCGACTACCAATAACATTCATCGAAGGATGAAAGGGAACCAAGGACCAGGTGTTATTGGAGCATAGGGCCTGAATTTCATCGTGCATAGCACCATGCCACACCTCATACATGTCAGCATCAGAGAATGCAATCGGCTTAGAGGTAGGAGAGGACATTACCTGAGAGATAGGTGCAACAGAGGAGGCTGTAGACACTGTGAAAAGTGCAGTTTTTGGCATCAGTGGGTGAAGAACTATCGAATGCTGACGAGCGGTATACCAATAGGGAGAAGAATCTAAACTAGGAAGTTGCTAAAGCGGATAAAAGGAGATATCAACAAAGAGTTGCAGACATGCAGGGATCTGCCAAAGGACCTGAGTTTGTAGTAGCAGATGAAAGAGAGCCTGTTGCAGAATCTGTGTTGGCTATAGTAATAGATTTGGAAAGATGTATTTTTAAAGTAGGAGAACCTGTTTTTGCATGATGATCATCAGAATAACATGCAGATGGTGACATAAGGGCAAGGCTGTGTGATGGTGGTATGGTGGCAAACAAGGGTGGGAACGGGGGGTTGTTTTTGTGGAGTTTGAGGTATGGTAGAACTGTTAGTAGGGGTGATTGGCGAGTCAGCTAGGTAAGAAACTGGGAAGGTAATCAAGGAGGGCAAGTGTGTAGGCTGAGTAAATGTGGCTGTGGGTGGAGCTATCTGTTCAGATTTGGCAAATGCAAACACATTTACATGAAAACAAACATGACGGGAGACATATATACGTTGAGACGCTAAATCAAGACAATGATAACCAAGATAAGAGGAGTTATTCCCTAAGAACACATATGGAGATGAATGGAAATCTAACTTACGAGCATGGTATGGATGCAAAAAGGGAAAACAAAGACACCCCGTAGAAAATCATAATCAGGAGTACGATTAAACAAACATTAAAAAAGAGACTGATTTTGAAGGATAAGAGTGGGCATGCAATTGATGAGATATTTGATGATTCAAACGCATAATTCCAAAATTGTAACAGGACACTACATTGTCCTAAGAGGGTAAGAACTATTTCAATAATATGATGATGGCGATGCTCAACGCTGCCATTTTGCTCATGTGTATGAGGATAAATTAACCTGTAATGAATACCAAAAGTTTGACAGAAATTGTTTAACTTGCGATATTCACCACCCAATCAATTTGAACATATTTAATTTTATAGGAAAATTGACGCTCAACAATCAGTTGAAAATATTGGAATATAGAAAACACATTGGATTTGGCAACAAAAAGATAATAACATATATATTTTGTATGTGCATCAATAAAGATAACAAAATACCTGCAGAATCGGTCAGAGTTGGAAGATCAGGAGTAACCTGTTGGTTCGCACTAGTATCCGGGAACCAAGTACCTGCAGAAACAGAGCCAATAGTAAGATGAGTAGAAGGCTGGTGACTGCTGTTGTGAAATTGAGCACATTGAGGGGCGGTGTGACCGAAGGAGAAGTAGAGCTGACACTTGATGGTCTGCTCAAAAGGTTGGTGAGTAGGCCACTACTCAGAACCAGCAGACCGTCTGGTCTATTGCCAGTTACCCTTTTTCTAGTCTGCAGGGGTAGAAGAATGAAAACCCATGAAAATCAAACCTATGCTGGTTGTTATACCGACTGCTGTTGGGGCGCCAGTGGCAGCGGGAACAACCTCTGTTACAGTTAAAATAGACCTATGCTGATGCTGGGCAAAGTGAGCAGAGGGCAACATAGATTGTGTGGGTAGCAGAGGTGGATTTGTAGTCATGGATGGAAGAGAAGTCTTGTGCAGAAACTCATGAGTAAGAAGATAGTTATGAAGGTCAGCATATGACAACGGTTCTGCTTTGGTTACGAGACTAGTGATCAAGTCTTTAAACCCACCACTAAGACCATAAAATATATAGAGGTTAAAGTCTTCAAGAGAAAAGGGTTGGCTAGCAGCAGCTAATTCATCAAATAATCACTTAGCGTGCTGCATGCATATAGTAACCGCAGCATCTGCTTGCCGAAGATCTTGAAAAGACCCACGGACCTGCATGATGCCATAATTCAATGGAGAAGTGAGCACTTTCTCAAGAGTGCCAAACACAAGAAGAAGTCTGACAATCTACCACAAAATGCAGGACATCCATGGAGAGAGAGGAGAGTAATGCGCTTAAAATAAGTTGATCATGTTGCTTCCAACGAAGAAAAAAGGGGTTGATTGCCGAAGAAGAACTATCAAAATTATAAAAAACATGAGAGGGAGGACACGACATTGAGCCATTGACAAAGTGGAAAACACTTTGACCAAGAAGATATGGCTTCATCTGCATTCGCCAATAGAGATAGTTGGTGGTCGTAAGCTTCAATGAGACCACTTGATGAGTGTTGGACAATGCAACGATAGAAAGAGTTGTTGTCCCCATGATGTGAAAAGGGATGATAGAAACATAGGAGAAGGAACCATGGTTCTACTCTGCAGGTTAGGGTTGTTGCTGGTGGGAGACAGAACCATAAGCAACAGCTACTGAATGGTTGGCCGGCTGGGTTGTGCCTCTAGTGGTGGGGAAGAAGGTGGCGGTAATAGTAGTAGAGTCCATTTAGGAGAGGGAGAGAGAAGGCCAGCTGCAAGGGAGAGTGGAGTTCTGACGGCAGAAGACTCTGATACCAAGTTGAGAATAATTAGGAGGTTTAACCTATTAGTTAGCCAATCTTTTCTATATATATGTGTAAGGCAATATACAGTAGTAATGGTGGAGATTATAACACCAGAGTATGACTATAAACCTTCAAGTTTAATATTTTTAGAAAAGAAAAAAATGATGTTATGCTCAAGCAAAATGATACAAACAATAGTATGAACATTACATAAGGATAATGTACCCTGATATGACATAAAAAGAATAAGATATAACCCGGAACTGAAATAATAAGTAAAATAAGACTTTACTTTGGAAATAGAACAAACACATAAAAGACAACCAAGATATAGGAATGGTATGATGCCACTTGAGTAAAGTCCTTTTCAAATATAAGCAGAAGCCACTCACACAATTCAAGAAATGTAGAGCATAAAATCCAAGAAGAAAAAAAAAAGGACGACTAGATAAAATCCAAGA
>Ga0325401_1007497_pt1 | contig 10596 bp, 14 predicted proteins | sample PopdelMetagenome_FD_205666 | JGI IMG/M metagenome (GOLD analysis project Ga0325401, IMG submission 205666) | Populus deltoides microbial communities from Bellville, Georgia, United States - Xylem-PdKOR-R2 | ecosystem: Host-associated > Plants > Phyllosphere > Stem > Wood/Secondary xylem | place...
CGTCGTTTACTCTAGCTTTGCTTACCAAGGGTTGCCCACTATAGAGCAAGGACAGCTCCGCCTAAACTTGAGTTTGAAGGTTTTTGTAGTGCGCAGTGCTTCGTGGGTTTCAGCTACGGGGCGTGACGCATACAACCTAAACCACGAGCAACGCCACTTCGACATTGTGAAGCTAGTAGTTGAGCGTTACAAACGACGCATTAAAACGGATCCACTCATCAACGTCGATTATTACCAAGGCAACTTGCAGTATCAGTACCTAGAGGCGTTCCGGGAAATGAATCGGTTGCAAGATCAATACGACGCGGAAACTCACGGCAACCCAACGGCGCAGGAGCGCTGGAACCACGCCATCGACGAGGAACTGCGCGCATTTGGCGTAAAAGCTAGGTCGTAGTAACCTAGCTTTTACGGCTGCTCAATCTCTATTTACCAAACGACGTATGACGACGGCGCTGTACGGGAGTCGTGTGTGTTTTGCGCTTGCGCGACCGACGGAACAGACGCGAACGGTGCCGCCGTTTGGAGCCACGATATACTTTGTAGCTAGGCCGGTGCACATACACCCGACCTTTTGCTTTTGCGCGGGCATAAGGAGTACCGGGTCCCGCCTCTAATGATTGGGGTAAGAACCAAAGAAGAGCACAGAATAGCAGCAGAACCTTATACATGTTTAAAGAGGTAGGATTTTTACCCCAACGCAAAAGGCATACCCAACCGCGTGGCGTAGGTTTTTCTCTTGCACAATCGAGTAAGTAATCATCCTCTTGCGCTACGAGCCCTTATAGCAGCCTCGATAGCTATTTCTCTCAATTTCTTGCATTGAGTAGTGTATAGCTAGCAGCAATACCGTATTTAAGCGGTTGAACGATAGATTATACTCGATGAATGAAAAATATAATTTTTCTTATTAAAAATTTAACAAACAAATCATTTATCAGACAATTATCTAAGTTTATAGTGTATAACTTGCTAATAAACAACAGTCTATTATTAAGCGTCGGGAATACTACAGATAAAGTCAAAAATTTAGATTAGGATATTTTTGTTTTTATAAACGGCTTTTGTATTATTGTTATATGATGACTTTCCTGCTAATCCTGGCCACTTCTTACTGGACATATTGTAGCCTATTTTCCCTGGTCGTGCTAGTTGCACTGTTCTTGGAGAAGAAAAAGCTGGACCGTGGTGTGCACGCATCAATGCAGCAGGAAGTGTGGCAGCATCATACTCCAGAGCTTACTGAGGAAGAATTGAACTACTCTCTAGAACGAGTATACGTTTGCAAATAGCTAGCCTATGCCTTACAGCTGACGCTTCAAAAACCAACTGACCGGTTTGCCTCCTTTGTGTGCAAATCGGTCAGTTGGTTTTTGTGCGTTATAGAAAGTTAGGTTTACTTATCGGCGGCCTCTTAACAAGTGTTTGGGGCTTCCCTGATAAAACTATCTGTCCGGGTCAGTGGTATTCGCATAGACTAATTTTGCAGAACGGCTTTCCTCTATGCGCACCATCAAGCAACAACACCGGGCCATCAGCGCCCCCATCAGCGACCTGATAACGTACCGGGCCTTGCCGACTCAGTCGGTAGAGCATCTTGACCCTTTCCTTTTTCTGAATCATCACGGCCCGCAGCACTACTCACCCAATAATCGGGGATTGCCTTTCGGTCCACACCCGCATCGTGGTTTCGAAACGGTCACCTTTATTCTGGCCGGTGACATCATGCACCAAGATACGGGTGGGCACGAAAGCATTATTGAGGCTGGTGGTATTCAATGGATGACGGCAGGCAGTGGGCTAATTCACGCGGAAGTGTCGTCGCCGGCTTTCAAGCGTACGGGCGGCGACCTGGAAATTCTACAGTTGTGGGTGAACTTACCCGCGAAGGATAAGCTCACCGAGCCCCGCTACATTGGATTGCAGGCGCCTGAAATTCCAACGGTCACGCTCGACGAAGGCCGGGTTCAACTGCATGCCGTTTCGGGTGAGTGGAGCGGTACCCAAGGCGCTATCCAGTCTTTGGCTGCTATTCAGTTGGCTACTATCGATCTACAAGCCGGTGGTCAACTTCACCTCACCATTCCGGCGGAGCACACCATCTTCTTCTATACTATCCGGGGGCAGTTGCGTGTCAATGGCACCGAGACAGGCGCTAGGCAATTAGTCGAGTTTAATTACGATGGCGATGATTTACACATAGAAGCGCTATCGGATGCTGTATTGCTTTTAGGTCACGCACAACCGTTCAACGAGCCCATTGTGGCCTACGGGCCTTTTGTGATGAATACAGCCGAAGAAATCGAGCAGGCGTATCAGGAATACCGCGCGGGCAAGTTCGGAACCTGGAAGGGATAATATGCAACTGATACAAGCAGCGGTTGGGTTAGCCTAATCGTTGCTTGTTTCCCGTATGGTAGTAGTCTTTTGGCTCGATTGGCTACCTATCCTAGGTTAGTTGTCACAAGCGAGCTATTCAACACAGCCCTTCGTAGATTGCTGTTGGTGTTACTACTATTCAACGACCAAGCGCTCGTCAGTAAAGTATTTCCAACGCCCGACCAAAACACGCATGCGCAAAAAGCTAGCTTGTATAATAAGCTAGCTCCTCACTAGAGTCGGGCCCAGCTTACGCTGGGCGTTGGTATTTGGAGGGTGGATACTGCGGGTCCAAGTCACGTAGCGTATTGCGGAGCGCATGCGCCACGAAATACGTTTTATACCAGTTCTGATCAGCGGGCACGAGGTGCCATGGGCATGTTTCAGGACTACAGTGCTTGAACACATCTTCGTATACTTCGCGGTAATGGGGCCACTGCTTAGCTTTGTCCTCGTCGCCGGCTTCGTATTTCCACTGCTTCGAGGGGTCGCTTACGCGCTCCGCGAGTCGTTTGCGCTGCGTTTCCTCTGACACGTGTAAGTAAAACTTCAGTATCGTCGTGCCCGCATCTTGCAGCAGCTTCTCAAAAGCGTTGATATGGGCGAAGCGCCGCTTGGCTTCTTTATCACCGATGAGCCCCGTGACGCGCGTAACAAGCACGTCTTCGTAGTGCGACCGGTTAAAGATTTGGATCATGCCTTTCTTAGGCGTCTGGGCGTGGATGCGCCACAAGAAGTCGTGGGCTAGCTCCTCCTTTGTTGGCTCCTTGAAGGAATGTACCGTGATACCCTGCGGATTGAGGCCACTGAATACTTTTCGAATCAGGCCATCTTTGCCGCTGGCATCCATGCCTTGAAGCACCACCAACACGCTTCGCTGGTTTTCTGCGTAAAGCCGTTCCTGAAGCTCTACCAACTCCTGCCGAATTTGCTCGGTTTCGCGGATGGTAGCTTCTTTATGACAATCCTTGGGAGAACGGGTAGAGACTTTAAGCAGGTCGAGGGAATCGGGCGTCTTCATAGGGTAAGATGGAGGGAAAGGTTTTACAGTACGCATCCTATTCGTAAAGGATCATCTTGCACTGAGCTTCTATGAAGGGTACTCAAACAGTTCAGTTAGTTTCTGCTTGTGCAACTTGCGTTCTTTTCACTTTCACCCTCTTTTTTATGCCCGAAACTGACCTTACGACTCCTGCACTCGTCGCAAAAATTGCCCAGTCCGAAACGCGTATCTTCAAAGCGGTATTTCCTAACACCACCAACCACTACGACACGCTATTCGGTGGTACTACCTTGCTGATGATGGATGAAGTGGCCTTTATTACGGCCACGCGCTTCAGTCGCCTGAAAATGGTCACAGTTTCTTCTGAGCGCGTCGACTTCACTCACCCTATTCCTGGTGGGACGCTTGTGGAGTTGATTGGCAAAGTAGTGCGCGTAGGTAGCACTAGCCTGCAAGTACGCGTGGAGTTGTTCGTTGAGCAGATGTACTCTGAAGAGCGGGAAAAAGCCGTAACGGGCTTGTTCACGTTTGTTGCCATCGACCAAGACAAGAAGCCAGTGCGCATTCTTGCTTAGCTGAAAAGCCCCTCCGTTGCTCAGCTCGGAGGGGCTTCTGCTTGTACAAGCATCACTTTTTGCGCTAGAACTTGAAGTGCTACTTATCGGGCGTAAGCTAGCTTTTAGGCGGTTTGCTGACGTCGCGACCTCAGTTGCCGATAATTTCTAGTTTTAAACTTATTCGTGAATTAATCTATCATCTTAACTTTGTCTAATTTTAAATATTTTACATCCTACATTAGCGCATTGCGTTACAAGTCGTACTAAATGCCCTTAGCGTTTCCATTCATAACATAAATCATTCACTATAATATATAATAATTATACTATATTTGTCTTACAGAGTTTGCTGATAATGAAATTATTCAACCCAGCAGACTCATCTTGTTGTAGCCTATAGAACCGCAAAACACATTTTCAACTGCTACCTGTCGTCATGTTGCTCTCTTTGCTACTCAGCAAATCTTCCAGGGAACGTGACATCAGGCACTGGAGTACCCGCTTGCCCGTCCTACGCTCTTTTGCCCTGCCCTATTTAGTACCACCTATTTGGTTTACGCAACATCAATGGATCAGCACCGCCCGTTTTCCATCCCGGATGCTTCTCCGGCGGATGTGCGGCCGCCGCTGGGAGCCCTCAAGCCGCCATCGACGGCTACATCTGCCGGCTCCCACACGTCCGGTCATTACTTTGCTTCCGTTTCCGGCTCCCTGGCCGAACAGCTAGCTCGTAGCCAAGCAGCCTTGGCGCAGGCTGAGCAACGCAACATAGAGTTGCAGCGGGCGCTGGATGATGCTACGTATGCGGCCCAAACGGCCAACGCTCGGCTCGCCACGTTCGCTAGCTACCTCCCCGAAGGATTGCTGCTGGTAGATCCGCGGGGTACTGTTGCGCTCATCAATGACCATTGCTGTAACCTATTTGGTTTGCCGTTGCCAGCTAGCAACTGGCTTGGCTACTCCATTCGCAACATTGCCAACTGGCTGCAGGAGCAAACAGCTGACCCCACTGCCTTTCAAAGCAATGTGCAGCAGCACTGGCAAAATGGCCAAGCCTTGCTAGGGCAAGAGTTGCACATGCATGACGGCCGCACCTTAGCGTGGGACTACCTGCCAACCAGCGAAACGGCGCAAGGAGTAGTGGCCTCTATCGGCTTTCTGCTGCGTCTGCGCGATGTCACGGAGACGTATCGGCAGCGGGAGCAGCAGCAACAGGAGCGGGCATTTTATGAAACGCTGCTGAGCCATTTGCCCGCTGAAGTTTTTGCAGCTGATGCGGCGGGGCAGTTTGTGTTTTTGAATGCCCAAGCTACCGCCGAGCCGCAGCTGCGCGAGGGACTACTCACAGGTCAGTCGGCAAGCCACCCGGCGGAAGCACTGCAGCGCCGCGCCTATTACCAGCAGGTGACTGCTACGGGCGCGCCCGTGCAATGGCTAGAAAAGCTGACCGATGCCGATACATCGCGCTATTTGCTTCGCAGCTTATATCCGGTCAAAGATGAACACGGCACGCTCCAGCTGATTGTGGGCCATAGCGTGGACGTTACGTCGCAGGAAGAGCCCCGGCAACAGCTGCTGGAGCAGAGCGCTTTTTACCAAACCATTCTCAACTCCATTCCCGCCGACCTAGCCGTGTTCGATGCGGGACACCGCTACCAGTACGTTAATCAACAAGCCGGCCGGGGCCCCGAGCTACGTGAATGGCTTATCGGAAAAGACGATTTTCAGTACTTTCTGCGCCAACAGCGTAGCCGCACGATGGCGGAGCAACGGTACTTCCTGTTTGAAGAAGCCGTGCGAAACCGGCGGCAAACAAGCTGGGAAGAAACCACTACTCGCCCTGATGGTGCGCTCAGCTACTGGCAGTACTATTACTACCCCGTTTTTGGCTCCGATGGCAGCTTGGAAATGATGATTGGCTACGGCACTGATATTACGGCCCGCCGCCAAGCTGAAGACCGTATCCGGGCCAGTGAGCACCGGGTGCGCGCCCTGCTGACGGCCTTGCCCGATACTATCTTGGTGACGAGTCGCATGGGCTTTGTGCACGACGCGAAGCTAGGTGACGATTCTTTGCTCAGTCAAGCTGCTGACCAACTCATTGGGAATCACTTAACTGACGTGTTGCCGCCTCTAGCGATGGAGCCCGTATCGGCGAGCTTAACGGAAATGCTTCGTACAGGCCAGCGCACCGAAACCTCGTTTGAGCTTCCGCAGGCCGATGGCACTCGGCTGCTGTATCAAGTACGCTGCACCCCCCTCGACACGGAAGAAGCGCTGCTCGTACTCACGCCCCGTAAGCTCCCCTTACTGCTAGGTAGCACCACCTCGACGCTACCTAGCTAATAAGGTTCTTAATTCTATTACTGAGATAGTAAACGAATTCATATGTAGCTCAACAGCTGTATTTTATGAAACCTAGTAGTCGGTAAAATAGTAAAATTAGGCATCAGTTGACACCCTGTTTTACACGTTAAACTACCTACTTACCATGGCTATCCAGAAGTATCAGGATTCGTTTTCCGACATGATGCCGGGAAGTTTCAGCTCCATGCTCGACCGCTTCTTCAGCGACTCGCTAGCCTCGCGGGGTCGCGTAGCTAGCTTCTCGCCCCAAGTAGACGCTTACGAAACCGAGAAGGGCTATGAAATTGAAGCTGCCCTTCCTGGTATAAAGCGTGAAGACATCAAAGTTGACTTTCACCAAGGCCGCTTGACCATTGCCGGCGAACGACAGTTCCGCAACGAGCAAAACCAGCGGCGCTACCACGTAGTGGAAAGCTCCTATGGTTCGTTTAGTCGGTCGTTTCAGCTTCCCGACACGGTTGATCCGAGCAAGATCGAAGCGTCGTTTGAAGATGGCGTGCTGCATATAATAGTGCCGAAGGACGAGCAGAAAACGATGCGCCACCAAATTCAGGTTCGTGGCGGACAAAATAGCAGTCAAAGCGGTCAGCTCTCTGACCGTGTCGGGCAGCAAGCCACTGATATTCCGATACAAGACGGCTCTACTCAACACAACGGAGATGCTAGCTCGTTTAACAGTATAACAAACCAGTCTGGCCGCTCCGCTGAACAGAGCAGTGCAGGAAACGACTTGCAGGGCTCGGGCGTGGGTTCCTAAACTAGCTTTTCTGGTTAGATATCTTCAAGCAAAAGGCACTCAACTCGGGTGCCTTTTGTTATGCATATACCCCTAAATTCTCCTGGATTAGGTGTGGAATGAGTGTTTTATCAATGCATGTCATTTTGGCTACAGCCTTGCGGTTTGCAGCCGAACTAGCCGACAATATGACACGATAATCCGCAAAAAAGACCGATTAATAGGTTGGTACGTCGTTTGATTTTAAGTACTTACCAATCACAAGAGAAGAAAGCCATGAAGTTGATAAGCCAAGAATTCATCCGCAACATTGCTCCGCAACTCGACCTGCTTAACACGCTAGGTGGTGGTACGGCTCAAGCAATGCTGCGTGTCGATAAGCGCGATAAAGGCGTCGTGGTACGCGTGGCCGTTCCGTCGGTTAGCCCCGAGAACTTCCACGTGGTACTCAACAACAACCGCCTGACTGTCTATTGCGAGTATCGTCATCAGCCTGGCGATCAGTTGGCCGCTCCGCTGTTTGCCCAAACGCTGGATATGCCTGCTAACCTCGACCTAGCTCGCATTGATGCGGTGCATGAGGAAAACGAATTGCGCGTGCGCATTCCGTACAAAGATCCTGCAAGCCAACAGCGCGAAATTGAAATCAAGCAGCGCTAAGCCGCTCTTCATTTATATACATAACGCCGGGACCGACCGGCCCTTTGGTCTCACTACAGCCACTGCCCCGCAGTGGCTTTTTTATTTTATAGCGAGCCGCCATGTTCTCATCCGAACAAAGGAATAAGCAGCAGGAAGCCCATGAGCAGAGCTAGGTAGAACCACCCCATCACCTGCCCCCGATAACGCCGAGGCAGGCGGTTGCTGAGCACGAGCACGGCCACTACTACCAAGAATAAGTGCAGCAATAGGAAAACCACCGTTTTGACCCAATTGCTGACAATGGTGTTTTCGGGCTGCATCTGGTCGGGCATGCCTAGCCCTGACGTAGCGAAGCGCAGCAGGTAATACGCCGCCGTTTCGAAAGCGAGAAAGAGTACCAAGCCAACCAACAAGGCCGTCCCGCTCGATTTCTGTGCTACGTCAGCCATAAGTGAATTAGTGTGATAGTAAACGGGTGGTATTGCTTCTTATAGCGCGCGTGGCAGAACGCACACCTAGGTTTTACTGAGCGCCTTGTTTTCGCAGCAGCTCCTCGGTACGAGTCTGAATATAAAGGTCTTCCACTTTGGTACGGGCCCAGGGCGTGCGACGCAAGAAGGTGAGGCTCGACTTGATGCTAGGATTCACGGCAAAGCAGTTAATGCGAATACGATGATCCAATTCCACCCAGCCGTAATGCGCGACAAGGTATTCCAGAATCTGCGCCAGCGTCACGCCGTGCAACTCTCGCACGAGGTGGCCGGATTCGTCGCGGACGTCGGATGGGTGAAAGGGGGTAGTCATACGAAGAAATGATAGGCTTATATAAAGGTCCGAAAAAGTACCTAGCCATCGGGATTTTAGCCTATTTTTTCTACTAAAACGGCAGGTTTTGACGAGTAAAAGGTACCAGAGGCGCAGGCTCGTGCGTTATATTTGGGATGGTAAAGCTGATGAACCAACCACGCTCCACTTCCCGCCAACGCGCTTCTACACCGCGCCGTTTGCTTCCGCTCGCCTTATTGGTGTTGCTTGTGGCAGGCTTGGCGTACTATGTGCGTCACTGGCGTCAGCTCAACCGTTACGTGCGTCGTACCTACGCCAGCCTGACTAGTAACCGCCTCACGGGCCGCGAAAAAACCCCGCTACTCTCCGGCTACTCCGTACATGGCATCGATGTGTCGTCGTATCAAGGTTTGATTGATTGGCAATTGGTGGCCAATCATCAGGTACAGTTTGCGTTTATCAAAGCCACTGAGGGCGTTACGCTACGCGACCCGCGTTTTCAGCGTAACTGGCAGCGGGCACACGCGGCGGGTATTGTCCGGGGCGCCTACCACTACTTTCAGCCCAACTATAGCGCCGCTAAGCAAGCTAGTCTGTTTGCCCGCACGGTGCCCTTGGTGCCCGGCGACTTGCCACCGGTGCTCGACGTAGAAGCCCCCGAGTTTCACGACGTGGCCAAGATGCGGCGCAACGTGGCTACCTGGCTGCGCCTGATGGAACGGCACTACGGGGTGCGCCCTATCCTCTACTCCAACTATAGCTTTTACCAGCGCCACTTAGCTGGTCATTTCGACAAATACCCCCTGTGGCTGGCCCACTACGAGGTAGCTAGCCCTACGTTGCCGAAAGAAAAGTGGATTATCTGGCAGCACAGCGACGAATCGTACGTGCCTGGTATTCGCGGCGCCGTCGACTTCAACGTGTTCCAAGGCAACTTTCAGAATCTGCTTTCTTTGCGCATCCCGGCCAAAAGATCCGCACCGCGTAACCAATAGCGGCGCTACCTGTTCCCTGGTTTTAGCCGCTCCGCTTAGTTTTCGCCCGCATGACCCTTTTTGCTTCTCTTCGTTACTTCCTGCCGATCGGCGCTTTTTTACTAGCTAGCTGCGGCGCCGGCCGCAATGCTTACACCCAGTCGGGGCAAGCCTCGTACTACGCCGACAAGTTCAACGGCCGCAAAACGGCTAGTGGCGCGCGTTATCGTCCCAGCAAACGAACCGCCGCTCACAATACCCTGCCTTTTGGAACCGTCGTGCGCGTCACTAACACGCGTAATCATCGCTCCGTCAAGGTCAAAATCACCGATCGTGGACCCCACGTGAAAGGCCGCGTAATTGACTTGTCGCGCAAAGCAGCCCGTAAAATTGGGCTGGTGCAGGCTGGTGTGGCCCCCGTGCAACTTAAAGTTGTACATGCTGCGCCCAATGGCCGCTAGTTCGTTTGTTGGAAGCTAGCTTAGCTTCTGTCTTTTTCTCCTCTCTTTCTGCTTACGCTGATGCGCATTCGTAAAAAAGTAACCTGGAGTGTTCCGGCTTCCACCACACGGTTTGCCGCCCTCGGCTTGTTCGTCAAAGCCGCCGAAGCCCAAGGCTGGACCGAAGCGGAAATTCAATTTGTGATGGACGAAGTAGTGGAGGCCCGCGACGACGCCGAGGCCACTGCCATTTTGCAAGACTACACCCAACGCTAAGCCACCACAGACGCCATTCAACGAAAAGCCCCGCTGGCACCTCGACCTAGGTCGAGGTGCCAGCGGGGCTTTTCTGGTAGCCTAGGTTACTTCTTCTTTTTCTTGCCTTTGCCCGGTTGCTCTTTGCTAGCCATCATCAGGCTGTCTTGCTCGGCTTTCATGGCGGCGGTAGTTAGCCGGCCGCTTAAGGAGAGCATGTCGCCTTCCTTCAGCGTGACGCTGGAGCCATTCGTCATGGTCACGGCGCCGGCCGGGCTGATTTTAGTGCCGTTGGTGAGCGTCATTTCTTGCGTGAGAGGGGTAGTGAGGCCCTGCTGAGTGACTAGGAGCTTGCCTTCTTTCACGGTTACACCATCTTTCATGGTGGCCCCATTGCTGACCATGCGCGGCTTGGGAGCAGCTGGCTTGCGCGGGGGTACTTTAGTTTGAGCTTGCG
>Ga0325401_1007499_pt1 | contig 10591 bp, 7 predicted proteins | sample PopdelMetagenome_FD_205666 | JGI IMG/M metagenome (GOLD analysis project Ga0325401, IMG submission 205666) | Populus deltoides microbial communities from Bellville, Georgia, United States - Xylem-PdKOR-R2 | ecosystem: Host-associated > Plants > Phyllosphere > Stem > Wood/Secondary xylem | place...
CCCCCCAAAACTGTCTGTATATTATTCACATGAGATAAAGTTCATCACTCACCAACATGTCCTTTGTTTTTTTTTTTTTTAACCATGAGCGTCTAAAACAGTTTATATGCGAGGTTCTAAAATTAAATATTATATAAATCTTTGATGATTTTAAAATTTATAATACTTAAATCGGTGACTCTTGAAAAGCAAAGTTAAAATTAACATGTCCTTGTTTTTGAACATTAGAGCAATAACATTAAAAAGTAAAATATAGGCTTATAAGTCAACTTAATTAATCAATTTTAAATTTAATTCACAAAAACTTTATTTTTTTTTCTAGAATCCATAATCTTAAATCTTTATATTTTTAAAATCAATAATTAACACAAATTAATATAAATTATATTAAATGATAAGGAAAAAATATGTAATATACATTTACATGTTGAGCGTGGATGGTAATGGTTCTGGTGAACCTACTTTGTGGTGGGGAGAGAGGTAAGGTATAGTCTTGTGGTGGATGCAGGGTTGTTTCGTGATGGGAAGAAAAAGGAGAGTTTGCGGACAGAAAAAAAATATGGAAAGAAAGAGAAAAATTAGGTATGAACTAGATACATTACCCGCGCTACACTGCTACAGGGCATTATTTTTCAACGTACATGAATATAAATTAGAGTGGTGTTTTATTGGGGGAAAATAAAAGCAACCATAAAATGAAACTTCATTATATATCATTTGACCAACAAAACCCAAAATTATCATTTACGATATGAGAAAGAAATCCTACAACTACCTTAAGATTGGAGAAGTTGGCACACAAAAGATTGATAGAAAAAAACAACTTTTGCAACATTCCATCCAAAACTCTGAAACCTCCATGGTGTGCAAAAAAAACTGCAAACTGTTCTGCAACAAAGAAAGTTAAGATCACAACAAAAGTGTTTGTTAAGAAACAGTGTATGGTTACACACGACACTGCTAAAATACTGGAAAGGTTGGATGATCAATGATCCTGCAGCAAAGAAATCGCATCAGCATTTTTTCATTTACACAAACAATTTGAACATAAATGAGCAAACTTTAATACAGTGAAATATAGCAAGAGAATAGTAAATTGAGAGGATAAGCATCAAAATCAAGTGTATGTCAATGGAGAAAAAAACATAACCAATACCCCCTAATAAGCCATAAGGAAAGGTAAAAGGCGTGGGAAAAAAAGGCGGGATACAATGGTTGAAACTTAGCTGTTAAATTTTCTTTTCACAGTAAAACTTAACGTATGAAAAGATAACCAAACATGCATGAAAAGGTTGTTCCATCTTCTCCATCACATGAATGACAAACTAAATGAACATGAAAGATTTAAGTATAGCAAACATAGTAAAAAAAACACAAAAGAAACTTATGACAGTCCATAATCCAACACAATAACCAACATCCCAAGGCATGAGCATGAATAGATGAAAAAAAAATGGAAAACATGCATAAATGGTAAGGAAAACAGATGCTGCAGATGTGGCAGCATTTCAAAAGTCTCAATCAAACCTCAAGCAAGTGTAAAGTCATCCTAGCAGAACACATAATGTTTTATAATTATTATAACTAAAATACACACTAAAAAAAAATAGCCATGCACAAATGGATAGGGAGGTTGACATCTATAAAAATCTATAAAAGAATTGAAGCAACTTAAAGATAGCGAGATCAATCTAAAAAAGAGCGTTGTAATAGAAAGTAGGGAAAAATAGAAAAATCGAATTAATAGACAGAGAGAATGGATGGGAAGCTTAGAAACAACATCGCAAGTAAAATATGAACATCAAAAAAGGAAAAAGAAAATGAAGAATCACAAATGTTAAAAAAAAAACTAAGAAAATAACAAAAGGAAACAAAAGATTAAGGTGGAAAAGAAATTGCTTGAACATACCTTGACGAAAGGGAGTGAAAGCGGCCAAAAACACCTGTTGCATATCCCTTAACTAAGCTGTGGACGCTGTTAAAACATGGAAAAGGGCACAAGAAATATGTAAAACCATAAAGCTGCAATATAGCATAGGTTGTAGATACGTTGGAATAAGAAAACAATATATGCTAAAATGAGAGAAAAAAACAACCCAAAGAATGAAAAGGGAGCCTACGAACCTATTGCTAGTAGAGAATAATGAAATTGCAATTTGAAGAAATAGTTTCATAAAAGAAAAGGGTTATTGGCTAAAAGCAGACTACCAAACAGAGTCCAAAACTAAAAGAATCAAAGAGCGACGTATAAATGAATATCATTAGCAAAGAAGAAAACCCAACAGCTTAATAAAACCATCATGAAATCAAACAAAATTTGAACCAAAAGACACAGTAGAAAAGCTTATTAAAGAACAGAAAAAGAAGGGGAAAACAAAGCAAAAGATTTCAATTTAACAGAGCAGAAAAATCTCTAAAGACATGTAGGAAAAAAAAGACAAATAAAGCAAGCAAAGAGACAACAACAGAATTCCTTCAACAATTTAGCTTGTATACTCATTAAAAAAATAGTAAAGGTGCTTTTAAGTTGTCTATCCATAGAAGTACAATCTAATAAGTTAGACTTGTAGGAATTCTAGCATTACTCCTCAATTGTACCATGCATTGCTAAAGTCTTCATTTTGACAGGGCAATTAGCTCCCACTCAATAAGCCTGACCAACCACTTATTTCTATATGATGATATGATTTAAACAAAGATTTTTTTGCCAATACATTTATATTATAATTTTAGCTTAAAAATGAAAGCAAAAATTGGAGTTAGATAACAAAATGTTGAACTAGAAGTAATATATGAATAACATCTGGCTAAGAAATTTGAAATCATGATGTAAGATACTTATTTGCAAGAATGGAAAAGAGAGATAGTGAGCAATTTAGGGTTTGAAAAAAAAATATCACCTTTTATCCTAAATTTGCTCTATTAAGAATACATAAGTTAAAAGCTCAAATCACGACCCAAGCAACATTGTCATCCATTAATAGAGTCATACGTGCAGCATCATGCTGGAAGGTGACCAATGATTTCACCTGATTAGCCTAAGAATGTATCAAGTAAAAGGAAAGGGAATAAAAGAAGAAATATATGAATCAAATGAAGAATAACTAACTTCAATGACTATACATTTGAATAAATTTGATACTAGCAAATGCTAACTAGCCAAAGAAAAAAAGTCCAGGATCATTACACTTGAGGAAAGATAAAGCTACATTTGTTAAAAACGCATAATACAATTAATAACTACTTGTCCAATCACATGTATATGCTAAAGAAATTGAGAAAATATTATAACTTTCTTCAATGCAGCCTTGTTAACACTAAAATAGTCTTATAGAAGCACTACTCTTCGAATCATATTTGAGTATCCTTGTTAATAGACCAATCACTCTCTCAACTGGCCTCTTGTAATGCTTTCAACTTCTATATAATATCATGAGATAAGTCCGGGCCATCATAATTTGACATAGTAAAAACAAAAACTTGATTTTGTAATTTTGCAATTGTAAGTACATCACAAACCCCTTTAAATCCCCCTAAAAGAGATTTCTTTCCAACATAATCATTTCCATAACCAAAAACACAATGCAATAATCCATTTTATAGTGCAACAATTCTAACTATGTCTATAAAATAAAGACAGATTATCTAATTAAATATTAACATAAAAAGGTTCATAATTTTTTACAGGCAAGAAATTAAAAAGAAAGGATTTTTACATACCATAAAAGATATTAATTCCTTCGTCAACCTACCAAAAAAACCAACAATCAAACTAAACCCATTAAGATCATTTCACTGGAAAAAAAACCATAAAAAAACAACATATAATCAAGATCGATGACCCAATTAAACATTAAAAAAAAAGTTTTTAATTTCTGACATGCAAGAAATTGAAAAGGAAGGCTTTTTACATACAATAAAAGATATTAATTACTTCTTCAACTTGAAAAAAAATCGAAACAAACACATTAATAAGATTATTTAATTGCAAAAAAAACCAAGAAACAACATGTAGAAAATTTATATTAATTCAAAGAGACCCAGAATAAGAAAATCAAAATTAACAAACTATTTTTTTTCAAGATTTCTCATGAACCAAACAAAAAATTCAATGGGTCTAATGGATGGAGTTTTGGGGCCCCACAACAACCATGCTAGAACTTGCAACACTCAACAATTTGAAAATAAACAGAGGCCCTAAATCCCTGCAACACCCATGCCAGATCCAGTAATACCCAATAATATTAAAATATTAGAGGCCCCAAATCTTGCAACACTCAATAATCTAAAAAAATCAAAAGCCTAACCAAGAACCCAAGCCAAAACCCATCCAAACTCATCAGCTCCTAAGAACTTTGCAATGTTCATAAGAAGAACCATCAGTGCACAAAGACGTTGAAACTGCACACAGAGCCACTAAAATACCCACAATCGAGCTACACCAACAAAGAAACCCTCACCACGCGCTAACAAAGAAACACGTAAGCATATCACCATGCAGCCTCACATCGCGCTAGAAGACCACCGAGAAGCAGAAAAAAACATTGATGGTTATGGGTAGGGAGATGGAATGGTTGCACGGTGGTGTTTGCAAGGTGGATCTGGAACTGTGAACGTGTTCTTTGGCTTGTTTGTGAGGCGTTCTTTGATGCATTTGTGCCAGAAAAAAGAAAGAGATGGGAAAGCTGTAACCTGTCAAAAAAAGATAGGAAGATATATGGCAGGGAGGCTGCCACGTGACTAACGAAACAAATGAAAAAACAGCGAAAGAAAACTGGCCAAAAATTATTGCGAGAACGAATTAAAAATTTAAACAGTAATCCATAGGGATTTTAGACACAATCTACAATGATTTAATGAGCAGTTTTAGTTTTTTTTTAATATTATAATTCACATGCGACTCGCATATGTTTTAGATTATGTTTTTAGGGGTATAGTTTAACTGGTCAGACTCTGAATTTGCTATTTAGAGGTCATCAGTTCGAGTTTCACAAACCTCAGGGTCACTATAGACTGATATGGTTATTAACTTCATGGCTCATGTGATTAGTCGAGGTGCATGTAAGTTGCTCCAGACATTCAGGTTGAAAAAAAAAACATGTTATTTTCTATTTTTCTTATTGTTCTAAAATTCTCCTTTACTTTGGTCTATTGGAAGTTGGGCTATTCTATAGGCTATAACTGTAATGAGTGGAGAACGCTTATTATTAATACACGCTGCCTTATTTTGCTCTATTGTTCCACTACAAGGACATGGACGAACTCTCCTGCTCTCATTTACCGCTCCTCCTTCCCATCATCATCAAACAATCACAACTCCTTGCCCAGATAAACCCCTCCTTAGCCACAAACTCTCTCTGCCCTTTCTTTACCTTATTGTGATGTCATTGATTGTTTTTATCTGGTTCTGGTTATGGAATAATTAAAGGTAGTTGGGTTATGATCCTTCAGGGAACTTGCTTGGACTGGAGGTCGATCCAAAGTCAAGGTCATTCCCAACCGCATCGCTTTTATATAGTCTATTATTTGTTGATTTCTTCCTAATTTTTATCTTTTTTTTTAATTCATCTAAAATATTGATTAGAAATGTTATCTTTTCCAATTCACCTAGACCAAGGTGTTGGTTTGGTCCAAATGGTCAGTACAACAGAGAGATTCCTCGCCCGAGTTGCAGGGAACGAGGCTACAGTCATGTTCTGAGTGTGGAATTGACAAATGTAGATTAATATTAAAATATTGTTATTGTGATATATAATATTTTTTTAGATTTATTTTAAGTATTTATATTCAAAAAATATAAAAAATATTAATTTATTGTCATTTCAATGCAAATATATTTTTAAAAAGCATAAAAAAATAAAAATTTTCAAATTCTCAAATAAATATTAAAAACACGAATAAAATTGGAGAGATGAAATGGTGACTGCACCTTGTCCCTCCTTCCTAGTTGCACTCGTGCATAAAATTGAGCCTGTAGATGCAATTACACACTCGAGTAGTTTTTATTTTTTAATAGTCTGGACAAAAAGTTACCTGCTTTTATGGATAAGCGAAGAAACTAAAAAACTAATTAAATTAAAAAAATCAGGAAAAAAAAGTTAAAAAAACTAAACCGTGAAAAAAACCGATTAAAATTTTGAAAAATTTGACCGGTTCGGTTCGGTTTTGATTTTATAAGTCTAAAATTGAAAAAACCAAACCAAAACCGAAAAAACCTGGAAAAAACTGAGCTAAACTGATTTTTGTCCAAAAAAACTAAACCGAACCGAAACCGGTCGGTTTGAACTGGTTTCGGTTTTTTTTTAAAATTATGTTTGGTTATTTTTTTTTATAAAAATCAAACCAAACCGAAAATGATAACCCCTACCTACTTCTCTGGATGGTTAATTTTAGACAAACTCATAAAATTCCCCAGCCTTCAAGATTAGTCTAGTTTAGGCCCCTGAACTATTTTTTCCTCTTTTCAACTTATCAATTAATTTTTAAACACATTCTTCCATTATTTTTAGTCAACAAAACTATCAAGTAATTACACAAAGTTAAGATGATTTTTCTCTTTCCATAAAAAAATTCTCTAACATCCCTAATTTTTTTATTTTTTTTATTAACATGGTTGTCCAAGTTAGCTTGCGTATATCTCGACTAATCCCACGAGTCCTTAATTAGCACATTTTATAGACAAGACCATATAAAGAAATAAAATATTTATATATTTTTTTCATGGTCTATTCAATATGATGAGAGAGGTTTTAGTAAATTCATGGTTTTCTAATAAAAATAAAGAGAATTTTTCAGATGAATATTTAACTATTTTGTTAACCTAAACTAAAAGAAGAATCTAATTGAGAAATTGATACCTGGGAACTTAATCGAGATAAAATCAGGGATCTAATTGAGATTACCCCAGTAGGATGGGGACTTGTTTCATTTTGGAGGTTTGCGTTTTTCTTTTTCCTTTTCTATTAGCAGTATTTGTTTTGTTCTCATCAGGCCACATATATGGACTGTACGGCCCTGTGAGGTCGGTCGAAACGCAAAAAGGCCAATGAAGCAAAGCCGGCCCAACTAATCCTAAAGGTGACGCCGGCCCAGTAAAACATACTTGTGGCACACTGATCAACAAGTCTACTGATCCTCCCCAGACAAAAAAGTTTCTCTCCGTCTAGGGTTCCTGATTTACCGGACGTAGCCATGGCTATGCAAGCAGGAGTCAGCGTCTCTAGGATCCTCATCCTCGCCGGAGCAGGTAATAACTATTATTAATCGCTGATCATTCATGTATACTTGCACAGCTGTATTTGACTGACCTTTCCTTGCTGTGTTGTTTACAAGGATATACCGGTACGATTATGCTCAAAAACGGTAAATTATCAGAATTATTGGGTGAACTTCAGGTAATTTGTTATTGCATTATTATTATTTGGTTTAAAGAATACCTAGTTTCTCTCTGTTCTGATCTGATAGTTTGCAGCTTAGTTAAATTTACCCTTGTATGTGTTAGCTGAAAATGAGTGGAGATTTATATTTAGTTTTTCTTAATTGAAATAAAATAAAAATTGATTTCTATGTAAATTCTGGTAACTAAATGTGTAATTGTGTTTGATAGTCCTTGACGAAGGGTATGGGAAAATCTGGGGAACAATCTGATGGTGATTCTGACTACTCTGATGCCATTGCCCAACAGGTAATAAGGATTTCCAGTTTAATTTAAATAGTGAATTATATAATATTACACTGCATGTAGTTGCAAATAATTTTCTGTTTTGAAATTCCTTACAGGTGCGTCGGTTAGCAATGGAAGTTCGACAACTGGCCTCTGCACGGCAAATAACAGTTCTCAATGGGAATTCTGGCCAAATGGGTATCCTCTACTGTATTTTATATTTAATGGAAATTTGAACAATCTTTTCTTTTTCCCTTTTCCTTTCAGTACATAACCAGCTTTAGGTTATTTTTTTACTGGCTTGCAAAATGTTGTGTTTTAGGCTTTTGGTACTAGTGATGAACTATTCTTTTGATTATTTCATATGGTGGTTTATTTTCTCATCAGATTTTAATTCCTCCTGCCTGGTACAGGTAACCTCACTGGTCTTATAGCTCCAGCTGCCACCTTGGGGGCATTGGGTTATGGGTACATGTGGTGGAAGGTATCTACTTAAATACCATTGCATTATCTTGTGTTTTCTTGTATCAAAACGTCTTTTCATATGCTCAAAACTCTTATTTTTATTATTTATCTTATTTAGTTTTATGTAGCCCTACGATGAAGTTAGGTTCTTTCAGGATGCTAATGTTTTTTCCTTGTTGACAACTAGGGTCTAAAATTCTCAGATTTTATGTACGTAACAAAGCGTAGTATGGCAAGTGCTGTTTCAAACTTGACAAAACATTTGGAGCAAGTATCCGAGGCTCTGTCTGTAAGTGCTGCTTCATTGATGATTTTTTTTGAGGGGTGGGGGCTAGGATGTGGATAATGTGAAAAAGTAGATCACATTGTGCTTCCATTAAGTTATAAATGTGCCAATCCATGTTAAAGAATAAAAGTCGTATGCAACCAGCCAATTGGTGTAGGTGATGAACTTTATTTGCTGTTGATTTTTCCACTGACTAGTTTCCCACTGTGTTTGTGTGGGCAATCTGCTATTCTCTATTTCTAAGTTTTTTTCCTCTTCTTTTTTCTTCTGGATTGGTTACATGAATTCTTGTTGATAATAATCGTGTAAAAGCTGATAGACTTTTTTTTTTCTTGTATTGTGCTATCAGATTAGGCTGCATTTTTAGCAGAATTTTGCATTCCATTGAATTTTTTTGTGTGGATGCAATGGATTCATTTAATTAATAAGCTTGTTTCTTGTTGGAGGAAGGCTTTCCTGGTTTTTTGTTTGTTTTATTTAATGCTAATGTAAAATCATGATAAGTTAGTTTTTAGTAGATAAAGTTTTATGAATATTTTTTGGAAAGGATATTTACACCTCCTAGTAATTAGAAAAGCTTCAATTAGAATTCATACTTCCTAGCATTTGAGAAAGCATGGTTGTCAACCCTCCTAATCATCAGTCAAGTCACCATGCCTTGCTCCACCTAATTGATAGATTTGTATTTTGTACATGTAAGTAGAACACTTGTCAATACTAGACGCTGGTGCTTCCATTTTATTATATTATTATGATATGATTATGATTATGGATCTCATATGATGTATGGTTGGTACCCGTCCCTTTTTTCTTCTTTACAGAGTGTGACATGTGAGACTATAGGGTGAACTCTTCTGAAAATAATTCAAAACATAGCAATCCTCGATTTTATTATGTTGGCATGTCAAGTTATGAGTTGATTATTCTTTTGGCTGGCTGGCTGACATTGTCATGTTTTCCATTTATGCTGTTGTGTTTATGTATATATTCTTTTGCTAGACTGCCAAGACGCATTTAACACAGAGAATACAACTTTTGGATGATAAAATGGAGAGTCAAAAGGAGATCTCAAAGGCAATTCAAAATGACGTAAGAGAATATGTCTCTCTATGCCCCAGCACCTTAATTTGTGAATGAAGGACCAGGTTTATTTGTTTTGATTGACCTCATCATCAAATGTGTGATCCTTAGTTTTGGGAAACTGTATGAAGCTGCATATAGAAGCATTTAAATGCAATAATTGAAATCCTGATTCTGGCTAGCGTTCTTGTTAATTGATACACCTGTTGAAGGATTTGATTTCACTGAAATTGTTTTTCAAGCAGTAAACTTTATTTTATGTACATCTTATGTGCTGAAAGCCTAGTTGCATGTAAACTTTTTTTGTTAATGAATAACCTAGTGTGATATATCAGCTCATTTAGCTATTATTTAGAACTTATTATATCTTCCTTATTAATTGAAAATACAGTCTCACTTTCGACTGATTTCTATGATATTATAGGTAATATAAGGTAATTACAGGGCAGTCCCTTGCAATCCAAACATTTATCTGTGATATGATCCTAACGTGTCTTTTTTTACACAGGTCAATGCTGCCTCTGAAAATCTTACACAAATTGGCTCTGAGTTATGGCAGTTGCAGTGTTTAGTATCTGGTTTGGTAGGGTTTGCCTAATGATAATTCCTCATTTTTTTGGCTTTGCTGGCTCTGACTTTCTTTGTCAATATATATCTCATATTCTCAAACTCACGTATCCGCACACAACCCTATTCATCCGATTGAAGCACCAAAAACACTGACGATGTGCTTTATTAAACCTTCTTATTTGTTCCATTTCCATTTGAAATAGGAAAAGAAGAAAAAAGTTCAATAATAATGAAGGGTTGAAATGGCTCAATTTTTTATTGTAATTGGGTATGTTTGTCTTTGTTTCTCTGTCCCTTATCTGAATTCATTACAATCTGTTCTTTTTGCAGGATGGAAAGATAGGTTCATTGGAGGAGAAACAGGTGAACCAACACTTAAACATAAACATTTTTTCAATTTAAATTGAAAATCATATCTAATTCTATATATCCATGTGTTGCTGGCATTTCTATAACATGCTGAGGTTTGCTGAACATCTTTCCCCATGAAAAGTTTGCATTATCTGGTTTATTTATCTTTTTTTTTT
>Ga0325401_1007502_pt1 | contig 10589 bp, 12 predicted proteins | sample PopdelMetagenome_FD_205666 | JGI IMG/M metagenome (GOLD analysis project Ga0325401, IMG submission 205666) | Populus deltoides microbial communities from Bellville, Georgia, United States - Xylem-PdKOR-R2 | ecosystem: Host-associated > Plants > Phyllosphere > Stem > Wood/Secondary xylem | place...
CGCAGGCGCCCGAGACCACGACGAGCGCGCCCGGGTCGACCGGGTCGCGCACGGCGCGGGCCGCCCGCTCGACCAGCCACCCCTCGTCGCGGGGCAGCACGACCACCCGCTCGGCGCCGACGGCGAGCGCGGCCGCGAAGCCCTCGCCGGTCAGCTCGCTGCGGCTGGCCACCACCACGCCGGGGCGCCGGGGCAGCGCGCGCACCGCGGCGAGGTCGAGCGCGTCGGCGCCCAGCACCACCAGGGGCGCCGACCGGTGCGCCCGGCGCAGCGCGCTGCCGCCGTGGGTCAGCTCGGGGATGGTGCCGGCCGCGGCCAGCAGGTGCAGCAGGTCGTCGACCAGGGCCTCGTCGGCGCTGACCACCAGGGGGTGTTCGTCCACGCAGGCAGTCAGCCCGCTCGCGGCCCCCGGCGGGAGGCCTGCGGAGGATCTGTGGACAACTCGTCGGGGTGTGGACGACGGCGCGCCGGGTGTCGGTGGCCCGTGCTGCCCTTAGCCTCGTGCCCCATGAGCCCCGACGGACCCCGCAGCGCGGTGTTCTTCGACCTGGACAAGACCGTGATCGCCAAGTCCAGCACGCTGGCCTTCGGCCGGCCGTTCTTCCAAGGCGGCCTGATCAACCGGCGCGCGGTGCTCAAGGGTGCCTACGCGCAGTTCGTGTTCTCCCTGGCCGGGGCCGACGCGGTGCAGATGGAGCGCATGCGCGCCCAGATCACCGCGATGTGCACGGGCTGGAGCGTCGACACCGTGCACGAGATCGTCCGGGAGACCCTGCACACCGTCGTCGACCCCCTGGTCTACGCCGAGGCCGTCGATCTGGTCGAGGCGCACAGGGCGGCCGGCCGCGAGGTGGTGATCGTCTCCAGCAGCGGTGCCGAGATGGTCGAGCCGATCGGGGAGATGCTCGGCGTCGACCGGGTGGTCGCCACCCGCATGGTGGTGGTCGAGGGCCGCTACACCGGCGAGATCGAGTTCTACGCCTACGGCGAGGGCAAGGCGCAAGCCATGCGCGAGGTGGCCGCCGAGCGCGGCTACGACCTGGCCGACTGCCACGCCTACTCCGACTCGATCACCGACCTGCCCATGCTGACCGCGGTCGGGCACCCCACGGCGGTCAACCCCGACCGCGGGCTGCGCCGGGCGGCGGCCGAGCGCGGGTGGCCGGTGCTGGAGTTCCGCCGTCCCGTGGCCCTCAGCTCGCGCACCACCCAGCGCGGGCAGGTGGTGACCGGTGCCGCGGTGGGCGTGGGCGCCGCCGTCGCGGGGCTGGCCTGGTACGCCCGGCGGCGGGCGCTGGGCGGCCGGCGGGCGGCGGGCGCGGCCCGCGGGGCCTGATGCCCGGCCCGCTGCGGCACCGCGACCTGCTGGCCCCGCTGTGGCGGGTGGTCGTCGCGTTCCGGCTCGTGGCCTGGGTGCTCGCCGTCGCGGGCTGGTTCCGCGAGCGCGACGACTACCCCGGCACGGTCGCCCCGCTGGCCGTGCTGGCCGCCATGGGGGTCTGGACCGCGGTGGTCACGGTGGCCTACAGCCGCGCCGCCGGCCGCCGGGTGCGCACCACGCTGCTCGACCTGGGCGTCACCGTGCTGCTGCTGGCCGCCACCGTGACCACGCAACCGGCCGGTGCCTTCGGCGAGGGCGCACCGATCGTCACCTCCATCTGGGTGGCCGGGCCCGCCCTGGCCATGGCCCTCGTCCGGGGGCGCGGCGGCGGGCTGGTCGGGGCGCTGGTGGTGTGGGCGGCGGTGACCCTGCTGCGCGGCTACGTGGGTGACCGCGAGGTGTTCAACCTGACGCTGCTGGTGCTGGTCGCCGTCCTGCTGGGGTACGCGGCCACCATCACCCGGGCCGCCGAGCTGGCCGTGCGCGAGGCCGCCGCCGCCCAGGCCGCCGCGGTCGAGCGGGAGCGGCTGGGCCGGGCGGTGCACGACGGCGTGCTGCAGGTGCTCGCCGCGGTGCGCCGGCGCGCGGAGTCCACCGACCAGCTCGCCGACCTGGCGCGGCTGGCCGCCGAGCAGGAGATCGCGCTGCGCGGCCTGCTCACCACCGGTCCCGCGGTGGCCGTCGGCTCGGCCGACCTCGCCACGGCGCTGCGCCTGCTGGCCTCCCCCGACGTCGAGGTCGCGGGGCCGGCCGAGCCGGTCGAGCTGCCGGCGCAGGCCGCGGCCGAGCTCACGGCGGCGGTGCGCGAGGCGCTGGCCAACACCGCCGAGCACGCGGCCGGGGCACGGTCGTGGGTGTCGCTGGAGCCGGCCGACGACGAGGTGGTCGTGGTGGTGCGCGACGACGGCCCGGGCATCCCCGAGGGCCGGCTCACCGCCGCGGTCGACGAGGGGCACCACGGGGTGCGCTCGTCGATCTGCGGCAGGCTGGCCGACCTGGGCGGCACCGCCGTCCTGCACACCGGCCCGGGCCTGGGCACCGAGTGGGAGCTGACGATCCCGAGGGGGACCGACCGATGACGACGGTGATGGTGGTCGACGACCACCCGATGTGGCGCGAGGCCGTGGAGCGCGACCTGGTCGCCCGCGGGTTCGAGGTGGTGGCCACCGCCGGGGACGCCGGGGCCGCGGTGCGCCGGGCGCAGGCGGTGCGGCCCGACGTGGTGGTCATGGACCTGCAGCTGGGCACCGGCTCGGGGGTCGACGCGACGCGCGACGTGGTGGCGGCGCTGCCGGCCACCCGGGTGCTGGTGCTGTCGGCCAGCGCCGAGCAGGCCGACGTGCTGGAGGCGGTGAAGGCCGGTGCGTCGGGCTACCTGGTCAAGTCCTCCTCCGCCGACGAGCTGGCCGACGCGGTGACCCGCACGGCCGCCGGCGACGCGGTGTTCTCCGCCGGGCTGGCCGGTCTGCTGCTCGGTGAGTACCGGCGGCTGCAGTCCGGGCCCGACGACGGTGCTCCTCGGCTGACTGAGCGCGAGACCGAGGTGCTCAAGCTCGTGAGCCGCGGTCTGTCGGCCAAGGCCATCGCCGAACGGCTGGTCCTGAGCCACCGCACGGTCGAGAACCACGTGCAGAACACCCTGCGCAAGCTGCAGCTGCACAACCGGGTCGAGCTCACCCGCTACGCCATCGAGCACGGCCTCGCCGACCCCGACTCTGCATGACCATGCGGCGGCGTGCATAATCTCCAGTCGTGTCCAAGGTACTGACGTCCCTCCCCGTCGGCGAACGCGTCGGCATCGCCTTCTCCGGAGGTCTCGACACCTCCGTGGCGGTCGCCTGGATGCGCGACAAGGGCGCGGTGCCCTGCACGTACACCGCCGACATCGGCCAGTACGACGAGACCGACATCGGCTCGATCCCCGGCCGCGCGGCGCAGTACGGCGCCGAGCTGTCGCGGCTGGTCGACTGCCGCGCCGCCCTCGTCGAGGAGGGCCTGGCCGCGCTGACCTGCGGCGCCTTCCACATCCGCTCGGGCGGGCGGGCCTACTTCAACACCACTCCCCTGGGCCGCGCGGTCACCGGCACCCTGCTGGTGCGCGCGATGCTCGAGGACGGCGTCGGCATCTGGGGCGACGGCTCGACCTTCAAGGGCAACGACATCGAGCGGTTCTACCGCTACGGGCTGTTGGCCAACCCGAGCCTGCGGATCTACAAGCCGTGGCTGGACGCCGACTTCGTCACCGAGCTCGGCGGCCGCAAGGAGATGAGCGAGTGGCTCGTCGCCCACGACCTGCCCTACCGCGACTCCACCGAGAAGGCCTACTCCACCGACGCCAACATCTGGGGCGCCACCCACGAGGCGAAGTCCCTGGAGCACCTCGACGTCCCGCTGGAGGCCGTGCAGCCGATCATGGGCGTGCGGTTCTGGGACCCCGCGGTCGAGATCGCCCCCGAGGACGTCACGATCGGCTTCGAGCGCGGCCGCCCGGTGAGCATCGACGGTGAGCGCTTCGACTCCGACGTCGACCTGGTGCTGGCGGCCAACGCGGTCGGCGGCCGGCACGGGCTGGGCATGAGCGACCAGATCGAGAACCGGATCATCGAGGCCAAGAGCCGCGGGGTCTACGAGGCGCCGGGCATGGCCCTGCTGCACATCGCCTACGAGCGGCTGGTCAACGCCATCCACAACGAGGACACCCTGGAGACCTACCACCGCGAGGGTCGGCGGCTGGGTCGCCTCATGTACGAGGGCCGCTGGCTGGACCCGCAGGGCCTGATGCTGCGCGAGTCGCTGCAGCGCTGGGTCGGCGCGGCGGTCACCGGGCAGGTCACGCTGCGGCTGCGCCGCGGTGAGGACTGGACGATCCTGGACACCCAGGGCCCCTCGTTCAGCTACCACCCCGACAAGCTGTCGATGGAGCGCACGACGGACTCCGCGTTCGGCCCGGTCGACCGCATCGGCCAGCTGACCATGCGCAACCTGGACATCGCCGACTCCCGGTCCAAGCTCGAGCAGTACGCCGCGATCGGCATGCTCGGCTCGCACGCCGACCTGGTGGGCGACCTCGAGGCCGGCGGCGCCGACGCGATCGCCTCCCGCGGGGAGGCCTCCGAGGAGGACCAGATGCTCGACCGCGCCGCCATGGAGGTCGGCACCGACTGAGCAAGGGCCCCCGCGCCCCGCGACCCTGCACGGGGGCCACCGGATACTGCTGCCGTGGCCTTGTCCGTCGCCCTGGGCGTCCTCGCCGGGTTGCTGGTGCTCTACGTCGTGCTGCTCGGTCTGCTGTGGGCCTGGGCGCGCCGGCACCCGGACACGGTGTCGGCGCGCGATGCACTGCGGCTGCTGCCCGACGTCGTCCGGCTGGTGAAGCGGTTGGCCGGCGACGGGTCGCTGCCCCGCGGGGTGCGGACCAGGCTCGGCCTGCTGCTGGTCTACCTGGCCTCGCCGATCGACCTGGTGCCCGACGTCGTGCCGGTGATCGGGTACGCCGACGACGCCGTGGTGGTCGCCCTCGTGCTGCGCTCGGTGGTGCGGGCCGCGGGACCCGACGCGCTGGACCGGCACTGGCCGGGCAGCCCGACCGGCCTGCAGCTGGTGCGCCGGCTGGCCGGGGTCAGCGCCGCAGGGCCTGCCTGACCCGGTCGAGCACCGGCGCGGCGCCGCCCCTGGCCCGCTCCAGCAGCGGCCCGGCCTCCTCCTTCGCCCGGTCGACCAGCGTGGGGACGGCGGCCTGCGGCGAGAACGCCCGCGCGGCGGCGGTCAGCGCAGCCACCTCGTCGGCGGCCAGGTCGAGGTCGGCCGCCGCGGCGTTGAACTCCAGCTGCTCGACGCCGGAGGCCCCGGGGATGGCGACCGTGCGGGGCTGGGCCAGCAACCAGGCCAGCGCCGCCTGCGCGGGGGCGACGTCGTGGGCGTCGGCGACCTCGCGCAGCACGGTGAGCAACGGCTCGACCCGGCGCAGGTTCTCGGTGCCGAACAGCTTGTTCATCGCCCGCACGCCGCCGGGGCGGTGGTCGACGCCGTACTTCCCGCCGAGCAGGCCCTGGGCGAGCGGGCTGTAGGCGATGACCAGCCGGTCGTGGGCCTGCGCGAAGGGCACGAGGTCCTCCAGCGGGCCGGCTGCGGCGAGGGAGAACTCGACCTGGTTGCTGATCACCGGCCGGCCCAGGGCCTCGTCGGCCAGCCGCCACCGGTCGAGGCTGTAGTTCGAGACGCCGACGGCGCCGACGCGGCCCTCGTCGAGCAGCGCGCCCATGCCCTTCATGGTCACGGTGTCCGGGACGACGGGGTTGGGCTGATGCACCTGGTAGAGCGGGATGCGCCGCACCCCGAGGCGCTGCGCGCTGCCCTGCCACGCCTTGCGCACCAGCTTGGGGAACGGGGCGACCGGCAGCACCTTGGAGGCCAGGACGACGTCGCCGCGCTGCTCCCCCAGCGCCGCACCGAGGATGCGCTCGCTCTTGCCGGGCCCGTAGACCTCGGCGGTGTCGAACAGCGTGATGCCCAGCTCGAGGGCCCGCCGGACGATGGCGGTGGCCCCGGCGTCGGCGTAGTCGTCGCCGTAGCCCCACTCGCGGGAGCCGAACTGCCAGGTGCCCAGCCCGATCCGTGAGACCTGACCGAGCCCGTCGACCTCCAGTGAACGCATGCCCCCCACCCTGCCCAGCCGGGGCCGGGCCTACCCGCGCAGGAGCGATTCGCAGATCGCCAGGCCCTCGACGGCGCCGAGCTCGGTGGCGCGGGCGCAGTGCACCAGCCAGCCGGCCACCCCCTCGGCCGTGCCGCTGCGGTAGCCGGTCAGCGCCGTCCCGTACGCCTCGGCGCCCAGCTCGGCGAACCCGACCTCGGGGACCGAGACGGCCTTGGGGTCCAGGCCGCGGGCGATGCCGGTGAGCCTGCCGGCGGCGCGGGCCACCACCCCGCTGCCGGCGGCGAACGGCTCGATCGCGGCCAGCTCGCCGTGCACCACGGCGGCGATGAGCACCGCGGGCGCGGTCGTCGCGCCGGTGATCAGCCCGAACACCCCGCCGAGCCGGCTGCTGGCCCGGGCCGCGGGGCGGCCGAGCTCGGCGGCGGGCACCAGGTCGGCGGCGGCCAGCACGTGCATGCGGGCCAGCACCTGGCCCGGCGCCCGGTCCCAGGTGTCGACCATCGAGCCCAGCGCCACCGACACGCGCAGAGCGCCCTGCAGCGTCGGCTCGCTGACGTCACCGGTGCGCACCTGCGCCAGCGGGACGTCGACGCCCTCGAGCGCAGCCGACGCCCGGGCCCCGCGCAGCGCGGACTCCGAGCTCACCCCGGCGGACTCGCGGCGGAGCACCTTGTGGCCCAGCAACCGGTCGATCGCGGTGCGTGCGCCGTCGGCGGCCCCGCGAACCCCGGGGAGGTCCAGCAGGGGCGCCAGCGGGTCCGGGCCGGCCGGCCGGGTGGGCCGCGGGGCCGCCCGGCGGGCGCCCAGGCCAGCGGCGCCGGGGCCGTCCGTGGGTGGGCGCATGGGGATCGTCACCCGCCGACGGTAACCAGGGACCCTAGGCTGCCCCTCGATGACCACGCTCCTGCTCGTCCGGCACGGACAGAGCACCTGGAACGCCGCCGGCCTCATGCAGGGGCAGACGGCGCACGTGCCGTTGACCGAGCTGGGCCACGAGCAGGCGCGCGGGGCGGCCGCCGAGCTGGCGCAGCTGCGCCCCGGGGCGATGGTGGCCAGCGACCTGCACCGCGCCGTCCAGACCGCCGAGCACTGCATGGCCGCGACCGGACGCCGGTTCACCACCACCCCCGCGCTGCGCGAGCAGGGCTACGGCGTGCTGGAGGGCCGGCCCTCGCGCGAGCTGTGGGACGTCGTCGACTGGACCGACGTGCACTGGTCGGCCGAGGGCGGCGAGTCCCTCGCCCAGCTGCACGCCCGGGTGGCCGCCTACCTGTCGGACCTGCGGGCCGCTCCCCCGGCCGAGGTCGTCGCGCTGGTCACCCACGGCGACACCATCCGGGCCGCGCAGGCCGTGCTGGCCGGTGACGGCCCCGAGGCCATGCCGCACACCACCCCGCACAACGGGTCGATCACCCGGCTCGAGCTGTGAGCCGCACCCTGGTGCTGGGCGGCTCGCGGTCGGGCAAGTCCGCGCACGCCGAGTCGCTGCTCGAGGGCCGCGACGACGTCACGTACCTGGCCACGAGCGACCCCCGCCCGGACGACGCCGAGTGGGGCGCCCGCATCGCTGCCCACCGCGCCCGACGTCCGGCCGCGTGGACGACGAAGGAGACCACCAACCCCGGCGAGCTCGTGCTGCCGGGCACCTACCTGGTCGACTCGGTGACCACCTGGGTGACGGCGATGATGGACGCCAGCGGGGTCTGGGACGGCGGCCAGCGGGCCCGCGACCGGCTCTCGCGGCGCATCGACGAGCTGCTCGAGGCGTGGGTGATGACCCCGGCGCACGTGGTGGCGGTCAGCGACGAGGTGGGGCTGGGCGTGGTGCCCGAGACGTCGTCGGGCCGGCTGTTCCGCGACACCCTGGGCACGGTGAACCAGCGCCTGGCCGCCACCGCCGACGAGGTGTGGTTCGTCGTCGCGGGGCTCCCCCAGCGCCTGCGGTGAGCGGGGTCTGGGCCGCCTTCGGGTGGCTGACGGTGTTCCGCGTGCCCGGGTCGGCGAGCGCGCGCGGGGTGCTGCCGTGGGCGCCGCTGGTCGGGCTGGTGCTCGGCGACCTGGCCTCGCTGACCGGCTGGCTGGGCGCCCGCCACGCCTCGCCGCTGGTGGGCGCGGTGCTGGCCGTGGCGCTGCTGGCCTGGCTCACCCGGGGGCTGCACCTGGACGGGTTGGCCGACACCGCCGACGGCCTGGGTCCGCTCAGCGCCTCGGGGACCAGCGGGCGCGAGCGGGCGCTGGCGGTGATGCGGGCCGGCGACGTCGGCCCCTTCGGCGTCGCCACCCTGGTGCTCACCCTGCTGCTGCAGGTCGCGTGCCTGGCCCAGCTGCTCGCCCTGGACGGCGGCTGGCTGGCGCTGTGGACGGCGGTCGTCGCCGCCCGGCTGTCGATGGCGCGCTGCGGCCTGCCCGGGGTGCCGGTGGCCGCGGGTTCGTCGCTGGGCGCGGCCGTCGCCGGCACCGTCTCCCGGGTGTGGTGGACCGGCTGCGCGGTGGCCGCCGTCGCGTGCGTGCTGGCCACCGCCTGGTGGCTGGGCGACCTCGGGCAGGGCGCCCGGCTGGTCGGCGCCGCCGTGCTGGGCCTGGCCGCCGGCGAGCTGCTGCACCGCCGGGCACGCGCCCGGCTGGGCGGGGTGAACGGCGACGTCATGGGCGCCGCCGGTGAGGTCACCACCACCGCCGTGCTGCTCGCCGCGGCCGTCCTCCTGCCCCTGAGCTGACCCCGGGCCGCGTGCCGAGGGGACGCCGTCGTCTGCGTGGGCGGCCGAGGTGCTGCGGCGGACACCCGGGGACACGTCGTCCCTGTTCGACCGGGCCGCGTTCGCGAAGTGGCGTCGGGACCGGGTCGCCTCCCCGGTCGACGGCCGCAGCTGGGACACCGAGGTGGTCTGGGGGGTGCGCCTGGACCCTGCCCGCATCCGGATCCAGAACGTGCCGCTGCCGTCGTCCGGGCACCGGTTCGGCGACGTCGTGCTGCACGACGGCGACCCCTCCGGCACCCGGGTGCTGGACGGCCAGGAGGTGCCGGTGTTCGACGAGATCCTCCTGCGGGAGCGGTCCCCGGTACCCACCTGCGGCGTAGCCGTGACGGCTCCGGCCGACGTCGAGGCGGTCCTCACCTCATGGGCGTCGCGCGACGTCGGCCGGTCCCACGGGGAGATCGCGGTGGAGCTCGATCGATCCACCGCGCTGCGGCGCGGGGTCAGCCGGCGGAGACGAGGTCCACGACGAAGACGAGGGTGGCGCCGCCGGGGATGGGGCCCTGGCCGTTCGCGCCGTAGCCGAGGTCGCTGGGGATGGTGATGTACCGGCGTCCGCCGACCGCCATGCCCTGCACGCCCTGGTCGAAGCCCTCGATGACCTGGCCCGCCCCGGCGGTGAAGGGCAGCGTCTCGTCGGCACCGCGCTTCCACGACGCGTCGAACACCTCGCCCGAGTCGTAGAACGCGCCCACGTACTTGACCTCGACCGCCGACCCCGACTCGGCGACGGCGCCGTCGCCGACCACCACGTCGGCGACCACCAGGCCGCAGGGCGGGGCGTCGTCGGTGCCCGGCACCTCGGGCTCGGTGCCCAGGTCGGTCGACACCGAGGACGGCGGCTGCGCCGTGGGGTCGGCCTGGGTGCAGGTCGGGGACGCCGCCGACCCGCCGTCGTCGTCGGAGGAGGACCCGCAGCCGCTCAGCATCAGGGCGAGTGCGGCGGGCGCGGCGAGCAGAGCGGTGCGGCGGCGGGTCACGAGGTCCTCTCGGCGGGGGTGCGGGGTCCGGCTGCTGGTCCGGCTTCGAGGTCGCCCTCGGTCTCCAGGTAGGCCTGCTGCAGCTGGGCCAGCACCTCGGGGTCGGGCTCGGCCCAGAGCTTGCGGTCCACGGCCTCGAGCAGCCGCTCGGCGATGCCGTGCAGGGCCCAGGGGTTGGACTCCTCCAGGAACGCGCGGTTCTCCGGGTCCAGCACGTAGCTCTGGGTCAGCTTCTCGTACATCCAGTCGGCGACCACGCCGGTGGTGGCGTCGTAGCCGAACAGGTAGTCCACGGTCGCGGCCATCTCGAAGGCGCCCTTGTAGCCGTGCCGGCGCATCGCGGCGATCCACTTGGGGTTCACCACCCGGGCGCGGAACACCCGGGAGGTCTCCTCGACCAGCGAGCGGGTGCGCACGTGCTCGGGCCGGGTGGAGTCGCCGATGTAGGCCTTGGGCGAGCTGCCGGTCAGCGCGCGCACCGTGGCGACCATCCCGCCGTGGTACTGGAAGTAGTCGTCGGAGTCGGCGATGTCGTGCTCGCGGGTGTCGATGTTCTTGGCCGCCACCGCGATCCGCCGGTAGGCCGTCTCCATGTCCGGCCGGGCCGCGGCGCCGTCCAGGTCGCGGCCGTAGGCGTAGCCGCCCCACACCGCGTACACCTCGGCGAGGTCGGCGTCGGTCCGCCAGTCCCGGCTGTCGATCAGGGACAGCAGGCCCGCCCCGTAGGCCCCGGGCTTGGAGCCGAAGACCCGGGTGGTGGCCCGGCGGCGGTCGCCGTGCTCGGCGACGTCGGCGTCGACGTGCCTGCGCACGGA
>Ga0325401_1007503_pt1 | contig 10589 bp, 3 predicted proteins | sample PopdelMetagenome_FD_205666 | JGI IMG/M metagenome (GOLD analysis project Ga0325401, IMG submission 205666) | Populus deltoides microbial communities from Bellville, Georgia, United States - Xylem-PdKOR-R2 | ecosystem: Host-associated > Plants > Phyllosphere > Stem > Wood/Secondary xylem | place...
AAAAAAAAAAAACTCTATGAAGATGTTTTTTTTATCATCCAGAGAAAGAATATGAGCACTAGAGCATATGAAGAGATTTAACAAAGAAATATTGTAACTAGAAGGCCTGTTAGAATAATTGTTTTTTCTAACGTAAAAGAATTAATGTGTATTTGTTATTAATATATTTTTTGGTATCGAGTAAAAAATATAATTGAAAATTAAAAAATCGATGTTTATATATAATAAAATATAATAAAGATTATATGTGTTAATAAAAACATGTAAGATCTCAAGCTAATTTTTAACGTAGCAAAAGAATGGAACAATGTTGCAATTGCTACAGTGAAATATCATGTTCTTAGTTTTTATATAATATTTTTTCAAAAAAATGTAAAGAAAGAAAAATTACAAATAAATAAAGATAAAAACTAAAATAATGATATAAATAGTGCAATTGTAGAGTGATAAATATTCAAAGTTTAAAAAATAAAAAATAATATTTTTTTCCAAAAAAAATATAAAGAAAAAAAAAAACTACCCAGAGGCACGTGGGAGGTGTCTGAGCCATCCAGACGATTTATGCAGTTTTTCTTCTGTTTTTTCCTTTATTTTCTTTCTTATCCCATAAAATTACAGCTTGACACTCTTGATTGTTGATATTTCAACTTCATTTTTTATTTTTTTATCTTGGCTTTTTTGTGGAATTTTTATTTGTTTTTAATTTTATCTTTTAATCTCAATTTACCAAAAATTATATTCTCCAACTTGGTTGTCATTCTTTGAATTTTTAATTTTTTACCTTGACCCTTTTGTATAATTTTTATTGATTTTTAATTTCATCATTCAATTTAAATTGATGGTATCATGTTTTTTCAATCTGGTTTTTATTGTTTTGATTTCTAATTTTTTTCTTAATCATTTTGTAAAAGTTATTATTCTTTTTTAATTTTACCCTTCAGCCAAAACATTATTTTGATTTTTTATGTCAATTTTAATCCTTATTTTTTTGAATTTTTTTGTCCTTTTACTAAATTGAATTTTTTTTTCAATCTCACACTTCAATCAAATATAAAATTTATTTTATGTTTTAATTTTGATCTTTATTTTTTTAATTACTATTTTTTTATTCTTTTGTATAATTGAAATTCTTTTTTCAATTCTACTCATTTAATATTTGATTAATTGAGAATTGAACTTCATGGTTTATCCATACTAGATGTTTCGAGCCTATTGACTTAGGTTACGAGTTTAAAAATTAAAATAATTTTTTTAAAAGAATTTTATAATTTTTATAATTTTTTTATTGAATTATTTTAATTTTATAACTTGAGCTCCGATATACATATTATTTAAAAGTCTAATGACTGCCCTTGTTGATTTATATATATACACACTCTATTTCAATATTTCAATATTATTTTTTTTTAAAAAAAATAATTCAACCTGCAAAAAAAACACAGACACCGAGTCTAGTTTATCTTATATTTGGTATCATAAGACTAGATTATCACTAATTCCACGGTTTGGCATGTGGGAGGAAGGTGTCTGTAATTATCCTCTCATAAGTCACCAACCATATCCACCAAATGTACTAAACTACCCCTTCAAACTAAATAATCGGCCCGATAATAGAAATTTTGTGGTGTGGAGCCATTCCTGATCTTCCACGTGTCATGATTATCCTCCCGTCTCTTGTCCTAAACCAACATTAAACCCAGCCAAAGACCCAAACCCCCAACTAAACACCATAGATCACCTCTCTTAGCAACCCGCCCTTCTCTCATGCACGTGTCGGTTTCCCATCAAAGAATTGACACCTTTTTTTTTTTCGATAAAAAATTAATGTCTTTTAGGACCAAAATTTGGACAGAAACACTTTTTAAATCTTCCATTTAATGGGGCCCACCACCTCTATCGGTCCCACCGTAATCCCCACGCCCCTTATCCCCGAGCACAACGCCGTTACCTATCGTGGCTCTCAACCTTCCACGCAACCCCTCCATCAACGTTATCTCTTACGGAGATTCCCCCTCTCGCCGTTACTTGTTGATAGTGCCCAGCCCACCACAGCAATATTTTTCAAAGTACTTTTATTAATTTAATTTAATCCCTCCTCAGATAATACTGACCAAAAAGCGACCAATAGGGACCTCCTCTTTCGCCACGTACGAAACTAAGGCTTTTCTTTTAGATTCTTATTATCTACGTGGCAAGGACTTAAAGAAGCAGACCACAAGTTTTTGTTTCTTCCGAAGAAAAAGAAGTGAAAAAGAGCGTAACATGCTTATCGGGATAACTGCTTGAATACACTCAACAACTTACGAAACGTCTATGTTTTCGTATAATGACCCATATGCCCTTGACGGTCCGTTTTAAATTTAGATCTGTGATTGAGGTCCCCTGCCATCTGATTGGATAATGAAGTAAGAAAAAAACAGTGTATGGATCTGTAGACACGTGTGTGAAATTACCGAAGCAAGTTATTCAGAGACTGACTGTAACTTACGTGCTATCTACAAACCAAAACGTGCGGCGGTGAGAAAACTTGGGTGAACAAATCGGAACAGTTCTCTTGCGTGTCTAGAAAATAGGAATGTGTTTGGTAATATGGTTGAATTTATTTTTTATTTTAAAAAAATATTAATTTAGTTTTTTAATTGTTTTTTTTATGGTTTTAATATATGATATTAAAAATAAAAATTTTAAAAAATGTTATTTCAATTAATTTTAAATTAAAAATACATTGCATCGTATTATAAAAAACACTTTTTTAAACTTGTAATCCAAATTTTCTATAAAAAAAGGAAGAAACTTTTTGCTATTTTTTTTAATAACTACTATTTACTATATGTGATAGTATAGTTGTCATATCTATTTAAAAATTATTTCGATAAAGAAATGGATTTTCAGGCTATTGAGAGATCAATCTCAATCAATAACTACATAGTTTGTATTGTCTTTGTCTAGATTTTTTTTTTTTAATTTATTTAAAATCCAATTTAGATCAGCTCTCGATCGTGAGCAAAACTAAAACTAACAATTATGTTTAATAACGATAGATAAAATAACAAGAAGTGAAATATTTTTAATTTGTACACCGAGGGAAAGAGAGTATGAATGCGGGAATTTCCACATTTTGCATGGTTATAATGCTTTACAGTAGTTTAATACACTTAAATATTTTTTTCATTGTTCTTAACGATGGATTAAGAAAATGAGATTCGAGTATAAAACCCGTGCGAGTTTCTTGATTATTCTTTCAACTAAACCGGAAAAGAGAATTTGACAAGCTCACAAAATTCCTAATTAAATTGCATAACTAAATTGTTATTTATTCAACTTGACAAGATTACATCTAATTTGGAGATTTATTTTTGATGGACGAGTTAGATTTCATGGATGAAAGGAAAAAAGATTAGAGTCAGCGAGTTTTCTTTCATGGTGCACGATAACGAACGAGAGTCCATGAATGAAGAATTCATTAACCTGGAACCTTTCCATAAATTTGAGCAGAGTAAGCGTATTGGATTTCATTTGCTTTTAAGTCATATTGAGGGTGGATTCATTTGATGATAAATTGTTTGGATTTAGCCACATTTAGAGGATAATTTTTTGAGTAAGTTTCCCTTAACAAACAATTATTTGTATGATGCAAATAAGAAATTTACGTGGAGACAGACAACTTCAGCATTTCCTATATATGGAAACAAAATACAAATGGACGAGTCAATTTGTGGCACCGCCAGAAAAATTCGAAAAAAAAACAAAACAAACAAAAAGAGAGAGAAGCAACCCAATGTTTTTCTCCATCCTGTGGACGATAGGATGCCGAAGAAGGGTAACCCAATCACGAAGAACCGGTCTTGAGGTATGTTGCCATTACTGGCTATAGTAAGTCACCTGGAAGCGCTAACCGATAGGTCCGGTGGCCAAAGTCAATGGTATAAGAACTGGGGTTTAAGAAAAATGTTGGGTGGTTTTTAGAGGGTTTTTCCATCAGAGAGAGAGAGAGAGAGATAAAATAAAATTGGGTAGCGTTCAAAAGAACAACGTTTTCTCGGTGAAAGGAAAACATGGGATAGAAAATTAGAGAAACAGAGAGAAAGAAAGTGCCGTGTAAGGGACAAGACATTTGTGTTTTCTTCCATGATCTTTGCATCTTCTTCTAAATTCCCTCTCAGAATTTCCCTCGTTACGTGAAGGAAAAAAATAATAAAGGGGTGAACTTTGAACCAGAAAAGGAAGAGAATTTTGGCTTTTTAATAGAAGGTGAGTGACAATTTGATTTCTCTTGTGGGTTTTATCTCGCCAATTGTGTAAAATTTGGTGTTTTTAATGTGGGTTTTGACGATTTGAAGAGAGTTTTTTTTTTTTATGACACTGTGCTTTGTTTGGCCTGGTTGATGTAAAATGGGATTTTGAAAGCAAATTCGATGCCTGAATTGTTCATACATGAATCGAAGTTTTGAACTTTTTATCTCATTTTCCTTTGTTTAATCTGAAACTTCAAGTGGGTTTCTTTTGTTGTCTCTAATTCGTGTCCCTCTCTCACTTTTTGTTCTTTCATAGAGATTCTTCAAGGATTTGCGTATCAATCCACAATTCTGTTTTCAACGGATTCGATCTGAGATCTCTTGAGTGATTTACTGTTAAAAAGATATTTTTTGCTTCAAAAATACAAAATTTATCCTTTAAACTTAAGAGGCGATGATAAAATTTAATTTTAACTAGTGTTTTGGTTTCTTAAAGGTTGATCCTTGTTGGAGGGTTTTAGATCCTCTGAATTCGTTTGGTCTGAACTGCCCTGAATTTCCTTCTTAAGTGTCTGAATTTCAGTTTTCGGGATTTTGTTACTTGGATCCTTTATATCAGGGTTTTATTGCGGTTTTAGTTTTTTCTATGGTGGTTTAATTATACACTTTTCAAGTAAAACTGAAAATTTTGATGTCCCAAATATGTCATCAAGTCTCGATTTTTTTTTTTGTCGTTTTCATGTGTAAATTTGGTTTAAGTTTATCGATCCCTGACGATTTTTCATGCTTTTCCTTGTAACAATTTTCATCAAATATGTTTTTTCCCTGATTTATCTGGCTATTTTTGTGGTGCACTTGCTGATTTTTTGTTAGATCATGAGGACATGATTAGGTATTTTTTCTAAGTTTTGTGCTTGCGTTTGGCGGATTCTGTATGGGTTGAGATGGGTTGCAAGGGATATGGCCTACTGGCCTCAAAATCATGATCAGATGCCGAAATTCTGATGCAATTTTGCAATTTACAATTTCATAGTTTTTATTCGTACCAGAAGAAACAATTCTGATTATTGCAACCAAGCAAATGAATGCAAGTGGTTTTTTTTTTTATTATTAATATCAGGGTTTTAAGGATTGATCTTTGTTTGATGCTAGCATATGGGTTTCCTTTTTCCTTTCTAAATTTTCTGCTAGAGAGAACTCCTTTTATGTTGGTCTTTTTCTCTCCTCTTCTTTTTTAAGTTTATGTTCTTGTGTTGAGCTTTGCGTCCATGGATTTTGGCTTTGTACCTAATTATAAGTTTTACATTGTATTCATTGAATAAGTCATCCCTTGATGATTACGTTCATTTGTTGCCAGGGTGTTAGTGTTGGGATTATAAAGCTCGAGTAACTGGGAAAATTGTGCATTTTCAAAAATTGGAACCACAAATGCTGTTACTCTGTACGTGATGTGTCCTTCTTGGTATGATCTCTGAGTATGGTGTTGCAGAAGAGATTAGATTACGGATTCAATGGCTATCAGGTTCCTCCCATTCCCCGAGCTACCAGATCAGCTAGGGTAATGTATTCTACTTTCTTGGGATGCCAGATGTTCTGATTATATTTTTCTTTCCTTTTATTTTTCCTCAGTTGCCAAACTCATGGTCTTTGTTTGTTTTGTTTTGTTTAGAGGAGGGGTTCCTTTAAGAAGAAACATGAAGAGAATCAGATGTGTGCATTTGACTTATTAGCCATTGTAGCTGGAAAGTTATTGCTTGATAAAGAAAGTGCTCCCAGTTCTAGTGATACATCAGCGGACGAAGATCAGCATGCAGTTATTAATAGTGCTGTAAAAAATGAATGGCAGGATGAAGAAAAATCTTTGAAAGTAGAAGCTTGCGATCAGGGAAGTGCTGACAAGAACATCTATGTTTCTGATCTATCACATGTTCATCGACAAGGTTGCAGTTCCAAAGAATCTCTGGTCACCGAGAATGACCTCAATTTAGGATTAGCTTCTGCACTAGCAAAGCCTGATTGTGCAGAGAGGTCCAATGCTGAGAAGTTTGGGAATGGCCAAAGCAAGAGTGAAATAGGAACTTTTGCCAGCAAAGTAGAGGGAGGTCCCTCTGAGTACATAGAATTTGGTGACTGTAAATTAGAGGCTGAAACTAAAAGAGCAGTGAAAGATGAGCCTCATAAGTCTGGGATGGTGCAAAGTAGCACTGTGGCCAATATATGCAGTTTAGAGGACCCTGTGGTCCTGGATGCAAAACCTCCTGCACTAGTCAGTTCAGATAGTAGTGCCAAGGTGCCTCCGTGTGGGAACCCCAATAGTTCTTATCCCACAAATCAGGATGATGTAAATGTAGTTAGTAGAGATGATGACGAAAACTCCTCTGGGTGTACTCACCCTATCACCACAAAAAAGTTCTTTAGGCCAGCACCACGGATTGGAGATCGAAGAATAAGGAAAATTTTGGCTTCTAAATATTGGAAAGTAGCTCCAAGGTTGAAGGATGCTACAGTTTCTAACTCTGGTAATTGGTTTTACATGCCTGTTTATTTATGTTCCTTGTTTGCGTTATGATCCAAGATAAATTGTTGGTTGTTTGTAAATGGAAATTTTCTGATTCATCTAGATAGGGATTTGAAGCCTGTTTTCCGCAAGAGGCAGAACTGTTACAGACATCAAAGGTCTGAAAGGATATATCCTTTCAAAAAGAGGAAGCACTTTGCCTATAGTTCACCATCAAATTCTGATGGAGGAATGAGTTGTGAGTTTGTTTCTGATTCGTCTCAAAAGGGTAGCAATGAAGATGCTTCCGTCTCCTGTTCAAGAATGCGTGGAGGTCTCTTTACTTGATTTTTTGTGTTAATATTTATACTAGATTCTGGGATTTATTACCCTCTGTAAGCATTTGCTAAATAATCCTAATTCTTAAGCAGCCACTGGGCCATCATCTTCTTTTGCAGGTCAACACACTTCATTCCTACCTAGGGATTCTCATGGTATGAGAACCATTAATGGAGTGGTTGATTTTTTTTTATAAACAATGGAGTGATTGATATGTACTCTTTTGACTTAATTGTTTTCTGACATTCAAAGAGTTTTTTACGAGAAGGTGTCTTTTCTTTTCCTCAGTGAAGCTCAGGATCAAGTCTTTCAGTGTGCCAGAGCTTCTTATTGAGATTCCAGAAAGTTCAACTGTTGGTTCATTGAAGGTATCAATAATTGGTTATGATAATTTTGACTGATGCATTTTCCTTATCCTTCTGGGTTGATTATATAGGCATACGTGATGTCAAGACATTGCAACCCTATTGGCATGTATCTATTTCTATGTTCATGTATGCGTTTATCCATGCTCCATGCTACCCAATCCTTTGATGGGTTATGTGATAGCAATTTGCCATGTGAATGGTAGATCTCTTTAATCAATACTTGGTCTCTAGTGTGTATTCTAATGATAATGAGTTCTGTAGAGGACTGTCATGGAGGCCGTGACTGCTATACTTGGTAGTGGATTACGTGTTGGTGTACTTCTTCAAGGAAAGAAGGTTAGGGAGGACAATAAAACTTTACAGCAGACTGGGATTTCTCGCAATAACCAGTTGGATGCTTTGGGTTTTTGCTTGGAGCCCAATCCTTCACAAATAACCCCTTCTCTGTGCCCTGGAGATTCTCCCTTTTTTCTTCAATGTGACACACCACAGCCTATACTCAGGTAATTGGAAGTTCTCTGCCTATTTAGAAATCAGCCTTTCAGGTTTTAAGTAGCATTTCTTTTCTTTGGTGGGCAAACAAAAAGAAATGGAGACCAAAAAATCTTGGTCAATAAGCACCCAATGTTCTTTAGAATCTACTATCTAGAATGCGAAAGGGACTTGCTGTCTGTGATGTCCTTCAGACCTAGGGAGTGGACTTCTTTAGTGCTTGCAAATGCTTTAATTGATGGCCTTCCTTATGATTTTTGGCAGATTTGACATAAAGTAAGTTGAATTGTAAAGAAATAGAGTCTGATGCTAGATAGAGTTAAAGGAAGTTTTTTTTTTTTTTTTTTTTTTTATCTTACATGGTAATTATGAGTATAATTTATGTTTCTAATAGTTCTGAAATTTTGGATTAAGACATTGTAGCAGATTCTTGTGTGGTTGAATATGGACTCTTTAGCTTCACCCAAATCTAAAGGATCAATTCAGTTGCTAATCAGCTGATGGTTTAATGCTCTTTACCAGGTATCCTCACACTACCGGTGTGGTACATCAGGGCATTTGTGCTGTTCCTGAGCCTCATGCGAACAATTTAGGGAATTATATTGAGAGTGACCATGACTCAGCACCCTCTCCTACTGACACTTCAATGGACAAAAGCACTAATTCAAAAGCGCTGGTTGCAGTACCAGCAATGAATGTAGAGGCGCTAGCTGTGGTTCCAGCACATCGGAAATCCAAACGATCTGAGATTGCTCAGCGCCGAATTCGTCGACCTTTCTCTGTTACTGAAGTTGAAGCATTGGTTCATGCAGTTGAGAAACTTGGAACGGGAAGGTATGTTTATTCTTTGATGCACAAAGCTAAGGAACATGAGTCTTTTTGAGATAGAGCATTGTCTGAATATTGCATTAATGATGTTTCAATTGGCCAGGTACAGTGCTTGATCAAAATGCTATTTCCAGTCTTAGCAACTTTATGTGCTTGCAGTTAGAAGATGATTTTCGTGCATGCATTCCAATTCTGTATAAATGGAATTCTTAATGCTCTTGTTGACCTGCAGATGGCGTGATGTTAAACTGCGAGCCTTTGATAATGCAAAGCATCGGACATATGTGGATTTGAAGGTGGGTTTTTTTAATTTGTCGCCTTGATACAAATTTACTACTGTACAGTTGCCTTGGCCAAGTATTTACTCTTCCTGCATATTGGATGTTCTGTTTCCTTATTCAATTGGGTTTCCTATCAACTTTGCTACTTTATGATGGTTCTTTATTGTTCCCAGAGTGCAATATTTTAAGATATGTTTCAAAGTTCAAGGCTTTATGGCCTGGGTCCACAATGGCACGTAGTTAGTTTAATCTCTTCAACAAACAGTTGCTTGTATAACAGGTAAATGATTAGTTAGGCTTTTTACCTTTTTCAGGGTTGTGTCTCACAAGGAATCTTTTCAATTCCAATCTTACACGATGTCGCTTTGTACTCTTTTCTTCTAGTTGTCTCTCTCTCCTCTCCTCACGACTAACATGCCCTTTGCAAATTACAGAAACACTAAAGTTTCCCTTTTGTGTTACACAAGTTTTCACGTTCTAGATGGCTCAATTGGCTCTTCCTGGAAATGAAAAGGGCAATTTCAGAAGCTCTTTGTGTTGTTTTGGTAGATTGCTTAAAAAGTACCAGCTGCCATGTGCTTGTGGATTTTGTTTCTGATGAGTATCTTTTCATCACACAGGATAAATGGAAAACTCTGGTGCACACGGCAAGAATATCTCCTCAGCAAAGGAGGGGAGAGCCTGTCCCCCAGGAGCTCTTAGACAGGGTCTTAGCTGCGCATGCTTACTGGTCCCAGCAGCAAGCCAAGCAACAGTTCAAACACCAGCAGGCAGAGACTTGCCTTCTCCTCTGAGAGCTGGTAGCACGTGTTTGAACAAAGCATAGACTAGTGGATTAAGAGACTGATTTCAATTTTTTTATGTATTCTGTGGCCAGTCTGTAAAAAGTTGATAACAAGGGAAATAGAAGTGTTGAAGAAATCCATGTGATATTGTTGTGCTCGCCGCCATTCTTTTCCTGCGTGGTGAGGTTTGGCACTTGTAAATGGTCGATTGAATAAGAGCTTCCTAACAGAAATCATTTGGTAACAGAAATGTCTTCTCATAATCTGTTTATTTTTGGTCCTTTTTGGGTTGAAGAATGGAACGGTGCTGTCTCGTGATCTCCTTCCATCTTGTTTATTCTAATGCTGCTAGAATCTAGCCCTTCACAGTCTTTTCTTGATTTGCTGTGATGGATTCTTGGGTGCCAGTTAAGCTGATCTTTTTTCCTCCAACAGAATAAATTTTATACCAGTAACCAAATCAATTGGGATGTTCTTTCTATTTTATATCTTATTGTGTTGGGTGTATTCACACGTATTGGCTCCTACAATGGCTGCAAAATTGGACGATCAATCAGACCTCTATTATTTGCTCAAAACACCAACCTTTATGAGCAATGTCATGGCATTCATGCTATAGTAATAATAATAATTAAATACTTATAGAAATAGAGAGATAGATACAGATTACAGAGGGAGGGGATTTATCTCTCGTAAACAAAGAGTAGAGAGAAACAAAAAAAGAAATCTTAACATTTTTTTGATGGGATCTGATATATTTTTCT
>Ga0325401_1007504_pt1 | contig 10588 bp, 10 predicted proteins | sample PopdelMetagenome_FD_205666 | JGI IMG/M metagenome (GOLD analysis project Ga0325401, IMG submission 205666) | Populus deltoides microbial communities from Bellville, Georgia, United States - Xylem-PdKOR-R2 | ecosystem: Host-associated > Plants > Phyllosphere > Stem > Wood/Secondary xylem | place...
TTATCATTTTCTTTAATGTTGTTTATTTAAATTAAAAGGTAAAATGAAGATGTCTTGTTGTCGGTTTGATATGCCTTGTGGATTGAATTAGAAAGTAAAAATAAAAATGGAAGAAAAAATTGTCTTGGGGGGTTTTGTTTTGGTCCTTCCATGATGATGATTAAGTTTAATTTAGCTGAAAATTAATGATGAACGAAAGTGAGTTCGTTTTGCACACATGTTGAGATTTTGCATATGAAGCATTTGGGTGTTCCTAAAACAAATCTAAGTATGTAAAAATGGATTGGTGTAAAGGCATTTTGCGTATATTGGATGTTTGCTTGGCAATGACTGGAGACTTGAATAAATATGGTAATATGGGCTTGTAGGTGTTTTCTTCGCGAATTTCTTCATGTTTTTCACTAGTTATTATTTACATTATTTTGTTCTATCTGAAATCTGAATGTTTTGTGAGAATAGTAATATCTTAGCACCTAAACTCAATATAAGGAATTTTTTTTTTGTTAATAGTCAAAATTTTATTAAGAAAAAAGCTACAAAGATAATAGCCTAACTTACATCAGATGAACAAGTAGAGGAAAGGAAAGCACAAAAACTGTTGCATGAAACAGGGGAGAGCAACAAAAGGGGGAACAAACAAATCATAAGAAACCAACTCCTCCCGACTAAACATTCTCTATATTAAGCTCTAAAGAGTTGGAATCAAGCCTCAGCCATAAAGCAATACTTTGACGCACCATGGAGAAACAGATTTGAAGGTTAGGGGTAGTGTCATTAAAAATAACATCATTTCGATGAAGCCAAAGATTCCAAACAACGCATGAGAAAAGAAACTGACATGAGAGATTTTGTTGCTTGTCTTTAACCATAGAAGACCATTGGTAGCACATATCACCAACAGATTTTGGAAAAACACTACAAAAGCCCCGATTAGAAAACAGTTTCATCCATATATTCCAAGTGAAGTGGCAGTGAATGAAGAGGTGACTTGAAGATTCCAAGCTTTTATTGCAAAAAGCGCATCTTGACTCCTGAAGGGTTAGGTAGTCATGCTGAAATAGAAAATCTCTTGTGGTTCCTTTGTCTTGGACAAGGAGCCAAAGGAAAAGTTGCACTTTTGGTGGGGTTAGTTTTATCCAAACAGAAGATTGGAATGGTTTGGCACCATTGTAGAGCAGCTGGTCCATCATTTTGGAGCAAGATTTTACACTGAAGAGGCCATTGCTGTTGAGGGTCCAGATTTTCTTATCCATCTTGTGGCAGAACATTGGCTTGGATTCCAGCACGGATGATAAAAGTGATAATTGCTCTTGTTCAAAATGAAATAGAGGTCTGCGCCATTGTAGGAACCAGAGCCAGATTCCATTGCTTCATCTACCCATGTCAGCCACCAAAGCAGATTTGGAGGAAGACAAAAGATATAGCCTAGGGAAGGCTGTTTTGAGAGGGTAGTCACCAATCCAGTTGTCTAGCCAAAAGGATGTTAAACTGCCATTCCCCACCATGAATTTGCAATGATTCGTGAAGACTTGGTGAACGTCAGTTTGAACAATGGACATAATATCCTTCCAGATCTTGGAGGGTTGGTTGTAGAAAATTGGGATCCCATTCTCATAAGCTGGATTGTACATCGAAGAGATAATCATTTTCCATAAACTTGTACCTAGGGAAGAGAGTCTTCAAATCCATTTTAGCAGCAGGGCTCTGTTTTTCGATATAAAGGAGCCTACACCGAGGCCTCTTTGTTTCTTATCGCGCATCACTAGTCTCCATTGGATCTTGTAGAAAGATCTTTACTTGGTACATCCACACCACAAGAAACGTCTTTGGATGGATGAAAGAAGCCTGCCTACCCCTTTTGGCATCTTGAACACAGACATAAAATATATAGGCAGGGAATTAAGGATACTTTTAATGAGACATAGACGACCAACAATGCTTAGTAATCTCCCTTTCCACATATGAAGCCTTTTACGAAACTTCTCTATCACTGGCTTCCATGTAGAGATATGAGATGGATTGGCTCCTAGTGGCATGCCAAGATATTTGCTTGGGAGGGAGTCTGATCTGCAAAAAATAGATGTAGCCAAGCGCAAGCACAAGTGATCGTCGACATTGATACCAATAATGGAGCTATTATGGAAGTTTATATGAAGGCTTGAAGTCAGAGCAAACCATCTTAAGATTCTTTTGACTTGAACTAATTGATCAATATCTGCCGGGATGAATATTAACATGTCATCTGCATATTGTAGATGGCTGATAAAAATTCCTGATGCAAATTGCAGCCCTTTGATAATATTCCCACTAGATGCCCTTTGAAAGAGGACCGAGAGGCCCTCAGCACCTGTGTCAAACAGAAAAGGGGAAATCGGGTCTCCTTGACGCAGTCCTCGCCGAACAGAGAATTCTTTTGAAGGAGATCCATTGATGAGGACCAAGAGTTTTAATGAAGAAAGACATTCATAAATCATGGTTCTCCATTTTTTGCCTAACCCCATATAACCCATGATATCATCTAGGTAATCCCAAGAGGTTTTATGGAAATCAATCTTGAAAATCAGACCTGCCGCTTTTCACTTTTTTAGATCACTCACCAGCTCATTTACAATCATAAAGCCATTTATAATGTTGCGGTCTCCTATAAACGCTGATTGGTTAATGCTAATGATATCTTGCATAATAGTTTTCAGTCTGGATGCAAGGATTTTGGCAATGATCTTGTAAATACCATGAATCATGCTGATGGGCCGAAAATCTTTAAACTCTATGGGTTCTACTGTCTTGGAGAGGAGAGTTACGTAGGTTGTATTGATTCCTTTGGGTAGCCTTCCTGTTTGAAGAGGCTTAAAACTATATCGAGAATGTCTTGAGCAATAAAATCCCATGCTAATCTGTAGAATTTGAAGTTGAAACTATCTGGTCCAAGACATTTTGACCCATCACAACCCCATACACTGCGCTTCACTTCTTCCATTGTGATTTCCTGCTCGAGCCATTCAGAGGATTCTTTAGAGAGGCATTTGAAACCCAAAGGATTTAACTGCGGCTTTTTTTTCAGAGGGGAAGTCATACAGCTCAGAGAAATAATCCACAGCAGCCTGCTTAATACCCTGCATAGAATCAAAAGTGTTGCCATTATGGTGGATTTTAAGGATAGATAATTTAGCCTTCCTGAAATTAGCAATCAAGTGAAAATAACTTGTTATTTTTGTCACCCAATTTGCACCACATCTGTCTTGATTTTTGCCTCCAAATAGATTAAATGTGATTGTTGCGAACCCAGCGGTCTTTCAACAAAAAGTCTAGATGCTCCTACTCTTGGTCGGTTATACCTTCTTCTTCACATTTTCCCTCTAGTATGTTGATAGCTGAAAGGGTTCGTTGAAGGGCAGCTTCTTGATTTCCAAATTCAAGCTTATTCCATTGCCTCAATTTGACTGCAATATGATTGAGCTTTTTGAGAAATTTAAAGCGGCCAGGGTGAAGGGAGCATACATCATTCCAGAAGTTTTCAATAATGTCCAACAGTCCAAAAAACAAAAAGGATGCCATCCATGGTCCTGTAAGAAGCTAGATATAATTAAAGGGCAATAATCCAAGAACTCTCTTGGAAGTCATCGAAGAGATAAATTGGGGAAGTGAAGATGGTAGGATGAGTTTGCAAACATACGATCCAGTTTGCTCTTGGACCTTCCTCTGAACCAAGTAAAATAACCTTCTGCTAAAGGGTATTCAATGAGCTCACAAGACTGCTGAAATCTGCTAAAAGAATTTGAGCCTGCAGGATGACAGATTCCACTGTTTTTGTCTTTCTAAGAGTGTGTTTCATTAAAATCTCCAGCTATTATCCAGGGAACTTCAAAAGTGTGCTTAAGAAGAATGAAATCATCCCAAAGTTTTTGTCTGTCCTGATAGTTACAAGGAGCATAGATGCCAATAACAAAGCAATGAAAATCACTGTGAACATGTTTATCATATAAACCGATCCAACCATGACCATATTCAATATTAGAGACTTCAAAGTTAGTGTTTTTCCACATAACAAGTAGACCTCCTTTTGATCCCTAAGCATTATTACTAAATCAACTCACATGATTTTCATTCTAAATACAAGATACAAAGCCAATGCAACAATTAGTAAGCTTAGTTTCCAGCAGGAAACATATATCAATCTTATATTTTGTTATTAATTTCATGATTCTTCTTTGTTTCCTCATCATGCCCAAGCCACAAGAATTCCAAGAAAAAATATTCATGACAGAATTAAAAAATCTATCTGCAAGGACAGGGATGAAAACTTACTATTCATTGTTGTTTTTGCTAATCTTCCCTCTCCTTTCTAGCTGCCTTATGACAAGTCCAGAAAATTTTTTCAAGAGAGCTGAATTACCAAGACCCAGAGCTTCTCCCAAATGGATCATTTTGTTGACTTCATTGTGAGACGACTCCACTGCAAATTTTTTCAGTTTACGGGTATTATTCACTCTGATATAAGAGTCTATATAATTTTTTCAAGAGAGTTGAATTACCAAGACCCAGAGCTTCTCCCAAATGGATCATTTTGTTGACTTCATTGTGAGACGACTCCACTGCAAATTTTTTCAGTTTACGGGTATTATTCACTCTGATATAAGAGTCTATAGAAGATATACTTGCTGAAGAGTGCAAGGAGAGAAGACTCCCAACAGAGGATATTTTCTTTAGTCTTGGTTGTTTGGCTGTTGTGGTCCGGTGTTGGTTGGGTGTAAGAGGCAGGCTTTGAGCTTTGCAGTGGGATTCTAAAGAATTATCACTGCTGACAGGGGCATAAGGTTGTGGCGAGAAAGAGTCTCTTTTGAAGGCCATGCTTTGATGCTCCAGTGGGCTTGCTGAATTCACATCGTATAAGACAAGGCCCCGTTCTACTTGGAGTTGATTTTGGGAAAGCTTGTTGGTAGAGAAACAGTGGTGGGGAGTCCTAGGAGCGGCTATTTCTGGAAAGAGATCTTCAACAACGATATGTAGCCGTTCTTTGTTGTCAGTGGCATTTATTGTGGCCGCAAAGCTATGATCGTAGACCTCATATGTCCCATGTGGGTTGTGCTTCCTTGCCTTCAGCGTGTGTGCCTTGTCATGAGCTCCAAAATTCTTATCAGCAATAGCCAGCCTGCAAATGTTGTCATCTCCTGCCAAGTCAAAAGCCAGATCAGTGTACACTTCATCATCTGAGTCACTGTCAGCATCTTCTCCCTGAAGTAATGTGGTTTGAAATTCTGCCATAGAGTATGAAATTCCTTTTGCCTCTGGATATCTTAAAGGGTCAATCTCATCCAGCTGTATGTGTACTAACTTGGAGTTTAGCATGAGATCTATAGAGTCGTGGATCTCCGGCAAGTGAGTACCTACAAGGATTTTCACGCTGTGAAGTTCAGAGATTTTTAGGCTGGTCTTGTCAAAACCTATCACCCGTCCATGGTTCATGAGGAGGTTTGAGATACATCTCAGACTCCAGCCAGAGATAGGCAAATGAGAGATGGAGATCCATGCTAGACGACTCTCTATCACATCTTCCTCCGTCCACGGGCGAACTTCATCAAAGTAGAGCTTCCAGCATTCCATACCTTTCTGCATCGCTTGTTGCATAGATTTCTCATCATCAAAGCTTATGATTGCCTGGGAACCCCCCAGGACACGGACAGCAGAGAAGCAGATGCCTAGCTGAATTAATCCATGTCTGATTTGTGCATAATCTACTCCCTGAGATATCTTGCCAATAAGACTATTTCTTAACCATAGAATTTCCTCATCTGTAGTGTTGAAAGAGATGAAGTTATGAGGACGTGGTGTGGCATTATCCGACGCTTGATGCACTTGACTCCCTGATGTTACTGCCTCAAGATAGCTTCGGTTGTCTCTTACACGGATGGGGGCCTTGGCTTTGTTGTTGAGCTTGGATATTTATTTCCCTGTTCCCACTGTTTTCTGTTTCATCACTTCATCTTTTCTTCTGTGCTTAGCCACATTAACTCTCAGTTTGTAGGAATCAAACCATATGTCATTTAAACATTCTAGCGGAGTTTTGTCTGACAGATTCGAGAGGATGGTGACGAAGCCAGAATGCTTTCCTGCTCGATTTGTTTTCCGAGAAACAAACAACTTAATAACTTTGCCCTGTTTTCTGAAACGGTCTTTGAGCTTATGGTAATCGACCCAACTTGGGAAGTTTTCAAAGTAACATTGCAGGTGAAAACCACGGTAGTTTGTTAAAGTTTAAGTGTTTAAGGTGATGGATGGTAGCTGAGGTTGGAGGTAATATGGCTTGTATGGAAGATCAGGTTGTTTTCTGTGTTTGTGAGAAGGAATTATGTTTGTCTGGGACGGTGGCTGGGTTTTTTGAAAGAGAGCTTTCCCCCCCATCTCTCTCCTTGGATATATAGGAATTAGTTAATTTCCAGAAAACAAATCCATTACCATAAGTACCAGTACAATCACAATTGACGTAAACTACGAAAGCGAACCTAAACTCCATAGGAGGCAGATTAATGGTGTTTCTTGTCCCTATGCTACTTGCCAGAATCACTTTTGGTAACTTTCTTGTCGCCGGAAAACCATTAACCACCAGTTTATGCACTCCTCCAAGACTCCATTATTGGACCATTTATTTTCTCAAACATTTCTGAAGTCATCTCCACTACCTTAATAAACTTCAAATACAATTCAAGAACAACAATCTTGCTATAAATTAAACTGAAAGTGAGGAAGATCGGTTGAATCTACAACCTTGAAAAACCCGGATGTAATCTCTGCTTACACGACCGAATTAGGTAGGCGTTCAAATTTCAGTGACCCGGTCCACGCTTTGTAGCAAGCTGAGGTGGTGGAGGTGGAGACGGTGGTTGTCGTAATTCCATTTTTTTAGGCAATCTCTTGAACTTGTAATCGATGGCATTAGAAGGAATAGCACTAAAGGATGCCACCCCCGAAACATGTGAGAAAATCAAGGCGTTGATGAACATAAACTTGAGAAACCAAGAAATGGCACCCATCGGATATCAAGCCACCTCTAGTTTCAGAAACCAATTCTATAATACTTTCGTGTTGTTGTTATCTATTTTTGAGTTTCACGTAACAAAATGAAAAAATACAAAAAAATATCAAAAAATATTCAGAAGAAATCCAAAAAATAATAGGAGTGGAAAAAGGATGTTGAAATGCCGAAAAAAATGCCAAAATTGGTTAAGGAGATTCAAAAATGCAAAAGGCTGAAATTTGACAGTGAGAACCCTATTGATAACAAAAATTCAATTTAAGGAAGAAAAGTTCAAAATCAGATGGTTATGGACTCAATTAAATTTTATCCAAGGTTTAATTGAATTTATGGAGGGTTTGATTGCAAGAAAATTGATTTCTTAAGTCAATTTAGGCTTTTATTGGAAGAGATTAAAGTTTTTGGGTCTAATTATAATTTTAAAGAGTTGATTTGGTCAAATCAGGGGATTAATTGTATAATTATTGAAGTTTGATGGCCAATTAAAGACTTGATTGAAACAATTTGAAACCAAGGACCAAACCGGAAAAGGCGCTAAAATCAAGGGATCCAATTATAATTTATCCGGGGGCTTGATTACAAAATTGCTAAAAACATCCAAGGGCCAAATCAGAAATATGCATTTAGAATTAGCAAACGGCGTCGTTTCCTTGACAACTGTTGATCACCATCTTTATCCGCAACGGTTTCGACAGTGAATGAGCATTATCAATGGAGCCATTTCAGCAACAAAAACAGCAGATTGCTTCAGTTATGGGGAATGTTTCACGGCTACTATTCCTCTACATGCCGTTACCAAGTTGGACGTTGCACCGCAGGCCATCCTTTGGCTTATAAAAGCCAGAGAAAGACGATGAAAAGGGAGGAAAAGAAAAGGAGAGGGAAAACCAGAGGGGAACGACAGAGGAAAGAATAAAGGAGGGGAGAGAGCCGCACCAGCACTGCGAACGCCATCATCAGCTCATCATCTTCTTCGTCCAGCAGCCACTGCCATTCTCCATCACAACCGCACCAGTACTGCACAACGAAAAAGAGAAAAACAGAAGAGGGAACGAGACAGTGAGGGGGGAAAACAGAAACAGAGAGGGGGAGACGATAGAGACAGGAGGCAGAAAGGAAAGGAAAACACAAAAAAACAGAGAGGAGCTGTGGGGAAAGAAAGTCACAGAGGAAGAAGGAAAGAAAAAGGAGAACCACCGTTGGTCTTCCTCTCCACCGCTGCCACAACGCCGCCACTGAGAAGGGAGTATCGATCAAACAGAAAAAAGAAAACAGAGGCTCACGCCTCTGCATAGAGAGGAGAAGAGCCACCGTCGCCCCCCACAGCAACTCCACCGGCCAGCAAACTCCACCGCACCGTCTGAAAGCCACCAGCAGCTCCACCCCCACCAGAGACCAAAAGGAGAACCAAACAGAAGCAGACGAAAAAAAAAAAACAACAACAACAACAATAGAGGCTGGTTCTCTGCACGGGGAAGAAGAAGAAAAGCTGCAGCAAACACTGCCTGCAACCGTCATAACTACCGTGAGCCATCGTCGGCTTCCTCTGCACCGCCACCAGCATCACTGTGAGCGTCCTCCATTACCATCGTCTTCGACATCGTTTCCGCCACCAGGTTTGTTCTCTTCGTCTCTGTGCATACAATTCATTTTTGCATTTCACTGTTCAAGTGAATTATAATTCACTTGAACAGTGACAGTAACTGCTTCCATTTGCATGAGCGTGCCCTGCTGGGTCCAGCCCAGCCACATGAGCCGGGTTGGACCAAGCTTGTAAAAAAATAAAAATAAAATTAAATTTTTTTAAAAATTATTTCAAAAAATTTGTGATTTTTTTGTATATTTTTTAGTGCATTTTGATTGATATTGGTTTGTATTTTTACACTGTAAAGATACAAATCCAGTATTAAAATACCTGGTTTTCATTGAAAAAAGTAATAATAAAAAAATATATATATTTTTTGTTTTTATACATACGGTCAAATATCTCAAAAATTAAAAAAAAATCATATTGTATTTTCATACAACAAAGAAAATTTCAAAAATATATATTAGCATGCATGTTGGCTTTAATAACTAGTTTATTAAAGTCACGAGAACTAGGCCAATATTTCAAAAATTCCCAAAAAAATTATTTTGTTTTCTTTTAATATCTGAGGATATGACCTTATACGTAAGATGTATCCCGGATATTAAATTCTTTTGTTGACGTCAGAATTACTCGATAAAATAAGGATCTCCTTACCAAGGAGGACTTTTTTTAAGCCATAGACGATCAACAACTAGAAAATACGACAAGACCTTAGATTTTATCAGACCATAAAACAATGCAACTTACCTTAGGTAGGGCGTATTTGGGGTGCTAATACCTTCCCTTTACGCAACCAGTCCCCGTACCCGATCTCTGAGACCAGTTAGGGTTCCTAATGACCAAAATATTAGGTGGCGACTCCCACTACAACATTATCCAGTTTTACCGACGGACTCATTCCGTCGGTGAAAGCAATGCAATCCGTCGGTGAAAATAATACTGACGGCCTCACCGACGGAACACATCCATCGGTATAACAGTCGTCGGTAAATCTCATTTCTATCGCTAATTCTGTCGCAAATAAAAAAACCCACCCACCGACGGAAACACCGACGGTAATACAGACGGATCCCATTCTATTTTTCCACTAATAAAAGACAAGAATTCCTTGTCTCCCCACATTTGTCAAATTGATAGAAGATAAGAGAATTTGAGGATGGATATTTTCGCCGAGACGCCGCACACGTGCGACACGTGTGAACCACTAAATAGTCATGGTGATCCTTGACTTGGCCTCCCTTTTCTATGTAAAGAACAGTGCAAGACTTGATAACTTGAAGAAAATAATATAACAGTATACTAATTTAATATCGATAGCAATATTGACTTCAACACATCCCTGGAAAAAGTTTTTGTTTCTCATTTCAAACGACGTTGAGAGCACTCTGGTCGTTCTTCAAGATTCAAGGATTAGTCGTTGTCCTTGGGGCAGTGTGGAAGATTCAATGGGTTCGGAAGTTAAAATCTTGCAACCAAAATTGTAAGAGAGATTTCATGTTTTTATACAATTTTTTTTTCTAAACCAAATTGTGGGAGGTCAATCTGCATTTTTATATACATAAAATATGGCAAATTTCCTAAATTTATTCCTTTTATGTCCTGAATTCAATTATCTATGTTAGAGAAATAAAATGATAAAGAAGTAAGAGGTTACTGTTTTTATTACATAAAATTATATTATAATGAAGCAGTTTTACGATGGACATTCACTAAAGTTCAATTTAGTTATCAATTTTTTAAAAGAAGTTCAATTTCATATCTAAAATTTTCAAATTCTTCATTTTTAATCCCTGTTATTTTTGTTATTTATATTTTTCCCTAAAACTTCACAGCAATTCAACTCCATTAGTATAATTTGGTCCCTGGAGTTTAAAAAGAGTCAATTTGGTACCTATTTTTTAAATTTGGTCCCTGAAGTTTAGGTGTTCATCTAGTGATCATAACATTTTATTTTTCTTACATTTTAG
>Ga0325401_1007505_pt1 | contig 10586 bp, 5 predicted proteins | sample PopdelMetagenome_FD_205666 | JGI IMG/M metagenome (GOLD analysis project Ga0325401, IMG submission 205666) | Populus deltoides microbial communities from Bellville, Georgia, United States - Xylem-PdKOR-R2 | ecosystem: Host-associated > Plants > Phyllosphere > Stem > Wood/Secondary xylem | place...
ATTCATCGAAGAAAACCTACATGCAGGCTTTTTTGTGCAATCAGATTCCTACTTGTACTCTTTATTTTTTATATTCTCGTGGAGTTTGTTTTCTCTTAGCTAAGCTAGCTATGCATAGACCTGTTATGATTTTGCTTGTGCCACTAAATCAAAACTCCCACTCTCTCTTTTTTCTATTTCCGTGGGATTCTCATTTCTTTTCAGCAGAAAGAGTTGAACATTTGCAGTGGTTGCTCCTCCACGCCAAGAGTCATCTTATGCACCCTCTCTACCTGCGTGTTTCTCATGCAATTTTTTCTTATTCCGATTTTACCTCTTTCCTTCTACACTGACCGGACCGCCGATTCTCTTTTAACGGCGTGCTTAATATTTCCTATAACCATGTATATGCAATTATGTATATCTCCTTCTGTAAGTATATTTCTTATGTTCTGATTTGTTATTTATATCTTAAGTATAGCCAAAGAAAATATTTGCTACATATAATTTATATATCTAATGATGAAAATAGTAGAAGGGAACCACTCCGCTGAAGCTTTTTTTTTTTTTCCTCTCCATTTGTATGATATCTGTTGTATTTTTCTTCTTCTGTCTCTATTTACTAATTCGGAGAAAAATAAAAGCACAGCTAACTAAAGCATGCATGGGTTTCTGTATTACTTTTAAAAGCCAACCGCAAGCTTTCAGCATTGACAAATTAAAATCAAATCCTGCTTTCGTCATAAATTTAGAAAACTTATGGTAGACGGTGACTGATCATACATGTGAAGTCTAACTTGAATTATCTTGCATCTTAGATAAACGATGGACCTTCGCAAGCCATGTCCCTTGCGGTTTTTGTTCTTTTCAGCAACTGCGTGTGCTTTAATTTAGGTCAGTTAGGGTTTCGCCTTTTTCTTCTATTTTTTGCATTTTATTTATTTAGTTATTTAGTGGATAAAATTTTAATCCACAACAGGAATAGAGATGCAATATTGGCACATGCAGCTGCGAGAAAGTCGAGGAACCAAGGCCATGGATCAAACTGAAACGAATATACTTTAGTTATTGTATATTAGTGATTGCTTACATGTATTATATAGTCTGTATATATAGGGTTTTATCTTAATATCCCTTGTACCAATACTGCAAGGCCTAAGCTCCAGGAGAGGAAGTTCCCAAACTTTTGATTTTCACTTCTCCTAATTGGAAGCAAATAATGTAATTGAGCAAGATGTAAAAATTTAGCTATATCTTTTACATAATTATGTAATGTAAAGTCACTTTGAAACAAGTCGGTCCAGTCAAGTGGATTGATGGTTTTGTTCATCTTTATCCCACCTTTTGTTTTTAAATTATTATTAGAGAAATTATATCAAAAAGTCATCTTAACTTAAAAGTTTAAAATATTATGTTGAATTGGTTTTTTTAATATGGTATCAGAACCTTGTTGATCAAATAATCATGAGTTTGAATCTCATGTCCATTCAATTTAATAAAAATTAGACACAAGATTCAAGTCAGAAAGACTTTTACTCGAAAGAATGTGTTAGAGAATTATATAAATCATATCTTGAGATCTTACCTAATAGCTTAAGTCATTAGGTTGGATTGGTTTTTTGACAAATTATTCTTACCATAGTTTGATCTATTTTTTCACTTACCCGTTACTGCTACTGCTGCTACTTCTACTATTAGTATTATTAAAACATTCACTTTTGATTTTACTTCATGAAACCACATCTTAAAAAGTAAAATTAAGTAAATAAGATAAATGAAAACAAATCTTGTCACTTACATCTATATATATTCATCTTATTATGAAAATAATAGTTAAAATTCAGGCATGCAAATAATTTAGTATTAAAAAAAATCATAACTACATGAAAAACATCATTATGAATTTTGTTTTAGTTTTTCTAAGAAAAAAGAACCTCTTTGATTTATTTTATTTTTTATAGATAGTGAAAGATGCATTAATATTAGGAAATTGAATCTGAACACTATTAAACATCATAGAACTTATAGGCTTCAATGTTTGAATAAATATGGTAAAGTAAAAGTTAGAAAACATGCCTTCGTGTCATTTTTTTTATTGGTAAGTATTATGATGAGTTTTTGTGTGATATGATTCTTATACATGCGAGCAACTTGTTATTGAAGCGTTCATGACAATTTGATAGGAATTTAATATGTAATGGGTTTATAAAAAGGTATACTCCTGCAAAAGATGAAAAACTCATCAAACTCATATCATTATCACCGAAACAAGTCTATAAAAACCAATTAAAGTTAAAAAGAGAAAGCAAAACCAAGAGGAGTGAAAGTACAACTAAGACCGTGAGCTTAAAGAGAGGGAAAAAGGAGCTAACAAGAGAGAAAATGATAGATTTATGTTTTTTTTTACAAAATTTGACTTAAGAATATTTATATGTTTGTGAGCAAAACTTATAGTTTATTATTCTTCATTGAACTATCTTGACTTATCTAAGAATAATTATCTTTGTGACATCTTTTTTATACTTCTTGTTTGTGATTCTCTATAATCATCGGGTGAGGGTTTCATTCTAATAGTTTTAGTGCATCAATTCAGGTAATTGTTGTATCAAGTTTTTATCAACTAAATTTTAATTTTAATTTTTTTAGGTTTGTTCTTTCTTGTGTATGGGTTCAAGCACTCCTACCCTCTAGTTTTAAATAAGGAATTTTAGGCTAAAATAGTTAACATGACTTGTTAATTATCTGATGAATAAATCTTCATTAATAGTTTTAGAGTTGAAGACTCCATATGAGGTATGATATGGTTCTCCTGCCGATTATTCTAGTATGAAAGTATTTGGTTGTCTTGTTTATGCTCATGTTAAGGAAGATAAACTTAGGGTGAGAGAGAGAAAATACATATTCCTAAGCCATATATCAATTATGGTGTGTTCATCCCAAGTAACCTAAGTTTATTACTAGAAATGATGTGGCAATTGATGAATCTGCTATATTTGCAAGGAAAAAAGAGTTAACTTGTATGAATATTGTGATGAACTAGGGTACTAGTAAGTATGTAAAGCTTGAGGTTAAAGCTTTAGAGATAGTACAAGAACATGCTTCAATTGGGTCTGTAGAGGAAATGGTGTACTATACTATAGTTAAGAATATACCTAAAAAACAACCCTACAATATTGCTACAGGAAGAAAAAAAAGACAAATAAAAGAACTAATTAATGGTTATATTGATTTGGTAAATTTTACCTTGATTGTTGTAGAGAATCTTGATGATCATGAGCTTTGTTTTTATAAAGAAACGATTTCTTGCAAAGATTTTTCTTAGTGGATACTTGTTATGAATGAGGAGACTGACTCTTTTTATAAGAATTGGATATTGGAACTTGTTAAACCATTACAAGGCCAAAAGATTGTTAGGTGCCATGGGTTTGAAAAAAGAAAGATATAGTCTCAGAGGTTGAGGATGTAAGATTTAAAGCACGTCTAATAACTAAGGACTTTACATAAAGAGATGGTGTTGAATTCAAGGAAGTTTTCTTTTTAGTTGTGAAGCATAATTCCATCCAGATATTGCTTGCTATGATCGCTTCGTTTAACTTAAAGCTTGAGCAGCTAAATGTCAAAATAGTTTTTCTACATGGTGAGTTGAAGGAGATGATCTATATATATGAATCAGAGGGTTTCATTACTCAAGGTAAGGAAGTTCATGCGTGCTTATTGAAGAAGTCGTTGTATGGTATAAAAGGTTTGATACTTTTATAGTTGGACATGGTTACTTTATGAGTGATTATGATAGTTGTGTATTTCAAGAAGTTCTTAGATAGTTAATTTATATAATTGTTGTTGTATGTTGATGACATATTAATTACCTCCAATAACATTTATGAAATCAATAGTTTGAAATATCAGTTGAGTGGTGAGTTTGAGATGAATTATTTAAGTACAATCAATAAGATTCTATGCATGAAGATACGTAGAGATCAAAATGTTGACAAGTTATACTTGTCACAAAGAAAGTATATTGAGAAGGTAATTTAATGTTTTGGTATGCAAAATTGTAAGTTAATTAGCACTCCACTTGCAACCAATTTCAAGTTATCTTCATCTTTATCACTAAAAACCAAGAAGGAGAAGACACAAATGTAAGGTGTTCAATATGCTAGTGCAATTGAAAGCATTAGGTATATTATGGTCTACACTCATCCAAACATTTCACATGTTATTAGTGTGATCAACAAATTTATAGGAAGTCCTAAAAAATCACTAGTGGACCATGAAATAGATACTATGTTATCTTAAAGGTTCTTCAGACGTTAGTTTGGTATATGACATATATAGGTAATATCACTAGAAGTAGTACTGAGGGCTTTGTAAATTCAGACTATACTAGTGATTTAGATAGGAGAAGATTGCTAATAGTTTATGTTTTCACTCTCTCAGGGTATATCATTAGTTGAAAAGCAATTTTACAATCCATTGTTGTCTTGTCTACAACAAAGGCTGGGTATATGGAATTGATAGAGGTAGTTAAAAAAGTTTTATGGCTGAGAGATTTGGTTGTTAATCTTGGTTTGTTTCGTGAATTTACCAATATCTTGATAGTCAGAATACTATTTATTTGGTAAAAAACCGGATGTACCATTAAAGGACCAAACATATTGATGTCAGGTACTATTTCATTCTAGTTATCATATTACATGGCGTTGTATCAATGAAAAAGATTGTTATAATTGAGAACCCTATAAATATATTGACGAAGCTTATCTTTACAATCATGTTCAAGCATTGCTTGAACTTGAGTGGTTTGTATAGTACTTGAGAGGTATTTGGTGGAGATAATTAGAGAGGAGTTCAAGTTTTGTAAAATGACTCAATTTAAGCTAAGGAAGAGATTTGTTAGGTTATCTTAAATTATAGATTTGATTTTAAAAAAATACCCTTATACCTAGTCCATATAAAAGCCTAAAGTTGTTCTATTTTAGGATAAGATTTATTTGTAAGCGTTTTTATTCTCTACACTTTGGTAGCTAGAGAAAAAAAAGAAAAAGTGAGTTTTTTTGTTACTTTGAAATTTTTGGTAAAAAAATAATTTTGTATAATACCTTGTAATTTTATATTTTTTTTATAATGAATTTATCTGATTATCTCTTCTATGAAATATACCTAAGTTGCTAAACCATATTTTTTTTTGTTACTTGATATTTTATATTTCTATACATCCTAATTAATTTGAGTTTTTATAATTGTTTCCCTATAACAAATAACAAATAAAGAGCAGAATCGGTGACGAGTAATTCTGTGGTATAGTTAAATTTAATTGAGGTCAAAATCTATTTTTGTATGAAAAAGTAAATAAAGTAGGGGAAATCATTCAACAGCCCGACAATTTCTCAACCCCTGTTGTTTCGGGGCATGCTTTTGATTACAACCTCAAGTTGGAGACATTTTCTCCATTAACCATAAAAGCTAATTTCCATGTCACGACCATGCATGCTCTCTCTTCAACCAAACCAAACAGAGAAATTAATTCCTGTTAACCGTTTGGAGGAGAGAGCATTGCATTCTTATTAATTTTCTGTCGCACCATTAAAATCTAGTGTTCAAGTAGTGGTGATTCGCTTGCATTGTTTGCAGCTGTCTGTAATGGCTACGAGCAAGATCAGAAGAGCTCTTGGGGCAGTGAAGGACCAGACTAGCATTGGCCTAGCCAAAGTTGGCAACAGCCACTCATTATCAGACCTTGATGTGGCCATTGTTAAGGCAACCAGGCATGAAGAATACCCCGCAGACGAGAGGCACATTCGGGAAATATTGAGCTTGACTTCGTATTCTCGTGCCTACATCAGCGCATGTGTAAACAGCCTCTCTAGGCGTCTCAACAAGACCAGGAATTGGACTGTGGCATTGAAGACGCTTATTTTAATTCAGAGGCTGTTGGCCGAGGGTGATCCAGCTTATGAGCAGGAGATCTTCTTTGCAACCAGGCGTGGGACTCGCCTTCTTAACATGTCAGATTTCCGTGATTCACGATCCAATTCATGGGACTACTCTGCATTTGTGCGCACGCTTGCTCTTTATCTTGATGAAAGGCTTGAGTTTAGGATGCAAGGGCGTCGCGGGAAGCGTAGTGCATTTGGAATAGAAGAAGATGAAGAGGAGGCTGGCCGGGCATCTGTGAAATCAACGCCTGTCCGTGACATGAAGATCGACCATATCTTTTCCAGGATACAACATTTGCAACAGCTCCTTGAGCGCTTTCTAGCCTGCCGCCCCACAGGTTGGTTTACATTCCTTCCTACGTGTATATGTTAATCAACTTGCAAGCAAATAATATTAATATTGTACCATGGAGAGAGGAGAACCCAGGAAATACAATGCATGTATAGATGGCTCTCTGTTTGATGTTTAAGGAATCTGGAAAAAAAAAAAAAGACTCAACTCAAGGTTCTGGAGCAACATAAATTTATGGCCTTTGTCCTGACAAGACCTTAAAAATATGGTGAATTCTGCCGCGGTTCTAAACAATTAATGAAGTATTTCAGGGGTCTCAGCGATTGTAAAATTTAAGCTTGGTAATTGTCCTGGAATGATAAATAAACATAATATAATTTTAAAAAAAATTAATTCCCAATCATATGCTGGCATCTTGCATCTGCATCCGTTATCAAATAAATTAGACTTTATCAATGAGTATATATACTCTCAATCTGCAATTTCTGTCATTGCCTGTCTTAAACCAGGGGGGGCGAGGCACAACAGGGTTGTAATTGTGGCTCTCTATTCAACGGTGAAGGAAAGTATCCAGTTATATTATGACATAACAGAAATATTGGGGATCTTGATTGATCGTTTTATGGAACTAGAGATTCCTGAGGCCGTGAAGGTTTACGAGATCTTCTGCCGAGTCTCAAAGCAGTTGGACGAACTCGACAACTTCTATAGCTGGTGCAAGACTGTTGGCATTGCACGCACTTCAGAGTACCCGGATATTGAGAAGATTACACAGAAGAAGCTTGACCTAATGGACGAATTTATTCAAGACAAGTCCACAATGGCACAAACCAAGAGAGCTACATTTGAAGAGCCAGTGAATGAAACTGACGAGAGGAAAAAATGTGAAGATGATATGAATGCAATAAAGGCACTACCACCACCTGAAAGTTACACGGAGACCCCTGTCGTAGAAGTGCAGGAAGATGCAGCAAAGGAAGAGGAGAAAAAGGAAATAAATACACAACAGGAGGCTGATTTGTTGAACTTGCATGATGATGCATTGTCAACAGAAGAACACGCAAATAATATGGCCTTAGCTTTGTTTGATGGTGGTGCACCAGCTGGTCCTGCTCAAGCTCTTGCATGGGAAGCCTTCAATGATGATACAGCAGATTGGGAGACAACTTTGGTTCAATCAGCAAGCGATTTAACAAGCCAGAAAGTAACTCTTGCTGGTGGTCTTGATATGATGTTGCTTGATGGCATGTACCAACATGGGGTGAAAACAGCAGAAATGTCTGCGACAGGTTATGGAGTTCATGGAAGTGCTAGTAGTGTTGCCCTCGGTTCAGCTGGAAGGCCTGCAATGTTGGCTTTGCCAGCACCTCCAGTCCCAAATAGTAGTGCTACAACATCAGCAAACCCAGATCCATTTGCTGCCTCACTTGCGGTTGCACCACCACCTTACGTGCAAATGTCCGAGATGGAAAAGAAACAGAAGCTGTTAGTGGAAGAGCAGCTACTTTGGCAGCAATATGCGAAGGATGGAATGCAAGGACAGGCCGCATTTGCAAAGCTACAACCTAATTCTTACAACGTGGGAGGTTACACACAGGGCTACTATCCAAGATCAGGTTAAATAGGAATTCCTTTATGCTTACAGCTTTATTTCCATTGTTAGGAAACTATTACTGCTGAAATTATCACCAGGTCCTGTGTGCCATGCAATTATGACTTGTAACTAACATTTTCAATTCAACACTTCGGTTTTTTTTTAAAAAAAAAACTCTACTTAACTGTGTGCTTTTGTTTTATAGAAGGCAAAGAAAATTTACCAATTAATCCAAGAAAACATTCATCCCTACCAATTTCATGCCTTCTCTCTACTGATGAGCTGTTCCAAAATTGCCAGTTTCATCCATTAAATTGTAAGGCTGAAGCTCCAAACAGCAAGTCTCCAGGTTACTTGAAGACTCAAAACTGCTTGGAGCATTTTGACCATGGATCATAGCTTTCGCTGATGCTTGAAATTGATCAAACATGCGTTCAGAAGCATAAATAGACTAGGTTAAAGAATGGCTGAATTGTTAGCAATGTATGAAGAAGGAGCCAAGTGGTAGACACGTAATGTGTCAATCAATCAAATTTGATGTTTGGAATATCGATTGATAGTTCATCAGTATCAGTTGTGCATTTTTGTCTGGTAAATAGCAATTTGAATTAAAAAATATTTGCACTCGTAGCATTATGGGGCTTGAATTTTTTCTGTCTTTCTTCTCGATCGGTGTCACACCAGTTGGGTGCTATTCCTCAGCCATAAAACCACCGCACATTGCTCTGGCAGTGGGCAATACAGCCTAGCAGCACTCACCAAGGCCGATAATCCTCGGAAAAAAGAAGAAGCATCAATACCATTTACTGTTATCAGCTCTGATAGACAAGCTTGTCAGTTTTATCTGTTGCTACATGTCATTGCTAAAAAGATTTGCATGGTTAGCATTAGGCATGACTCATGCCTCGACTCAGCGAGTTTGTATAGTTCTTTAGTTTTCTTTTCTTCTTCATAAAAAAACTTTGATCATGAACGCATGTTTTCATTACACATAAGAAGAATACATTCCAGAATGAAACAGATTCTGTGGCCTAACTCTTCCTCTCAAGTTATCTAATTGAAAGCTATATAAAAGCTTTTGTTCCTTTTACCTCAAAACAAATCCTCATTGGTATAGCACGATTTTAAATGCCTAAACTTGTATGATTTTAATTTATAATTGAATGTTTGATTTTTAATTTTATTTAAATAGATATTTAATTTTATTTTTTTGTATAATAAAGTGTCTTCACGAATGTATGGTGGTCAAATTTTAATATATTTGTGAAATAATGACATGAACACAACACTTAAAGATATATAATATTTAGATTGACATCATTGATGAGATAACATTTTAATAAGTAAATATGAGGGAAATTTTCCACCAAAACCTATTTTTTGTATTCAAATTAGTTGTATGCTCCTGCCCATAATCAACTTGCAGGAGAATATTTGATCCTAATACTGATGAGAAGGCACAGAAAACTACATAACCATACTGTCAGCCCTACAAACATGTTTTTTTTCTGTTCTAGTTTGTACCAAACACATATAGTTTGTACTAGAGTTAACATAGACACACACAACTTAGAAATATATACAACCCTGTAATAAAAAATCGCTGCAGTGGCTGAATATTTTATATTGAATTCTCTTTCTTTTTCTTTTCTTTTCTGTTGATTTTATACTATATTAAAATGTTGTTTTAATGTTGTAAGTAGATAATAAGATTGCTTATTTTTGGATAACCAGAACAAGAAAATGATGCTACTAGAAACTTGCTTAATTTGGCGGATGAAAGTTGTAAAATAAAAATAATTATTAAAAAATTGCATGATTTAGATGACCTAGAAGAATCCTTGGGATTAGATGATGAGGCAATGATGAGCAAAGCATTTCTTTTCATCCACAATGACAAAATGACTGCATTACTGAGAAGTTTGTGCTATCATATACCAACTACAAATACTATAGATGATATGAAGAAATGAGTATACTTTGAATTAGAAATTGTCCTCTTATGTTACTAAGAAAATAGCTGTGTTGTTTGTTTGACTGCATTTAAACAACATGGCCAAAGTCAAGATATCGTTTTGATCAAGCTCGCTCCTTCAATTATCATGCTTCATTTCCTAGAGTATCTAAGAAAAAAGTTGGGTTTCTCTTTTTTTACATAGAAGGAAAGGGAGTGAGTTAAAGCATTTAAGAGGCTAGTAGAGGGTAATGGTGTTGGCATTTGGCAAGTGATAACAGCTCTCCACTTCGCAAGCTTGAGGAGTGCTAAATTTGTTGGATGAGTGTTCAATAAGCTTGTTGAGTGGCAAAACCATCACCCTCAAATTCCATGTATTTGTCTCACTAATAGAGCTGCTTATTTTACTCACCAAGGATAAAAGGAAAGTTACAACTATGAAGGAGGAGAAAGACCTCTCCAATGAACTCTCAAATTCTATGTATTTGTCTCACTTATCTCTTGCTCTTTTGTCGTGTATTTTTTTTCTTCTTTCACAAGTTGTCTTTCTAGTTGAAATGGCAGGACAAACATCTCCATTTTCAATCATGATTTCTGCTAAAAATTGACAGACAAACCACTAGAGTTTTTCCTTTTTTTAGCCTAATTTACATCACTAAAATCTCCCCTCTTTTCTAGACTAATTTGCAGCCTTCTTTGGTTTGACTGTGGGTTATTTGTCTCAATTCATAAAAATCTCCCACCTGGAGATAAACTACGCCAGAAATTGTCTTCTACCTCAAAAACCTACCGACTATTTGCACAACTTTAGTTTATTAAGTGTAACACCCC
>Ga0325401_1007515_pt1 | contig 10582 bp, 7 predicted proteins | sample PopdelMetagenome_FD_205666 | JGI IMG/M metagenome (GOLD analysis project Ga0325401, IMG submission 205666) | Populus deltoides microbial communities from Bellville, Georgia, United States - Xylem-PdKOR-R2 | ecosystem: Host-associated > Plants > Phyllosphere > Stem > Wood/Secondary xylem | place...
GTGGCCGTGGCGTTCGTGTGGACCGAGCGCGACCGCGGCATCCGGGTGATCTCCATGCGGCGAATGCATCAATGGGAGATCAGGCATGTCGGACTGGATTGACCCCGACGACGCCCCGGACCTGACCGAAGAACTGGCCGCGGTCGCGGAGATCAGGGTCGGCGGCAAGGTCGTTCGCCCGGCGACGGGCTATCTCGGCCCGCATGGCGTGGCTCGCGGGCGCCCTCCCCTGCGTGGCACGGCGAAGCGGCAGGTGACGCTGCGGCTGGACCCGGACGTGATCGACCGCTTTCGCGAGGGCGGGCCGGGGTGGCAGGGACGGATCAACGAGGCGTTGCGGCGGGCGGTGGGGTTGTAGCCGGGCGGTTCCGTGGGAGGACCGTGGGAGAGCGCCCGTTCGTGCTTCCGTTCGGTCGGCCTTGGCGTTTGGAGCGGGATGCCGTCACATTGCCCGATCCGTTCGGCCTGAGCGTCGCCGGCGCTTCGACTTCGCTCGGCACGAACGGATCGGGGGATGCCGTCCGATTCGGGCGTGGGGTCAGTTGCGACGCCCTCGACAGCCCCGGCGCCTAGATCGGGCGCCGGCTTGGCCGGATCTTCACTCCGCCGCCTCCGCCCGCACTTCGCGCGCCCGCCCCTTCAACAGCGGTGCGAGGTAGCGGCCGGTGAAGCTGCGGGGCTCCTTGGCCACCGTTTCGGGCGTGCCGACCGCGACGATCTCGCCGCCCTTGACGCCGCCTTCCGGCCCCAGGTCGATGACCCAGTCGGCGGTCTTGATGACGTCGAGATTGTGTTCGATCACCACCACGGTGTTGCCCTGTTCGACCAGCGCGTGGAGGACCTCGAGGAGCTTGCGGACATCCTCGAAATGGAGGCCGGTGGTGGGTTCGTCGAGGATGTAGAGCGTCTGGCCGGTGGCGCGGCGGGCGAGTTCCTTGGCGAGCTTGACGCGCTGGGCCTCGCCGCCGGACAGGGTGGTCGCCTGCTGGCCGACCTTGACGTAGCCGAGGCCGACCTCCGCCAGCATCGCCATCTTGTCGCGGATCGGGGGGACGTTGGCGAAGAAGCCGACCGCGTCCTCGACGGTCATGTCGAGCACGTCGGCGATCGACTTGCCCTTGAACTTCACCTCCAGCGTCTCGCGGTTGTAGCGGGCGCCGTGGCAGACGTCGCAGGTGACATAGACGTCGGGGAGGAAGTGCATTTCGATCTTGAGCACGCCATCGCCCTGGCACGCCTCGCACCGCCCGCCCTTGACGTTGAAGGAGAAACGGCCGGGCTTGTAGCCGCGCGCCTGCGCCTCGGGCAGACCGGCGAACCAGTCGCGGATGCAGGTGAACGCGCCGGTATAGGTGGCGGGGTTCGAGCGCGGGGTGCGGCCGATCGGCGACTGGTCGATGTCGATCACCTTGTCGAGATGGTCGAGCCCGGCGATCCGGTCGTGCTTGCCCGCCAGGATGCGGGCGCCGTTCAACTGGCGGCTGGCGGCGGCGAACAGCGTGTCGATGGTGAAGCTCGACTTGCCCGAGCCGCTGACCCCGGTGATGCAGGTGAAGGTGCCGATCGGCACGCTCGCGGTGACGCCCTTAAGGTTGTTGGCGACGGCGTTGTGGACGGTGAGCTTCTTGCCCGATCCCTTGCGGCGCTTGGGCGGCACGGCGACCTCGCGGGTGCCGTTGAGATAGTCGGCGGTGACCGAGCCCTGGGTCGCGAGCACCTCGTCCAGCGTGCCCTTGGCGACGACCTGGCCGCCATGGACGCCCGCGCCCGGCCCCATGTCGATCACATAGTCGGCGGTGCGGATCGCGTCCTCGTCATGTTCGACCACCAGCACGGTGTTGCCGAGGTCGCGCAGGCGGCGCAGCGTCGCGAGCAGCATGTCGTTGTCGCGCTGGTGGAGCCCGATCGAGGGTTCGTCGAGCACGTAGAGGACGCCCGACAGGCCGGAGCCGATCTGCGACGCGAGGCGGATGCGCTGGCTCTCGCCGCCCGACAGGGTGCCGCTGGTGCGGTCGAGGTTGAGATAGTCGAGCCCGACATTGTTGAGGAAGCCGAGGCGCTCGACGATTTCCTTGAGGATGCGCTCGGCGATCGCGCGCTGCTGGTCGCCGAGGTGGTTGGGCAGGTCCTGGAAGAAGGCCAGCGCGTCGACCACGGACAGGTGGGTGGCGTGGCTGATGTCCTGCCGCGCGATCTTGACCGCCAGCGCCTCGGGCTTGAGGCGGGCACCGTGGCAGACCTCGCAATGCTTGGGGCTCTGATACTTGCTCAGCTCCTCGCGCATCCACGCGCTCTCGGTCGAGAGCATGCGGCGGTTGAGGTTGCCGATCACCCCCTCGAACGGCTTCTTGACGTCGTAGCTCTTCTTGCCGTCGATAAAGGTCAGGGTGACGGGCTTGCCCTTGGTGCCGTGGAGGATCGTGCGGTGGACCGCCTCGTCGAGCTCCTTCCAGGGGGTGTCGAGGCTGAACTTGAACTCGCGCGCGAGGGAGCCCAGCACCTGCATGTAATAGGGCGAGGGCGGGTTGGACTTCGCCCAGGGGACGACCGCGCCCTTCTTGATCGACAGGTCGTGGTTGGGGACGACGAGGTCCTCGTCGAAGATCAGCTTTTCGCCGAGGCCGTCGCACGCGGGGCACGCGCCCTGGGGGGCGTTGAAGGAGAACAGGCGCGGCTCGATCTCGGGAATGGTGAACCCCGACACCGGGCAGGCGAAGCGTTCGGAAAAGACGATGCGCCCTTCCGGCGCGTTGTCGCCGAGGATCGCCGACTTGGGCGTGTGCGCCTCCACGGGATCGGCGGGGTCGATATAGGCGAGGCCGTCGGCCAGCTTGAGCGCGGTTTCGAACGACTCCGCGAGACGGGTGGCGAGGGTGTTGTCCTCGCCTTCGGAGGGGCGGATGACGAGGCGGTCGACGACCACCTCGATGTCGTGCTTGTATTTCTTGTCGAGCGCGGGCGCCTCGTCGATCTCATGGACCTGGCCGTCGATGCGGACGCGGGTGAAGCCCGCCTTCTGCCATTCGGCGAGTTCCTTGCGGTATTCGCCCTTGCGGCCGCGCACCACCGGGGCGAGCAGCAGCAGGCGGGTGCCCTCGGGCAGCGCCAGCACGCGGTCGACCATCTGGCTGACCTGCTGCGCGGCGATCGGCTCGCCGGTGGCGGGGGAATAGGGAACGCCGACCCGCGCCCAGAGCAGGCGCATATAGTCGTAGATCTCGGTCACGGTCGCGACCGTCGAGCGCGGGTTGCGGCTGGTGGTCTTCTGTTCGATCGAGATCGCAGGGCTCAGCCCCTCGATATGGTCGACATCGGGCTTCTGCATCAGTTCAAGGAACTGGCGCGCATAGGCGGAGAGCGACTCGACGTAGCGGCGCTGCCCCTCGGCATAGATGGTGTCGAAGGCGAGGCTGGACTTGCCCGAGCCCGACAGGCCGGTGATGACAGTCAGCGTGTCGCGCGGGATGTCGATATCGACATCCTTGAGGTTGTGCTCGCGCGCGCCGCGGACGGATATGGTGGTCAGGCTCATGGGTGCGTTCCATATCCGTTCCGGAGCGGATCGGGTAGAGGCCAGCAGATAGGAAGGCCGGCCGGCGACCGCCAGCCGCCGCGACGGGACCCGACCGATGGAGCAACGGCGCATGGCGAACCATGGATCGCCCATCCCCGACAACGTGGCCCATCCATGGGGGAGCGTGCCGTCGCAGCGATGGGTGCAGGTGATGGCAGAAATCCTGAGCGGCGGCGTCTGGGATGCGAGCGGTTGCGGCCGATGGCCGGAAGATCTGCCGATCAGCGCGGCGCTTCGACGGCGCATCGAGCGCTGGACGGCATGGCACGACGAACTCGACGCCCGGAACATCGACTTTCCCAAGCCGGCACACTGGGAGATGCGGAGCGACATGCCGATCGCGGCCTTCAACGCCGAGGGACGCGCGATCGCCCGCGCGCTCAAGGCCGAACTGCCGCCTGACTGGACCGTGGTCGCGGTGGACGTGGACGCCTGGTGCCGACGGGCGGATGCCCCAGACGCGGACGACCGTGAGCTGGTCCTGCCGGGCACGCCTTACGAGGGATGACCCGGGACGGACGTTTTCGATGCCGGGGCGAGCGGGCCGGGGCGAGCGGGCCGGGGCGAGCGGGGTTGTGCGGGGGCTCGGCTGTATTATCTTTGCACAACAGTCAGGAGGCGTCATGGCGAAGAACGGAAAGGTGAAGCTGCCCAAGCGGATCGCGGGGGTGAAGGTGCCCAAGGACATCCGCAAGTCGGCGGAGCGGGCGATCGAGCGGGCGCAGAGCCCGGCGGGGCGCGAGATGATCGCGGCGGGGCTGTCGATGGCGGCGGCGGCGGCCAGCGCGGCGGTGGTGCGCGCGCGGGCGGAGCGGGAAACGCGGCAGGCGGACGAGCGGGCGGCGACCGGAACGGCCGCCCGCCCCGAACCCGCGACGCCGCCGGTGCCGCCGACGCCGCCCGTGCCACCGGTCGCACCGCCGGTCGGACCGGGCGGGCCGCAGGGGACGACCATGCAGCCGGATGCGGCCAAGGTCGTGGAGGCGATGAGCCAGATGGCCGAGCAGGCACTGGGGCAGTTCTTCCGCCGCCGGTAGCGTTGGGGCATCTTGAGGTATGAGCCCCCTGCCCCACTACATCGCGTGCAGGATCGGGGCGCCTTTGTCGGGTGGTAGCGCCAGCGCGGTTCGAGCAGCGCGATCCAGGCGGTGCACGGCGCCGGTTCGGGACCGCTGGCGTTCATCGCGCGGCCGAACGCCTTGCGCGGCAGGCCGGCAGGGACGGTAAAGGTTCAGGGCAGGTCGAGCGCCTCGCCGATCGCGGTGTAGGTGCGGTCGAGCTCGTCGTCGGTGATGCAGAAGGGCGGCATGACGTAGACGGTGTTGCCGAGCGGCCGCAGCAGGACGTCGCGGGCGCGGAAATGGGCAAGGAGCCGGGGCGCGCGGTCGGACAGATAGCCGTCCGCGCCGCCGATCTCGAGCGCGGCGATGGTGCCGAGTTGGCGGAGGTTCGTCGCGCGCGGGTGGGTGCGGAGCCGGGCGAGGCGGGCGGACTGGCGCCGGCCAAGCGCGGCGACGCGGTCGCGGACGGGCTCGTCGCGCCAGATCGCGAGGTTGGCGTTCGCCGCGGCGCAGGCGATGGGGTTGGCGGTGTAGCTGGACGAGTGGAAGAACATCGCCGCGCGGTCGGCGCTGTAGTGCGCGTCCCAGATCGGCTCGGTCGCCATCGTCACCGCGAGCGGGACCGCGCCGCCGGTCAGTCCCTTGGACAGGCACAGGATGTCGGGAACGACGCCCGCCTGTTCGCAGGCCAGCAGCGTGCCGGTGCGGCCCCAGGCGGTCATCACCTCGTCGGCGATGAACAGCACCCCGGCGGCCGCGCAGATCTCGCGCATCCGGGCGAGCACGGCAGGCGGGTAGAACAGCATCCCCCCGGCGCCCAGCGCGAGCGGTTCGACGATAAAGGCCGCAGGATGCGCGGCGCAGGCCTGCTCCAATGCGTCATAGGTCGCCTGTTCGGCGCCGGGATGGGGGAAGGGGATGGTGCCGACGTCGAACAGCAGCGGGGCGTAGGCGCGGTTGAACACCCCGCGCTGGCCGACCGACATCGCGCCGATCGTGTCGCCATGATAGGAATGTTCGAGGACCAGGATGCGGTGGCGGGGCTGCCCGTGCGCGGACCAGTAGCCGAGCGCCATCTTGAGCGACACCTCGACCGCGGTGGAGCCGCTGTCGGAAAAGAACACGCGGGTCAGCACCGGGGGCATGATGCGGACGAGTTCGCGGGCGAGCGTCTCGGCGGGCTCGTGGGTCCAGCCGGCGAAGATGATCTGGTCGAGCCGGGCCGCCTGATCGCGGATTGCGGCAACGATGCGCGGATGGTTGTGGCCGTGGGTGGTGACCCACCAGGAGGCGATCGCGTCGACCACCGCGCGCCCGTCGGCGGTGTGGAGGATCGCGCCGCTCGCACCGGTGACGAGCGGGATCGGTTCGCCAAGGCCGTGCTGGGTAAAGGGGTGCCAGACGGGGGAAGTCATCGGAACGGGTCGGGGTCGAAGGCGGCGGCAAAGGCGGGCGCCAGGGTGGCGGCGTCGAGGGTGGCGAGGCGCGGCAGGCGGCCGAGGCGACGGACGCGGCCGATCGCGGCCACCGTCGCCTCGCTGTCTTCGTTGGCGTCGCCGTTGAAGGCGATGCCGAGGAGGGGAACGCCGCGGCTGCGCAGCGCCTCGATCGCGAGCAGGCTGTGGTTGATCGTGCCGAGCGCGGTGCGGGCGACGAGGACCACGGGTTCGTGCCAGCGGGCGAACAGGTCCGCATAGAGCAGGTCGCGGGTGACGGGGACGAGGACGCCCCCTGCGCCCTCCACCACCAGCGGGCCGGCGACGCGGGGGAGCGACAGGCGGGCGGGGTCGATCGCGATCCCGTCGAGCTCGGCGGCGCGATGGGGGGAGCAGGGGGTGGCGAGGCGATACGCCTCCGGCAGGATGCGTTCGGGCGCGACGCCGAGGCGGGCGGCGGTGGCGGCGTCGGTGCCGTCGGCGAGCCCGGCCTGGATCGGCTTCCAGTAATGCGCGCCGAGCGCGGCGGCGAGCGCGGCGGCGAACACGGTCTTGCCGACATCGGTGTCGGTGCCGGTGACGACGATCGTCTTCATGCCGCCGCGTCCAGGGTGGTGGCGAGCGCGGCGCCCAGGGCCGCGATGGCGGGCTCGTCGGCGTGGAGGGTGATCGCGATGCGGAGGCGGGCGGTGCCGGCGGGAACGGTCGGCGGGCGGATGCCGCGGACGTCGAACCCCGCGGTCCGGAGACGCGCGGCGACCTGCATCGCGCGGGCGTCGTCGCCGAGGATGACGGGAATGATCTGGGTACCGCCGGGGGCGACGCCGAAGCGGGCGAGGTGGTGTTCCGCGCTGCCGACCAGTGCATGGAGGCTTGTGCGGCGTTCGGGCTCGTCGGCGAGTACCCGCAACGCGTCGCGGAGCACCGCGGCGATCAGCGGCGAGGGCGCGGTGGAGAAGATGAAGGGCCGCGCGCGGGCGACCAGCATGTCGCGCACCGTGGCGGGGCCGCAGACCAGCGCGCCCTCGCACCCCAGCGCCTTGCCGCCGGTGTGGAGGGTGACGACATCGGGACGGGCGTGGAGATCGCCGGCCAGCCCGCGCCCGCCCGCCCCCCAGACGCCGGTGGCGTGCGCCTCGTCGATGAGCAGCATCGCGTCGTGCCGCCGGGCGATCGCGAGCAGGTCGGCGAGCGGGGCGCGGTCGCCGTCCATGCTGTAGAGGCTTTCGACCGCGATCCAGGGCGTGCCGGTGCCGCCCCCCGCCCGCCAGCGCCCGATCGCGTCGGCAAAGGCCTGCGCGTCGTTATGGGCGGCGGCGACGGTGGCGGCGCGGCCGAGGCGCATCCCGTCATGCGCGCTGGCGTGGATCAGCGCATCGTGGACGACGAGGTCGCCCGCCCGCGGCAGCGCGGCGAAGATCGCGAGATTGGCGGCATGGCCGGTGGGGAAGAACAGCGCCGCCTCCGCCCCGAACAGGCGGGCGGCGTCGGCCTCCAGCGCCTCGTGCTCGGAATGGTTGCCGCGCAGCAGCCGCGAGCCGCCCGAGCCGAGCGGGACGCCGCGGGCGAGCGCGGCGGCGGCGGCGCTGGCGAGCCGGGGGGACGCGGCGAGCGCGAGATAGTCGTTGGAGGTGAAATCGCGCCCCGCCGCGGGCGCCAGCGTACGCAGGCGGCCGGTCTGCGCGAGGCGGGCGAGGTCCTGGCGTTGGGAATCGAGGAGCACGGGGGCTTCATAGGGCGGCGGGGCGGGGATGCCAGGGGGGCGTGACCTGCGTCTTCGCCCTCACCCTTGCCATCGCCTGCGGCGACGGGCCCCTTTCCTCTCCCGGCGGGAGAGGGAGACCCCCTGCCCTTTCATCCCCGTGTGGCTATACGAGGGGCATGACCTTTTTCGAGCATCTTCCCCATCGCCGGGGCATCTGCGACCGGGCGGAGCTGGACGCGGCGGTGGCGGGGATCCCCGACGACAGTCCGCAGGCGATGCGGCGGGGGGTGGTGACCGCGTTGCAGCATGCGCTGAAGGCGGGGCGGGCGGAGGTCGCGCGCCGGCTGGCCGAGCGGCCGGGACGCGGGCTGGAGGCGGCGAACGCGCAGGCGTGGCTGGTCGACCAGCTGGTGGCGGTGCTGTTCGTATTCACCACCGAGCGGCTGTACCCGCTGCCCAACCCGCTGCCCGGCGAGCGGATCGCGGTGGTGGCGGTGGGCGGCTATGGCCGGGGCGAGATGGCGCCGCATTCGGACGTCGACATCGCGTTCCTGACGCCGGGCCGGCAGACCCCGCATCACGAGCAGGTGATCGAGTCGATGCTGTACGCCCTGTGGGACCTGGGGCTGAAGATCGGCCATTCGAGCCGATCGCTCGACGAGATGGTGCGCCAGGCGAAGGCGGACGTGACGGTGCGCACCGCGCTGCTCGAAGGGCGCGCGGTGTGCGGGGACGAGTCGCTCAACGCCGAAGCCGCCAGGCGCTTCCGGGCGGAGGTGATGGCGGGAAGCGAGCGCCAGTTCATCGCCGACAAGTTGGCCGAACGCGACGCGCGCCACCGCAAGATGGGCGACACCCGCTATGTCGTCGAGCCCAACGTCAAGGAGGGCAAGGGCGGGCTGCGCGACCTGCACGCGCTGTTCTGGATCGGCAAGTACGTGTTCGACGTCAGCCGCGCGCGGCGGCTGGTCGAGGCGGGGCTGCTGACGCCGGACGAATACCGGCTGTTCCACCGCGCCGACGAGTTCCTGTGGGCGGTACGCTGCCACCTCCATCTGGTGACGGGGCGCGCGGAGGACCGGCTGACCTTCGACGTCCAGCGCGAGATCGCGACGCGGATGCGGTTCCACGACCGGCCCGGCAAGCCGGCGGTGGAGCGGTTCATGCGTTACTATTTCCTCCAGGCGAAGACGGTGGGGGTGCTGACCGGCGTGTTCCTGGCGCATCTGGACGAGCGGTTCGCGGCGCGGGGGCGGCGGTTCGGGTTTCCGACCATCCGGCGATCGCCGCGCCGGCTGAACGGCTTCGTGCTCGATCGCGGGCGGCTGGCGCTGCCGCGCGACGGCTGGTTCCACGAGGACCCGGTGCGGCTGATCGAGATATTCCAGCTCGCCGACAGGCACGGGCTGGAGGTGCATCCGCTGGCGATGCGGGCGGCGGCGCGCGACGCCAAGCTTGCCGACGACATCCGCACCGACGCGCGGGCCAACGCGCTGTTCCTCGACGTGCTGACGTCCCCGCGCGATCCCGAGCTGGTGCTGCGCTGGATGAACGAGGCGGGCGTGTTCGGCCGCTTCGTGCCCGATTTCGGCCGCGTCGTCGCGCAGATGCAGTTCGACATGTACCATCACTATACCGTCGACGAGCACACCATCCGCGCGATCGGGCTGTTGTCGCGGATCGAGCGGGGGCTGGAACGCGAGCTGAACCCGCTCGCCACCGCGCTGGTCGAGCAGATCGTGTCGCGGCGGGCGCTGTATGTCGCGCTGCTGTGCCACGACATCGCCAAGGGGCGCGGCGGCGACCATTCGGTGCTGGGCGCGGAGGTGGCGTGCCGGCTGGCGCCGCGGCTGGGGCTGAGCCCGGCGGAGACCGAGACGGTGGCGTGGCTGGTGCGCCACCACCTGTTGATGAGCGCGACCGCGTTCAAGCGCGACCTGTCCGACTTCAAGACGATCCTCGATTTCTGCGAGGTGGTGCAGAGCCCCGAACGGCTGCGGCTGCTGCTGGTGCTGACGGTGGTGGACATCCGCGCGGTGGGGCCGGGCACCTGGAACGGGTGGAAGCGCCAGTTGCTCACCGACCTGTACGAGGCGGGCGAGGAGGTGCTGCGGCTGGGGCACAAGCAGCGCGGGCGCGGCGAGCGGATCGAGGAAAAGCAGGCGGCGCTGGCGACCGCGATGGCTTGGGACGCGGCGGCGATGGCGCGCTATGTCCGGCGATTCCCGGAGGCGTATTGGGTCGCCGAGCCGGGGGACGTGCTGCTGCACAATGCGCGGGTGGTGGGCGCGGCGGACGCGCAGGAGCCGCGCGCCCCGCTGGCGATCGACGCGCAGGTCTATCCCGGGCGCGGCGCGACGCTGGTGACGATCTATGCCGCCGATCATCCGGGGCTGTTCTATCGCATCGCGGGCGCGATCCACGTCGCGGGCGGCAACATCATCGACGCGCGCATCCACACCACCCGCGACGGCATGGCGCTGGACAATTTCCTGGTGCAGGACCCGCTGGGCCGCCCGTTCGACGACGAGGGACAGCTGCGGCGGCTGACCACCGCGATCGAGGACGCGCTCGCCAATCGCGGCAAGCTGGCCGACCGGCTGGGCGCCAAGCCGCCGGCACGGATGCGCAGCGACGCCTTTCCGATCGAGCCCAACGTCCTGATCGACAACCGCGCGTCCAACCGCTTCACCGTGATCGAGGTCAACGCGCGCGACCGGCCGGCGCTGCTCAACCAGCTGGCGCTGGCGCTGTTCCAGTCCAAGGTGACGCTGCATTCGGCGCATGTCGCGACCTATGGCGAGCG
>Ga0325401_1007516_pt1 | contig 10580 bp, 9 predicted proteins | sample PopdelMetagenome_FD_205666 | JGI IMG/M metagenome (GOLD analysis project Ga0325401, IMG submission 205666) | Populus deltoides microbial communities from Bellville, Georgia, United States - Xylem-PdKOR-R2 | ecosystem: Host-associated > Plants > Phyllosphere > Stem > Wood/Secondary xylem | place...
ATTATAAACCTTTCGTGAAGTTATTTGTAGCTTGCGATGAGAGTAAATAGTTTATTTTAGGCAATATTTTAGGAAGTACATTTTCAAGGTGTAGTGTCACACAATCTCTAAATAAAACAAAAAAAAAATCATGGCTAAAAAATAAACTAATTTGACCTGACCCGCTAAATACTCATGTTAAATTGTGACCAAGTCAACCCAAGATAAAAAACAAATAAAAAATTCATTGATTATTTTTATTTATTTTTTTATCAAAACAAAGTTGCTTTAATTTTTTTTTAATTTGAGTTGACCTCCAAACCCATGACTCGGGCTTTATCCCGAGTCGACCCCAATGCAACTATACTATTTGTTAGTTTTATTCATATTTACCTAGCATTTTGCCTATGTTTTATACATAAAATGCCTTGATATTTTTTATTTTAAGTTATGAAGGTATATTTGGGTGTAAGATTAGAAAATATTGGCAGATTTGACCTTCAATCAATGTTTTACGCAGAACTTAAATTGTAGAGGTTGAAATGAAGTGATTCTAGTGGCATTAGATAGCTAGCATCTATATCTTTCTATACATATATGGCAAGAGAAAAGAAGAAGAAAGAACATAGAAATCACAACCTTCAAAGACAAGTCTCGTATTCTTTATTTTTTACCTTCGGTCATTTCGACTTGAATATCTTGAGTTAGAGAAGTCTATTTGATGCAAACTTAATTTTTTAGATTCTTGACTCAAAGACATATGAACATACCAAATTGCAGCATAAAAAAACTCATATGAGAGAGATGATTTTTTTAAGATAACCCATAAATTCTGTCAACAAACAAGTTTTGTGAATAAACAAGTCCAACTTACTTACCAAGCATCCAAACCGATATGACAATTATTTATTCATATGAAAGAGGTCTTTATTTGATCAAATAAACGTCACTAAGTTTAAAGTCAAAACTTGAATATTTTATGCAAGATTATTTTTTCTTCTTTATAGGAAAGTAATTATTGTACTATTTAAATATAAATTGTTTATTTTGGAAATGACTCCTATTTTTTTAGGATACAAACGAACTAGTAGGGATGTGGGGAAAAGGGTTTTTCTATCATATAAAAAGGAAAGCAAGAAAGAAAAAAAGGGTGGCGGCCAGAAAGAAGAAAGAAATTAACTCTAACCTTTTTTCCTACACACGAAATTATCTTCTGCGGCCATAAAAAAGAAAGAAACTCTAACCTTTTTCCTACACATGAAATTATCTTTTCATCTTTTCTCTTCCTTAGTTTTTTAATAGTCATGCAAAGCTAAGTTATTTTTTTGGTTGAAAGGATACAAAAAACTTTGGATTTCAAAAATTTTGAGATCTATTTTATCTTTTCTTTTCAGTTTTGTTACTACTCAATTTTCAACCCTATTTTGAAGTATTTTTTAGGGAAAAAAAAAACAAAAAGCAAAAAGCAAAAAACAATGAAAACCCAAAAAATATATTTTTGATATATTTGTGTTATTTTTAGCATTTTCAGCATTATTTCAAAAGGATTCGAATTTCAAATGTTTTTTCAACGCATTGGGCTTTTAACGCATCATTTTTAAAATTATTAATTTTATTCATTGAGTCGACATTGATATTGCTCATTAAAAGAAAAAATCAAAATACAAACGTTAGGCCAAACAATTAAAAAAAAATAATTTTTTTTACCTATAAATAGGTGTACACACATTGGGAGGGAGCCATAAAAAAAAACATAACACAAAAAAACCTTACCCTATTTTTCTTTTGGCAATTGTGCCGGCACCCCCTCCCTTCGCCAAACCAGATCCCTGCCGTTTTGCTAACCTTCTCTCGGCTAATATATAAAGAAATAATATAAATTATATTTGATTATTGTGCTTCAACTTCTAGAATTTAGCCTCTAGCTCTTGAAAACTGGATCAACGCCTTATTGGCATAAGATCAATTATTGCTATTCATTATTACACGCAAGATTTTTGGAACAATTGAAATTCATGGCCATGTCATGTGCTAATGCCGAGTAAGAAAAGTACTAAATATAAGTACTATTAACTTTAATGTGCTGCCCAATCATTTAAAGATTTGGCTTAATTGCGACAAAAGAGGTATATATATTCTCACTTTTTTTCTCTCTCTCTTTCTGAATAGCCCCCAGTAGTTTTAATTCTTGTAGTCCTTTTTTTTTTTTTTAAGTCTTAGCTTGAGACAAGAGAAAGTAATTTATTCTTGTTTTTCTCCTTGTTCAAGAATAAGCCTTGACTTAAGTTGTAAGTGTTTAAATTCCTGACGTGCATCTTTCTATAACAGCTAGCTTATCGAAGCTTTAACTTGTGATGAAAGTAAAATATTTATTCCTTTTTTTCTTACAAATAGCAGCCTATGATTTATTTGCTAAAATATATATATGCATACAAGTTCCCATTGTTACTCCATCACTTTGAATAAACACACAATTTGGTGGCTGGGAAATTGAAGCATTATTCTTCAGGTATGTTGAGATATGATCAGTTAATGTGTTTATCTTCCATTTCTTTTAATTAATCCTGATAATTTGATTTGTTCAGCATAATTAAGGGAGCTCAGACAGGAAATTTGTGATATATATTCTTGTTTTAAATTTGTGCATGACAGTAAATTATTATGTGATTACTAGCATTTTCTTTGATGTTTCTTTAGTTCAACATCATTTAAGCTGGTTAGAAGTTAATGTGCTAAAAATGTGCACACCTGGTCTAATTGAAGGAAATCAAACATGGGCATTCATTCATAATGTGTCTGAAACTGTTCAAAAAATATATTTCCTTTCCTATCATAACCTAAATTAATTTGATTCCCTTGAAGACAATAGGATGGCACTATCACTTGACATAATTTGCTACTAAAATAATGATATTAATTATTAAATTGCTTTTATGAATAATTATTTAATCAAATATTTTAATGATAATTTAAAAATATATTTTTTCGAAGGTAGTTAAAGGGAAACACTAAATCCATAGCATTTCCCTGAATCCTAGGTAACTATAGTACTATGCATCACTTTTCATTTATCACTATTGTGCTTCCCATAGCTAATTAAATGGTGAAAAAATATGATAATGTTTGGTTCTATGGGTTTTTTAGTTTTTATTTTTCTTGAATTTATTTAATGTCAAGGATCATAAATAATTTGAACCTAACAATCTAACTCCTAGACTTTGAGCCATAATTAATATGTAATCAAAATATATAAAAATAGCCATCCAACATTTTTTACTCAGTACTATTCTAATATTACACGTAGTATACACTATTACTGTTTCTTTATACATTCTTAGATTAAAAACTTTAGGCGATTGATTGATGTAATTTCGTGAGAAAAATAAATAAATAAATTTAAAGAAGTTAGCTCTTTAATTATAATAATTATATATGGCATAAGTTTTTATAAAATTTTGTGTACATTATTTTGACTTTAGTTTATTGAAAACACGTGATTGTTTCATTCACTAGAAATCAAAATCAAAATTTCAAATAATTATTTTAAGATCATAATATGTTTAAAAATAATTAAATTTTTTTATATATAAAAATACATAAGAAAGTTATAATTATTTTTTTATATTTGAAGTTTGATCTAAACTTCATTTTTTAATTGCATATTAAAATATAATATGCAATTAACTCCTTGAATTATCAATAAAACTTCAATTATTATATATATATATATAAACTCCTTGAATTATCAAAATTGATAAGGTTTTGCTAGATGAAGAGTCAATCACTTTTTTTTATATAAAGGTTCTGGGATTTTTTTTAACACAAGGTTTATACATCATTAGACCAATACAATTCAAGAATGACGAACGTCATTTAAGTATATTCATATTTTCCATTATTATTATATGAAAATTTTAATGTTCCTTTTAAAAAATATATTCAGATTTGTTTTGATTTTTTTTATTCAATAATTTTATTTTTTAATAGGAGGCAAAGAGGAAACTTTTATATCATTCACAATTTAACTAAATATTTTTGGACAACTTTAATGTACTTGGAAGTGGAAAAAATACATACCAAAAAGAAAATCCCTAGTTTTCCTATAAATATAATTAAATTTTAAAGTATAGGATTATAAGGAAAAAAATGAAGCACGTATGTTATTTGTGAAATTGTTGTGTAAACAGATTTGTTTTTCTCTATTAGTCGATAAATATTAATATTCATGTTTATAAAGAGAAAAAAGAATAAAAAAGGGGTGACTTATTTGAAAAATTGATGTGTAAAAAGATTTTTTTTCCTATCCTGATAGGACATACCCTCATTTTTAGACATAAAAGTCTTTTAATTAATATTCCTATTTTGTAAGAACTAATAAAAGAATAATTAATTTATCATTATTTTAATTTTCATAATTTAATCTAATATAATAGCAACCAATCAAAAAAATATTTTTCATAATTTAATTAATACGAGTCAGTAAAAATGATTTTATTGATGGATATAATGAGAATACATTTGAACACTCAAAAACTTATTCGAGAATATAGTTGAAGACTCAAAAACGTTTTCTAATATATATATTCCTTACACACACACACACAACACACATACTAATTAAGGACCTTTTTTTATTTTAATAAATTTATATTTGTCAAACATGTATGATTTTCTAGTTTTCCTAGAAATTTTTTTTTAAGAATAATTAAAAGAAAAGGATGAAAGTAATTTGGTGAAAGTAATTTAAACCCGACCGGATCTCTGATTAAGAAAAAGTAACTCCAATGTAATTTATTATTTCAAACTATTTTTTGGCTTATTTCAAAACAAAATGCTAGGCTTGGCTTCTTAAATGAACTACTTAATTTAAAATTGTTTTTTGTTATTATTTTACAAGTCGTGGGATATCTCCATTGCTTGAAACTGACATTTTTTAGTTTTCTTTAATTAAGTTAATTTTGGCTTATTTCAAAACAAAATACTTCGGAATTTTTTTTAAAGCATAGGTTATTTTTTAAAAAATTTTTGTATTTAGTTATAATTAAGTTAATTTTGGATTGTTTGGAACTATGCTGATTTTGTGCGGATTTATTTTGGAATTTTTTTGTTGTTATGCCCTAGTCATCAACGATGGATACGCTTCCAATATTGATGGTACTCAGTTTCTTTCTGCAAACTATCCTCGCCATTTTTGGTCGTCGGCGGAAGTGCTTTACTGGATTCTGGCTTCGTTCTGTTGTTTGGTTAGCATACTTGTCAGCAGACTTGGTGGCAACTTTATCATTGGGTATCCTAGTTCGCAGCCAAACCACCTCTGCAAATCCTAACATGATTCCTGTATTTTGGGCTCCAATCCTTCTTCTTCATCTTGGTGGCCCGGAAACTATTACGGCTTATTCATTGGCAGACAATGAATTATGGCTAAGGCACCTTCTTGAGCTAGTAATCCAAGCTGGTGTGGCTTCTTATGTCCTGTTCAAGTTATGGAGCAAGGATACAATCATATTTGTAGCCATTCCCATCTTTGTTTCAGGAATTATTAAGTATGGGGAGAGGATTTGGGCTTTCAGGTTAGCAACCTTACAGGATTTTAGCATCAGAAGAGAATATATATCATCCAGCAGCAGAAGTGCATATGATGTCAGAATTGTTCGTGAAGCTCGTCTTTTGTTCAAAGCGTTCCAGAAGCTGTCCACAAATTTTCTTGTCTTCGATTTTGATCAAACCAAGACCTATGAATTGGTTTCTAAGAAAACTGCGGAAGAAGCCTTCCAGTTGATAGAAATAGAGCTGGGATTCCTGTATGATCGGCTTTATTCTAAGGTGACAGAGATTTCTTGGCTACGCGTCATTCTCCACTCCATCACCTGCTTATCCTCTATTTCTTCATTAGTCTTGTTCTCAATAATGACAATGAGAAAGAACGTGTACTCAAAAAACGATACGATGATATCTTACTTGTTGCTGGTTGGAGCTGTCTTGCTTGACTGTTATTCTATCACTGTGCTTCTCTTGTCCGACTGGGCTGTGATTTGGCTGCCTAGTAGTAAAGTAGTGGGCGATTTTCTCTATCGAATCAATTGTCTTTCTCCGTTACTATCATTTTTTAGGGAGCGGAAAAGATGGTCAAGATCTATGGGACAACACAGCTTAGCAAGTGCTCAATCAAACAAACCATTGAACGAGCTTCGTAAGCAGTACTTCGCCGGGAAATGGAACATTCGTAGCCGGGTGGGTGTGGACGAGGTTTTAAAAGAATTGATCTTCATACAAGTCTTGGATAAACGAAAAAGGTACGAGCCCGATACCAGTGATTTCCCTGTCCTCCTTAAGCTATTGGAAGAGAGAGGTTACAATTCGCTTCGAAGTAAGTGTTGTTTACATAAACTGGGATGGAGCGTGACTGATGTAGAATTCACTCAAAGCCTCCTCATTTGGCACGTTGCTACTCATGTTTGTTACATTGACGATTCTCGGAAAGAAGGTTTTGCCAAAAAACGAAATTGCGTAATCAGCAGCACATCATTATCCAATTACATGTTGTATCTCCTGGTTCATCGTCCAGCTATGTTAGCGACAGAGCTCAGCGGAACAAGTTATGCAGAAACTACCACTCATTTGGGTCGTCTCCTTTGCAGGAATACAAAAGAAAAAATGGAGCGCAACAGTACCTTAGACGAATTGGATCCGTTATCGGTTCAGGAGATGGATCCATTTTTCAATGAATTGCGTCTAGATCTGCCTGCTATGTTAAATGAAATTAAACGTACATACGAAGAAGGAATGTCAGCCCTGCTAAATGGTTGCGTGCTTGCTATGTTATTGCAGTCATTGGAGACACATGATGGTTGGCCAAATGAAAAGAAATGGGAAATGATAAGTGAAGTGTGGGTGGACATGTTGATGTATGCTGCAAGTCATTGTGGATGGAAGCAGCATGCTGATGCACTTGCTCGAGGTGGGGAGCTACTCACTCATGTGTGTCTTCTCATGTCACATCTCGGTTTAAGCAAGCAATGTCGACCTGAATTAAGTAAACAATTAGGTGATCAGTCTAAAAGGCTTGATGATCTGTCTGGACGTCAATGTGTCTATGAGATTCCTCTTGCTTAGCTAGTTTAGTCCTCTTGGGGTTTAGCTTTATTTTGTTGTTTTGATGTTTTGTAACTTTTCCTCATTTCCGCTGCTTGGTCATTAATAACATTGCTTGTTCTTAGTCTTCTAGACCTTTCGTTGTCTTGTTTTCTTGGTATCTTTTATTAATAACAAAGGAAAAATAAACAAATCGTCAGACACTATTTTTATTTTTTCTCTTGAGCCGGATCTTTTCCAGTTTCCCTTTACCAATTGTGGTCACCTGTATATTTCTTATGAATTGATATAGTCGGGCTTGCGATAATGAATTATTCTGAGCAGTTATAATATGGATCTGTCATAAATAGATGAGTGTAGAGAATCAAGTTATGGTTACTGAAATCAAGGATGAAGATCAGAAACTTGATCAACTCGTGAATGCATCAACTGAAATCCCAAGAGATCCCAACAAGCAATCGTGATAATGAAGTCCTCCAAGAATGCAGTAACATAAGAATTTTAGTAGATCACAACAATATATCTGGAGACTAAATTGAGGAAGATACAATCCCATGATCCTATTATATTAAACTGTGCAGCTGTTACCAGCTTGAATGAATATTTCCGTTAGAATACCTTTGTGATTGTAATACTATATAAGCAGTATGCACACAGAACATTATGTATAAGAAAATAAGCATTATTCTTAATATCTCTTGTTATGAATTTTCTTATATGGTATCAGAGCCTCAAAAGACTAACATCTAAAAATCTCTTCCTCAAATTCCCCTACAACACCAAGCCACCCCTTTGTCATCTCCTTGCTTTCCGTTGTCACAGTCAAACTTAATCATGACAATTTTCTCCCCTGGAAAGCACAAATGGTACCATATTTCAGAGGACAAGATCTATTTGGATATATTGATGGTAGCATCCCCAAACCACCTAAAATCATCTCTTTTTCTCACCCTGAAACTGTCGTTGTCTTTAAACGACTAAACCCAGCTTACTCTCAATGGGTTCGTCAAGACAACCTCATTCTAAGTACCCTTATGTCTTCCCTGTCCGAACCAGTTCTTGCTCAAGTTGTTAATTATACCACTTCCAAAGCTGTTTGGAGTGCTTTGGATGATACTTTCTCATCACAATCTCATGCGCGAATTGTGCAAATTCTCACAGAACTCGCAATGCAATGAAAGGCAGCAAGTCTGCAACTGACTATTTTCATTTCATCAAATGGCTCACTGATGAATTAGTTGTTGCTGGACAACCAATGAATCATGATGATATTATAACATATGTTCTTGCAGGCCTCAGACATGAATATGACAGCTTTGTAGCCTCAATATCAGCACACACTGATAATATCACTCTTGTAGAAATCTATTCCCTTTTATTGACCTCTGAAGCTTGCGTTTCTAGACATCAACTCACTCCTATCGTCAACAACCTTATGCAACTATTGCACAACAACAATACATTTTTCAAAGACATGGACGTGGCGGCTCTCGTGACAGGGGACATGGCAATCGTGGTGGCTATAATTCAGCCAACGAAAATAATAATTAACTTCCTATCATTTGTCAAATTTGTGGTAAATCCGGACATTACGCTAGAAAGTGTTATTTTTTATTTGATCTATCTTATCAGGATGCTCCACCACTATAATCAAAACAAGCATTGGTAGCAATGAGCCATGGCATCAACAACACTTGGGAGACTAAATGGCATGTGGATACAGGAGCCACGCATCATCTCACAAATGATGTTAATACTTTGAATCTACAGAAAGATGACTACAATGGCGCAGACAATGTGCAAGTTAGAAATAGGCAAGGTTTGCAATTTCAAAAACTAGATCTTCAAAACTTTCAACTCCTTCTAGTTTTGTTTTTAACCAAGTCCTTCTTGTTCCTAAAATACAAAAGAAATTAATATTTATGCACCAATTTTATGTTGACAATGAGGTTTATTTTGAGTTTCACTCTCATTATTTTCTTATGAAAGATTACTCGGGGAAGGTCCTTCATTGAGGACATCTCAATAATAGACTTTATCAGTTCACCAATAAATCCAGCCTCCCTCAAGCTTTTTCTAGTGTTCGTATCCGTGAATGGCATTATAGACTTAGCCATGCATCTGCTCTAGTGGTCAATAAAATCTTATCCACCCTTGCTTTTCCTGTAGAGAAAAATAAAACGCACAATGTGTGCCCTGAATGTCAAATGGCAAAAAGTCATGATTTGCTTTTTAGATCTTCTCCCTTTGTTTCTTTAAAACCATTGGATTTAATTTTAACCGATGTATGGGGGCTTGCATCAATGCTCTCCATATCTTGTGCTAAATATTATATTAGCTTTCTTAATGATTATTCCAAGTTTCTCTGGTTATTTCCTATTAAACTGAAATATGAAGTTGAACAAGTCTTTTTAAATTTCCAGGTGTATGTTGAAAAACATTTTGAAATGAAAATAAAAGCAATCCAATCAGACTAGGGTGGAGAGTATCAATGACTAAACACGTATTTTCAACAGAATGGCATTAACCATCGCCTGACTTGCCCACTCACGCATCAACAAAATGGCTCAATTGAACGCAAACATCGACACATTGTCGAAGTTGGTTTAAGCTCTTTAGCTCATTTGAATTTACATACGATATATTGGGGAGATGCATTTCAAACTGCCACTTATATCATAAATAGGCTTCCAACACCTTATGTTCCGTCATCCTTATGTTCCACGAATTTGCAACCTAACCACATTTCTACATGCACACAACTTGTACCCTTTATGTTGATTTCTGCAGGAACAGAGCATGCTTCTGTGGAGATTTGTCTAGATTTTATTGATAATAACAATACCCCACCACTTTACTTAGTGGAAGCATCATTAGTGGTTAGTGCCACAATTAGTGGCATGTTTCAAGGCTCTCCTTTCTGCTCTCCTTCCTCCTATAAATGGAGACAATTAGTGCAAGTGAAGGTGTGAGTGCAAGTGTGCAGAAGAAGAAAATAGTGCAACTGTGAGAGTGAAAATAGTGCAGATTTGAGAGAAACACCGAGTGTAAGAGTGAAACACTGGGTTTTGTGGGATTGTACTTGGTTGAGTTGAGTGTTTGTATCATTCCTCCAATAATATACAATCTGCTGCCTCCGTGGACGTACCCGGTTTTGGGGAACCACGTAAATCTGCTTGTGTTGTGTTTTATTTGTGTTTGCTTTCGGTCCAGTATGCACAACAATTGGTATCAGAGCATTAGGGAAGCTTAAACACAGAAAAACACGTTTTTTCAGCTCTCTGTTCAAAGTTGCAGAATTTTCAAAGTTCTCAGATCTTGATTTTGACCAGCTGCGGAGATTCCTCTCTTCCATACGAGTCCGGCGATATAAAGATCGTCAAAATCGGAGTTGAAACGAGCCCTGTAGAGCTCGCCGAAGTTTCGCCGGAAATCTGCCGGAAAAACCAGTCAGTGCCGGAATTCTCGCCTGAGAAGACAGCCACGTCATCCGACACGTAGTCGCTGAG
>Ga0325401_1007521_pt1 | contig 10578 bp, 8 predicted proteins | sample PopdelMetagenome_FD_205666 | JGI IMG/M metagenome (GOLD analysis project Ga0325401, IMG submission 205666) | Populus deltoides microbial communities from Bellville, Georgia, United States - Xylem-PdKOR-R2 | ecosystem: Host-associated > Plants > Phyllosphere > Stem > Wood/Secondary xylem | place...
GCGATCTGTCTGGCTGAGAACATCGACGAGCCGGACGAGGACTTCGCGTTTATGGTGCCTTCGGATCTGAGCGCAACCGTCGGTCCCCACCAGTTGAATCTTGGCACCCGTGTCGTGCATTGTCCGCAAGCCGCACTCGTGCCCGGCTCTCTCGTTCCGCATGAGGACCATAAGGACATCCGAGTGCGACCACTTGCGCCGGTCACGCTCTCGGCGACGCCTCGCATGACGTGAAGTAAATACGCCTTCGGTGCGGCAGGCGGCAACCCAACCCACACTGCACGCGAACCCTCATCGCAGACGACCGCAGCGGCCCCGGGGCCAGTCATCTGAACATCGGCATGAGTGCGCGCATCGCGGCATGCCCGGGCGGATCGATGGCGCGGATTGACTGAGTCGGCCCGTTAGATCTCGGCGCCAATGTCGCGGCGGGCGGCGATGCGGTAAGCGAGAAGCGGATCGTCCAGGTGATCGAGGGTTCGGTCGAGTTCGGCAAGTGCTTCAGTTTTCGGATCGCTGTGGATCACTCTCATGGCGTAGTAGGCCGCGTTACGACATTCGAGGTACAAGAGGTTGCCCGCCTCAAGTGACTCGGTCGAGCCGAGCATCTGGACGCGAGACCAGGCCGCCTTAAGTCCCTCGCTGGCCCCCGTGAGTGAAGTAGCCGTCGCCACGAGGACGCTGGGCTGGTTCACGAGTCTGCTGAGTGCCTCGACGGCGGCCAGAAATTCGGCGTGAGCGGCGAGTCGTTCGTCGCGCCAGTGATCCACGACGGTCTGGCTACGGGTCTTCGCCGCCTCGGTCGTTTGGTGATCGCGGTCCTTCTGGCGTTCGGCGCTGTCCGACTTCAGCCGGATCGCGTCGCGCCAGTTGGTGAGTCCGGCCTGGATGAGGAGCGCCAGTGCAGTGATGCTGGAGGCGGCGACGACGTCGGACACGTTCATGGTCGGCACCCTTAAGCGTCTAGGCATCACTTGCGATCAGAATTCTCGGGCATCTGGTCACCCCATGTCGTCCTGACAGCGGCATGAGCGGGCGTTACCTCAAACCCCTCAGAGCGTCCCGCAAGGGATCTCCATGCGGACGGGCCCCAGCGAGTCCTCGCCAGGTTCAGTCGGTGGCGATTCGCCGAAGGATGTTGGCGAGCAAGGTCACTGAGTCGGCAGCAATCCCGGCGTCACGGCGAGTGCCGCCCGGCCTGTGCTTCACGGCTTCGGCTAGTTCTGCCGCCTTGCGAACGAGTGCTCGTACCTCGACGTTTCCGGCGCCCGCCAAGGTGTCCTCCACGTAACGGGTGATCCGCATATGCGTCTTGGCGACCGGCGGCTCGGTCTCTGCGTCGCGCAGGTGCTTGGCAGGGTCGTAGACGGTGCCGCTGAGCGCCTCCATCACAGCCACGCACCGCCGCCCGACATCCTGATAGTCGGCAGATGTCACGGCCGAGCGGAAACGGACCCTCACGTCATCGAGTGCGGCATCGACGGCGGGCCAGCCTGTGCCGCTCGCGGGCGACACACCCTCGGCGACGGCCGACGCGAAGGCGGCGTCATCCAAACGGTCTAGTTCGGCAAAGACGGGCCCGAAGAACTTGCCGAGGATGTCGCGGCGTGCCTGCCAGCCTCCTGGCCCCGAGGCGCCTCGGTTGATCCAGTACGACCGGAATCCGCTGAAGTCTCGCCACGGGAGATTCAGGTTGATTCCGTGGCGCGCCAAGGTCGCCCGTAGTGCGCGCTGCGTTGTCGCGATCTGGTCGCCGTCGAGCCGCTGGTTCCGCGCGGCAGTGCCGAACTCCTCCAATTCGGAGTGCACGAGGCTCGCAAGCGCGACTGCCGTCGCGAGGTCGTCATCCCCGGTCAGGGGGCCTGCGATCAGGTTCTGAATGACGTCCATCTGCGGTTCTTCGACCGGTGACGACCAGGGGTCGGGCCCCGCTGCGGTGGCGGCGAAGAGATCGTCAAGATGCACGGGGCCCCCTCGCGAGCAGTTGCGGGTCGGGTGCGGAGCGCACCGCTGGTTGTTGCGATTCTTGGTTCACAAGATCCCCCAAGGCTTGGTGGTACACCCGATCCTGCCTGACGTCTCGGCCGCGACCGCTCATCGGCTAGATCCGGGCGGCCCTACGTCCGGAACCTTGTCCGGCGGGAACAACTAGTTCAGATTGCCTGTCAGAACGGTGTCAGAAGACCTGCTTCACCTACCCGCTGACCTGCACAAACGGTCGAGTTCGCACATTCCTACGACATCTGAGCCACCCGGCCCATCTGATCGGCGGACCGCCCGTGACCTGCAGCAGCAGGTCGCGGGCGGTTCTGCGTCTGCCGAGCACGTGGGGACCTAAGCTCACGACCTCTGCTGCGTCGAGCGTTGGACAGGAAGCTGATGGCCCAGGACCCACTGCGCGCGGGACTGCGTGACGAGCTGGTCACCGAGGAGCTGGAGCAACTCCTCGAGGGGGTCGAACGAGCGGCGTACGGAGCTGACGCGCTGAGCGCGAGCGACGCGGTCGAGCGGCTCGGCAAGCACCTGCTGCGGGTCGCACGCCGCATGCGCACGCCGCGCGACACTGCCAGCCTGGAGGCTGGTGTCGAGGCGGTGAACCGGGCCATCGGCGCACTCGACGGCGACTTCGCGGGTGACCGGGTGAGTCTTCCTCCCCGTCTCCTGAAGGGCATCAGCCCGAGGACCGGCCTGACCGGCGGCGCCCTGCCCGCCCACCCGACGATCCCGCTCACGACCAGCGAGCTCCTCGTCAACGGCGCGGGCGAGCCGAGCTTCGGTGCCGTCCTGCGCGAGGAGATCCGCTGCGCCGAGGAGGTCGACCTCATCTGCGCCTTCGTCGGCCACACCGGCTTCCAACCTCTGAGGGAGGAGTTCCGCGCCCTCCGCGAACGAGGTGGACGGGTACGCGTGATCACCTCCACCTACCTCGGCGCGACGAGCGCCAAGGCCCTCGACGAGCTGGTGAAGCTCGGGGTCGAGGTCAAGGTCAACTACCAGGGCCAGTCGACGAAGCTCCACGCCAAGGCGTGGTTGTTCCGCCGACCAGGTGAGCTCGACACCGCCTGCGTCGGTTCCTCGAACCTCTCGGACGCTGCGCTGTACTCCGGGCTCGAGTGGAACGTCCGCCTGGCGCGCGCAGATGCTCCTGGCGTGTTCGGCCGCATCCAGCAGACGTTCGAGAGCTACTGGAACACACCCGCCTACGAGACCTACAGGCTGGAGGACCGGTCCCGCCTCGAGGGGGCGCTGCTCGATGCGAAGGGCTACTCGCACCGCGCCGTCAGCAAGACGGCGCAGCGCACCATCGACGAGCTGAACCAGCGCCTCGAGGAGGCGTACGCCGAGATCTCCCTGCAGCCCAAGCCCCACCAGCGTCACGTCCTCGAGACGCTCGAGCACCGGCGATCGTCGTTCGACGAGCACCGACACCTGGTCGTAGCCGCCACGGGGACCGGCAAGACCGTGATCGCCGCCCTCGACTACGCACGCATGTGCGATCGGGAGGGCTACCGACCGCGGCTGCTCTTCGTCGCCCACCGCGAGCAGATCCTGGAGCAGGCACGCGCGACGTTCCGCAGAGCGTTGCGGGACCCCGGGTTCGGCGAGATCCTCTCCGGCGGCACAGCACCACCCGCGGTCGACCACCACCTCTTCGCGATGGTCCAGACGCTGAGCCACCGCTTCACGTCCGTGCCCCGTGACCACTACGACGTCGTGTACGTCGACGAGGCGCACCACAGCACCGCGTCGTCGTGGCGCACGGTGGTGGAGCACTTTGCCCCCCGCGAGCTCGTCGGACTCACGGCAACGCCCGAGCGGACGGACGGTGTGCCCATCACCGACCTGTTCGGAGGCGGGTACACGACCGAGCTCCGGCTGTGGGAAGCAGTCGACGACCAGCTCCTCGCACCGTTCGAGTACGTCGGGGTGGATGACGGCACCGACCTCCGCACGCTGTCGTGGCGCGCCGGCGACTACGCGATCGGCGATCTCGCCAACCTCTACACCGGAGACCACGAGCGAGTACGCCTCATCGTGGAAGCCGTGCACCGCTGGGTCGACGTGCCCGCGCAGATGCGCGCGCTGGCGTTCTGCGTCTCGGTCGAGCACGCGAAGTTCATGGCCCAGCAGTTCAACCGCCTCGGCTTCCAGGCCGAGCACCTCGACGGCGATCACGACCAGGCTCACCGCGACGCGGTCCTCGGTCGGCTGCGAGCCGGTGAGCTGCAGGTGGTGTTCAGCGTCGACGTCCTGGGCGAGGGCATCGACGCACCGGACGTCGACACCCTGCTGCTGCTCCGACCGACCCAGAGCCCCGTGCTCTTCGCCCAGCAGCTGGGTCGCGGCCTTCGCCTGTCGCCGGGGAAGTCGTCCTGCCTCGTGCTCGACTTCATCGGCCAGCACCGCGCGGAGTACCGCTACGAGGAGCGGTTCCGCGCCCTCATCAGCCCGCAGCACGGAACTCTGCGCAAGCAGGCCGAGCAGGACTTCCCGTTCCTGCCGGCCGGCAGCTCGATCACCCTCGAACGGGTGGCCCGTGAGCGCGTGCTGGCGCGCCTGAAGGAGGTCACGCCCCGCGCCGGCCTGACCGGACTGGTGAAGGACCTGCGCCGCACCCGGTCCAGGAGGCTGACAGACTTCCTGGAGGAGACCGAACGATCGGTCGAGCAGTTCTACGCCGTCGACCAGCGCAAGATGTCGTGGACTCGACTGCAGCGCGAGGTCGGCGGGGGCGACGTACCTCCCGCCCCACGTGATCCTGAGCTGCGGCGGGAGGAAGGGGATCTGCTGCGGCGCATCGGGTTCCTCCAGCACGTCGCGGACCCGACGCGCGTCGACACCTGGACGAGGTGGCTGGACGCGGCCCGACCGCCGGGCGAGGAGGGACTGACGCGGTCTGAGTCGCGGTTGGCCATGCAACTCCTGCACCTGCTCGGCACCACCCCTGCAAGCACCGAGGAGGGCTTCGCGCAGCTGTGGCGTCACCCCTCGGTCCGCGACGAGGTCTGCGAGCTGCTGGCGCTCACCCGCGCGACGCAGGACGCCATGGTGTCTGCGGTCGTCGGGCTCGCCGATGTCCCACTGATGGTGCATGCGCGCTACACCCGCGCTGAGGTGTTCGCCGCCCTGGGCATCAGCACCATCGACCGACCCAAGGAGCACCGCGAGGGGGTCTACTTCGCGGCTGACCTGCGCGCCCAGCTGATGTTCGTCACGCTGAACAAGGACGAGGCGTCGTTCGCCTCGCACATCCAGTACAAGGACCACGCTCTGTCGGCGGAGCTCTTCCACTGGGAGACACCGAACAACTGGCGTCAGACCACTCCCGCGACGCTCAGGTGCATCGGTGCCGGGCCAGGCGCATCCGAGCACCGTCTGCTGTTCGTGCGCGAGCGGAGCCAGGGCGGCGTCGACGGCACCTTCCGCTTCTTCGGCCAGGTCGACCAGCACGGCGAACTGGAAGGCGACCGGCCCGTAGCGGTCACCTGGCGGCTGCGGCAGCCTCTTCCTGAGGTGGTGTTCGAGGCGACGAGCCTGCTGGCGACTGGCTGAGGCACCGGGCCGCGTCAGGGGCGGATCGAGAGGCGGACCTGCTCGAGTCCGTCGTCCTGGGCGACGACGGGGACATAACCGAGCTCGGCGACAGCCTTGTCGATGCGCAGGGTGCAGTCCTGGCCGACGAACCACCGCGCCGGCACCGGGATGGCAGCCACTGCGGTCTCGGCGTCGAGCTCCGGGAGCGGTTCGGTGATGCCGTACAGCGCGAACTGCGCCTCCAGGAAGTCGCGCAGCACGACGCGCTGGCCGTCTGTGACGAAGTAGGCCTGGCCGCCGCGGCCACGCTGCCAACCGAGGACGAGCCCCTCGACCGCGTTGTCGACGTAGGTCACGTCGGTGGTGAAGCGACCGTCCCCGACCCAGGCGAACTCGCCCTTGCCGGCCGCCTCGGCCAGCCCCTGCACCAGCGAGCTGTGCGGGCCCCAGACGAACCGCGGGCGGATCGAGACGGTGCGCAGCTCGGGTCCGTCGGCGTCGAGGACGAGCTGCTCGGAGCGGGCCTTGGTCGCGGAGTAGGCCGCCTCGGAGTCGGGACGCATCGGCGCGGTCTCGTCGACGTCGACGAGCGGCTCGTCGCTGAGCAGGGCAGCCTCGCTGCCGCAGTGGACGAACGTCGGCACGCCGGCCGCGCGCGCTGCGGCGATGGCCTGGCGGGTGCCTTCGACGGTGATCAGCTCGTGGCGAGCCCGGTCGGCCGCGATGTCCGTCTCGGCCGCCAGGTGGAAGACGACCTCGACGCCGGCCAGCGCGTCCTGCCAGGTGGCAGCGTCGGTCAGCTCACCGCGCACCGGCGTCGCCCCGACGGCAGCCAGTGCCTATGCGGACGCCTCGCTCCGCACCAGTCCGCTGACGTCGTGCCCCTCGGCCACCAGCCTGGCGACCAGCCGCCGCCCGATGAATCCCGTCCCTCCGGTCACGAACACCCGTGGCATCTCGACCACTCCCCTGTGCTGTCGGTGGGCAACCCTTGCGGTCGCTCCTCACCGGGTGCAGCAACGGCGCGGGTCCGAGGGCTTCCGGATCTGCCATGCAGGTCGTCGAACCCAACCATCGAAGTCCCGACGGTCACGTGTCCTGGTCCCCCGTCAGCTGGGTGCGGACCGACTTCGGCACCCGCAGCCCACGGCGCCGCAGATCGGCGACGAAGCGTGCGACGAGCGGGTCGGGCTCGGTCAGGCTCACGGCGACCAGGCTGCGGGTCCACCGTGGCGAGAACGACCGGACGATGCCGGGGAAGCCGTCGCCCACCGCGCTCACCGGGGTCGCCGCGACTCCGAGGCCGGCTGCCGCGAGCTGGGGTGCGGTCGCCGTGACCGCCGTACGCACCGCGACCACGGGGCGTGCGCCGGCACCCGCGAGCGCCTGGTCGAGCCAACCGCAGAGGCTGTTCTCCGGCGCGAAGTGGACCAGGACGGCACCGTCGAGGTCCTCGAGGCGTGCGGCGGCACGTCGGGCCAGCGGGTGGTCGGTCGCGGCGGTGAGCACGACCTCCTCCTCGGCCAGGTCAGTGACCACCAGGGAGGCGGGCGCGGGCGCCGGCACCAGCGCGACGTCGGCCTCCCCGCGCTCGAGCATGCCCACCGCGTCGTCCATGACGACCACCTCGCGCAGGCCGACCTCGACCTCGGCGCGCCGGCGGTGCCACTCACGGATCACCGGCGCTGCGAGCCCGATCGTCAGGCTCTGCGCGCACGCCACGCGCACCGACCCACCCGCGCCCTCGACCGTCGACCGGGCCGCTCGCACCGACGACTCGGCCGCGGAGAGGGCCGCCCGGGCATGGACCACCGCGGCCCGGCCGGCGGGGGTCAGCACGACGCCGCGTGGGAGACGGTGCACCAGCGGGGTGCGCACCTCCCGCTCGAGCGTGGCGAGCTGGTGGGACACGGCGGGCTGAGAGGAGTGCAGCTGCTGGGCGGCCAGCGTGACCGAGCCGTGGTCGGCCACGGCGACGAGGCACTCGAGGGCGCGGAAAGTCGGCATCGATCGAGTCTATGAGTCGCTAGCGCTGACATCGGAATAGTTGACGGGACGCCGAGAGTGGTTTCGAGACGGACGTTGCACGACCTCCTCAACCATCGTGGGGCCGGTCGTTGCGGGCGGTCGTTGCGTGAATCTTCAACCAACGGAATGATGCGGCGACGCCGGGCGTTCTGCCGGCACCCACCCACCACCTCCGGAGGTCCCCGTGCACGTCGGCATCGACAGCTTCGTCTCCCGGGTCACCGACCCGTCCACCGGCCACGTCGTCGGGCCGGCGGAGCGGATGGCCCACCTGCTCGAGGAGATCGAGCTCGCCGACCGGTCGGGGCTCTACTCGTTCGGGATCGGCGAGCACCACCGCGAGGAGTACTACGACTCCGCGCCGCCGGTCATCCTCGCCGCCGCGGCCGCGCGTACGACGAACATCCGGCTCGGCAGCGCCGTGGCGGTGCTGAGCGCGGCGGACCCGGTGCGGGTGTTCCAGCAGTTCGCGACGCTCGACCTGATCTCCGGCGGGCGCATCGACCTCGTGGTCGGGCGGGGCTCGTTCATCGAGTCGTTCCCGCTGTTCGGGCTCGACCTCAACGACTACGACTCGCTCTTCACTGAGAAGCTCGACCTGCTGCTGAAGATCCGGGAGTCCGAGCACGTCACCTGGTCGGGCAAGCACCGTGCGCCGCTGACCGGTCAGGGCGTCTACCCGCGCCCGGTGCAGGAGCAGCTGCCGATCTGGGTCGGCGTCGGCGGCACGCCCGCGTCGTTCGCGCGCGCCGGGGCGCTGGGCCTGCCGCTGATGGTGGCGATCATCGGCGGTGAGCCGCGCCAGTTCGCGCCGCTGGTCGACCTCTACCGCCGCGCGGGCGCCCAGGCTGGACACGCGCCCGAAAAGCTGCAGGTCGGCCTGCACGTCTTCGGCTACGTCGGCGAGAGCCGCAAGCACGCGGCCGACACGATCTACCCGGGGTGGGAGGAGATGTTCACCTCGGTCTCGCGCGAGCGCGGGTTCCCGCCGCCCAACCGGGCGCAGTTCAACGCCACCAGCGGACCGGACGGCGCGTTCTTCCTCGGCAGCCCCGACGAGATCGTCACCAAGCTCGGCCGCGTCGCCGACCAGCTCGGCGGCGTCGACCGGGTCTCGCTGCAGATGACCAACCCGCGCCTGGCCCACGACGACCTGCTGCGCGGCATCGAGCTGCTCGGCACCGAGGTCGCGCCGCGGGTCGCCGACCTCTGACGGCGGTCGACGCCGGGACTCAGCGTCCCGGCGTCGGCAGCATCGCCGTGGCCAGCTGGAGCGCACCGACCAGCTCCGACTCCTCGCCGAGCTCAGCGGCGACCACGCTGACCGCGGCGGCACAGGCCGGCTGAGCGTCGCGCAGGAGCGTCTCGCGCACGGCCTCGAGCAGTCGGGGGCTGCCGGCGCCGAGCTCACCGCCGAGCACGATGGCGCTCGGATTGAGCAGGTTGCAGATGTTGGCGAGCACCTCGCCGAGGATGCGACCCGCGCCGTCGACGACGCGCCTGGTGAGCACGTCGTCGGCGTCGAACCGCAGGGTCTCGGGGTCCTCGGTCGGGTGCGTGTGGGCGATCTGGGCCCGGACCGAGCTCACCGACACCACCGCCTCGAGACATCCCCGGTTGCCGCACCGGCACAGCTCGGTGTGGGTGCGCAGCTGCGTGTGGCCGATCTCGCCGGCCACGCCGGAGACGCCGCGGTACGGCGCACCGTCGAGGACCAGCGCCGCCCCGACGCCGTGGGAGACCTTCACGTAGAGGAAGTCACCGACCCGTCGCCCAGCGCCGCTCGTGAGCTCGCCGTACGCCCCGAGGAACGCGTCGTTCTCCACGTGCACCCGGCACGCCAGCCTGCGACTCAGCTCCCGCCCGGGCGACAGCCCGACCCACCCCGACAGGATGGACGGACTCCGCAGCCGGCTCCCGGCCGTCTCGACCGGTCCCGGGATCCCGGCGACCGCGAGTTTGGGCGCGTCGACACCTGCCGACGACGTCAGCTCGCGCACCATCCCGGCTGCCAGGTCCAGAGCACCCGCTGAGTCCCGGTCGACGTCGAAGGTGCGCCCGGACCGGGCGAGCACCACGCCCGTCGCGTCGGCTATCGCCACCTGCAGGTGGTTGTGGCCGAAGTCGACGCCCGCGACGATCGAGCCGTCCGGGGCGAGCCGCAGCAGCTTGGCCGGTCGACCGCTGCCCGAGCCGGGTCCCTGCCCGGGCCCGTGCACCTCCACGACCAGCCCGTCGTGGATGAGCGCCCCGACGGTGTTCACCACAGTGCTGCGTGAAAAACCCGAGAGCTCGACGAGATCCGATCGGGTGACGTCCTGCTGCTGCCGGATCATGCGGAGCAGCGACTCGCGGGCCAGAGCCCGGGACGCACGCCCCACCTCGGTCATGGTCGGACCGTACGAGTCTCTCGCAGTGCGGGTCAATGACCCCTCCCGATCGGTATGACGTTGCATCAAAAACGTTTCAAAGTGACCCGTCGATTCAATTGACAGAGTCAAAAAGCGACGCCTAGTTTCCAAGGGTCCGCTGTGACGGTCGTCTCCGCAGAGCACCTCGAAGGGGAAGCCCGAGGTGCTGGTCCTGCACGCCCGCCGCAGCACGTCCCCTGTCTGGAAGGACAACCCCGTGCTCTCACGCCCTCCGTCTCGCCGCGTCCGCGGTCAGGCGGCCCTCGCCACCGGGGCGATGCTCGCCATCGCCCTGGCCTCGCCCCTGATCGGCGGTGGGCAGACCGCGCTCGCGGCCGACGCCCCCGCCGCCTCCGGTCCGCAGTCCCCCGCAATCGCCAGCAACGCTCCACGCACCGCCACGGTCAACTGGCTCGTCTCCCAGCTGTCCGTGGCTGAGAAGCTCACGCTGATCCGGGGCGGCACCGACCCCGACCAGCACGGTGAGGCGGGCTACCTCGCCGGCGTCCCCCGCCTCGGCATCCCGGAGATCCGCCACGCCGACGCGATGGGCATCAACACCCGCAACGATGCGACGTCGTTCCCGACGCGCCTCGGCCTGGCG
>Ga0325401_1007522_pt1 | contig 10577 bp, 8 predicted proteins | sample PopdelMetagenome_FD_205666 | JGI IMG/M metagenome (GOLD analysis project Ga0325401, IMG submission 205666) | Populus deltoides microbial communities from Bellville, Georgia, United States - Xylem-PdKOR-R2 | ecosystem: Host-associated > Plants > Phyllosphere > Stem > Wood/Secondary xylem | place...
GGGCGCACTTACCCTGCCCAACCGCCTCGTAATGGCCCCGATGACGCGGAGCCGCGCCAACAACGAAGGTAACGTGCCCACCGACTCAACGGTGAAATACTACGAGCAGCGCGCTTCGGCCGGCCTCATCATTACCGAAGGCTCGCAGGTTTCGCAGCAAGGCGTAGGCTACATCTTTACGCCCGGTATCTACTCGGAAGAGCAAGTGGCCGGCTGGAAGAAAGTAACGGATGTCGTGCACGCTGCCGGTGGCCGCATCTTCATCCAGCTGTGGCACGTGGGCCGCATTTCGCACCCGTTCTTCCACAACGGCGAGTTACCCGTGGCGCCTTCCGCGGTGAAACCCACGGGCGTGCAGGCCTTCACCCTGAACGGGCAGGAGGAAATTCCGACGCCGCGCGCGCTGGAAACACACGAGGTGAAAGCCATTGTGGAAGACTTCCGCAAGGCCGCCGAAAACGCCAAGAAAGCCGGCTTCGACGGCGCTGAGATTCACGGTGCTAATGGCTACCTAATTGACCAATTCATCCAGGACGGCTCCAACCAGCGCACCGACGAGTACGGCGGCAGCGTAGAAAACCGCGCCCGCTTCGCGTTGGAAGTTGTGAAGGCCGTATCGGACGTGCTAGGTGCCGACCGCACGGGTATCCGCCTTTCGCCCACGGGCACCATGGGCGGCATCAACGACGCCGACCGCCTTGGTACTTTCAGCTACGTGGTAGAACAGCTCAACCAGTTCAACCTAGCTTACCTGCACGTGATTGAGGCGCTGCCCGGTCACCCGATGGCGGTGAAGGCTGGCCAGGAGCAAGTGGGTCCGGCGTTGCGCAAGATCTTCAATGGTCCCTTTATCCTGAACGGTGGCTACACGCAGGAAACGGCCGAAGCAGCCCTGGAAAACAACGAGGCCGATCTGATTGCCTTCGGTGTGCCGTTCATCTCTAATCCTGACCTGGTGGAACGCTACCAGCAAGGTGCCGCTCTCAACGCCCCCGACCAAGCCACCTTCTACGGCGGCGACGACAAAGGCTACATCGACTACCCTTCGCTGGCGGAAGTTGAGCAAGCAACGCAGGATATCGTAGAGAAATAATTTTTCGGGCAAGAAGTTGTCCGATTAGGCCGTCCTTTCTTCCGCTGGGAGAAAGGACGGTTCTGTTTGGGGGCATCGCAACTGAGGAGTTTGCTACAATCTTCTTTGTCTTCTCTTAGAGTAAGAAGCAGTGGAAAGCACAACTTTTTGGCCTTGCCCCGACCTTCCCATTAGTTCTGCGTATTCCTTGTTAACCAATTCACCACTACTTGACAATGAGCACCGAACAAAACGAACCGCGCCCTACCAGCAAGGAATTAGATACCACTCCTATGAGCTACCCAACTAGCCAGGAGGACATGAAAAGCACGCCCGACTCCGACCTTTCTAATTACAAAGCTGCGGATAAGCTGAAGGGCAAAGTAGCCCTCGTGACGGGCGGCGACTCCGGCATTGGGCGGGCGGTAGCCATTGCCTTTGCTAAAGAAGGTGCCGACGTGGCCGTGATTTACCACGAAAACGCCAGCGACGCCGAAGTAACCGGTCAGGCCGTGAAAGCCGCTGGCCGCAAGTTCCTAGCCATCCAAGCCGACGTACGTTCGGCGGAGGCCTGCCGCAACGCCGTGCGCCAAACCTACGAAGAGCTAGGTGGCTTCAACATCCTGGTTAATAACGCTGCCTACCAGAAAGGCTTCGAGAATTTCGAGACCATTCCGGAGGAGAACATTCACCGCACCTTCGATACCAACATCAAAGGCTACTTCTTCATGGCCCAGGCGGCTATTCCATTCCTGAAGGAAGGCGACTCCATCATCAACACCGGTAGTATTGTGGGCCTTGTCGGCAACCAGCACCAGATCGATTATGCCTCTACCAAAGGCGCTATTCATACCTTCACGAAGAGCCTAGCGGCTTACCTAGGAGAGAAGAAAATCCGGGTGAATGCTGTGCTACCAGGGCCCATCTGGACGCCCTTCATCCCAGGTGGCATGTTGGAAGAAGACCTCAAGAAATTTGGCGACTCGACCATGCTCGGTCGCCCCGGCCAGCCGGAAGAGCTAGCTCCGTCCTACGTGTACTTTGCCTCGCAAGACGGCAGCTACAGCACGGGCAGCCTGCTAGAAGTAACCGGCGGTATGCCGAAGGGCAGCTGATCCACTACAAAGTAATACCCCGATTCGAGCCCCAACCCTTACCACTAGGGGTTGGGGCTTTTGCTTATAAGTCTGGCCCCAAAGCTTCGACTGCTGAGCTAGGTTCTGCGTAAGCAAAGGTGTTTTATCGTTCTGTTCTCCGTAACCATGACCCATTCCGAAGAAACTACCCCCGAGTTCCGGCCGATGGCCAGCGACATGAAAGCCGAAAAGCTGCCTTATCCTGCCCGGCAAGCCGACATGAAACAGCAGCCCGACTCCGACCTAGCTAACTACAAAGCCGCTGGCAAGCTAGAAGGCAAAGTAGCCCTCATCACCGGCGCCGATTCGGGCATTGGGCGGGCTGTGGCTATTGCTTTTGCCAAGGAAGGCGCCAACGTAGCCGTGCTCTACAACGAAAACGACGAGGATGCCAACCAGACCAAGGCATTGGTGGAGAAAGAAGGACGCAAGTGCTTGTTGCTCAAGTACGACGTGCGCGAGCCGGAGCATTGCCTTTCGGCTGTGCGCCGCACCCGCGACGAGCTAGGTAGCTTGAACGTGCTGGTGAATAACGCTGCTTTTCAGATGGCGCAGGAGAAATTCGAGGATATTTCGGTGGAGCAAATTCGCCGCACCTTCGACACGAACATTCTGGGCTACATCTGGATGGCGCAGGCCGCCATTCCGCACCTGCAAAAAGGCGACTCCATTATCAATACGGGTAGCATTGTGGGCCTCACCGGCAACCCGCTGCTGATTGATTATACCTGCACGAAGTCGGCCATTCATGCCCTCACCAAATCGTTGGCTACCTACCTAGGGGAGAAAGACATTCGGGTGAACTGCGTAGTGCCCGGCCCCGTCTGGACGCCCAACATTCCCGGTACCATGCCTGCTTCCGAAATTGATAACTACGGCCACGAAGTAGCACTCAAGCGCCCCGGTCAGCCGGAGGAGCTAGCGCCCGCCTACGTGCTGCTAGCCTCGCAAGATGGCTCCTTTATGACTGGCAGCCTCGTGCACGTAACGGGCGGCAAAATGTCGAGCGACCAGTAAAACGCCGCTACTTCGTGCTGCTTGCCCGCAGGGCTAAGTGTGCAACGAACTAATATAAGCTAGGGTAGCCGCATATTGGTGGCCCTAGCAACGCGTAAGTATCTTATTAGAGGGGCTTGCCAGCTACACGTAGTCGGCAAGCCCCTTTGTATTTTATGGTTGAGCTAGCACATTGCCAATCACGCAATTGCTGCTTCCAAAAAAATATTACACAAAGAATCCTAATCCAGGGAAGGTTTTGTCCGTAAGGTGTTTATACCTCGACAGTAAAGTGCTGTTTGCTGGTTTTGCTCCTGCTTTCCCCTTATGCCTGCTCCCTTTTATCCCGACGGTACGGTGCGTGCTCTGCTCGACACAGAACTCGTAACCGCTGCCACGCGTGCCGCCCTCGAAGCGCGCCTCGATACTGCGCCCTACGAGCCGCAGTTTTTCGATGGCACTACTTACGAACTGCTCCGGGCCGTAGTGGCGCGCTTGTTTCCGCAGCCCGAACGCGCGGAGCCGATTGAGCTAGCGCGCGCCATCGATAAACGCTTGGCCAATGGAGAATCGGATGGGTGGCGCTACGACGCCCTGCCCCCCGACCGTGAGGCCTACCGCCTAGGGCTGGGCGGCATCAATGAAAGCGCGCAACTCCTGTTCAACGTGCCTTTCCTGGCGGCACAGCCCGCCCAACAAGATGCCGTGCTATCGGCTGTGCAAAAGCAGGAAGCGCCTGGCAAAATGTGGGAAATCCTGCCCGCTAAGCTGTTTTTTGAGGAACTGTTGGCTGAGCTAACTGAAAACTACTACGCCCATCCGCTTGCCCAGGAAGAAATCGGCTACGTGGGCATGGCCGACGTGCCCGGCTGGCACCACCTAGGCCTCAACAACCTAGACCCCCGCGAACCGGAAGCGGTGAAATAGTGAGATGGTGAGTTAGTGAGCTGTCTATTTATCGCCGGCTCATCTTCTACACTCACCAACTCACCAGGTCACCAACGCACTATTTCACCCATTCACCATCTCCCCGTTTATGCCCGACGAAGAAGTGATAGAAGAAGGCGTCTTGAACCCGCTGAAACCGGAGATTCAAGATCCTTTGCTTCGAGAAATTATAGATGAAAACCAGACTAAACCCACGCGTGACCCGCTGGAGCAAGCAGCCTTGCTGCCGGAGCCGGAAGAGGTAGTCGATTGCGTAGTAATTGGGACCGGAGCTGGCGGCGCGCCGCTATTGGCTAGGCTCGCTATGGCCGGACTAAAAGTGGTGGCCTTGGAAGCCGGTCCTTGGCACGACCCCACCAAGGACTTCGCTACCGACGAGAAAGCACAAGCGTTTCTGTTTTGGAACGACGAGCGACTATCGGCGGGCAAGGACCCGGTGGCGTTTGGGCGTAACAACTCCGGCATTGGGGTGGGTGGCTCTACGCTGCACTACACGGCCTATACGCCCCGCGCCCAAGACGACGACTTCCACCTGTACCGCGACTTTGGCGCGGGCGTCGATTGGCCTTTTGGCTACGACGAGTTGGAGCCCTACTACGATGAGCTAGAGCAATTTCTAGGCATCTCGGGTCCTGAGAACTACCCGTGGGGCAAAGCCCGCAAGCGCAGTTACCCACTGGCGCCGCTGCCACTCAACGGCGCTGCTCAACTCATGCAGCGCGGCTGCGAACAGCTCGGTATCCGTACATCGGCGGCAGCGAATGCGGCTCTATCGGCGCGTTACTATCAAGAGGGGGTGGGCTGGCGCGAAGCCTGCACCAACCGGGGCTTTTGCCAGGCAGGCTGCAACAATGGCGCTAAAGCTAGCATGGACGTCACGTTTCTGCCTCTGGCGGCAGCGCACGGGGCCGATATTCGCCCGAATAGCTACGTCACCGAGATTGAGCGCGACAGCCGAGGCCACGTGACGGGCGTAGTGTACGAACAGAACGGTTTGCAACAGCGCATAAAGTGCCGCAACCTGTTTTTATGCGCCGGCGCCATTGAAACACCTAGGTTGTTGTTGCTCAATGAGCTAGCTCTTACGAGTGGGCAAGTAGGCCGCAACTTCATGGCTCACACTGGCATCCAAGTGTGGGGCACCTTTGCCGAAGATATTCGCCCGTACAAAGGCATTCCTGGCTCGTTGATTTCCGAGGATACGCACCGGCCCAAGGATGCTGACTTTGTGGGCGGTTACCTGCTGCAAAGTATTGGGGTAATGCCCGTTACGTTTGCAAGTCAGGCGGCTCGGGCCCGCGGCCTCTGGGGCCAGGCCGGTCGCGACTACATGCGCAACTACAATAACATTGCGGGTATCAACATCCTGGGGGACTGCCTGCCGCACGCCGATAACTTCCTAGAGCTGGCTGAAGAGAAAGACGCCCGGGGGGTGGCCAAACCTAGGGTACACTTCACGGCCCAATCTAATGAGCAGCGCATCACGGCCCACGCCGAAAAGATCATGCGGCAGATTTGGGAGGCGGCTGGCGCTACCGACATCTGGGCTTTTCCGCGCTACGCTCACACCATCGGCACGGCCCGCATGGGGCTCAGTGGCGACGACGCGGTAGTAGATGCCAATGGCCGGGCCTTCGATGTGCCCAATCTATACATCTGCGACAACTCCGTGTTCCCGAGTGCATTAAGCGTGAACCCGGCCCTGACCATCATGGCCGTGAGCCTACGCACCGCCGACAAATTTTTGGAAAAAGAACGCCGCCGCGACCAGTAGCGGGAAGCTCCAGCTCCCCGCATCGTTGAGCAACCTAGGTCTGAATAGGGAATGCCAACGATAGACAATTAATGATGCACGAAGCTGGAGCTTCGCGCCACTTCCTGCACATGGCAAAAGGTTTTTTAACTCACATCAAAAAGAAGTTCGGCGACAGCGGCTACGAGGGCGACGAATTCGGCGGAGCCACGGGCCACAATGGCAACGGCTTGCCCACGGGTGCCCCCGGTAACTTTATGTTTGCTACCGGCATCGAGTGTTCGTACCCAACCATCGACCACGGCAAAACCCGCCGCGACCTGCTCGCCGAAACCGACCACTACAATCGCTACAAGGAGGACCTAGGCCTAGTGAAAGAGCTAGGCCTGAAGGTATTGCGCTACAACTTGCCCTACTACCAGATTCAGAAGGGACCTGGTAAGTACGATTGGGATTTCGCCGACGCGGCCATGAAGGAAATCAAGCGCCTTGGCATCACGCCTATCTTGGACCTGATGCACTTCGGCGTCCCCGACTGGCTCGGCAACTTCCAGAATCCGGAGCTGCCGGTACACTTTGCCGAGTATGCTGGCGCGGTAGCCAAGCGCTACCCGTGGGTACGCTTCTATACGCCTGTAAACGAGGTGTATGTAACGGCCCGCGCCAGTGCCCGCGACGGTATCTGGAATGAGCAGCTGAAGTCGGACCGGGCCTTTATCACGGCCATGAAGCACTGCGCGGCGGCCAGCATCATGGGCAACCACCAAATTGCCAAGCACCGCCCCGACTGCGTAATTGTGCAAAGCGAATCGGCCGAGTACATCCACGAGATGCGCACGGTGGAAAGCGACGAAACGCGCATTTCCAATAAGCTCCGCTTCCTCTCGCTCGACTTGCTCTACGCTCACCCGCTGGACGCCGAAGTGCTGCTTTTCTGCCTCGATAACGGCATGACGCGCGAGGAGTTGAAGTGGTTTATGGCCGGCGAACCGCCCGGCTACCAGATCATGGGCAACGACTACTACGGTAGAAATGAGCGCATTATCAAGCCGAACGGCGAATGGTGCTCAGCTGAGGACGTACTCGGCTGGTACACCATGACGCGCCAATACTACGAGCGCTACCGCAAGCCCGTAATGCACACCGAAACCAATACCTTCAAAGCCGAAGACGCCGAATGTTGGCTTTGGAAGCAGTGGGTGAACGTGACGCGTATTCGCAAGGATGGCGTGCCCGTGCTAGGTTTCACGTGGTATTCCCTGCTCGACCAAATCGATTGGGACATTTCGCTGGCCGAAAAGCGCGGCACCGTCAACCCTTGTGGCCTCTTCGACCTCGACCGCAAGATTCGGCCCGTGGGCGAATCCTATAAGCTGATGCTTCAGGAGTTTGGTCAGATCACCATGGTACCCCACGGCGAGCTGTTCGAGATTACCTCGCGTCCTGCGGAGCTGAAGGTAGAGGTGTAGGGCACTTAGCGTAATCCGATTGATTAGGAGTGCCTTTAATCTTGGATCGGTGCTTTAAGCCAAAATCTACCAAGGCATTAATCACGGGTTGGATTTCGATAGCATGAGCTGTGAGGGCGTACGAAACCGTAACGGGTTTGGTATTATTGACCGTGCGGGTAATGAGTTGGTTTTCCTCTAGCTCCTGCAACTCCTTTGACAACACCTTGGGCGTGATGCCTACGGAGGTTTCTTGTAAGTCTTTGAAACGCAAGGTGCCATAGTTATAGAGATTGAGCAGGATACAGAATTTCCACTTTCCGCTCAATAGCTCGATGGCGTCTTTTAGCGCCAATATCTTCTCCTTGTGGAGGGCAGGGGTTTGCTCGCAGGTTACAGTCATAAATAGTCGCTTTCCTAAAGGTAACGGATAGCAAAAGTATAGTAACTACCCCAGACTTTTGGCTTGTTCTTAAACACAACGAAATGAACAAGACCATTTTTATTACCGGTGCCTCGTCGGGCATCGGTAAAGCGGCCGCTAAGCTATTCGCGGCCAAAGGCTGGAATGTGATTGCCACCATGCGCAAGCCCGAAAATGAAACCGAGCTCAACTTGTTGGACAATGTGAAACTGCTGCCTTTGGATGTAACAAGTGTGGAGCAGATCAAAGACACCACGCAAAAAGCGTTGGCCCTAGGCCCCGTTGACGTAGTATTTAATAACGCTGGCTATGCCCTGCTAGGACCTCTCGAAGCTGCTACCGACGAACAAGTGGTGCGCCAAATGGAAACCAACTTCCTAGGGGTGGTGCGCGTTACGCAAGCCTTTATTCCAGCTTTCAGGGCTAGAAAGGCAGGCTTGTTCATCACTACCAGTTCCTCGGCTGGGTTGATGGCTTTTCCGGTGAGCTCGATGTACGATGCCAGCAAGTGGGCGCTAGAAGGCTGGAGCGAAAGCTTGTCGTTTGAGTTACGCCAGTTCGGGATTGGCGTCAAAAACATTGAGCCAGGCTTAGTGGCAACGGAGATAGGGGATAAAGGGGTTATCGTTTCGCACCCGGAGTATGACGAACTAGCGAACAAATTCTTCGCAGCCATCAGCAACCCTAGCAGCGTAGTTTCTACCACAGAGCAAATTGCGGAGGTGGTGTACGAAGCCGCTACCGATGGCACCGACACCTTGCGGTATGTGTGCGGAGAAGATGCGAAAGCCCTGTATGCCCAACGCCTTGCCGTAGGTGATGAAGCATTCAGAAAGGAAATTGAGCAACTGATTGCGGGGTAGTCCGGCACCTGACCTAGGTGCTAGGCTTTTGATCAAGGATATTTCTGCAACATCAGGTCCGACACTCTAGGTCCTGCGGCTAAAAATGAAAAGCCAGCCCATTTGGGCTGGCTTTTCTTGCAAAATAGGTCGTGCAAAAGAGCAAAGAACTTAAGCCGGTACGGCAGCGGTGTGTTGCGTAGGCATTTCTGCTTCCACCCCTAGGCCTTTGGCAATGGCCATACCCAAGCGGATATCGGCGCGGAACCAGTGGCACAGCTGACGCTGGATGATAAGATCTTTCTTGGGGCCTTCAATGCCACTCATCGAACCTACGACGTTGTTCACCAGGTTGGATTGCGCTTCTGGCGACAAAAGTCGGAAAAGGTTGCCGGGCTGCGTGTAGTGGTCATCCTCGCCGGGGGCGTTGCGGTCGTAGCGGTCGGCAATGTTCGAGTCGAGGGGCAAGGGCGGCTCGCCTTGGGTTTTGTCTTCCACCGGGCCATCGAAGCTGTTGGGGAAGTAGTTAGGGCCGGGGCCGCCGTTGTCGCCGAGGGCCATTTGGCCATCGCGCTGGTAGTTGCTGAAGCCGAAGGGACAAGCGTTTACGGGCAAGTGCTCGTAGTTGGCACCTAGGCGGTAGCGCTGGGCGTCGGGGTAGCTCAGGATGCGGCCTTGCAGCATCTTGTCGGGCGAATAGCTAATGCCGTCGATTACGTGGGCTGGGGCAAAAGCTGCCTGCTCTACGTGCGCGTGGTAGTTCACGGGCACTTCGTTCAGTTCTAGTACGCCCACTTCAATCAGCGGGTACTCGCCCTGGGGCCACACTTTAGTGATGTCGAAGGGGTTCCAGCGGAACGTGCGCGCTTGCGCTTCGGTCATCACCTGGATGAACATCTTCCAGCGGGGGAAGTTGCCGTTGTCGATGGCGTCTACCAGGTCGTGCTGGGCAAAGTCGGCATCTTCCGCCTTCATCAGGCGGGCTTCCTCGTCGGAGAAGTTCTTCACGCCTTGTTCGGTGCGGAAGTGAAATTTCACCCACGTGCGCTCGTTTTGCGCATTGATCATTGAGAAGGTGTGCGAACCATAGCCGTGCATGTGGCGGTAGCCGTAGGGCGTGCCGCGGTCCGACATCAAGATGGTGACTTGGTGCAGGCTCTCAGGGTTTAGGCTCCAAAAGTCCCACATCATCGTGGGCGACTTGCGGTTGGAGCGGGCTTCACGCTTCTGGGTATGGATGAAGTCGGGGAACTTCACGGCGTCTTTCACGAAGAATACCGGCGTGTTGTTGCCCACAATGTCCCAGTTGCCATCAGAGGTGTAGAAGCGCAGAGCGAAGCCACGGGGGTCGCGCTCGGTATCAGCCGAGCCTTTTTCGCCACCTACCGTGCTGAAGCGCAGGAAGGTACGCACTTGGTTGCCTACTTGGCTGAACAGCTTGGCGCGAGTGTACTGCGTAATGTCGTGGGTAACGGTGAAGGTGCCGTAAGCGCCCGAGCCTTTGGCGTGCACCACGCGCTCCGGAATTCGCTCGCGGTTGAAGTGGGCTAGCTTTTCTTGCAGGAAGTAATCTTGCAACAACAGTGGCCCGCGCGGACCAGCCGAAATCGAGTTTTGGTTGTCGAAAATGGGGCGACCCGAAGCGGTAGTCAGCTTCTTCGGTTGAGTTGATTCTTCCATGCGAGATAAAAGGGTAAAGCGTGTGAGGCAGCCGAAGCAGCAAGGGAGCCGCTCATCGACAGCACAAAGGTTGAGCTTGCTTAGGTATAATGAAAATTGATATTTTTTATCTTAGTATAGCTACGGATTATATTTGCATATGAATTTGCAGCAGCTCGAATACATTGTCGCTCTTGACACGCACCGGCAATTTGTATTGGCCGCTGAGAAGTGCTTCGTGACCCAACCCACGCTCAGCATGCAAGTGCAAAAGCTCGAAGAGGAGCTAAGGGTGCTGC
>Ga0325401_1007523_pt1 | contig 10576 bp, 9 predicted proteins | sample PopdelMetagenome_FD_205666 | JGI IMG/M metagenome (GOLD analysis project Ga0325401, IMG submission 205666) | Populus deltoides microbial communities from Bellville, Georgia, United States - Xylem-PdKOR-R2 | ecosystem: Host-associated > Plants > Phyllosphere > Stem > Wood/Secondary xylem | place...
ACCTCGCCGAGGACCTGCGCCAACCCGGCGCGGTCGGCCGCGAACATCGGGCCGCCCTTGGGGCGCGGGAAGCCGTAGCCGTTGACGAAGGCCACATCGATGTCCGAGGCCCGGAGGGCGATGCCCCCGGCGAGCACCTTGGCGCCCTCGTTCGCCATCACGGCGAGGATGCGGCGCTGGATCTCCTCCGGTGCGAAGGCTCTCGGCTGGATCCCGCACCGCAGCCGTTCCTTCACGACGAGGGCCTCGACCTCGGGCGAAGGGCGCGCCTTTCCGTCGGCGTCGTAGTCGTACCAGCCGCGTCCCGCCTTGCGGCCGAGACGTCCGGCCTCGCAGAGCCTATCGGGGATCGCCACGTAGCGTTCGTCCGGGCTCCTCGTCGCCGCACGGCGGCGACGCATGGCCCATGCGATGTCCAAACCGGACATGTCGGCCACCTCGAAGGGGCCCATGGCAAAGCCATAGGATTTGAGGGCCGCGTCGATCTCGGACGGCGAGGCGCCGTCCTCCAGCAGGTACTCGGCATGGCGGCGGTAGGCCGCGAAGATGCGGTTGCCGATGAACCCGTCGCCGTTCCCGGCCACGACCGGCAGCTTGCCCATTCGTCGCCCGACCGCCAGCCCGGTCGCCAGCACGTCCGGCGCGGTCCGCTCGGCCCTCACGACCTCGAGGAGCTTCATGACGTGCGCGGGCGAGAAGAAGTGAAGTCCGAGGACGTCGGCCGGGCGCGAGGTCGCGGCCGCGATCGCGTCGACGTCGAGGTAGGACGTGTTGGTCGCGAGGACGCAGCCGGGACGCGCCAGTCGGTCGAGCCTGGCGAAGATGTCCGTCTTCACGGACATGTCCTCGAAGGCGGCCTCCACGACGAGGTCGGCTTCGCGGATCGTCTCCCAGTCGTCGCCGGCCAGGATGCGCGAACGGCGTTCGGCCATGTCGGTCTCCGTGAGGCGGCCCCTTGCCACACGTGCCTCGTAGACGCCCAGCACCCGCTCGGCGCCGGCCGCAGCCGCCACCGCGTCCCGGTCGAGGAGGTCGACGGTGAAACCCGCGTCGGCCAGCGCGACCGCGATGCCCGAACCCATGGTCCCGGCCCCGATCACGCAGACGCGGGACACCTCGCGCGGCACCGCGCTGCCCAGGCCCGGGACAACGTCCACGAGGCGCTCGGCCCCGGCGAGATGGGAGGCGGCGGCCGTCGCCTCGTCCGGCGACGCTCCGGTCGTGCCCGCGGTCGTCGGCGCGCCCATCAGACGCGCTCGACCAGTGCGGCGATGCCCTGGCCGACGCCGATGCACATTGTCACGACGGCACGGCGCGCCCCGAACGTCTCCAGCGCGTTCACCGCCGTTCCCGCGAGCCGTGCACCCGACATGCCGAGGGGATGGCCCATGGCGATCGCGCCACCGTGCGGGTTGACGTGTTCGGCATCGTCGGCGAGCCCGAGGCCACGCATGACGGCAAGGCTCTGCGAGGCGAACGCCTCGTTCAGCTCGACGACGTCGATGTCCCCGATGCAGAGGCCGACCCGCTCGAGAAGCCTTTGCGTCGCGGGCAAGGGGCCGATCCCCATGATGCGGGGCTCGACGCCGGCGGTGGCCATCGCGACGATGCGGGCGCGGGGCGTCAGGCCGTGGCGCCGCGCGGCGTTCTCGGAGGCGACGATCAGCGCCGCGGCCCCGTCGTTGACGCCGGATGCGTTGCCGGCCGTCACGCTTCCGTCCTGCGCGCGGAAGCCCGCCTTGAGCTTGCCGAGCGCTTCCAGCGTCGTCTCGGGACGCGGGTGCTCGTCCACGGAAACGACGGTCTCGCCCTTGCGCGTGCGCACCGTGAGGGGAGCGATCTCCCGCTCGAAGAAGCCGCTCTCGCGCGCCCGGCCCGTGCGCTGCTGCGAACGGAGGGCGAAGGCGTCCTGGTCGGCGCGGGACACGCCATACTGCTCGGCGACGTTCTCCGCGGTCTCGGGCATCGAGTCGACCCCGTACTGGGCCTTCATCAGCGGGTTCACGAACCGCCAGCCGATCGTCGTGTCCTCGATCTGGGCCTGGCGCGAGAACGCCTCCGGGGCCTTGCCCATGACGAAGGGTGCCCGCGTCATGCTCTCGACGCCGCCCGCGATCATGAGTTCGGCGTCGCCGGAACGTATGGCACGCGCAGCCGTCCCGACCGCGTCCAGGCCGGAGCCGCAAAGGCGGTTGATCGTGGAGCCCGGGATGCCCGTCGGCAGGCCGGCCAGCAGGAGCGCCATGCGGGCAACGTCGCGGTTGTCCTCGCCCGCCTGGTTCGCGCAGCCGAAGTAGCAGTCGTCGACGGCGTCCCAGTCGAGGTCGCCAAGGCGCTCCTTGAGGACCCGCAGCGGGTGGGCGGCGAGATCGTCGGCCCTGACGTCCTTCAGTGCCCCGCCGAACCGCCCGATCGGGGTGCGCACGTAGTCGCAGATGAATGCATCGGTCATGTCGTGTGCTCCCGTCTTGGACTGCGCGATCCGCTCCCCGGTCGCGTTGCGCCGCGGACGCGCGCCACCGGCCGACGACGGCTTGCCGCCGTCGGCCGGGACGTGTCCGGGATGCGTCTGTCTCGGCCCTCTCCGGGCCGGGGCGTCAGGACTGGCTGGCGGCGTCGGCCGGGGCGTTGCCCGCCCCGACCTGATGGACCTCCACGATGTTCCCCTCGGGGTCGTAGAAGAAGATCTGCTGCCATCCCGAGATGGCCCACTCGCCGTAGTCGGCGAAGGGAATGTTCCGCTCGGTCAGTCGGCGCTTGATGCCCTCGATGTCGTCGGTGCGGAAGGCGATGTGGGTGTTGGCGAGCGGGTTGATGGCCTGTCCGGTCCGGAAGGCGACGTTGAGGTCCTTGGTGGACAGGTGCATCTCGACGTCGCCGTCCGTCACGAACGCGACGCGGCCGCCGTAGCCCTGGTTCTTGATCTGCGCGCTCGAGCTGGAAGCGGCGTACGCGTGGGATTCCTGGAGCTCGAGGACGTCCAGGTAAAAGGACTCGAGTTCGGGAAGCTGCTTGGTCGCGAAGTTGACGTGGTGGAACTTGGTAGCCATGGGATCCTCCTCTTACGGCCGTGGTCGTCGGGACGCGCCGCGTCCCGCGCTCAGTGCATGTGAAGTCCGCCGTTCACGTCGAGCGTGGCGCCCGTCGTGTAGGTCGACAGGTCGGAGCCGAGGTACAGGCAGGCTCCGGCGACCTCCTCGGGACGGCCGAGGCGCCCCATCGGGATGGCGGCCGTCATGTCCCTCAACCGTTCGGCGGGGACCGTGTCGGTGACGTAGTCGGTGGCGATGAGCGACGGGCAGACCGCGTTCACGCGGACCCCGGACGCGCCGAGCTCGCGGGCGAGCGTCTTGGCCAGGGCCAGCACGCCTCCCTTGGACGCGGCGTAGTGCGACCCGCCGACGAGGCCCCCGCCGCGCTGGCCGGCGACCGACGACACGAAGACGATCGAGCCGGCCTGCTTCCTCGCCATGCCGGGCGAGAAGGCGCGGGCCACGTTGAAGGCACCCGTGAGGTTGATCGCGAGAACGTCCTCGAAGTCCGACTGGCTGATCTCGTCGTGGCGGCCGGACCGGATGACCGCGGCGCAGTGGATCAGGACGTCGACGGGACCGAGGGCTGCCTCGATCTCCGCGGCGGCGCGCTCGCACTCCTTCCCGGAGGCGATATCGCAGCGGATGCCGAGCGCCGAGCTGGCGGGATGGCGCGCTGCGATCTCCGCCGCGGCGTCGGACACCGTCGCGCTGACGTCGAGCAGTGCGACCCGCGCGCCGTGCTCGGCAAGCAACCCGGCCGTGATGCGTCCGATGCCGTGCTTGGACGCGGCGCCGGTCACGGCGCAAACCTTGCCGTTCATGAGCATGATCGATCTCCTCCCATCGAATGGGCGCAACATCGATCCGTTTCATATTTGATGTCAACACATCATAAGCGAAAAAAGTTGCTTGCCGTGACGTGTGTCCGATCGCGACCGTGTTTTTCATTAGAGAAAAGTTGACATCATATTTGATCTCATGCAGCGTCCCGCACGGTTCGTTTCCGGTACGACGACGAGGCGCCCCCGGGGCGGTCTGCCGAACCGATCAGGGAGCTCTGCATGTCCGAGAAGAATGGCGGGTCGCCCCCGCGTCCCCGTGCGTCCGGCGAGACGGTCGCGCTCGATTCCGGTGGCCGCGCGGCGCCCCCGAACCAACCGCTGCGGGGGCTCCGCGTCCTCGACCTCACCAGCGTCGTCGTCGGTCCGACCTGCACCTGGAGGCTCGGCCAGTACGGTGCCGAGATCATCAAGCTGGAGGCGCCGGAAGGCGACCTCATGCGGGGACTGGGAGGCCTGTCGCCGACGGGCCAGCACTCCGGAACCTACCTCCACCTGAACCGCGGAAAGCGGAACATCTGCCTCGACCTCAAGCGGCCGTCCGCCATGGCGATCGTCGAGCGGCTGCTGGAGACCGTCGACGTCGTCGTCGCGAACATGAGACCCAAGGCCCTCGAGCGCCTCGGCCTCGAGGCGGCGTCGCTGCGGGCCCGGCATCCGCGGATCATCCATTGCCTCGTCACGGGGTACGGGACGGACGGTCCCTATTCGGGGCGCCCCACCTACGACAGCGTCGTGCAGGGCGCCTCCGGCATCGCCGGGCTCTTCGGCGCCAGGGACGGCGCCCCGGCCTACGTGCCCCTCGTCGTCTGTGACCACGTGGTCGGCGAGATCGCGGCCGGCGCCGTCCTGGCGGCCGTCGTGGCGCGGAACTCGAGCGGCGAGGGAAGCAGCATCGAGATCCCGATGTTCGAGACCATGGCGGCCTTCGTGTTGCAGGAGCACCTCGCGCAGACGAGCTTCGATCCGCCCGTAGGCCCCCGCGGCGACCAAAGGCTGCTCAATCCCCACAACCGTCCCCTCCGGACCGCCGACGGCTGGATCTCCGTGACCATCAACACCGACCCGCAGGTGCGTGCGTTCCTGTCGGCGGTCGGACGCGAGGGCCTCCTAAACGATCCCCGCTTCGCCACGGTCGCGGCCCGGGCGCGGAACGTGGACGCGTGGTTCGAGGTGCGGGGCGCCGCGCTGACGGGCCGTACGACCGCGGAATGGCTTTCGATCTTTTTCGACGCGGACATCGCGGCGATGCCATGCCACACGCTCGAGACGCTGCCCAAGGACCCGCATCTCGAGGCCGTCGGGCTGCTCGTGCCCGAACGGCACCCCACCGAGGGAACGGTGACTGCCGTGCGGTCGACCGTCCGGTGGGACGGTTCCTATCCGGCCCTCGGGGCGACAGCCGAGCCGAAGGGTTACGGGACCGTCGCCATCCTCGAGGAACTCGGCTTCTCGGCATCCGAGATCGAGGACCTCGTCACGGAGCGGGCGGTGTCGGCGTCCGGCTGACACGCGTCGAATCCAGCTCACCGCCGGTCGCGAGCACATGGCTCGCCTTCGGCGCCGCCGCTGGCGCCAGCCGTGCCGCGGCTCGGTTCACCAAAGGGAGAAGAGACATGTCGGGCGACAGGCTTGCGCGGAAGGTTGCGATCATCACGGGTGGGGGAGGCGGCATCGGGTCCGCCGCGGGACGGATCTTCGCCGAGCAGGGCGCCAAGGTGGCGCTGCTCGACCGCGACGGGGACGTCGTGAACCGCGCCGTCGACAGGATCCGGCAGGAGAACGCCTCGGCGCAGGTGATCGGGATCGTGGCGGACGTCGGCGAGGAGCAAGCGGCGCAGACCGCCGTCGACCAAGTCGTGAAGGAGTTCGGCGGGGTCGACGTCCTCGTCAACAATGTCGGCATCCGTCGTTACGAGACGGTCGCGGAGGCCTCCTGGGACAAGTGGGACGACATCATCCGGGTGAACCTCCTCAGCTTCGTGTCCATGTCGCGTGCGGCCCTCGATCCCCTGCGCAGGAGCGGTCGCGGCAGCATCGTCAACGTGTCTTCGACCGGGGCGGTGTTCGGCCGCAAGGGCATGGCAGCCTACGACTCCACGAAGGCCGCGGTGCTCGCGTTCACGCGCGCGATGGCGTGCGAGGAGGCGGGAAGCGGCATCAGGGTGAACGCGATCTGTCCCGGCTACACCCGCACCCCGTTCCATGAGGAGCGCATGGGAACGGAACGCGTCGACGCGCTCGTCCCGCCGTGCTTCATGCAGCGCTGGGCGTCACCGGACGAACTGGCCTATCCCATGCTGTGGCTGGCGTCCGACGAGGCCTCCTACGTGACCGCCGCGACCCTTATGATCGACGGGGGGTATCCCCTCGAGCCCGCGACCGGAAATCAACTGTCGGACCGCTGACGTCCATTGTAGCCACTGGGGATACTCAGAGTCGCATTGCCCGAGCTTCAACGCGGCTTCGGATACAGTAAGTAGAGGGAGCCACTCTGAAGCCCCCGGCGTCCGCCGTCGGCATGGTGGCGGGCATCGAGGAGAAGCGATCATGCCGGTCGTACGGGTAAGCTGGTTCGAGGGTAAGGACCACGGGCAGAAGCAGAAGGTCGCCGCGGAGATCACCGAGAGCATCGTCCGCAACACCGGGACGGACGCGAACTACATCTACGTCATCTTCGAGGACGTGGCGCCGAGCGACTGGGCAGGCGCCGGCAAGCTGTTCGGCGGCCCCGTCGACACGCCGACCACCTAGGGACGGCGTGGGCGTCCGACGCCCGGTTCGACCGACTGACACCGTGCGGGGACCTCGATGCTCCGCCGGTCTTCCGGAGCGGCGGCGCACGCGCCGTCCGCCCCGCTTCAGCAGGAGCGCAAGGCCGATGAGGATTTCCACCCTTCTGGTGCTGGCCCTTTCGTTGGGGACTACGCCCCTGGCCATTCGTGCGGCCGACGCGGCCGGCCCTTCGTCCGGGGCGTGCGACGGCATCGCGGGCCTCTCGGTGCCGGACGCCACGATCGTGTCGGCGTCGGCCGTCGGGGCGGGGCGGTTCACGCCACCCCCGGCACCGTACGCGCCAGACCTCGGCGAACGGGCGGCGAGGATGCCCGCCTTCTGCCGCGTCCAGGCGGTTGCCATGCCGACACCCGATTCACGGATCGGCATCGAGATCTGGCTCCCGTCGGAGGGCTGGAACGGCCGCTTCCTCGGTACGGGCAACGGTGGCGGCGCCGGGTCGATCGCCTATGGCATGGGCATGGTCGAAGGGCTCCGCCGGGGCTTCGCGGTCGCCAACACGGACCTCGGCACGGCCCCGGACATCAACCTGACCACCGACAGTCCCGAGCGTTGGACGGACTTCGGCCACCGCGCGACCCACGAGATGACCCGTGTCGGCAAGCTCGTCACGGGCGCCTTCTACAGGACCGGATCGTTCCGCTCCTACTTCGAGGGTTGCTCGACGGGCGGCCAGCAGGCGCTGGGATCGGCCCAGCGCTATCCCGACGACTACGACGGCGTCCTCGCCGGCAATCCCGGCAACAACCGCACGCACGTCGCCACGTCGTTCCTCTGGAACTTCAACGCGCTGAACGAGACGCCCGAAAGCCGTCTGTCGCCCGCCAACCTGGCGATGGTGTCGAGGGCGGTGATCGACCAGTGCGGCGGCAAGGACGGCGGGGCGCCCGGCGACGCCTTCCTCACCGATCCCCGGCAGTGCCGCTTCGACCCCGAGACGCTCCCGAAATGCGGGCCCGGCGCTGCGGGCGACCAATGCCTGACCGATCCCCAGCTCGGCGCGCTCCGCAAGCTCTACGCGGGCGCCTCCAACCCGCGTACGGGCGAGCGCATCTATCCGGGCCTCACGCCCGGCAGCGAGGACCAGCCCCTCGGCCCCGCCCTCCAGGGCGATCCCGAAGCCTGGCCGGGCCAGCAGTTCTATCCGTTCAGTTGGGCGTTCGGCGCGGGGTACGACACGAAGTCCTTCGACTTCGACCGTGACCTCGACCGCCTCGACGCGCTCCTGTCCTCGAGGCTGAACGCCAACGGCACCGATCTCAACTACTTCCGGCGGCGGGGAGGGAAGACCCTCGTCTATACCGGGCTCGCGGATCCGGCCGTGCCGTTCCAAGAGGTCGTGAACTACTACGAGCGGGCGGTTGCCGCCCGCGGCGGTCTCGCGGAGACGCGGGACTTCATGCGCCTCTTCCTCGTGCCCGGCATGGGACACTGCTTCGGCGGGCCGGGCGCCACCGACTTCGGCCAGCCCTTCTCGTCCGTCGTGCCCGCCGACCCGAAGGCCGACGGGCTCATGTCGCTCGTGGAATGGGTGGAGCGGGGGACGGCGCCGGACAGCATCCTCGGGACGCGCTACGGGAGCGACGGCAAGCAGGCGACGGCACAGAGGCCCATCTGCGCCTACCCCGAGTTCTCGGAATACACGGGCGGCGACCCGACAAGCGCCTCCAGCTTCCGCTGCGCCGAACGCGAGCGGGGCAGCCCCGCAGCGCCGGCGCCCCGCTACCTGAACTGACAACCCCATCACGGGAAGCGGACGAACCCGGGCACCGGCTTCCGCCGACCCATCCAACATCTGAACACGAGAACCCGACATGACCGACGAGACCGTCTGCATCTTCCACCTGACCGTGGATCCCGCGAACTTCGAGGCGTTCAGGGAACTGGTCGCCCGGATCGTGACCGCAACGCGCGAGGAGCCGGGCACTCTCGCTTACGAGTACAGCGTGAACACGGACCGGACCGCCGTGCACATCGTCGAGCGGTACCGCACTCCCGACCTCCTCGGCCACGTCAACGGTACGTTCGCGCCGTTCGCCGAGCGCTTCCTCGAACTGGCGACGATCGAGAGGCTCTTCGTCTACGGGCCGACCACGCCGGAGATCCGTGCGACCCTCGACGGGTTCGGCGCCGTCTACATGACGTCGTTCGACGGCTTCACGCGCTGACGCGTTCCGGTCGGGTCGTGCCGACGACCCGTACCCGTGCACGACCCATCCGCGGCATGCCGCAGGCGCCAGCAAACCCAGGGGACCTCGCATGAAACTCCACGTCTACGACCACTGTCCGTTCTGCGTGAAGGCGCGCGCGATCTTCGGCTTGAAGGGGCTGCCCGTGGAGCTCGTCGTGATGGCCAACGACGACGCCGCGACGCCGGAACGGATGATCGGGCGGAAGATGGCGCCCATCCTCGAGAACGAGGGGCAGTACACGCCGGAGAGCATGGACATCGTCCACATGGTCGACGCCATGGAAGGACCACGTGTCCTCACCGGGTCCACCGACCCAGCCGTAACCCGCTGGATCGAGGAAGGGTCCGCCACCCTCTACCGCCTGGCGATGCCGCGTTGGGCCGCCGCCCCGTTGGCGGAGTTCGCGACGCCGGAGGCGCGAGCCTACTTCACGGACAACAAGGAGAGGGCCATCGGCCCGTTCGCGGAGAGGATGGCCGAGACGCCGGAACTCCTGGCCTCGACGAACGACAGCCTTCTCCGCCTGGAGCCGCTCGTTCGCTCGCCCGACGCCGTCAACGGCGAACTGTCCGAGGACGACATCCACCTGTTCGCGCATCTGCGGGCGATGTCCATCGTCCGGGGCGTTTCCTATCCCACGGCGGTCGATGCGTATCGCCGCAGGATGTCGGAGAGGACCGGGGTGCCCCTCCACGACGACATCGCGGCCTGAGCCAGCGTTGCGTCAGCGGCGATCGCCGGACGGACGCGAGGTGCGCGCATGAATGCCTTTCGGTCGTTCGCGTCGGATGCAGCCGTGCGCTCCGTTGCCGTTCGGCTGACCGTCGCCGCGACGGCGGCAATGGCCTTGGCCTCCGCGCTGTCACTCCAAAACCCGTGGTGGGCCGCGATGGCCGTCTGGATGATCGGGCAACCGCCGCGCGGTCTCTTGGTGGAGCGCTGCGCGGCACAGCTCGCGGGCACCGTCGCGGGAGCGTTCGCGGGTGTCGCCGTTGTGCTGGCTGGGGTGCACCATCCGGAGATCTCGCTGGCGGCGCTCGCCATCTGGATCGCCACCTGCTGCGGCGTCGCGAACGCGATGCGCCACCAACGTGCCTATGGCGCCGCCCTGTGCGGCCTCACGGCGGCGGTCATCGTCTCGTTGACGCTCGGCATGGACATCGATCCCCTGTCGTTCGCCGCGGCCCGATGTGTCGACAACGTCATCGGGATCGGCATGGCGGTTGTCACCAGCCTGGCGCTCGGCACACCCGTGTCGGCACCGTCGATCCCGGAACGTGCCCGCGGCGTGATCGCCGAGGGCCTGGAGCTCGTGGCGGAGGCGTTGGAAAGCGAGAGGGACGTGGACCCCGAAGGGGAACGGCGGTTCCTTCTGTCGCTGGCGCACCTCGAGGCGTCCGCCGAGGACGCTGCCGCCGGGTCGGTGTCCGGCCGGCGGGAGCTGCGCGAACTCAACATCGTGCTCGCCCACCTCCTGGACCTGATAGTGGTCGCGCGCGCAGTACGCGTCGGGAGCGTGTCGCGTCGCGAGCCAGACGACGGGAGCCTCCACCGACTTCGCGATGCGTTCGGAGATGCCGCCCGCGGGCTGAGGGACGGATCCGACCCGGACTTCGGCCGCATCGAAGCCGCGGCACGTGCCTTCCGGGCGGGAGACCCACGGCTGCATGGGCCAGTCGGGGAGATCGAGGGCATTCTCGGTCGCATTGCCGAA
>Ga0325401_1007525_pt1 | contig 10575 bp, 8 predicted proteins | sample PopdelMetagenome_FD_205666 | JGI IMG/M metagenome (GOLD analysis project Ga0325401, IMG submission 205666) | Populus deltoides microbial communities from Bellville, Georgia, United States - Xylem-PdKOR-R2 | ecosystem: Host-associated > Plants > Phyllosphere > Stem > Wood/Secondary xylem | place...
TACTTTGCTTGTTAAATGGTTAATCTAGATTTATGTTGTATAACCCTTGGTACAACAAATACTTGGCACTTTCATAGCCCAACCGTATGGTATAACCGACACCTGTGCTATGAAAGGAACTTGATTTGCTGTTAACATAAGTTATAATCATGAATGCCTGACAACATTTACAAGTATTAGCATTAGTCGAATAAGATAACTAATGTAATCATGTTAACAATTTATAATCCGATTGGAACCTCCTTTGTGTGTGGTTTCCAATTGAGTAATAAAAAGAGTTTATACTATACTTGTTTGAAATACCTTTAGTGGATCTTTCAACCTTAACAATTATTTTATCCTTGTTTAATCCTTACATCAATATCACATCTTAAAGCTCTCTTTAACTTATTATTATTGTTGTTGCTGTTGTTGTTGTTATTTATAATTTATATAGTTAACCTCCATGTGGTTCAACCCCGGTCTTGCCGAGTTATTTATTACTTCGACACTCCTGCACTTGGGAGAAGACATCAATCTTTTGGTCGTGTCAACTTACCAAAACTTTCTCTACTATTCTTGAATCTAAAAAGTCTTCCCTCAAAAGTCTCACTTGATTCACAAGTTTTCAAATTTAATAAGAGAAGTCTTTGATAGTATTAGTTTCTCTCATCTTCAGTCCTTCAAACTGTCTTATGAGATTTTAAACTTGCATCTTCCTTGACTTCTCATCTCCATGAAGTTATGCTTTTAGTTTATCCCATGTTTCTTTGGCTGATTTACAAGCCATAATTCTTGTGAAGATTTCTTTACTTACAACATTATGAAGATAGGTAAGAGCTTTGAATCGCTTTGCCTTTTCTTCATTAAAAAATTTCATCTGTGCAATCGTAGGATTGTTTCCTAGAAGAGTTGGTTGCTTATCACTCTCCACTATCTCCCACAAGTCAAAAGCTTTAAGATAAGTTTCCATTTTCACAACCCACACACCATAATTCTGCACTGTGAACCACACACCATAATTCTGCCCTGTGAACACTGGTGTTTTTGCTGGAAAATTTGCAGAATCCATTTTTTAAAAAAAAAAACTCACTTAATCTCTCGTGTTTCACTCACAACCCTTCAAAGCAGAAAGCTTTGATTTAACCTTACTAATCTCTCGTGTTTTCACTCACAATCCCTTTAAAGATCAGAGAATGCTCTGATACCAATTGTTGAAATAACTAATATACACAGAACAAACTTTTGTTTTAATTGATGAATAAAAGAACATAGAACAAAGTTTTACGATCGAAAGAACAAAGAGTAGAATTGTCTTAGTAGGTTACTGCCATCCCTTGTCTTTTATTTATAGAAGGAAACAAACATTAAATAATTGAAAAAACAAAAAAGGAACATAACAACCATCATCTTCTTTATCTAAGAAGTTATGTGACAAACTAGTCTTTTCCTGGATAAACTTAAAACAAATTGAAAAACATACTAATCTAGATAATGCTCATAATGTTGTCATTAATAGATGGACACTAATGCAGTAGAAACTACTAGAAATTCACTTAAAACCAACGGAATTACCGACAAAATAATTATGTCGGTAATGTGCGGTACCAAAAAAATCTTTTCCGTCGGTAATGCAATAGGTATATACCGATGGAATACTTTGGTCAGTATATACCGACAGAATTACAGACGGAATATTCAAAATTTAAAAAAAAACCCGTTCGCTGACGTGGAAGTTTTTGCGAGCGATTTAAAAGTTAATGAGTCCGTTAGTGATTTCATTGGTAAAAGTTAATATATCACCACTCTGCCGACCCTCTCCTCCCCTATTTCTCCTTCTTCTTCCCCATCCTAACTCTCCCCTCCCAAACTGCAAACAAGCAGCCCCCCCAAAAAAAATCTCCCTCTTCTCAGCACAAGTCATATTTCTTTAAGTTTTGTGGTCACAACATCCGTGTTCTGATTTATTTTGGATTTTATCATTTTTTATAAGTAATTCTATCTTTTTTAATTTTAACATTTAAATATCAATTTTATTGTTTTTTAGTATATGTATTTTGTTAGTATATTTACTTATTTATTGTTATTTCTCAAACACACTTGTAGTATATGAATGTATAATTTTGTACTTGTTACGGTTTATTTTAGATTTTGTAAAATTGTATTTGTTTGTAAATTGTTGAAACTTTGTTAAATTACCGAATTACATGTGTTGTGGTGAAATAATTAATAGCTTGTTTAACGAGTCTGTTTTAATTTTAATCAATGCTATTGTGGAGTTGTAATTTCTGTAAATTTATATGTATAAATTTGTATGGACGTGGATAATTGATAATGAATATTTAATATTTATGAGAAGTTGTAATTAGTTTGTTGGATAATCTCAAGGTAAACCAATATTTTGCAAATTTATTTACTGAACATAGTTAATTAATACATGTTGTCATCATAATTTTATAGAGGTTCGATAGAAGTCATGGATGATCGTTCATGGATGTATCGAGATTCACCCCAAGGATTGCGAAGAATGGATTATTGTAACGGGGTTCAGGGTTTTATTAATTTCACAACATCTATTCCCAGAAATTTTATTGGAGGCAGTATTAGGTGTCCATGCAGGAAGTGTCAAAATAAAAAGTATCTGCATCTAGATGTTCTAATGATGCATCTTCTACACAAAGGGTTTATGGAGAATTATCGGTGTTGATATGCACACGGAGAAGTATTTGTTCGTAATAAGAGCATGGGAGAAAGGGTGGTTGGGTCAACTTCTAGTGCTAGCAAGGTGCATGAAGTTGCAAATGACAACACTAATCCTTACAGGAATATGGTTATGGTTGCAATGAGAATGAATCAAGGTAATGTCAGTCAATATCCAATCTTAAAAGAAGAACCTAATGCAGATGTAGCTAGGTTTTTTTATTTATTGAAAGATTCTGACGAACCATTATGGGATGGTTGCACGAATCACAGTAAATTATCGCCCATAGCACAGGTGTTCACTATCACGTCAGATCACGGGTTGAGTGAGGCCGGGTAGGATAAAATTATTGAATGAGCGAGAAGCATTTTACCTAAAGGGAACAGACTGAAAGAGAACTTCTATGCTGCGAAGTCCATGATGAAACCCCTCGGTTTAGGATACCAGAAAATTGACATGTGCCCTAACTTCTGCATGTTATACTACCTTGAAAATGCTGAGCTGACCAATTACATGACGTACGGGCATTCCCGTTACAAACCCAGAACTGGCAGGGGAAAGACTCTAGTGGCATATAAAAAATTAGATATTTCCCAATCACACCTAGACTGCAGAGGTTATTCATATCACCAAGGACTACTGAGCACATGACATGGCATGAATCACATGATGCAATTGATGGAGTGATGGTGCATCCTTCTGACGGCGAAGCGTGGAAACACTTTAACAATGTGCATCCTCACTTTTTAGCTGAATCAAGGAACGTGTGTCGTGGGTTGTGTACAGACGGATTTAACCCATTCGGGTCATTTGTTGCTTCTTATTCTTGTTGGCCGGTCATACTCACGGTTTATAACTTGCCACCAGGAATGTGTATGAGACCGGAATTCATGTTTTTATCTACTATCATACCAGGTCCGAATAGCCCGGGTCGGAATTTAGATGTTTGTCTTCGACTGTTGATTGATGAGTTGACGCAGTTGTGGTCCTCCGGAGCTTTGACTTGTGATATATCGAGGAAACATAATTTTGTTATGAGGGTGGATTTGATGTGGACTATCAATGATTTTCCAGCTTATGGAATGGTTTTTGGTTGGAGTACGCATGGAAAACAACAAGGCATTCATGCTAACAAACGGAGGTAAAGCTTCTTTTTTTTACTGTCACCATCGTTTCTTGCCACTGAATCACAGGTACAGAAAGAACAAAAAGGATTTCTTTATTGGCAGAGTTGAAAAGGATGTTGCACCCTCACGCCTTTCTAGTGAATAATTGCATGAAGTTGTATCAGAATACGGTGACATTGTGTTTGGTCTTCAATTAAGTAAGCAGAAGTTTCCTGGTTTTGGTTTGACCCATAATTGGGTAAAGCAAAGTATCTTTTGAGAGCTTTCTTATTGGAATACCAATCTCCTCCGCCATAACCTTGACATCATGCACATAGAAAAGAACGTGTTTGAGAACATTTTCAACACCGTCACGGATGTGAAGGGGAAGACAAAGGACAACATCAAGGCTAGATTGGATATAGCTTTGTTCTATAACCGTCAAAATATAGAGTTGGTTCGTGATGGGTCACGGGTCACAAAACCAAAAGAAAGCTTCATGTTAGAGAAAAATGCACAACTACTAGTCTACAAATAGCTTAAGAGTCTGCGTTTCCCCGATGGACATGCCTCGAACATATCAAGGTTGGTTAATACGGAGGAATGCAGATTATATGGAATGAATAGTTATGACTGCCATGTGTTTATGCAAACACTCATTCCATTAGCTTATTGTGATTTGTTGCCAAAAGGGAAATGGGATGCACTCATGGAGATCAGTCATTTTTTTAGAGATATATACTCCACCAAGTTGAATGTTGATCACATTGAGAGGTTTGAAATAAATATCGTCGAGACACTATGCAAACTTGAGATAATATTCCCTCCATCATTTTTTGACTCAATGGAGCATCTCCCTAAACATCTACCGTTCGAGGCAAAAATTGGAGGACCGGTCCAGTATATATGGATGTACCCATTCGAACGGTTAGATATTACAATTGTAATGTAATTCATATATAAAAGTATTTTCTTTGTTTTTCTTAATTGAGAATATTTGATTAATTCAATGCAGTTACTTGTTCAATCTCAAGAAAAAGATTAAGAACAAGGCGCATGTTGAGGCTTTGATATGTGAGGTCTATATTGTTGAGGAAATCTCAACATTTATCTCGTACTATTTCGAATCTCATCTGAGAACGAGAATTAATCGCGTTCCACGGTATGATGATGGTAGTGAAATGCCTTCCAGTGGGAACTTGTCAATATTCTCCAATCTTAAACGACCCACACCTAAAAATGCTATAAGGGGAAGATATTTGTCAGAAATAGAGTTCAGACAAGCACAATTATGTTCTATTTAACTGTGATAAGCTGAGACCTTTTATTCAGTAAGTATATATATGTACTACTAATTAAACTTTGTTAATGATATACTATTTATATATTGTAATATCATAAACTCATATAATTTGGAACAACTTTACAGGCAACATCGACAATATTTGCTGTCCAATAACTCACAGCTGATCGAATCCCAAATCTTTCAATTACAAGATGAACAATTTGCCACGTGGTTCAGAACATATATAAGTACTATCACAAACTCATTATGTCTTGCAAAATTATTGTATGCATGTCATTATGAAATTCTCGTTTACTGTTCATTACTGTACATTATATACAAGGTTTATCAAATAGGAAGGAGTGTTGCTAAGTTATTGTCTTCACTAAGCCTAACCCTGCTATAACTGGTATTTTGTCAATGGATATGTGTTTCATACTAAAGAATACGGGCATGGAAGAAAGACATACAACAACGGTGTTTGTGTTAAAGGGTCGACTAATAGTGAGTTAGAAGTTGACTACTATGGTAGATTAGAAGAGGTCGTCGAACTACAATATCATAGCGAGCATAATAGTGTTTTTATTCAAATGTTATTGGTATGACACGACTTACAGAGGAATCAGAGTTGATCCTCACTATGGTCTGGTCGAAATCAACTCAAAAGCTAGACTCCGCAACATAAACGATGTATTTGTTTTCGCAAAGCAATGTCAACAAGTTTATTACACATACACCCCATCCTTTAGAAAGGATCGATCAAGAGTTGATTGGTTATCCATTTTAAAAACAAAACCCAGGGGTCATGTCGAGGTTGTTCAGGATGAGAACGAAGACACAAGTGTGCGAGATAAAGTCTTTCAAGTTAGTAAGTTGGTTGAACCATATCGAGTTGCTCCTTCGATTGACTTGGAAGAAAATTTAAATTTTCATGTTTTCGATGATAGTCTTATTGATGTTGACGCAGAGGAGTTGAATATTGTTTTGAGCTTTACGGACAAGCAAATGTCGATGAAGATGATGATGATATCCATATTGAAGATTGCAATGAAGGTGATGACTATTTAATTGACGATGAAGAAGAACAAAATTCTGACTATCAGAATGAACCAATCTGCATTTTTTTCATGTTGTATATATTATGGATGATATATTTTGTAACATGAAATATTTATTTTATAAGTTTGTATTGTTTAAGCAATGTTGTTATTGTTTTGTGCGATGGACAGTTTGTAATTTAAGTGTTTGCAACAAGGTAAATAGGCAATACAAACATAATCTTTCTTGCACAGTGCACTATCCCCGACGTCCGTACCAACAGAATACAGTCCATTGGCATTTCACAGTAGCTTCACTAGAAATGCCACAATCATCACCTACGACTTTGCGGACGAAATACAGTCCGTTGGCATTTCACAGTAGCTTCACTGGAAATGCCACAATAGTCACCGATGACTTTGCAGACGGAATACAATCCATCGGTATTTCACAGTAGCTTCACTGGAAATGCCACAATCATCACCGACGACTTTGCGGACGGCATACAGTCCGTCGGCAGTTCAAAATCACCGATAAAATCACTGGCGGACAGTGCAAATTTCAAAAGACAGGGTATTAAATGCATCTCTGACCGCATGCAATTGCCGACAAACCACGAAAAATATGGAGGGTAATTACAAATTCTGGTGCAAAATTCAAAATTTACCGACGGATTTTTGAAATATCACCGACAGAATAATTAAAATTAATATTATTTAAATATTCATCGGTAAAACTATGCTATAAATCCTAGCGACCACCCCTTCAGTTCATTTTTTCATCTGCTCCGTTATCAATCTTTCATTTTTGTTGTTTTTTTCCCTCTCATTACCTTCAAATCTTTTGTTTGTTTTGATTGTAATCTCTACTTGAATCTTCAGCAAATTAAAATGTATGTGTTTCCTCTACTTCATTTTACTTCAAGATTTATTTTTTCTTTGTTTTAGCTACTATTATTTTTGTTATGTTTTTTTGTTTTTGTGTAATTTTATAATGTAGATAAAGTCTTGAAATAAACACATTATTAAGGTAAGTATTTTTCATTCCTAAAGTCTATAGTTTTTTTTTTAATTTATTATATATATTTTATTGTTTGTATTGGCATAATAATTGAATAATTTGTTGAATTGTAATTGTAATTGTTATTGTTCAAATTACCTAGTAATTAGTAATTGAATATGTAGGAATAAATTTAATTATTTTCTCTCAATTTTACTCTATTATTGCATGATATGTGTTTAATTATTTTCATTAATTTTAATTGTTAGTCTATAGTTTTTTTTTAATTTATTGAATATATTTTATTATTTGTATTGCCATAATAATTGAATAATTTGTTGAATTTTAATTGTTATTGTTGAATTTACCTTGTAATTAGTATAGATGTTATGTTATATACAAGATTTTTGAATGGGGTCAATTGGTTGTGGCTAATGTCAATATTTACAGGTATGAAAAGTTTGGGTAGTCTCTAGTATAGGGGAGATGTTGCTGAATTTCTTTTAACAATCGAATTTAATTATATAATTATTCGTATAAAATTGTGAAATTGTGTAGATACGTTGAACGAAATCAATAGTTCATCACTCACATATGGTTGCAGCTAGTTCCTCTAGCAGCGAGGATGACATATTCTTAGGTGCCAATCAAGAAGAGGCACTTGTGCCGTCTATCGATGTTGCCTCTTCCAGCGTAGTTTCACAGCGTAGAGGCAGCGTGCCTTCGCAGCGGAATCAATTCACCTGCAAGTATGAGGCATAGTGGAAGGACGACATTTCAATGTAAGTTTGTTTAGGTTTTAGTTTTTTTTAATTATAACATAATTTATGAAAAACTAATCAATATTTCATTAATTTAATTTATTTTTAGGTTCACAAACATTGAGGTCGATTGAGGTCGCCCGAGTAATATCATCAGCGTTTAAATTGTCGATGGAGATTCCATTATTTCAATGGAGTCAGGTATCCAGACATCCTTAATGGATACCTCAAATCGATGCATGGTTTGACAGATTTGAGGTTGGTGTTAATTTCTAATTTCCACCTTATTTTTAATAAATTATTAATATAATTGTAAATAAATTATTATTTTTATTTAAAATTAATTATTTATACACAAGACAAATTCAGTTGGGACAGTGCGCATGACATTGTTGTGAGGAAGGTGTGGGAAAATCACGCTGCAACTAGGTAACATCGAAAACAATACAATATTTTTTTAAAAAAATTTATGTTTTAAAATCTAATTTCTCGCTATGGAAGTAGGTTGCTTGATTTTTGGTATGAAGCACAAAAAAGACAGAAAAAAACACAAGAGATAACGATCTTCAAGGCTGGAACGACGTGGCGGTTTGGAGGGATTTCAAATCACAGTTATATGGCGGCAATATCTTGAGCACATGACGTCTGAGCGGTTCACACGACGCTCATAGTCCGATGCTGGCAACCGAAACCTGACAACGCACACCGACCGCTCCGTTTTATTTGCTGCACATGCGAAACGGATGGTAAGATTAATTTAAATGAAATATATTGTTAAATAATTGTTGTTACTTAATTATTTTTTTCCTTACAGGCTACGTCTCTTGGACGTGATCCAAGCCCAATTGAGCTGTTTGTTGCGATGCACGTGTGGAGTCAAGACCGCCAAAAGGGGGTGCAACAGTTCGTTGAGAACTACGCTCAACACTTTATGGTATGTTCATTCAACTATTTTATTTCGTAAGTTATTATTTTTATTGAATTGAATATGATGATTTCTTTTTTTTTATTTTCAGGAGACCTATAATAGCCGGTTGAGGGAGAGATATGGGGATGATCCTTCGACCCACCCGTATTTCGATACGGATTTTTGGATGGAGGTAGGATCATCTAGTGGACCTAATAAAAATCAGATGTATGGGCTCTCCAACACTACGGACAAGAACTTGCAAGCGGCTAGTAGTGTCTCAATCGTTGGGAGCTCCCAATCAGTATCGAGCACCCAATCTAAGGATTTCGTGGCCTTGCAACATCACACGGCTCATCTCACCGAGAAATACGAGCAACTATCAGTGAATTATGAACAAAACACGGCTCACACGGCTCATCTCACCAAGAAATATGAGCAACTCTTGGCGAATTATGAACAGCTTCGTCAAATGGTCATGAACATGGGCATCACAGAGTGGAGGTACATGTGCACTACCTTTTTGGTTGTATAACAACCAGCCACCTCCTCCTCCAGCTCCACTATTGTGCTAATTTAATATTTTTTTGGAAGCACATTCAATTTGTAATGAATATTATTTAACTTTATTTTTTTTTTATGTTTAATAAAATTTATTTGCATAATTGGTCTTTTTTACTATTAATTTATATTATTTATTCTAAATAATTTTTTTTAAAAAAATACCTATCAACGGATTTACAAACGGAATGTAACCGTTGGCATTTCACAGAGAGTTGAAAGATATTTACTGGAAATGCCACAATCACTGACGGTTACATCAGCGGCTATGGTCCTTTGCCATTTTATCGAGAGCTGCAACATATTTATTGGATATGCCACTATCACTGACGGAATAAGTCTGTCCGTATATTTCCAACGGGAATTTTTTTTGGCACGCAATTTTCGTCTGTAAAATTATCAGTAATATTTTTTTCTTACCGACAGACTTAGTGATAGAATACAGTGTATTACCAACAAACAGTATGCCGACGGACTCTTTTCATCGGCGATTTAGTCTGTAAAAAAATTACTGACAAACTCTGAATCTCATACCGACGGAATCTGTTCATTGGTAAAACTGTGAAATCTTGTAGTGAGATCACAGCTAAGTAACCTTGTTCTAGCTTTGGTGCCATAACTTCAACAATTTAGAGGCAAGGGAAAAATAAGAAAAGCTTTGCAGTCATCCTTAGCTGCTTTGCACTTTATGAAACTATTATTGGGAAAACCAAATTGTAAATTGTTTTTTACTCATAAATGTATCAAAATAATTTTTTTTAGATTTTAAAAATTATTTTTTATATCAGCACATCAAAATGATTTAAAACACAAAAAAATATTGATCTAAAGCAAATAAAAAAATAAAAAAAATTTAAATTTTTTCAAATATTTTTGAAACGCAAAAATAAATAGACATTCATCTAAGAATCATATCATATGTCACCAAGAAGGGGGAAACAAAGTCATACCATAAATTGCACTAGTATGAGACACATGTCGTAGATTATTCCAACTCAATCACTGTTTTTTCCAACTCAATCACAGTAGCAAACGAGCTCGAATTCATATCCTGATACCTGGCAATACAAAAGGATACCTAACAATTATTAAAATTCTGGATAGGCTAACAGATCCTGTTCTTTCGCTTTCAGGCCAGGCCCATTCTGAGAGACAAGGACCAGTTAGAAGAGCTCGCTGATCCAAGGCTTGGAGGGAAATATCCCAAGGAAGATTTTGTACGAGTCTGCACAATTCCA
>Ga0325401_1007527_pt1 | contig 10574 bp, 6 predicted proteins | sample PopdelMetagenome_FD_205666 | JGI IMG/M metagenome (GOLD analysis project Ga0325401, IMG submission 205666) | Populus deltoides microbial communities from Bellville, Georgia, United States - Xylem-PdKOR-R2 | ecosystem: Host-associated > Plants > Phyllosphere > Stem > Wood/Secondary xylem | place...
AAAAAAAAAAAAAAAAACAGACAATCAACCAATTTGATATGGCAGAGAGAGGTTTATGAAAATAGAGTGCCTGATTGTTGCTTCTACACAACTCGCTTAACAGCTGCATGCATAGCATCTGCAAGATGAGGGACTGTCTTAGAGCTCAAACCAGCCATGCTAATCCGCCTGCACAAGATCCATACATTCCCGATTAGAAATATTCAATACCGCTGTGAAAATTCAACCTAGAACCATAAGCGCATGCTGCCGTAGCAGGGGACCTGAAAACCAGGTCTGAATGCATCTCTGGACCACATTAACACCATATTCCAGAGAGGGAAAAGTTTGAGGGAGAAAAAAGAGTAAAGGGTATATCTTTTGTTTGGTGAGATGGAAAAGCAGAAGGATGGATGGTATGAGGGAATCATCCCTTTTCATCCAAGACGTAAACAGGGTAGGTAACTTATGTAAAGATAATCATCAGTGTTCAATTTTAACAGGTTTAATTTCTATTATTACAGCATCAATACTCCACCTATAACTACAAGGGGGTAGAGATGACCAACTAAAGCATGCCTTATTTCCATCTTAATCCTTCCTACTAAGCATACTTTTTTCCTAATCCTCCAAGTTCTTGACCACTCCTGCCAAATAAATTGATAGAAATACACAACATTTTCTTTACGGGGTAAACTACGGGTTTTGTTTCAAATGCGCATCAGCATCTTTTCCAAACACCAACCAAGCTTTCATTGTGCACCGTACATATTTAAACCAGCAAAAGATTTTGAACAGATTTCTCCCAAAATGAGAGCTATAAAGTATTAGTGTGACATAACATATCAGATGCGGGCTTGGTTTGTTCTTTAATATACAAGAATAACACAGGTGACTGTAAGGAATAGAGCTTATTACCCATCTGATGTCATGTAGATGTGGTACTCTTTAGTCATGAAAGCAACTTGCTTAGTGTTCAGTCCAGTGAATGTAAACATTCCAATTTGTTTAACAATGTGACTCCAGTCACCGGGTGTCCCTGCAAAACAGGATGAAGATAAAAATATAGAAATTAAAATTCCAGCCAAGGGTATGGAATAATAAAACCACCAAAGCACCCATAACCCCCCAAGATCCATCACAGAAAATTATGACAGAAATAAGAAAACCACTAGAAGAACAAGGGAGGTAGAAGAAACACATTAAGTGACTACCAAACAGAGAAGAGAAACTCAAGAGTGGCTCACCTCTAGCATGCAAGGCTTCAAAGAGTTTCTGGCGCATGCTGATTATACGGTCAGCCATAGCCTTCAACTCGATTGTCCACTCATTGTACAAATCCCTGCGTGCAAAGCAGAAAGAATTTGAAACAGAATATATGAACATGAAATCCACCCCACCTGGCTGTGGAAAAATGTTATTTCACTTCTAAGATGGAAGGAAAGAATAAGAAGTCCAGTGCAACTAGTGTCATTTGAGTTCATACATTTTTCCAATAGAAACAAAATTAGAAATCCGTGTTTTCTTTCCTTTCCAGATGGTACAGGAAGGGTAGTCAGTTTATGTAATTACCTGTCCTTTAGAATAGCAGCCACAATAGATGCACCATGAATAGGTGGGTTTGAATACATGGGTCTAATCACAAGTTTCAACTGGCTTTCAACCCTGCCTGCAACATCAGCTGTCTTGCAAACCTGTAAAGAAATGAATGCTGTGAGAAAGACAAGTCGGAGCTTGATAAAATCATGGGCTTTCCAGCACTCCACTAACATGAAGAATCCTCACTGATATTAGCGGAACTATAAATTTGTTTGATTTAAGAAAAATGTATCAGACAGAAGAATTTAGAGTACTTTTTTCAATTAACTAACACATGCTCAGAATATGTCATTGGGTTTCAGTCATACAATGCTCAAAGCACCAATGCGCTCCCCATATAGCCCCATGTTCTTTGCATAACTCTGAGCTAGAAGAAGTTCACCACCATCAGCAACAAACATGCGAACAGGCTGTGCATCAGCATCCAGACTTCCGCTTGCAAAACCCTGGGGTGCCAAATAAAACAAGTTAGATTGATATGAGATGATGCCAAGCATCATTTTTCTATTGTTTTTGACAAAATCCTCGTGGGGCAGGAATCCAAAACTTCTGTTGTTGCAAAAGAAGCAGCCGACCTGATAAGCACTATCAAAGAAAGGCATCAACCCTTTTGACCTCATCAACTTCCTGATCTGCTCCCACTGCTGAAAAGTTGGATCAACGCCCGTGGGGTTATGAGCACAGGCATGAAGAAGAACAATAGCTCCAGATGGGGCAGAATTAAGGTCTTCCACGAGGCCTATTAGCCACAGTAAAAAATGAACAGAACATTACCACACATAAAAATAACAGTTAAATAAATTAAGACTAACAATTCCTCTACAAGATACGCAGGTAAGAAGAATGAGAAAAACTACTCACAAACATTATTTAAGGAACATTTAATTAAATCCATTAAGCATCATGCAGCTGAATGGGAGAAATTGAGTGCAACACAAAGTATTCCATGGCAGATATTTATTCGGAGAAAGTAAGCACCCATTCATTGTTGGAAATCTAGAATTGTACAAAAAAGGAACAGCAAAATCAAATGAATAAATGGTTGCCGGCTTATATGGAGGAAGATTCCAAACCTTGGAAATTCAGCCCACGTGTTGCTGGATCATAATAGCGGTAAGTTTTGACAGATAACCCTGCCAAAGTGAAAATTTTAGGGTGGTTTCCCCATGTTGGCTGGGGAATGTATATTGTCCGCTGCAGACAAAATGACAATAAAAACAAAATGAATTCATCTTCCTACCGCTAATAATGATCCAAAAATGGTTAAATGAGAAAGAGCTTTACTTGATGATGGTGTTTTGCCAGAAATTCAGCTCCAACACGCAATGAACCAGTGCCAGACAAGCATTGAACTGTTGTAACCCTGTTCTCTTGAATTGCAGGGCTATTTCCAATGGGGAAAAAAAGAGAGAACAGAAAACAAGCAATTAGGAACAACCTCAGCTTATAATAATAAAGCACATGAAGGACGCAAATAGCAAAATCCAAAACCAGAAAAGGGCGATCAATACCAGTTGGCACCAAACATAAGCTTAGCACTCAATTTATTGAATTCTGCCAATCCAGTAATAGGAAGATACTCCTTAACTCGCGACCTATACAGAAGTCAGTAAATAGAAGATCAACCACAACATTACATCCATGTTAGACTTGCGATGTCCAAGAAACAACAATTAGAGAAAAATCTCACCTGTCATTAACAAGCAGCTGCTCAGCTTTTCTCACTACATTCAAAACAAGAGGCTTTCCTTCCTGTTAACAATCACAAAAATCGTAAAATCTGGCAACATGAGCCTAAACCCACTTAATTACAACAAGGGTTTTACTTATACATACGCGTAACAACATCTTTGCTAGAAAAGTTTCAATATTTATCACGATCCAACAAAAAAGTACCACTAAAATAACACAACTTAATCCAAAAAGAAAAAAGAAACTTACTTCAGTTCTATAAGCGCCAACACCCAAATTGAGCTTAACAGGACTGGGATCTTTGTTATAAGCAACAGTCACCTATAATTATTCATCACCAGAAAAAAAAAATCATAAATAAATAAACAAAGCGGCAATCTTTCGATCTCCCCAAGACATAACCAATCAAAATATGACAGCTGGGCAAAAACAAAGAGGGGGTTCCATTTGATCACTTACACCGAGGATGGGGTCTTCAGGACCGCGAACAACATGGGAGAAAACAGAGTTGCTGTCAGAACCTGAGGTAGGAAAAGCCGAAATGCTGTCGTTCTGAGGGTCCATTTCAACGCCAACAAGGTGTCTTGCTAATACGCTAATTCTGCGATCACTAGAAGAAGATGGTGATGTCAATTCTGGGTTCATTTTGCTTTGTAGTTTTTGTCGAAAAATTCTTTGGCTTTCTTGATTTGGCTTCTTGAAATTCTTGATTTCGAAGTGTTCTGTTCTGGGATCCTGTCTTCTAGTAAGAGAGATATATGAGAAAGCTTCTTATAGCTTACGCGGCGAAAGATGAAGGTAGTTGTTTCTCATCTTTCTTCTTTGAACGGACAAATTTTCTAATAAAAACAAAAAAAGAAAAGAAAAGAAAATAGCTGTCATTAAAAGATCATCAAAGCCCTCGAAGTTTAAATTACTTCAATTACAGCATCTGTTTGTGGTTATCTAATCAAATCAAAGGATAGATGCTAAAATGATTTTTATATATATATAAATGCATAGTTTAAATATAAATGGATTACCTAAAATATAATTAAAATAAGGATTATTTTTCTTATAAGAAAATAATCTAAGAATATCTTAACTATTAGATTAACAAAACGATACAATAATGGATAATAATAATAATAATAATAATATGTCTTAGTATAAATAAAGTCCTCTTATCAAAATATAATTATATTTTTTAGATTAAAAATAATTACATGATGGACGCGTGACAAAATAATTGATTTTAGATTTTAATCTCGATATGAATTATGGTAATCGTAATGTTAGATGGGTGATGATTGGACATGAGATTGGAAATGACAGGTCATTTAGGAACTGCTATGAACTCTGGTTATTATTCAAGGACTGATTTACAGACAGCTCAAAATCTTGTCTCGGTTCCGTTCTAAAAGAAGGTGAAGCGGGGCCCAATGAAACTGATATGACACGTAAGTCGAGGAGATAGATATGGGCACCCGCCACATTGGATAATATTTCATCATCTCCTACAAATTGAATTTTTGGACATGGATGATCGAGGTATTAAATTCAGATCGTTCGATGAATCGACACCGTAACCCATCCATCTAGAGCCTCTCTTGAGTAGAGTTTTTTTTTTTTTTTTTACAAATTATCCTGAACATTGACTTGAATTAATTTAAGAATATTGACTTGAATTAATTTAAGTGACTCGATGGATTAATCCTTGACTGGATTATTCTGACAAATTCAAACGAGTTTGGTTTAATTATAAAGATTTTAAAAAAAAAATCTTATTTAAAAAATATTATTTTAATTTTTTTAAAAAATTATTCGAAACATCAATGTTTGAGGGACCAGTGACTTGAAAAGAGCCAAATCTTGAGTTGATTTTGACAAATTTGGATCTAGTATTTTAATTCATTCTCAATTTTATCTTATGCTTTTTCTATGTGTGAGTTTTTTTTAATAAATATTTTTAAATTATTTTTATTTCTTATTTTTTCATTTTAGATTTTTTTTATTTAGTATAGTTAGTCTTTTGTAGTTTTTTTGGAAGGAAGTAATTTTTCTATTTTTATTTTCTAATGCAATATTAATAGAGTTTTATAATTTTTTTATATAAAAGATTATAATAACTTTTTTACAGACCAAGATGAAGGAAAATTAAATATTTTTAAAAATATCTCATAATACCAAATCTTATTATTTTTTATCCTCAACAACAATTTGTTGATATCAAATTTTAGTGGCTATTTGGTTGCACGGTTGCTTCTGCGTTTGAAGCAACCATAGCAAAACAAATGTTTGGTAAAGTTAAAAACGCAATTTATTTTTGGTGTAACCCAGTGCATTTCACGTTTAAAACGCAGGTTTTATCAATGCAGTTCTTGGCTGCTTTTTTTCTTAACTGTTTACTTTTTTAAGTGAACAGTTTTTTTTTAAATCAATGCAGTGAATTATAAATTCACTCACATTGTTTATTTTTAAGTGAATTTTAATTCACTCGCACTATTCATGTGAACAGTTTTTTTCTTTCAAAAAACCAGTACAGTGAGTTATTCACTCGCATTGTTCACGTTGACGTGAACAATAATTTTTTTTTAAAAAAAACTAGTTTAGAGTGAATTAAATTCACTCGCACTGTCATGTAAACAATATTTTTTTTCCCCGAAAAACTAGTGTAGAGTGAATTAAATTCACTCGCACTATAATCTCAATTTTATTCCTAATAATATTTTATCTAATTTTATTGCACGCTCAAAAAATCATGAAAATTATAGTTCTTATCAGATGAATTTTGTATTTAATGGAATTGTAGATAGTTTAATGAAATAATAAAAAATATTTTATATAAAGTATTATTTATTTCATGATGTAATAGTAGTAATTAAATCTATAATATTTAAATTTAAAACCATTAATATTAATATATATATTTTTTACTTATTTTATAACCTCAATTTAAAAAGTATTTTTAACCAAACACATCAAACTAGTTTTTGTTTAACCTCAATTTTAACAACAATTTTAACCAAATATATATAAATATCAAACCAATCTCAACTAAAAGTATTTTTTATAAAATAATTTTTTTCAAACCATAACTATAAAAGCTATCATAATACCTATCACATTTAATCGATGCTTATGCTTAAAAAAAAGGTATGTTGGATGTTTTTCATACTAGCGGATGGTTTCTAACAAAGTAACTTCTACCTCAAACAATTTGAACTTTGAGAACAAACTCCTTTTAATCTAAGGAAATTGATGCATAAACTTCTTGAAAAAACAAATATTTTCTTAATTATTTTTATCAATTCCTTTTTAGTTTAAAAATTTTATTCTTTTCTATTTAAATAATATCATTAAACATTTTTAGTTTTTATATTTGAAGAGAATAATTTTTCTATTTTTATTATTTTCTTATTAGGACTTTCATTTTTTTAACATAAAAGGTTATAACAACCTTTTAACAAGAGAAACTTGAAAATCCTCTATTCTCCTCCTCCACTTTTAGATCCCTGGCCAACCACTCCAGAAATTCAGGATTCAATTCATGGGCTCATTGTCCAGACCATCATTGGCCTTTGCCCCTTTTTATATGATTGATGACTTAATTAATTCTGGATTGTCAAAAGAAAAAAGAAACAAGGGAAGAGATTAATTAGTTCTGGGACACACAAGAAAAAAAGCTTTGGAAATAAACGAGCAAAGTCCCTAACTTGATGGGAACCAATTCCTGATAATCTCACAGCATTGCTGCATTACAGCTTTATAAATTGATCCCTGTAACAGCTGAATGAATTGCATCAGCTAGATAGGGGACTGTCTTAGCACTGAGGCCTGCCATGTTGATCCTCCTGCACCATGGAAAGAGGTGAGGTTATAGAATATCCTAAGCCTTCTTCTAACCCTGACCTCTTGCATGGATTTGCATGCACCAAAAACAATTAGCATGGCATTCAAAAATTTCACTGATAGGATCATGACTTAGTCCATTTCATCCTCAGAAATTGTTTTGTTCAAAGCTACTAATTGCTAAGAATCTTTGAAGGACAGGGATAAATGTAGCTACCCATCAGATGACATGTAGATATGGTACTCTTTGGTCATGAAGGCAACTTGCTCAGCATTCAATCCTGAGAAAGTATACATCCCAACCTGCTTCATAATGTGGCTCCAGTCCCCAGGTGTACCTGATGAATAAGCAAAACATGTTCACTTCCTTGAGAACTACAAGCAGACCAATAGAATAGAAGCTAACCCTAAATCACCTTTCTAAAGCATAATTATGAATAAGAGCTACATATCAATCTTCAGAATGGTTTTGCAAAGACAAACACCGAGACACACAGATGGAAGACAACATTGCAAGTATTTCTGGTTCTCTCTTTACATGTTTACTGTTTCAAAGATGCAAGCTTATTAAACTTTGGTTATAACTAAATTTGGTTGCATAAAAAATAAATTCGTATAACACATAAAAAATGAATTAAGTAGCCTTACCTCTATCACGCAAAGCATCGTAAAGTTGCTGGCGCAGGTGAATAATACGATCAATCATTGCCTTCAACTCAACAGTCCATTCATCAAACATTTCCCTACAGACATAGTAATAACAGACTTAAAAGAGGAGAAATATTTAACTTTCTGGTTTTCTCATCAAGGTGCATCGTGACTCATTTCACACCAGTTATGATCTTCTCTATTTCATATTGCAGTGTTAATCATTATGTTTAATCTTCCTTATTCATCTAGTTAAGTTGCATCATCAGTTCTTCATTCCAAAACATAAAACATACAAATTCTAAAACCATGTTTTTACCATGGAACATCAAACATATGTAGTTGATCCCAAAGACGATATGTCATGTGCACACTTATATTTGCATGAACAGAAGACACTCTCTAGTGGACGATAGAACTCCCAGACTCAAAATGTTGCTGGCTAACTTGCCATCAGAGAAACATACTACTGCTACCATACCTGTCCTTCAATATAGCAGTCACAATGCTTGCCCCGTGAATTGGTGGATTTGAATACATAGGTCTGATCACAAGTTTCAGCTGGCTCTCAACCCGCTTCGCCACATCTGCTGTCTTGCACACCTATAAAATGGTCAACATGAGAGGAAGTCGTTGCACAGACCCAGGGAAATAAATAAAGTTTTGCGTGCAAATCTATAAAAATGCTGATTACGAGAATAACAGAAAAGTTTAATTAGTTAACAGAGTTTTTGAATCACAGACCAGGTCAAACTGATGGAAGTTTATTGCTAGAGCCTTACAATGCTAAGTGCCCCAACACGTTCTCCATAGAGTCCCATAATCTTTGAATAGGAGTGAGCTACAAGGCATTCACCACCATCTGTAACAAACATTCGAACAGACTGCGCATCCATATCCAAACTTCCGCTTACAATGCCCTAGAAGAGTGAAATCATGTAGTTAAAAAAACAAAGGAACAGGAAGTATATGAAGAATAGTTGGAGATTTGAGCTTCGATGTTTGTCTACCTGGTAGGCATTATCAAAGAAAGGTAGCAGTCCTTTTGATCTCACCAACTGTCTAATCTGCTCCCACTGATGAAGAGTTGGATCAACACCAGTAGGGTTATGACTGCATACTTGGAAAAGCACAATGGCTCCAGAAGGTGCAGAACCAAGGTCATCCAGCATTCCTACCCAGTAAAAAACCAACGAAAAGTTGAAGCCAAAAACAAACGAATAACCATATCTGACACCAGTCTCTTTTGTGAGGGCCATAATTGCAGCTTTATTATATATCATTCTTTTTTAAAAGGCAACAGATCATTAGATATGAACAAACTATTGCAATAAAAGATTTATAGTTAGGAAAAGCATAAGATTTAAAATCAATCTAGATTATGGTAGCTTTAGTCATTTAGAGAATAGAACAGTTGAGAAATAAAGCTTAACATTGTTCACAAGAAGTATCATTCAAGGTGACATAAATTGATGGGCAAAAGTAGTAGAAGGCAAGAAGTTCTGCAAAAGAAGCAATAAAATTCCTAAACTAAACAAACCTTGGAAGTCCAGCCCTCGTGTTATTGGGTCATAGTAACGGTAAGTTTTCAAAGTTAGACCAGCTGCTAAGAAAAAATTTGGATGGTTTCCATATGTTGGCTGGGAAAGATAGACTGTGTGCTGCAGATATTATAAAAAAAAAATGTCGCGGACATGCGATGATCATAATAGTCGATAACAGGAAAAATTAGCAAAAGAAACAGGACATTAATCTAAGTATGAGAAAAAGAAACAGGCAATTGAGATGAGCACTTTACTTGGTGGTAATGCTTTGCTAAAAAATCAGCTCCAGTCCTCAGTGAACCACAACCAGCCAAGCATTGGACTGTAGTCACTCTGTTCTCTTTCATAGCTGGGCTATTTACAAATTACAATAAGATGGAAGTATCAATAAAAGGCAGCTCTATTCCTATAAAGCAGAGTTTTAGTCGCAACCAACTTGTAAAATAACACAACTAAGTAAACCAGCTACCATGATAACATCATAATAGAAGTTTGTAGCAAAATGCATTCAAATACACACACAACTTGGAAGCCATGAGACAACGTTTTAAGCTTTTGTCCCCAATTCAAAAAAGTTAAGACATTTGGTTCCTTGCAATAAATCTAACACAACTGCATGCAGGTTGCGATTATTGTACCTGTCAGCACCGAAAACAAGCTGAGCACTCAATTTATTAAATTCTGCCATTCCAGTAATAGGGAGATACTCCTTAGTAGCAGACCTGAATATCATAAAAACTTGAATTTCAACCACATTATAAAGTTGAGTTTGCAACAATTAACAATAAAGTACCTTACAAATCATCAAGTAGTAGCTTCTCTACTCGTCTAACCACATTCAAAACATGAGGTTTTCCATCCTGTTATCACATCAATAAAGCCAACCCAAAATAAACCAATTTCGACAATATTAAACTACAATGGAAGCAAAAGGCACTCCTACACAGTTCAGCACTTTCACAAATTTATCAGCGCTAACTAATTTGCAATAAACGAGATTAACCTCCGTCCGGTAAACACCAATACCCAAATTCAGCTTAACTGGGCTAGGGTCCTTGCTATAAGCAACCATGACCTGTTCATTTATAACATATAAAAGGCATAAATGATCAAAAAAATCAAAACCCACCAAGCTATAATTAACATTCTTTGAAAATTCCACACGATACTTAAATTTCTCTGTACAATTTAACTGTACAGCACAAGTAATTCCTAATCATTTATCATTCTCAGACAGTGCAAAGTTTCTGGTTAATAAAATGGCTGCATTCATCAAGCAAT
>Ga0325401_1007530_pt1 | contig 10573 bp, 4 predicted proteins | sample PopdelMetagenome_FD_205666 | JGI IMG/M metagenome (GOLD analysis project Ga0325401, IMG submission 205666) | Populus deltoides microbial communities from Bellville, Georgia, United States - Xylem-PdKOR-R2 | ecosystem: Host-associated > Plants > Phyllosphere > Stem > Wood/Secondary xylem | place...
GAGGCATCAGGAAAGGAGTGCATTTATACGATAGGATATTTATATGTGGCAGGAAAGCGAAGCAGAACTTATTGGAATGAATTGTGCTTTTGGTCTCTTGCGTTTGCAAACCGATTATAACTTGTAAGTTGATGTTTGGCATTATTGATTGTTCTGTACTGGACTAGACTTGATAAATATATTTTTTCTGTATTTGGTGTATTTTGAATTGAATTGGATTATTTGTTTTATTTTGTATTTATTAGATATTAGATGGCACTCATATTCAAGTTTTAGATAGTTTGAGTTTAAAAAAATATATTTTTTCTGTATTTGGTGTATTTTAAATTGAATAGGATTATTTGTTTTATTTTGTATTTATTAGATATTAGATGGCATCCAGATCCAAGTTTTAGATAGTTTGAATTTTAAAAAAAATAAAAGAATAATTCATCTGATCTGATTTGATTAAAAAATTTGTGACCCGATCAACTCGAGATAAAACATGGGTCAAGAATCCATTGACTTTTTCTTTATATTTTTTTGGTCAAAACAAAGATGCTTTAGTTTTTTAAAAAAATTTTGGATCAATCCGAGTTGATTCTCCCAAGTCGTGACTTAGGTCTTACCCCAAATTGATCATCGAGTCGGGTTTTAAAATTATAGTAATAACTATTTTTATTCTTATATTGTTTTGGGTTAACCCAAGTTGACCATCCTAACTCATGGCCTAAACCTTGCCCTACGTCGACCTTTTAGTTGGTTTTTAAAATTATAATAATAATCATTTTTATCCTTACGTTGACTCAGATTAATAGTCAACTTGACCCATAACCCAAGTCTAGCTCTGGGTCAACCCCCGAGTAGGGTTTTAAAACTATAATAATAATCGTTTTTATCTTTATGTTGACTTAGTTTAATGGTCAACCTGGTTTGTGACCCAGGCTTGACCCTAGGTCGACTCCTAAGTCATGTTTTGAAACTATGATAATAATCATTTTTATCTTTATATTGGTTGAGTCAATGGCCAACCCAAATTGTGACTCATACCTAGCTCTAAGTCGATCCCTAATTGAGTTTTAAAACTATAATAATTATTATTATTATCTCTACATTAACTTAAGTCAATGGTCAACCCCGTCTATGACTCAGTCCTACTCTCAGGTCAACTCCAAAGTCGAGTTTTTCAGGTTTTAAGACTATGATAATAACCAATTTTATCTTTATATTGACCCGAGTCAATGATCAACCCAACCTATGACTCAAACCTAGCCCTAGGTTAACCACCAAGTCGAGTTTTTAAAACTATGATAATAATCACTTTTATCCTTACATTTACCCGAGCAAATGATCAACTTAATTCGTGATCCAAACCTATCCCCAAGTCGGGTTTTAAAACTATGATAATAATTAATTTTATCATTTCCTTGACTTAAATCAATGGTCAACCTGGTCCGTAACTCAGATCTTGTATCGAATCGACCCCTAATCGAGTTTTAAATCTATGATAGTAATTATTTTTATCTTTACATTGATTCGAATCAACTAAATTAACTCTTGTATAGAGAATTGGAGAAGCTTGTCCTACTTCTTTTAGTGAGACAAAAATTTCTTCACTAAAACAACCTTGGATAAAACAAAAATTAATTTTTATACTGTCCAAAGTTACACCAAACAACTTTACAAAAACATTGTCATGTCCAATCCATCATTGTCCAGCATACCAAACATTACCTTACTTCTTTCATGTTTCAAACCTCTTTAACTTAGGTGTTGTTTGAAATTGTATTCTAAACAGCATTTTATGAAAATTTAATTTTGTTTTGCTTAAAAATAAAAAAAAATTATATTTCCAGATTTTTTTATGTGTTGATATCAAAAATAAAATTTTAAAAAATAATATTATTTTGATGTATTTCCGAGAAAAAAAACTTTCTGAAAAGCAAACACTACCACACTTTTAAACGCCCTCTTAGTCTGCTTATTTTTATTTGAAATTTTTAAAAATAAAAATAAAATCAGTTTATAGATTATCCCATCGCACCTTATAACATGCCTTTATTAAAGTTCGAACTTAATATATAAGTGAAAATTATATTAATCTATATATATGTTTTTTTGTTCAATAACTTTTTATTCAAATTCAAATTTAAAACATGAGAAGCACACGAAAAAAAGAGAATTAAAAATTTATAATTTTTAAGAAAATAAAAATATTTTTATTTGTTTTTGAAAATGAATATGGTTTTTTTTTTATCTCTTTTTATATCAATCTCTTTTACATAGAGTAGGTATTGAAAATACAATCCAAAAAACATATTTTTTGAGGTGTAAGGAAGAGTTATATAGCTATATAATGTTAACTTACTTGATGATACCTAATTTATTTATGATTTTTTAAAAACATTACTTGATTAAAGTGCCTCTTTATTTATTAATCTAAGTCATAAAAATGATCTTTCAACTAATCTAGTGCATCCAATTTTGTACAATTGAATAATAAAGAATGGAGGAACAAGAAAAGAAAGTACGTTCAAATAGTGCTTCTAAATATAATGTCATGGATGCTACTTTTAATCGTGAGTCATTTTCGTCTCTTTTTTCTAATTATCAAGTAATTTTATTTTTTTATTTGTAAATTTAATAAAATAAATATAAATAATTTAGGATTCATGTGACTGTATATTTGGTGATCTTTGATATTTGTCACTGTCTGGAAAAAAAAATATATGCACCTTAAGAATTATGTCACCTTTAAGTTTCAATTGGTTATCTATGCATAATAAAATTGACAATCAATTTCAAGATGTCAAAGCAGCACTTTCAAGCAAAAACTATTCACATTCCGCATGAATTTCATATCCCATATGATAAATCTAAATTTAATAGGTCTAAAAAACCAAGAAAGCTTAAAGCTCACGATTTCATGCAACATGTTTAGGTAAAATCGCTCATGGGCTTAGCATTGGAGGAGAGCCTAATGTCATGGCTAAGCCTAGAGGAAGAGTTTAATCCTCATAAATTCAACCTTAGGGAAGAGTTCAATAACATGAGCTTAGCTTAGAGGAAAAGCTCAGACTTTATGGACTCAACCTAGAGGAAGAGTCCAACCATCATGGGCTTAGTCTAGGGAAATAGCTCAACTACATTTTGGATCCTATTATCTCTACATCCCTAGGTGTATAAAAAATCTCTCAAGAACCTACCTTGTTTTCATTGCATTAATATTTATGTAAGAGATATTTATCCTTCATTAATGTTTATGTTAGAGATATTTTCTCTCATTAATACTTGTGTAAGGGTTATGTATATCTCATTAATACTATCAGGGAAAAATTATATTTAAGCCTCTCATCTCTATAAAAGAACAAGACTTATGAGCTATAAATACTTCACGAATCCTTCAAGCTCTAAGTTCACGATCTTCATTCTCTACTACATATATATTTTCAAAGTATCTCTCTCTAAAATATCATTGTCTTCTCTCTCTAAAATATCATTGTCTTCTCTCTCTAAAAAAAATACTTACTTAAGCATCTAATAGTCTCTAAATTTACCAAATAGAACTTTTTACAAGTACCAACCATCAGTCACTTTGGCCTACCAGGTACTAGGTACCAGCTACTAGCCACTTTGGTTAGGGAGAATAGATCATATTTTTAGAATAAAGAGATTAAAATATTATCCAACACATAAGTTTTGCTCCTAAGCTACTTGAAGTTTTTAGGACATCTTCACCATAGTTTAAAAATCTTATAACTTGTATATCCGTATTTGTATATTAGAGCAACTTTACAATTGTAGAATTCCTTGTCAATAATATATAAAGGTAATTTTTAAAAAGATAATGGATCTACCTCATACATATAAGATAAGGGTGGCAGTTGTTACTTGTAAAAACCTCTCCAATGTCAAAATCAGTTTAGAATGTTTAAGTAGTGATAATAAAAAAAAAATAGTAAGTAAGAATCTGATATTTTTTCTATATCTTGTCTTGAGAGATAATCCTTTTTTTCTTCTGTTAAAACCTGCATTTTATATCCAGAAAAAACATGAAAAAATCTTGATAAATATGTAGAAAAAACCTTTCACCTTAAGGTGGTACCTCTATTCCTCTATAATATCTCTAAGTAGAGTTGATATAGACTCATAACTTGTGATTAAAAAAAAAAGAAAAAAGGGAGGAAAGAAGAAGAAACTCAGTTGGGCTATGGCCTAACCAAGTGGTGAACCTCAGTTGGGTCATAACCTAATTGAGTGGCGAGTCTCGGTTGGGCCTCGACCTAACTAAGTATTGGTGCTCGGTTTGGCCAAGGCCCAACCGAGTTCACCCCTTTTATCATCATCGTCACCCCTCTATTATTTTTATATTACTAAATGCTCATCATTATATATCCATAAAACTAACAGACATGAATTATATATTTGTTTTGATGATTGCTATTGAGGCTATTTTCATATGGTCAATGGTTGATTGGTTTAATAGATCGAACAAACTTGTGCCCTCTTTCTCATACAACATCTTCTGAAACTAACTACCACAACCCAATCCTCTCGATAACATATGGATGCAATAAGATCAACTGTTAATGAGCATATTGATTGCCTCTTTGTCCCTAAAAATATTGGCCTTAGTGATTGATTGCACCACTTCTCACTCCATTTAGATAGCCTTAGAAAGTGTTTTAGCTTCGCCATCAAGAACAAGAGTAATGACTCATCACTTGGTTATTCAGAAACCCAAGTCTTGTATTGATAGACTCATAGCAGAAGGACGTCCATATCCACCTATTGATTTCAACTTGTAAATATAATGAGAGTTTTAAAAACATTATTGCTACATTGTCCACTCAATTATACTAAGTTTGTTTCAATAAGTTTCATATTCTATTGCTCGATTATGAGTTCCTCTATAGAGACTCACTCTCCCAGGTCTTACCTAAAGTTTCTATTATAGGTGAAGGTTCACCCATACCATCTGCTAAGTTCAGCAAATGCACAACTGATAATGTTAATCGGTTCATCAACAATAATCATGCAAAAGGAAGAAGTCAACAAAGCCACGGTAGAGAAAGGATGATTAACATTAATATTTGGTCTGACTACAAACAACAACAATGGATTTAGAATTTTAATAATAGTGGTAGGACACATTTCTAGTTGTGTAACATTGAGGTGCACTCAACACCTGATACGATTCAAGCAATCTCAAATTCAGATTTTAGCATTAAATTTCTTACTATCTAGTTTTATATTATCAAGCATAACTCTAAATCAAATCATTGGATTAAATTGAAACTTTACTAGAAGATTCAAGATATATTTTGCTATGTTGTGGTAAACTTTCAAGTCAATTGGAGTTCAGGAAAGCCTTACGATATAGGTCAGAACATATTGTATGAATTTTGTTATTTACTTCCTTTTGACTTGTGGACTTTCTATTTGGCAAGGATTCTGTTCCTACAAGGATGTGGCTGCTTGTTTTAAGAATTTACTAGTTTTATAATGGTCTTTAATGGGTTGTAACATAATTTTCAAGTGTGGCAAGGATTCATTAGTGTTCCAAAATTCATTTCTTACAAGGATTCCTTATTCACCTAGCTACGCAAGGAAAGAAGGGTTGATGGTATTTAATGACAGATTGGTTAACTTATTTTTTGGAGTTTCTTAATCCTACAAAGAAAGTTAAAGAAAGACAACAAAGGTTTCCATGTTTTTAGAGTATTCTTTAAAGTTATAATTAATTATCAGAGACAAACAAGGAAATTAAAGGTGAGACAATTTCATCAATCAATTTCATAGCTTATTTTGGATATATCTAAAGATGGCAATAAAAACTATAGTGTTTTTAAGATGAAAATCTCATTCATCACATTATTTAAACTAAAAGATTTATTTATCTTACGTTATTTCGTTTAATTAGGTGCAATAATTTTAGTTTATGTGTCAGATTTGTTATTTTATTATTTTCTTCATGTTTGGGCTTAATTAATACTTGGTTTTTAGTTAAGATTCAAAGCTTGTTTGGATTAGTGCCTTGGGCTTATCATTATAGGTTTCAGGTCAATTTTATAAGTGAGCCAATTTAGTTCACAATGGTAAATCCACTAGTGTTATTTTTTAAGAGTATTTAAACTCTTAGTAAGCCTAAAAATTAGGCAATTATTGAAGAATATCATTCTGAATTTTCAGCTTGTGTGCGAGAATGATTTTTGTATTCTTTGGTTCTTGAAAGAACTAAATCAACTTATGAAAGATTAACTGGCTTCGTGACATCATTTAATTTAATTCCAATAGTACTGGTGCCTTGAGATAAATTTTGATTGTGTCACACTTTTGTTAGACCTCTTTCAGCTTTTCAAGATTAAATTTCAATTTTAATTATAGGTTGTATGACTATGAGATCACAAGTTTCACATTAACACCTCATGGTCTTCAATGGCATGTGCCTTCCACAAATCTTTTCGCACATATGGCTATTTATTCTCCTCAATCATTCTATTTGTATTCATGGTGTCTGGATACTAGTGCCACATATAATGTAACACCTGATCTTATAAATCTTGATCACTATTAGCCATATCAAAGTATTGACCAACTTTATGTTGGCAATGGTGAGTATGTAACTATTGAGGATATTGGTACTACTCATATATACACCCAACCTATACTTTAAATATATTTAATGTCTTTCATGTTCTAAAAAAAGACAGTGTCCATCTTCCATCCCTTATAAATAGGGGTGAATTCCATGCATTGGGGGAGGAGAAATTAGAGGCTAAAGTTGGAAAAAAAATTAGCACCTTCCTCTTGTTTTTTTCTACTCTTTCGGCCAATCTTCCCATTCTTCCTTCGTCACACCTCCACTGTTAGTGCCGCTACCAGCCATACACTGGACTTCACCACACCACCAAGAACGCCTCCAGTGACATTTCTCCTCCGGTCAGGCAAGCATCCTCCTTATTTTTCTCCTTCAACTCTCCCCCTCTATGAGTAGAATGTGAAGAATCATGTTTTGCAACACACCTAACATGGTTGCTAGGCTAGATATGTTTCAGCCCTAAATCCAGCAAAAACAAAAAAACAAAAAAGGTTGTTAAGCTATTAGACGACCCAACCTAGCCGGGCTCAACTTGTTCCAGCCCAGCCTGGATGACTATGCCAAGTTCAACCCCAACTTAAAAAAAAAAAAAAAGAGGGTGAAGAATATGTTGGGTTGTTAGACGACCCAACCCCATTGAGTTGGGTTGGACCCATTTCAACCTAGCCCGAATGGCTGGGCCGGGTCTAGCCCAATATATTTCATAATAATATAATAATATCAAAATATCTAAAATATAAAAAATTGAAAAATTGAAAAAAAAAAATCCAATGGTCATTTCAAAATATTTGTGATTTTCTCGCATGTTTTTCCAATAATTTTGCATAATATCGGGTTGTATATTTATATTGTAAGATACAGATATGATATTAAAATACTTGGTTTTCTCCAAAATGTTTCTTTAATTTTTTTAAAAAAATTAAAAAAAAATCTAGTTTATGATTATCCATTAGAGTTTTGTCAAAATACAAAAAAAACCATAACAATTATTTTGTTATTCAAAATGCTAGGACTTAGCTATATCTAAGAAATAAATAAGTTTAGCCTTTAGAATGGTTAGGATCTAACCTAATAAGGTAGAGACTTCCTCACGAAGGGGGATCTACCTTGAACCTTATATAAGACTAATGAATAGAAACATAACATAAAAAAACAATCAAATAACAATGCAACTTATCTTAGATAGGGTGCTCTAGGGGTGATGTATTTTTCCCTTGCATAACTAATTCCTTATCTAGACTCTCATAGACCATAGGTTTCCTAGTAACCATAATATTATATTGCGACTCTTGAACTCATAATCATAATTTTATGATTATCACCAAACCCTCTTTTCAACACATTTTTAGGAGGCAAACCCGTTGTTCGATGTCTCGCACGTCGCAACAACTTTCAACAAAGTCTTTCTCTTGATATAATTTCTCAGAAGTATCCTAAATCTCATTAGCACTTGAGCAAGTAAAAACTTTACTTAGAATATGGTTATCCAAAGAATCTCATAAATTTGCATAGCACTAATATTCAACCTAAATTGTCTCTTATCATACTCGTACCAATCACATTTTGACTTAAGATATTTCATCCCATTTACAACTTTCTAATAAGCCTTTTCTCTATAATATCTCATATCTCAATTTCCAGGGTCTTAATAAATATTCTCATCCTAATATTCTAATCACTATAATTATTCTCCTTAAAGAAAAAATCTTTTATCAAGCATTGTCACTTAAGTTCTATGATCTTAACTTTTGATAATTAAATCATAACAACCAAATAAAGACACGCAATATCTGAGAGGAGGGTTGAATTAAGTGTTCCAAAAACTAGCCTAACTTTTTATTATTTTTAAACTAACTTAAAAACTTAACAACACCCACAAAACACTTTATATTCTCAAGCTAACAAATAAGTACAAGGTAATCTCAAAGAGATAATAAAAGCAAAAATAATAAAATTAGGGAAAAAAGATTATGCATATATTTTTATAGTGGTTTGACATTAACTACTTACTCTACTCTTCAATAAAAAAGCTTGGGCTTTTACTATTACTCACGACCTACTTTCTCACTTTTTACAACCAAATGTTTTTTAAAGGTTCCAAATTCTAACCTTCGATTACATGATATTTTTTATGGGATTAAAATCATAACCTAACCAATCTTTTTTTTTTTTTATCATAGGCTCAAGACTGAAACTTTAACGACCTTTTTTACGAGCTCAAGGTAAAAAACTACTAGGTCTCCTTTATGGGATTAGAACCATAATCTAATAAGATGAGACCACACAAAAGTTTACAACTAAAAATCTAAGTGATTATAGTGCCACTTATACTTTAACAATACTTTTAACTCGTAAAATAACTAGTATAATAAAAATCACCGATGATAGATTTTATGACGATCATTTACCATCCATGATTCTATTGAAAAATATTTTCTTGATAGAATTAGTTTTTAAATACCGACGGAATAATCCATTAGTATTATGCAAAATTCTGGTTGTGTCTCTTAGGTACAAAATGATTGTGAAACTGACTAACCATTATCTAGGTCTTGGAAAAATCATTAGCAAACTTGAACTATAGATAGTAATGTTCTTTTTACTGATCTTTGTCTTTAATTTTATATTTATTTATGTTAAAGTTTATGGCCCTCAAGCCACTAGTCGTAATCCCGGACCGACCTGGTAGGTCGACCTGGGACCCATTCGACCCGGTGGCTGGACCGGTCATGGTAAGACAAAAGACCAGGATGAGCAAAAACTCAGTTGACCCATGATTCGGGCGACCAAGCAAAATCCGGTTAAGACCCGATTTTTTTTTCAAATGTATTTTTTCTCCTAGACAAAGACTGATATTTTTTAATATTTTTTAATTGATTATTAACAATTTTTAAGTTCATTATATAAATATTAAAAGAATGTTTTATTTTTTCAATGTGGGATTTAAACCTTTACTATATATACTTTATGTTCACAAGAAAAAAATTATTTTTTCAATGTGGGATTTGAAACCTTTTACTATATATTCTCTATGTTTATAAAAAAAAAAGTTATGTTTTTTCAATGTGGGATAAAAATACCTTTTTGGTTTAAATATTTCAACTTAAAATATTATATTAAAATAATATCTTTTCAATGTGGAATAAAAAACTTTTTGAAATAATATTTTAAACTTCATTATTTATAACATGTCTAGCCTATATTTATATAAATTGTTTCTTAATTTTTTATATAAAATATTAAAATTTTAAATTTTTTTTTTAATTTTTTTAAATTAACTTGAGTTAATTTAATTTCTTACCAAGTCCACGCTCGAGTGGGGTCGTATAAATATGGTCGTGATAGTGTCCTCTCGTGAGGTAAATCTGCCCCCTTCTTTTAATTTAGTGGACTCAGAGGGTCAAGGGAGACCCGATTCGTTAGAGTGAGTGAAAGGAATCCTCTTGTTTTTGTTTCAGATATTATATATTAATTCATTCTTCAACTTTTAATTTTATTTTCCTTGATGTAATTTTAACCGAGCATGTCTTGTGCTTTGGAGCTGACGGCGTATCGCGGTTGTTCTAATATAAGAAAATAAAAATAAAAAAGAAGAAGCAAATAAGATGTGGCCATGCATGCATGCAGATATCGTTTATATGTACGCATGCATGCAGATATTAAGAACATGGTTAGGTCGAAGGCTCCCCTCTGTAACACAGATTAATGTCGATTACTAGATAATGTAAATATTAACTTGGATCGATTGGCTCTATAAAGCCCGCCCATAGCAGCCTTCGGTATCTCACCTTCAGTTCTCTCTCTCCCTCTCCCTCTCCCTCTCTCTCAAGAAATTCGAAATGGATAAAACACCATCCAACTCTCGGGATGTTGAAGTAAGAAAAGGGCCATGGACCTTGGAAGAAGACTTGATCTTAACCAACCACATCGCGAACCACGGTGAAGGTGTATGGAACTCGCTTGCTAAAGCTGCAGGTAAATATCTGTGGCGCC
>Ga0325401_1007533_pt1 | contig 10570 bp, 6 predicted proteins | sample PopdelMetagenome_FD_205666 | JGI IMG/M metagenome (GOLD analysis project Ga0325401, IMG submission 205666) | Populus deltoides microbial communities from Bellville, Georgia, United States - Xylem-PdKOR-R2 | ecosystem: Host-associated > Plants > Phyllosphere > Stem > Wood/Secondary xylem | place...
ACCGTATTATCTTCTTCTTTTTTTCTTGGTTGTTCTTGACTTATAACTTATTTATTTTAAAAAATTCAAAACTCCTAAATTCAATCTTGTATTTGTATCAATTATTTATTTCCATCTCATTTTTTTTGTTTTGTCAATTAACCAAATAAGGGTATTTTCGGATTAGTTATACGTAACTTGAGATAAATTTCTTTCATGGAAATCTTAAGAATGCACCTCCTACATTGGTCTAGAGCATTTTAAAAAAATAATAATAATTCTTCCATTTGCTTGCTCCAAAATTTAAAAATCAAAGTGTTATGAAAAGGGAGCATATATATTTAAGAATATATAGACCATACAAATAGTGACTTATATATATATATATATATATATAAAAGAAAAAATTTGAATATTTTAGAAACCGTTTGGGAACGCGGTGTAAACCATAGTCCTAAAAAATTTAATTTAATTTTTGCTAAAATTTAATATAATCTATATGTTTTGAATCGTTTTGATGTGCTAATGTTAAAAATAATTTTTTTAAAATAAAAGGTATTATTAATATACATTTTAATATAAAAAATTATTTAAAAAACAACTACTACTATACTATATTAAGAAAGATACCTTTAATCTTTAAATGAAAATCGCGGAAGTCAATTTTAAAATAAAAACAAAACCAAATTAATTAAAAAAAAATTTAATAATCAAGCAGCAAAACCGTCCGCTTTCAAGAATGAATGGAGTCCATTGGAAAACGGGATGACAATGAACAGGTGAGCATTGGCCAATCAAATTCAAATAAATAAAAATGATTTAATGTCCTTTGTGGGTCCTGTCGTATTTTGAAGTACTGGCATTTCCATCCTCGGTCAGACGCCCACGCCTGTTCTGAATTTCCTCACTATTTATCGTCTATTTTTACGGCGTATTTATTGTCATGCTATGATTGATTACATTTTTAAATATTTTTTAATTTTATTTTTGATGTAAACATGTTAAAATAATATAAATTAAATAATATTTAAAAATATAACAACGATTAATTTTTAAAGTAAATTTTACTTAAAAATATATTAAAATAATATTAATTTAAAAATTATCTTTGACATCAGAACATTAAAAATTTAAAAATATCAAAAAATATTAATTTAAATAAAAAAAATTTAAATTTTTTAAAAAATATTTTTTTAAAAAAATAATTATAATCTAGCAGCCTAATTAAAAACTATGGGAAAAAATAGTTGTCCCTATCTGAGAAACCGTGTCCAAACAAGGGATAATTTACTAGCGATAAATGTTTTGATGACATCTCGTTCCTTGATTAGAGATATAAACTTGATGGATAACTATAACCCATGCTGTGACACAGACAGAAAGACGCCAGATTTCCCACAGAAAAATCAACTCTACGAGGATAAGACAGTATGTATCATCACAATTATGAATTACCCATTGCTTTCTTATGAGCATGATTTAAATTGAAAATCCCAAGGATCTAGTCTTACTCTCCCTCTCTCTTTTTACTTTTTTTTTTTTTTTAGATTTAAATCTTAGCATCAATATTCAAGATATTTTATTAGATTAATCTGAATGTATCAAATCAATATAAGAAATCTGTTTTTAAGATCATTCAGGAAAAAAATCACTATTTTTGTGTTGCCCTTCCAATGAAATTTATTTTTGTTTAAAATTAGTTTGTATTTTTTCAGATCGTTTTGATGTGTTGATATTAAAAATAATATTTTAATACATTTTCGAACAAAAAACACTTTAAAAAATATTAATTACTATAATTTCGAGTAATAATTTCAATTGAAACAAAATGAGTTTCAATATATCTGTTTTGTGGGATATTATTCTTGAGAGATACATATATGGAGGTTAGTAGTGGGATATTATCTCTTTATTCCCTTGAAATATCAATGTAAGATGCTTATTATTTCTCATCAAAATATAAAGACCCAGAAGTAATATTATTTTTGTGTTGCCTTCCAATGAAATTTAATTTTTTGTTTAAAATTATTTTTTATATTTTCTAATCGTTTTGATGTACTAATATCAAAAACACTATTTTAATATATTTTTAAATAAAAAATACTTAAAAAAATAACAACAACCATAATTTTCGAGCTGAGTAGTGGGATATTATCACTTTATTCCGTTGAAAAATCAATGTAAGATGCCAATTATTTCCCATCAAAATATTTAAATCTAAAGAAGATCTGAATGAGCAGAGCTTGAAAGGATCATGTGGGTGGTTAGTGGACAAAAGAAAGGGCCTAGTCTGCATCCTGCGGAGAGAGATGGTAGATGGATCTTCAGCTTAATTTATAGAAGAGTAGGTGAAGCCAATACATTCTATATAGCGAGGATCTTAGTGAACTCTGCCAGTCGTGAGAATATGTCTTATATCATTGGATTTGTCTTCTTCTTTTATTATTTTTATTATTATTATTATTAATATGAGCACTCCTCGATTAACCCAAAAGGTCTTGAAATTAACGATCATATAAGTCTTCAATTATCATTATATTAGCAACCACAGGTCTCGAACCTGAGACCACAGGAAGAGTAAATTTCTTAGCCCCAAATTTTTACCACTGGACTACCTACTAAATAATTCAAAAGGAACAAACCCTTTAATTTCAAGCCTCTAGTGGCCATTATTAGATTTGTCTTGCTTGCCCAGCTAGTTACTTGATAAATAATAAATTTGATATTGACTTCCTCTTCATTGCTTTTCTTACCGTTTAATTTGGATGTGTCTAAGAGTATATCAACTGTTATTTTTTATTTAAAAATATATTAAAATAATATTTTTTATTTTTTAAAATTATTTTTAATATTAATATATCACGTAGTCATAAAAATAATGAAAAATAGAAAGCTTATTGCCGTTGATTCCGTAAAAAGAAAAAACTGGGCGTAGTTGTGTTGATGCACGCAATTTGAAAATAATTTGTCTGTTTGTAATAGACAGATTATGGACGCATCTCGGAGTGATGGGCCATGTTTGTTAGGTAGAAAGATTGTGATGAGTGACAGCTAGAGAGATCTGCTGTCTCACGCATGAGAAGCACGTGTATACCAGAAGGTTATCTGACCTGTCATTTTGCAAGCAATTACTCGCGATTTTGCAAGGATGAATTTCAAAATGAATAAAGTTACAGGGACCAAGAGGAAAACAAATGTTAAGAGATTAAAAAAAATTAGGAGCCAAATTGAAACATTTGAAAACTTTGGGAGTGTCATGGCTTCCTAAACGGTTCCACCCTTGGCTAGACGGACTGGCACACTCTCGATTTTGAAGATCTCAGGCAACCAGATATTTTAAAACTTTGCAAAAAGCATCAGCTTGTTTTTTTACTTAATTTTCATTCAGTTTCAGATTGTATATTACAAATACTAAGTTATTTATTTTTTTTCTAGTGCAAACAATTTTTTTATTTTGTATGAACATAAATAAGCAATTCAAATTTATAACTTATAAGATTCTTATCAAATATTAAAAAAAATTAGATAAAAAAAAATCACCATCTCAAATGCTTCTCAGTTATGCTCACATCTAGATGAACTACAAGTTAAGCTTAGAATTCAAATTGAAAACATTTGTACTTAGTTGCCTCAATACCAAATAACCATTTTGCATCCTTATATTATGCAAGTTGTAAGTCAATTTTGCACATTTCTCTTGCATCAAACACCATTCTTTATAAGCATTGATATAATTCAATTTTAATATTTGCATTAATCTTAAAACTAGAATTATAATGATAATGAGGATTTAAATAATAAGTTGTTGCATGTAAAGGTATGTGGATTTCAAGTTCTAGTTATTTTTATTATTTCCATGTTTTGGGCCTTATTTGAAATACTTTGGGCTTGAATTTAATTTAGGTTGATATAAGTCCATTAGTTCAATTAGGGTTTAGTTTTTTCCAAGTATAAATAATCTTTTAAGTCATTGTTTTTTTTTTATGTTATTGAATACATCATTAATGTCATATCCCGAATCTTTACCCTTTTCTTATTTTTTTCATAATAGAAAAAAATTCTAAAAATATATTTTTGATGTATTGCATTGTTTTTGACATTTTCAGCATCTTTTTAAAAGAATTCAAAAAATTATTTTTGATGCATTCGGTTTTTAAGACGCTCATTTCAAAATTATTGATCAATTTTTCTTATAGAATCGACATTAACGTTGTCTATTACAAAAATATAAAAATACAAAAAATAAGATACATCAAAAATTAAAAAAATATATTTGAACAAGGGACCAAAATGCAAAGAAAAAAAAAGAAACTAAAGCAATTTTGGGTTGCTTGGTCATCAAGTTTGCATGAGGGCTAAGCAATCGGAGAATCCACACACACACACACACACACACACACACACACACAAAGGGAGAGGAAAATATAACATGAGTTACTCATTTCAAATACTACCTCCAACACAAAAACAAAAAAACCCTGTCAACCTTAACCGTAAAAACAAACAGCATATACAATGAATAAAGCAGTGTAATGAGGGCACGAATCTTTCCAAAACTAAAAAAACTTTAAAATAATTTAATCATAAAATAAAATATTTTTTGAAAGTATTGAAGAGTAGTTGGCTAAACCACACGAGTAACTATATAGAGCGTTAAAAAAAAAAAACTTTTCTTGAAAGCGCTCAAAAAAAGTTTTCACTTCTAATTTAAGACGTAAAAATTGTTATAATAAAACTAGTAGTATTTTATTAATTATTTTTTAAAATTTATTTTAAATAAAAAAATAGAGATAAAAAGGAGAGATAGAATAAAATTCATAATTCACCAAAAATAATAAGAATATTTATATCTAAAATTTCTCTTTTCTCTTTTTATTTGTTATTTTTGTAAAAAGCATATTTTAAAAAATAATTTAATCATAAAATAAAATATTTTTTCCAATCAATTTCTGTGGGCCGTAACTCTAAAATAATTTAATCATAAAATAAAATATTTTTTCCAATCAATTTCTGTGGGCCGTAACTCTCGTATCAGGGCTTTGATCCATCTTTGAAAAGAATTGCTAGATTCTTCTCATAATCTTCTTTCCAATAATACGCATAAAACTTTTCTCTTTTACATAGAAAAATAAGAAAAATAGTAGAATAAAATAAACAAGTTTCACGTGCTAGCTACCTAGCTAGCTAGCATGAACACACATAAAAATACATAATATAGGAATGCACTTTATTTATTTTATTTTATTTTGGTCTTTTTTAATTGAAAGGTTCTACATCAATTTGAAACCCTGACAAATCGATTGAGGGCTAGAATCAGGTTAGGTTAAAGAAAAAATAAAATAAGAAAAAATCCGGGTGATTTGACGACCTAAATGATCCGGTAAGACCCGTTCAAAAACCCGATTGTAACTCGTTAATTTTTTTAACTAAAATGAAGCCGTTTTGATTTAAAAAAATGACCCAGGCGACCCGGTCACTGATCAAAACCCCGTGACCCGGTCAAAATCTGGAATCCGGACCTTGAATCGGCCGGATTTAAAAACTATATTACAAAATATTATGATTTTTTTAGACCTAGCTAGGGTTTTTATATATATATATATATATATATATATATATGAAAAATCTCACTGCTAAACAAAATCTTAATAATGCCTTTAATGAATCCCTGTGAGTCTAGAAAGTCCACGACATGCCTAAAAACTATTATTTTATCTTTTGCTTCTACACAAGAAGGCTTTTGGCAAGCCTATAAGCATCTCTCTTTTTTTTTCTTCTCTTAACATTAGAGGGCTTATGGCAAGCCTATCACGTGATTCTATTTTATTCATTGCAAAATTTTCTATTTGATTTTGTTTTTATAAAAAAAAAAATCAAACTGATTCTTTTTTAAAAAAACCAAAACTGATTCAAACCAATCGGTTTCGGTTCATTTGTTAGGATAAAAACTGGTTCAAATCGGTTTGACTCGGTTTGGCTTGGTTTTCCCGGTTTGACTTGGTTTTTTTCCTATTTTTTTCGGTTTGGGTTCGGTTCGATTTGGTTATTTTAGTTTCAGGCTTATAAAACCGAACTAGTTGGTTTTTTCAAAATTTTAATCGGTTTTTTTCATAGTTCAGTTTTTTTAGTTATTTTGTTTTTCAGTTTTCTCAATTAAATTGATTTTTTGGTTTTTTTACTCACCCTTAAATTCCACTACAGTCACTTTTGTGTGAAAAGTATCAATTTGATTATTTTTACCATGATTCTCTTTGCATAAGAAATCCATAATTGTCAAAAAAAGAAAATAAAAAAAACTCACAAAAACATAGAAAAGAGCATTTTTTTTATAAGATGTTATTTAAATTTGTCTACTAAACCCTGAATCCTTCATAGATTGTTTTTGTATAGTAAGAAATCTTTTATGAATATATATTGTTAACTATTTTTTGGACACTCCATATATTAAGGATATAGATCTTTAAAATAATGATTATCACGAGAGATTATCGATAAATATTGATCCTAAACCTTCTTAGCATATGAATAAATTTTAGATAGAGTTCTGTATATAAAAACTTTTGCCGAAATTTTTATTAATTTGGGCGGAATTACGCACTCAACAAATTAACATTAGTGTTATGAAAAAGAATCTAGAAAAAAGGATATGGACAATTTTTAAGAAAGATGGTAACTAAGTGGATTACTCTAATCTGATCATTTTTTATTTGATTTGGTTTTTACAAAAAAAATAATAAAATAAAATTTTTTTAAAAAAAACCAAAACCAAACTGAAACATGTTCAAACCAACCGGTTTCTGTTCGGTTAGGTTTTTTAGAACAAAAACAGGTTCAAACCGGTTTGACTCGGTTTTTTCTATTTTTCGGTTTGGCTCGGTTTTTTTCAGTTTGGCTCGGTTTTTTTTTGGTTTTTTTCAGTTTGGGTTCGGTTCGGTTTTTTCGGTTTTAGACTTATAAAACCGAAACCGAACTGGTCGGTTTTTTCAAAATTTTAATCGGTTTTTTTCACGGTTCGATTTTTTCAGTTATTTTTTTTTCTGATTTTTTCGGTTTAATCAATTTTTTAGTTTTTTTCTCACCCCTCCTCTTAATGTATGGATGAATATATTCATATTAAGATAAATTAAAGATGATTGATAATTTGTCAGGAATATATTCGTAATGGTTGTGATCTACGAAAAGCAGCTGCAACTATCTAGTATGGGAAGAAGGCGGCACTCCGCCGGTGTGATCATGAACTACATAGCAGTTGATGCTTATCGAATGGGGGATACATTGTGGTGGTTTCACACGGCATGGAGTCTTGTTTTGCAACTCTTTCATGCCATTGGAATTCTTTTCAAGGTTGTTGGTCTTGGAGCACTGCCTGGTCTAATTCCAATTGCAGTGATCAGCCTTCTTAATGTTCCCTATGCTAAAATGTACAATAAGTATCAGTCCCGGTTCATGGTAGCGCGAGATGAGAGATTAAGGGCAACCATGGGGATCTTAAACAACATGAAAATCATCAAGTTGCAATCATGGGAGGATAAATTCAAAGAAGTATCGATTCGCCGAGAGGTGCAGAATATGAATGCTTAGCAAAATCACAAATTAGAAAGTCCTCCACCACAGTTTTGTAATGGATGTCACCAACAATTTCCTCTGCAGTGGTCTTCATTGGATGTATGGTTACAAGAAGTGCCCCACTCAATGCTGCCACAATTTTCAGTCTTGGCAAACATTGCGCAGAATGTCAGAGCCAATGAGATGGATCCCAGAGGACCTCTCTGTGCTTATTCAAGTGAATGTGTCGTAAGTCCGTCTCAATTCTTTCCTCCCCGATGATCAGCTCAACAAAGTGGAAATGAAAATTTCAGCAAACAATTCGGACCATACGTTGGAAGACAATGGCATCGAAATACAAGAAGGTAATTATAGCTAGGAACCAGAATTAGGTGTTCTAACATTAAAAGGCATCAACATGGAAGCTGAAATGGGGCAGAAAGTTGCAATTTGCGGTCGAGTTGGTTCTGGGAAATAATCACACTCCTACATGCTGTTCTTGGAAAGATCCCGAAGATTTCAGGATCAGCTAGTAACAAAGAAGTCTCTATAAACATAATAGTGTACGGAATGCCATATAATATCTGTCCTTTTGTTTTTTCCTTGATGCAGGTAAATGTAAATGGAACCATTGCCTATATATCACAAGCTTCTTGGATTCAGAGTGGAACAGTTCGTGATAACATACCATGCGGAAAGCCACTGGATCATAAGTGATTGTGCATTAGAAAAGGACCTTAGTAGTTTCAACCATGGTGATCTTACAGAGATTGGACAAACAGGGATTAATTTAAGTGGTGGACTGAAACAGAGAATTCAACTTGCTGGAGCAATCTACAATGAAGCTAATATTTACCTTCTTGATGACCCTTTTAGTGCAGTGGATGCACATACAGCTGAAGTCCTTTTCAATGTAAGAAAACTCTATTGTTCTTATTATTTACAAAACAAGAAGTTTTTTATTATTATTTTTGTTATGGTCATTAGTTTCTGAGTCATTCAGGACTCAGATGCTTGCTTGAACCATGTTAATTACAGGAGTGCGTCTGGATGCTCTCAAAAAATAAAACTGTCATTTTAGTGACTCATCAAGTTGAATTCCTGACGGTATCTGATAAAATTCTGGTATACATTAGCAAGAATTAAGGTATGTTTGTTTTGCGAAAATTATTTTTAATGAGAAAAACATTTTTTTTAAAACGGAGTTATTTTTCATTGTTTAGATGTATTAACGAAAACATTTCTTTTTAACATAAATTATTTTTCATACATGGTTTTTAAATGGTGGTTATAAAATAAAAAAAAATTGTAATATTTATGATAAAGGTGATGATGGTGATTATAATGGAAACATTAATAACAATAATAATAATTATTATTATAGTTGGAGTATTTGTGATATTAATAATATTGATGGTAAAAATATTGGTTATAGAATGATAATTGTTGTTACAGTGATAGTGGTGGTGGTAATAATAATTATGAAATAATAATTATTTTAATTATGGTAATGATATTAATTAAGGGGTTATAGTGGGATGATGATAGTAATTATATCGGTAATAAGATAATGATTGTGGTGGTGTTAATGATGAAGGGTTATGATAAATGATTATAAAATGATGATTACATTAATACTAAAACAAGACGGCAATGAAGGTGTTTGTTTCACATTAATGCCTTGTTTGTTTCTAGGAATTCATTTTTCTGGAAACCATTTTCTCCACTTTCCCATGTTTGGTAAACATAAAGAAAGTTGGTCAAGAAAACTGAATTCCGGTCAAAGAAAAAAATACGCTTTATGCCAGGAAAGTGTTTTCCTTTCCTTATTCTAAGAAAAACACTTTCCTTTTCTTTGTTGACAAAACGTGTATTGTCCAAAATTAACTCAAATCCCTAAATCTCTTTCTCTCTCAAATCTCTTATAGAACACAATTGAAGCATCTCTCAGCTCTTCTTCAGGTAATTTTTTTTCCTCAAATATCTTTATTTATCTTATGTTTTCATCATTTTTATTTTTAAGCTGTAGTTATAATAATGGCATAAATCTTGTGATACATTTGCTGCCTTTTTTTTTCATGGTTTATCTTGTTAAATTACTGCAACCATGCTCTGTATTTTTTCCAGAAACCAAACAAAATAACGCAACCCATTCAACCACAGCAAACCCAAAATTTTTCCCAACAACCAAACATAGCAAACTCGAAATTTTTCCCAGAAACCAAACACAGCAAACCCATATACAAACACAACAAACTCAGAGAATCACCATTCCTTCGTTTTGCCACTCAAAGAATCATAGCAAACTCAAAGAATCATCATTCCTTCGTTGAGCCAAAGGCGCCCTTCGTTTCGCCATTCCTTCCCTGCCGAGCCACCTCTCTTCGCCAGGCAACCCATACACAGCAAACACAAACCCCTGCATTTTTTCCAGAAACCAAACACAGCAAACCCATACACAGCAACCCATACACAGCAAACCCAAACCCATTTTTCCTATGCTGTGCTTTTTTCACAAAAACCGGATTTGCTGTGTTTTTTTCACAGAAACCAAACCAAACATTTTGTTTGGTTTGTATGAAAAAAACACAGCAAACCCATGCTCTGTTTCTCCTTTCGTTTAATCGGAAAGATATGCTTTCAATTCCCCTCCATCTCTTCATCTTCCTCTTCTTTTCTTCAATTGCTTCTCTTCTAGTAGAACCCGACCCACCCGATGTCCCCTTCCTAAATCTGCTACCTTTGGCTCTCCTTCTCCTTCTCTTATGTTTTCCTGTAAATGCTTTTCTTCTCTGTTGATGAGTTGATGATATGCATTTCCTGTGCTTTGTGCGTTTCCTATGCTTTCTAGGCGTGATGTGCATGCGTTAATGATGATGCACAGTGATGTTGTGTGCGTTGATGATGATGATGATGCACAGTGATGAAAGGGGAATTAGTTTGGGTAGAAATCTTAGACCGTGAAATGCAATTTATGCGTTGATGATGATGATGATGCACAATAATGAAAGGGGAATTAGTTTGGGTAGAAATCTTAGACCGTGAA